>Ga0222427_100805_pt1 | contig 27542 bp, 24 predicted proteins | sample 2B20Ametagenome_FD_182890 | JGI IMG/M metagenome (GOLD analysis project Ga0222427, IMG submission 182890) | Enriched microbial communities from leaf-cutter ant dump, University of Wisconsin, Madison, United States - 2B20A (version 2) | ecosystem: Environmental > Terrestrial > Nest > Insects nest...
AGAGCATCGCGGCGATCTTCATCGCCCAGCTGTACGGCATCGACCTGTCGATCAGCCAGCAACTGCTGCTGGTCCTGACCCTGATGGTCACCTCCAAGGGCATCGCCGGCGTGCCGGGCGTTTCCTTCGTGGTCCTGCTGGCGACCCTGGGCAGCGTCGGCATTCCGCTGGAAGGCCTGGCCTTCATCGCCGGTGTCGACCGCATCATGGACATGGCGCGTACCGCCCTGAACGTGATCGGCAACGCCCTGGCGGTACTGGTCATCGCCCGCTGGGAAGGCATGTACGACGCCGAGAAAGGCCAGAAGTACTGGAACTCCCTGCCGCACTGGCGCAGCAAGGAAGCCGCTGTGGCGGGCAAGGCTGTCAATTCCTGAGCCTGAACCGAGCTGAATGAAAAAGCCCCGCATTGTCGGGGCTTTTTTGTTGCTCTCCGGGGCCTCATCGCCGGCAACGCCGGCTCCCACAGGGATCGTGTGCACCGCTGGACTTGTGGGAGCCGGCGTTGCCGGCGATGAGGCCATCAGCATCAACACAACTCCCAAGCAGCCCGCTATCATTCAGCCCATCTTCAAGGGGACATTCGGATGCTCAACGGCCTTTGGCTTGGTTTCTTCGTGGTGGCGGCCATTTCGGCGCTGGGGCAATGGCTGGTAGGCGGTAACGCCGGGATCTTCGCGGCAATGGTCGAAAGCATCTTCGCCATGGCCAAGCTCTCTGTGGAGGTGATGGTCCTGCTGTTCGGCACCCTGACCCTGTGGCTGGGCTTCCTCAAGATCGCCGAGCAGGCCGGCATCGTCGAGTGGCTGGCCAAGGTCCTCGGCCCGCTGTTCCGCCGCCTGATGCCGGAAGTCCCGCCCGGCCACCCGGCCCTCGGCCTGATCACCCTGAACTTCGCCGCCAACGGCCTGGGCCTGGACAACGCTGCCACGCCCATCGGCCTCAAGGCCATGCGCGCCCTGCAGGAGCTCAATCCCAGCCCGACCACCGCAAGCAATGCGCAGATCCTGTTCCTGGTGCTCAACGCCTCGTCCCTGACCCTGCTACCGGTGACCATCTTCATGTACCGCGCCCAGCAAGGCGCGATCGACCCGACCCTGGTGTTCCTGCCGATCCTGCTCGCCACCAGTTGCTCGACCCTGGTCGGCCTGCTCTCGGTCGCCATCGTCCAGCGCCTGCGCCTGTGGGACCCGGTGGTGCTCGCCTACCTGATACCCGGCGCGTTGCTGCTCGGCGGCTTCATGGCGATCCTCGCCGGGCTCTCGGCCACCGCCCTGGCCCAGCTGTCGTCGATCCTCGGCAACCTGACCCTGTTCGGCCTGATCATGCTGTTCCTGCTGATCGGCGCGCTGAGGAAGGTGAAGGTGTACGAAACCTTCGTCGAGGGCGCCAAGGAAGGCTTCGATGTGGCGAAGAACCTGCTGCCTTACCTGGTGGCCATGCTCTGCGCGGTTGGCGTGCTGCGCGCCTCGGGGGCCCTGGAATTCGGCCTGGAGGGGATTCGCCATACCGTCGAGTGGCTGGGCTGGGACACCCGCTTCGTCGACGCCCTGCCCACCGCCATGGTCAAGCCGTTCTCCGGCAGCGCAGCGCGGGCCATGCTGATCGAGACCATGCAGACCCACGGTGTGGACAGCTTCCCGGCGCTGGTCGCGGCCACCGTGCAGGGCAGCACGGAAACCACCTTCTACGTGCTGGCGGTGTATTTCGGCGCGGTCGGCATCCAGCGCACCCGCCATGCCGTGGGCTGCGCCCTGCTGGCCGAACTGGCCGGGGTGCTGGGCGCGATCTTCGTCTGCTACTGGTTCTTCGGCTGATAGCGGCTGGCCTGGGCCACGGTCCAGTCCAGCAATTGCGTCATGGCCTGGTCCGTCACCTTGCCCAGGCCGGCGACCACCGCCGGTACGCTCTTGTCGCTCACCGGCTGGCGCACTTCGAAGCGCCGGCTGAGCAGGATGCGCTGGGTACGCCCGTCCACCAGCCGCGCATCCAGGCGGATCACCGCTTCGATGCCCTGGGCGGTGTACTCGCTCTGGAACGCTTGCAGCTCACCCACCAGCTCGAAATCCGATTGCAGGTTGCTGTCGTCGGCGCTCAGCCGTGGCACCCGGCCGTCGCGCTGGAAGGCGTCGAGGATACGGTTGCGCAGCAGCGCCGGGGCCGGGTCGGTCCAGCGCGCGCCCTTGTAGCTGCTGAGCACATCGCCCTGGGGCACCACGGCGATACGCGGCACGTCCAGTGCGTCGCTGGTAATCGGCTTGTTGACCCGCAGCGACCAGCTCACCGGCGCCGCACTGGACGCTGCGGTATACGCCGGCAGGCGATAGACCTCGGCGTTCTCCGCCTGGGGCAGGATCGAGCAGGCGCTGCTCAGGCTGATCAGCAGGGCCAGGGACAGACGGCTGGCGAGTCTCATGGCTCGAACTCCTTGCTTTGGTCACGGCCGAGCAGATAGCCGCTGGGGTTGGCTTCAAGACGGCGGGAAATGCCCTTGAGCGAATTGAGGGTGTCGCGCAGTTCGCGGATTGCCGGGGACAGGTCGCGGAAGCCCTGGGCACCGCTGTCGAGGGCATCGCGGTTGCTTTCCAGCAGGTCGTTGAGGGTCGCGGTGCTCTGCGCCAGCGACTGCATGGCCTGGTTGGCGCTGTTGGCGATGTCCGGGCCACGGCTGCCGAGCAACTGGTTGGCGTTGCGCATCAGTTCGCTGGTCTGGGCCATCGCGGCGCTGGCCTCCTTGCCGAGGCTGGACAGCTGCTTGATGGCATTGCTGATGTCTTGGCGCTGCTCGGCCACGGCGCCGGTGGTTTGCTGGAGGTTTTCCAGGGTGGCGCTGAGACGGTCGGTGTTTTCCCGGGAGAACAGACGGTTGGCGTTGTGCAGCAGCAGGTTGATGTTGGTCACCAGGTCGCTGCTGTCGGTGAGCAGGCGCGAGATCGGCGACGGCGTGGCGATGATCACCGGCAGCCTGCCGCCCTTGCCTTCCAGTGCCGGGCTTTCCGGGGTGCCGCCGCTGAGCTGGATCAGCGAGGTGCCGGTCACGCCGGTGAGGGTCAGCTTGGCCTGGGTGTCCTGCTTGACCGGGGTCTCGGCGTTGAGGCGGATGTGCGCCAGCACCCGGCGCGGGTCGTTGGGGTCAAGGCGCAGGCTCATCACATCGCCGACCTTGATCCCGCTGTACTGCACGGCGCTGCCCTTGGACAGGCCGGTCACCGCCTCGTTGAACACCACCTCGTAGTCCTTGAAGGTGGAATCGACGCTGGCCTTGGCCAGCCACAGGCCGAACAGCATGGCGCCGGTCACCACCAGTACGGTGACCATTCCGATCAAAACATGGTGCGCACGGGGCTCCATCTCACTTCTCCTTCAGCGCTGAGGCGGCATCGAGCGCCGCACGGCCACGCGGGCCATGGAAATATTCGTGAATCCACGGCTCGTCGTATTCGGCCACTTCATCGATGGGGGCGGCCACCAGCACCTTCTTCTGCGCCAGCACCGCCACGCGGTCGCTGATGGTGTAGAGGGTGTCGAGGTCGTGGGTGATGAGGAACACACTCAGGCCGAGGGCGTCGCGCAGGGTCAGGATCAACTGATCGAAGGCGGCGGCACCGATCGGGTCGAGGCCGGCGGTGGGCTCGTCGAGGAACAGGATGTCCGGGTCCAGGGCCAGGGCGCGGGCCAGGGCGGCACGCTTGATCATGCCGCCGGACAGCGAGGCCGGGTATTTGTCTGCCGCCGACTGTGGCAGGCCGGCCAGGGCCAGCTTGACCCCGGCCAGGTGCTCGGCGTCGTCGCGGCTCAGGCCGGCGTGCTCGATCAGCGGCAGGGCGACGTTCTCGGTCACGGTCAGCGAGGAAAACAGCGCGCCCTTCTGGAACAGCACGCCGAAGCGTCGTTCGATCAGCGAGCGCTCGGTGGGGCTGGCGTCCAGCAGGTCCTCGCCGAACACCTTGACCTTGCCCTCGTTGGGCCGGCGCAGGCCGATGATGCTGCGCAGCAGCACCGACTTGCCGCTGCCGGAGCCGCCGACCACGGAAAGGATTTCGCCGCGATACAGGTCCAGGTCGAGCTGTTCGTGCACGCTTTGCGGGCCGAAGCGGTTGCACAGGCCCCTGACTTCGATGACCGCCTCGCGGTCTTGCACTTGGCTCACCAGCCCATCTCCATGAAGAACAGCGCGGCCACGGCGTCGAGCATGATCACCACGAAGATCGACTGAACCACCGCCGAAGTGGTGTGGGCACCGACCGATTCGGCGCTGCCGCTGACCTTGAAGCCTTCCAGGCAGCCGATGGCGGCGATCAGGAAGGCGAAGAACGGCGCTTTGGCCATGCCGACGAGGAAGTGCTGGACGCCGATATCGTCTTCCAGCAAGGACAGGAACATGGCTGGCGAGATATCCAGCGACAGCGCGCAGACCACGCCACCGCCGACGATGCCGCAGAGCATGGCGATGAAGGTCAGCAGCGGCAGGGAAATCAGCAGCGCCAGCACCCTCGGGATCACCAGCAGTTCCACCGGGTCGAGGCCGAGGGTACGGATCGCATCGACTTCCTCGTTAGCCTTCATCGAGCCGATCTGTGCGGTAAAGGCGCTGGCGGTGCGGCCGGCCATGAGGATGGCGGTCAGCAGCACGCCGAATTCACGGAGGAAGGAAAACGCCACCAGGTCGACGGTGAAGATGCTCGCGCCGAAGCTGGCCAGTACCGTGGCGCCGAGGAAGGCCACCACCGCGCCGACCAGGAAGGTCAGCAGGGCGACAATGGGTGCGGCGTCGAGGCCGGTCTGTTCGATATGGGCGACCACCGAGGTCATGCGCCAGCGCCTGGGCTGCAGGGCGCGGCGGGCCAGGGTGGCGATGATCAGGCCGATGAAGCCGAGCAGTTGCCGGCTGTCCTGGTAGAGGGTGTCCACCGCCGAGCCGATGCGCGACAGCAACTGGGTCAGCACCGGGACTTCGGGCACCCGCGGCGGGATGCAGAACTCGGTCAGCGAGGCCTGCACGCTGCGTACCAGATGGCGGCTGGCGGCGGGCAGGGCGTTGCAGTTGTCCAGTTGCGCCACCCGGGCCGGGCCGAGCAGTTCCACCAGCAGCGAGGCGCCGGCGGTGTCGAGCTTGCCGAGCTGGTCCAGGTCGATGCGGGTGGTCTGGTCGTACTGGCCTTGCAGCGTGGCGATGGCGTGCTTGAGGCTGGCGTAGCTGGCCAGCGTCCAGTCGCCTGCCAGGTGCAGGCAGGCTGGACTCTGGCTGGTGTCGAGAGTGGCTGTGGCGGGGCTGGGAATGCTGGTCATGGGCTCCGGTTCTCGGTCTGCGCCCGACAGCATAGCGCCACTTAGTGTGGTTTTTCATAAACAGGTAGCGGAGCGTCGATCAATCTTGAAATGTTTATTCACTTAATTAAGAAGCTATCAGCGGCTATTTGTAGGAATTTTCCGAGAATTGCTTCGAATAAGTTTTGCTTGTTGCAGTATCCCTTCCCTGGAACTAGCGTGCTCCGCGTCCGGAATTCGGGGCACCGGGCGCGATGGCGAAGTTGATCGCCCCTTACTAACAAGGAGCGTTAACCATGGCTGTCGATGCCTACATTCAAATCTCGGAAATTCCCGGAGAAGCACAGGACCAGCAGTTCACCAACTGGATCGAGATCCTTGGCTACGAGTTCGGTATGCAGCAAAGCACTTCGGCGACCGCAAGTTCTGCCGGTGGAGCCGGCTCCGGGCGTGTAACCCTGAGCAACCTGACCTTCACCAAGTATCTGGATACCGCCAGCAGCAAGCTGATGGAGGCGAGTTGTTCCGGTCAGCACCTCAAGGAGGTCAGGCTGGTTCTGTGCCGTGCAGGTGGCGATAAGCTCAAGTACTACGAGATCGTCCTAGAAGAGGTCATCATCGCCGACTACGCCCAGTCCGCCGAAGATGGCGTGCCGGTCGAAGTCGTGCAGCTCGACTACGGACGTATCAAGGCCACCTACACGCGGCAGATGCGTACGGATGGAAGTGGCGGCGGCAATGTGACGGGCGGCTGGGATCGTATCGCCAACAAGAAATATGCGTGAGGGCCGGGCATGTCCGAGGCTCGCAGCTTTATCAATCCGAAGACCCAGAACTACGCATCGCTGAAAGCGAACACGCCGATGTCGGCGAACCAGCGGGAAAAGTTCGATGCGTTGAACGCGCATATCGCTAATACCGTGGTGGTCGGCGGGGAATTGGTGATCGTGGGTGATCCCGGTACGCCTCTGTGCACCAGCCATGAAGCTTTCTTGATGGGCAAGGCGATGACCATACACCGCCATTTGAAGATCAACGGCGTGGGGGCCGATGACTTCTTCCTCAAGAACTTCGAGTTCCTGCAAAGCCTGATCGCCAATTCCGCCATTGGCGTGGGGATGGTGAGTGACGGGTGGAACAAGTACCTGGACGAGATCAGGAAAACGCTGGAGGAAATCAGTGAGTTGTACCGCACGCATTCGGTAAACGGGGCGATTCATGCCCGGGATGATTTCTATGCCAGGCGTGCAGCGCTGTTCAGCAAGCTGGATGACCAGCTCAAGGGAATGGGTGCCTTTGGCTCGGGGCTTCGAAGGCAAGGCAGGATCAAGAGGATGCTGGAGATATCGACCAAGCGATATCTGCATACAGGGGAGATTTCGGGGTATGCGGATAAGGTGGCGGGTGTTGCGAAGGCTGCCAATTTTATCAAGAAAGGGACTTATATCGGGATTCCTCTGAGTGTGGCTTCTACAGGGTTGAATATTCATCAGGCTTGTACGGTAGGAAGGGAGGAGGATTGCAGGAAAGCCAAGTATGTAGAGACCAGCGCTCTTGTGGGCAGCGTGGGAGGAAGTTTTGCTGGAGGATATGTAGGTGGCCTTGCTGCCGGTGGACTATGTGTCGCTTTTGGTTTCGTTTCGGGTGGCCTCGTCACACTGGGCTGCAGTGTTATTGGGGCAGCTGCGGGAGGGAAAATCGTGGGTGATGAATTAGGAGCACAGGCAGGAGCTTTTGGCGAGTTGATTTACGAGAGGTTCGCCGAGTGACCAGAGAGATATTTGCAGTTGTTATGGTGGTCGTCGGGATTTTTGCATGCACAAGCATGCTCACTTTGGTTCGTTTCGGGTGCCGGCATATCGATGTGGTCGAAGGTCACTTATCATCCTGCAAAATCACCAGGGACTATCGCAAAGTCTTCATCGCTTCGGGGTTGGCTGGAATAGCTTTTAGAATTGGAATGGCAGCAATGTTACTCATGATTCCTAAGCTGTTTTTATATAGGGGGGTCGCTGACTCAGAGCAAATAAAAAAGTTTCCTATTGTCTTGAAATATAAGCTTTTATTGCGCGCTTATATATTTGCTTTTTTTGGATCTTTATTGATAGTGATGGCGGTTTTTAGCAAATTCCTTGAGCTTTAAAAACTGAAAGCAAAAATTGAAGTTCGTTTCTAAACTGACATGATATAGCAAAGGGCGATTTGTTTTTTTGGGGTGGCGGTTGGGCTGATGGCTACCTAACCGACACCTGCCCATCATCCACAACCCGGAAGCGCAGCACACCAATCACCTGCCCATCCTCCGTCAGTACCCGCACCTGCCAACGGCCCACCGGGTTGGCCGGGAACACCTGCTTGTGGGTCCAGGCGCGATAGCCTTCCTTGCGCCCGCCGTTGATGTTCAGGGCGATGCGGTCGACTTCTTTGCCGTCGAGCTGCCAGACGTGATAGATCCGTTCGTTCAGCCCGCGCGGTGCGTTGATCGCGGTGTAGGCGTACAGGCCGGTGCTGCGGATCTGGCTGGCCTTGATCTCTTTCAGGCTCTCGCTGGGGGTGCGGTTCTGCACATCGGTGCTGATCGCCACCTCGGTCATCCACAGGGTTGCCGGCGGCACCCAGGAGCGCAGCAGCCAGCCGCCGGCGCCGATGGCCAGGGTCACCAGCACCAGGGCGATGCCGCGGCGCAGGGTATTGACCGGGAAGCTGCTGGCCAGGCTGGGGAAGGACAGCAGCATGGCCACGCCCAGGGCCAGCTTGAAGCTCTCGGCGGTGGTCAGGTGGAGAATGATCGGCAGCGCGGTGAGCATCGCCGCGAACAGGGTCAGGGTATGCAGGGCGAGGAACAGCCAGCGTCGTGGCGCGACCCACTTGTAGTACAGCGGGTCGATGATCGACACCAGGCCGGCGGCCCCGAGCAGGCCGGTGAATATCAGCTGGCCGCTGTTCCAGGTGGTGGTGACGAAGAAGAATGGCAGGACGAAGAACAGGCTTTCCTGGTGGATCATCTGCGTCGCGTAGCGCAGGAGCGGCTGCGGGATCTCGCGCTTGAACACCCGGGTGAACAGTTGGGTGAAGGTGTTCTCCAGCATCAGCCAGACCCAGCTCACCAGCATCAGGATGGCGACCCAGCTGGCCAGGCTGGCCTGGCGGTCGACGAGGATGAAGCTGCCGATACCGGAAATGAAACCACCGAGTGCGATGACCCCGGGATAGCGCTTGATCAGTTCGATGAGGCGCTGGATGTAGATAGGCATTTGGGGACGTTCGCAAAGGGCTGAAAAATACGGTTACAAGGATACCTTGGTTTTTGTCCGTAAGGGCCCTATCGCTGGCAATGCCAGCTCCCACAGGTCAGCGGTGCACACAATCACTGTGGGAGCCGGCGTTGCCGGCGATGAGGCCCTCAAGCCCGCCGCCGAAACCAGGCTCCTGCCCCCACCGCAATCATCACAACCCCCAGCACCCCCAGCCAGAACAGCTCGTCATACCCCAGCAACGGCTTCTCCACCCTCACCCACCCGGCATCCTTGAACAGCTCGCGCATGGCCTGGTTGGCTTCCTCCAGGCTGACCCCGCGATAGCGCTGCGCCGGATCGACGAAGCGCCCGTCGGCATAGCCGTTCAGCGCGCCCCAGTAGTAGTCCGCCAGCGCGCTGTTGCCCTGGGAGGTCCAGGCTTCCCGGGCGATGGCCGCCTTCTTGATGCGTTCGAAGGTCGCCGGGTCGAGTCCGTCCTTGCGCAGGCGCTGGATCATCTCCTGGACAACCTCTTCGGCCTCCTCCACCTGGTCCCGTTCAAGGTCGGCATTCAGGCTGAACAGGCCGCTGTCGCCGAAGCTCTCGCGCTGGCTCCACGGCCCGTAGGACAGACCGTGCTTGAGCCGCAGCTCGCTGTACAGTGCCCAGTCGAGGTAGCGCTGCAGCAGTTCCAGGGTCTCGTCGTGTTCGTTGTCCAGCAGCGGTTCGAGAAACAGCCAGCTCAGCCGGGCACTGTTGCCCAGCAGGCCGCGGACCAGGGTGCGATTGGCTTCGGCCTGGCGGGTGACGCTATCCAGGGTCCGCCTCTCGGCCGGCTCCACCGGTTCCAGCTCGCCCCAGGCCCGTTCCAGATAGGCCGGCAACACCCGGTCGAGACCACCGACGACGATCAGGGTCATGTTGTTCGGCACGTACCAGTTCTTGCGGATCTCATCGACCTGCTCCAGGGTCATGGCGTCGAGGTCGGAGCGCTCGGCGCATTTCAGGCCCAGTTCCACCGCCAGCTGGCTGCTGGCGCGCTGGCCGAGGTCCTGGCGGTCGAGCCAGCGTTGCAGGTGCGAGTAGTGCCCGCCGTCCTCGCGCTCGATGATGCGCCGTGACTGCTCCAGGGCGTCGTCGTCGATCTGGGTGCGCTGGAGGATGGCCAGCAGCAGGTCGAGCACCTTGCGCTGGTTGCGTGCCGGCGCCTCGATGACGAAGGTGGTGTCGGCGCTGCTGGTGTAGGCGTTCCACTCTCCGCCCAGGGCCTGCATGCGCTCTTCAAGGCCGCCTTCGCCACGGTCGTCGATGCCGCTGAACAGCAGGTGTTCGAGCAGGTGTGGCAACTCGCGCTGGGCGCAGGGGAAGTCATCCAGGCCGATGCCCACCACCAGGCGGATCGACACATGGTCGCGCTCATAGCCGGACTTGAGCAGCACTTGCAGGCCGTTGGGCAGCAGATAGCCCTCGACCTGGTTGCGATCGAGGGCAAAGCCGGGGGCACAGCCGAGCAGCAGGCAGATGAGTATCAGGCAACGCATGAAGAACTTCCTTGAACCAGGTCGATGCGGCACGGGGGTCAGGGTGAATGGATTTCATCCGGCACGCTGTCGATCAGCAGACCGCCAGTGTCATGCCCCCCGAGTACCACATAGGCACTGCTACAGAACAATGAATTCAATCTTTTCATATCCGCGATCAGTTCCAGGTGCAGGGCGCTGGTCTCGATGCTCTGCACCACCTTGCGTTGCAGGCGGCTGACATGGGCATGGGCCAGGCGCCGTTCCTGGGCGCGGAAACGGCGTTTTTCCCGCAGCAGCTGGCGGGCGCTTTCCGGGTCGGCGCTGAGAAATACCGAGAGACCAAGGCGCAGGTTGGCCAGCAACTGCGCGTGCAGGCCGGTCAGTTCCTCCAGGCCGACCTCGGAGAATTCGCGGCGCTGCGAGGTTTTCTGCTGCTGGATCTTGCGCAGCATGCGTTCGATCAGGTCGCTGGCCATCTTCAGGTTCAGGGCCAGCTCGATGATCTCGGCCCAGCGCTGGCTGTCCTGCTCGCTGAGGTCTTCCCGGGGCATCTGTGCCAGGTACAGCTTGATCGCGTTGTACAGCGCTTCGATATCGTCGCCGAGGCTGCGGATTTCCTGCGAGACCGCAGTCTGGGTACCGCGCAGCACGCCGTGCATGGCTTCCAGCATGCTGTCCACCAGGTCGCCCAGGCGCAGGGTTTCGCGCACGGCATTGGCCAGCGCCAGGCTGGGGGTGGTCAGGGCGGCCGGGTCGAGGTGGCGCGGGGTGGTGTGGCCATTGGCTTCCGGCCGGTCCGGCATCAGCCAGACACAAACCCTGGCCATCAGGCCGACGGTGGGCAGCAGGGTCAGGCAGCGCAGGCTGTTGTAGAGCAGGTGGAAACCGATCACCAGTTCGGCGGGACGGAAATTCAGGCTGTCCATCCACTCGACCAGCGGATGCAGCAGGGGAATGGTCAGCAACAGGCCGAGCAGCTTGTACAGCAGGCTGCCCAGGGCCACCTGGCGCCCGGCGGTGTTGCGCATGCTGGTGCTGATGAAGGCCAGCAGGCCGCTGCCGATGTTGGCGCCGATCACCAGGCCGATCGCCACCGGCAGGCCGATCACCCCGGCACCGGCGAGGGTTGCGGTGAGCAGTACGGCGGCCAGGCTGGAGTAGGAAATCATCGCGAACAGCGCGCCGATCAGGGCGTCGAGGAGGATATCGCCGGTCAGCGAGGCGAACAGCACCTTCACCCCTTGCGCCGTGGTGATGGGCGTGGCGGCTTCAACGATCAGTTGCAGGGCGAGGATGATCAGGCCCAGGCCGATGCCGACGCGGCCCAGCTGTCCGGCGCGGGTCTGCTTGCGCGAGAGGAAGAAGATCACCCCGAGGAAGATCAGCAGCGGCGACAGCCACGACAGGTCGAAGGTCAGCACCCGTGCCATCAGCGCGGTACCGACGTCGGCGCCGAGCATGATCGCCAGGGCCGGGGTCAGTGCCATCAGGCCCTGGCCGACGAACGAGGTCACCAGCATCGCCGTGGCGTTGCTGCTTTGCACCATGGCTGTGACCAGGATGCCGGCAATGAAGGCCAGCGGTCGGCGGGCCATGTTCTGGCCGATCACCCGGCGCAGGTTGGAACCGTAGACCCTCAGGATCCCGGTGCGGACGATGTGCGTGCCCCAGATCAGCAGGGCGACGGCCGACAATAGATTGAGCAGGGTCAGCATGCTCGGCCCCCTGTTTCCGTGCCCCAGCGGGGCGAATGAATGACGCTTGGAGCCTGGCCGTGAAGACGGCGGTTGTTACCAGTGCTCCCTTTAAGCTTTAGTCCGCTGCAAGCCATGGCGCCAGCGGTTTTTCCTACGGCCCATAATGAAAAAAGGCCCCGGAAGGGGCCTTGATTCAGCAACTGGCCAGTATTACTGACCCGGGATGTCCTTGCGAAGTTTCACCGGCTCGGTCGGTTCTTCGTTGCGCTTCTTCGCCATGGCGGTGCGCATGCGGATATTGATCGCCTCCACGGCCAGGGAGAAGGCCATGGCGAAGTAGACGTAGCCTTTCGGTACATGCACGTCGAAGGCTTCGGCGATCAGCACGGTACCGACCACGATCAGGAACGACAGGGCGAGCATCTTCAGCGACGGGTGCTGGTCGATGAAGTCGCTGATGGCCTTGGCGCAGAGCATCATCACCAGCACGGCGACGATGATCGCGGCGATCATCACCGGGACGTGGGAGACCATGCCGACGGCGGTGATCACCGAGTCCAGGGAGAACACGATATCGATGATGGCGATCTGCACGATGGTGAACAGGAACTTGCCACCCTTGCCTGCCGGCTCGTCGGCGCTTTCGTCTTCGCCTTCGAGGCCGTGGTAGATCTCCTGGGAGCTTTTCCACAGCAGGAACAGGCCGCCGAAGAACAGGATCAGGTCACGCCCGGAAATGTCCTGGCCGAACACCTCGAACAGGGTGTCGGTAAGGCGCATGACCCAGGTGATCGACAGCAGCAGCATGATCCGCGTGACCATGGCCAGGGCCAGGCCGAAGATCCGGGTGCGTTGCTGCATGTGCTTGGGCATGCGGCTGACCAGGATCGAGATCATGATGATGTTGTCGATCCCGAGCACGATTTCGAGTGCGGTCAGGGTGAAAAAGGCAACCCAGATTTCCGGGCTGGTCAGCCATTCCATGTTTGTTCCTTCGAGCGTATGACGTCGCGCGCCGGTTCAGGCGCGCGAAGGGTTGGTTGAATCCATGTATTAGAGGCTACTGAACAACGGGAAAATTCCCATGAGCAGCGCGGCGAACATTATGCACAGGCAGACTAGCACTGCCCATTTCAGCGTGAAGCGCTGGTGGTCGCCGAATTCGATACCGGCCAGGGCTACCAGCAGGTAGGTGGACGGCACCAGCGGGCTGAGCAGGTGCACCGGCTGGCCGACGATCGAGGCGCGGGCCATTTCCACTGGCGAGATGCCGTAGTGGCTGGCGGCTTCCGACAGCACCGGCAGAACGCCGTAGTAGAAGGCATCGTTGGACATGAAGAAGGTGAACGGCATGCTCACGATCGCCGTGATCACCGCCAGGTACGGGCCCAGGGCATCCGGAATCACCGCCAGCAGGCTCTTCGACATGGCTTCGACCATGCCGGTGCCGGACAGGATGCCGGTGAAGATACCGGCGGCGAAGATCAGCCCGGTAACCGCCAGGACGCTGCCGGCGTGGGCGGCGATGCGATCCTTCTGCTGTTGCAGGCACGGGTAGTTGACGATCATCGCGATGCTGAAGGCGATCATGAACAGCACTGGCAGCGGCAGCACGCCGACGATCAGCGCGACCATCAGGGCGGCGGTCAGGGCACCGTTGAACCACAGCAGTTTCGGGCGGCGGGCGTCCGGGTACTGGGATACTGTGATTTCGCTGTGGTCGATCTCGTCGCCCGGCAGGTGCAGTTCGCCGAGACGGGCGCGCTCGCGCTTGCCGTACCAGTAGGCGATGACCAGGATGGCGGCGACGCCGGCGAGCATGGCCGGGATCATCGGTACGAAGATGTCCGATGGATCGACGTGCAGGGCGCTGGCGGCGCGAGCGGTCGGGCCGCCCCAGGGGGTCATGTTCATCACCCCGCCGGCGAGGATGATCAGGCCGGCCATGATCCGCGGGCTCATGCCCAGGCGGCTGTACAGCGGCAGCATCGCGGCGCAGCAGATCATGTAGGTCGTGGCGCCGTCACCGTCCATGGAGACGACCAGGGCCAGCACTGCGGTGCCGACCGAGACTTTCAGCGGGTCACCCTTGACCAGCTTGAGGATCTTGCGCACGGCCGGGTCGAACAGGCCGGAGTCGATCATCAGGGCGAAATACAGGATGGCGAACATCAGCATCACGCCGGTAGGCGCCAGCTTGCTGATGCCTTCCAGCATCATCGGGCCGATCTTGCTGGAAAAGCCGCCGAACAGGGCGAACAGGATGGGCACCAGGATCAGGGCGATCAAGGCCGACAGGCGCTTGGTCATGATCAGGTACATGAAGGTGATGACCATGGCGAAGCCGAGGAAGGTCAGCATGGGAGTACTCCAGGCGTAGTGCGTCGGGACGGGGACGTGACGGACGGGTCAGCGTGTTGGGCGCTGGGGCTGGAGTAGCGGGGGGAATTGCGGGCGCAGGACGGTACGGAAAGACATCAGAATCACCATTGTTCTTGTTGAGTAGGCCGGGCTCCTGTGGATTCGGGATGCCCTGGCGCGCCGGTCGCTATGCCGGTGGTGAGGCGATGCTAAGGGGCTAAGCTTTCAGCCAGCTTTCGATGCTGAAAGCTTCATTTTCGACCTCAAGAGCGCGATGCGGACCCTGTGGGAGCGGGTTCACCGGAACGCCGGACCGCCGCGATTGCAGTGCTGAATTCACTAGCGCAATCGCGGCGGTCCGGCGTTCCGGTGAACCCGCTCCCACAGGGTCTGTGTCGCGGCCTCGGCTTTTTCAGCAGTGAAGGAGTGCCCACCAGAAATGAGCCAATACCAAGAAGGCGGCTGCCACTGCGGCGCCCTGCGCTACCGGGTCGAAGGCCCGCTGACCGATGTCGCCCACTGCCATTGTTCGATCTGCCGGCGGGTTTCCGGCGGCTTGCTGATCACCTGGGCAACGGTGCCCTGCTCCGCTTTCCAGTGGCTGGCCGGTACGCCTCAGCGCTACGACTCGTCCGCCAGTTGCGTGCGCTATTTCTGCAGCCGCTGTGGTGCCCATCTGGCCCTGACCACCGATCTCAGCCCGGAAACCATTGACTTCACCATCGCGACCCTCGATGACCCGGCCTCGGTCCGTCCCGACCGGCATATCTGGACCGAAAGCCGCCTGCCCTGGCTGCATCTGGACGAGCAACTGCCCGGCGAAGAGCACGAGTCGATCTGACTCAGGGCAGTTCCAGGCCCCCGGCCGCCTTGTGCAAGGCGCGCAGGTGGTCGCCGATCAGCTTGGTGTTGGTTTCCACGGCGCGGATTTCCCGGTCGCGCTCGGGGCCGAGCAAGGCGCGGGCTTCCTTGTCGAGGTCGGCGCTCAGGCTTTGCAGTTGGGCCTGGCGCTCTCGGCTGCTTTCCAGGAGTTGCTCACGTTCCTCTGTCTGGGGCAGGCCATAGCCACCCTGCCCTAGCAATTCCGCAGGTTTGCTGAGGAAGCCGCTGTTGGCCAGGATGAGTTGCAGGGTCTGGTTGGCCTTGTCGACGCTACCGTTGTTTTGCGAGCGCCCGCTCAGATAACGCTGCTTGACCTCGTCCTGGGCCAGCAGCAACTGGCGACGCAGGGCGGCCTGCTCCAACAGCAGCATGGCGGCGCTGGTGCGCAGGTCGGCGCGGTCGAACCAGGCGCGGCGCTGTTCGGCGCTCTGCTCCAGCCAGGCTTCGACGCTGGTCTGGGGGATCGGCAACTGCTTCTTCAACACCTGGAACATCGCCTCGAAGCGATCGCGGTAGGAGTCGAAGCGATAACCCAGGCGCAGCGCTTCGCGTGGGTCATCCAGCACGCTGGTATCGGCCAGTCCACGTCCCTTGAGCACTTCCAGCAGGCCGTTGGGCATGATGTTGTCGAGGCTGGTCAACTGCCGGTTGGCGGTGCCGCTGCGCAGCAACTTGAGGGTCTCCACCGCGCAGTTGTTGGACAGGAAGAAGTAGTTGCCGTCGTAGCTCCAGTGCATTTCCAGAGCCTGACGCACCAGGTTTTCCAGCTCGTCGCGGGACAGCTTGAGCGGCACCGAGGACAGGCTGCGCAGCTCGGTCTTGGTGTATTCGTCGATCACCTGGCCCAGCGGCAGGACGAACAGTCGCGATGGGTAGGAGCCGACCAGACCGTCCCAGCTGGACAGTTGCACGTCGTTGACGAAGGCACGGTAGGACAGCACCAGGTGTTGATCGAGGTCCAGCCGGCAATCCGGCCCGCGTGGCCGGCCCGGGGCGCAGATCACCAGGCGCAGCATGCTGTGGCCCCAGCGGCTGACCCAGTTCTGGTTGGCCTCGGCCAGCAGGTAATCCACCGAATAGACGCGTTCAGGGTCGATGTAGCCGAGGGGTTGCTTGGCGAAGTCGTTTCCGGCGTTGAGGTAGGGCAATTCTGGTGCGCAGGCCGGATGTTCAGGCGCCCAGCCGAAATGCTTGCTCAGGTACTCGTGCAAGGCCGGGCGGCGGCAGGCATAGCTCGGGTCGAGGAGGAAATACTCCATGTTGACCGCGATGAATTCCTTGGGGCTGCTCAGCTCGTAGCTGTCCGGGGTACGGACATCCTGGTGGTTCTCCTGTTCGCGTTCGCCACGACGGCCGACGTATTGCGGCCAGCCGGCCAGGTCGAGCAGGCGCGGATCGTCGCTGAGGGTGAAGCGGCGTTCCGCCTGGCCGCGGCATTCGTCGCGCTGGCCGACCTTGCCCTGGCTGTCGAGCTGGCGGCGGCACTGGACGATCAGGCGGCGCTGATCCGCGGGCCACAGGCGGGCGCGGTCGTAGATGTGGGTGAGTTCATGGAGGACTGTGGCCAGCAGTTCTTCGCGCACGGTGCCGTGGGGGCGGCCGGTCTGTTCGCTGGCGGCGCTGCCGTCGACCAGGCCGGGCAGCAGGCGGCGGTTCAGCGCCAGGGTCGACACCAGCGAGGCCTGGCCGTAGGCATCCTGTGGCATCCGTGCATCCCAACTGACGTTGACCGTGCGGTCCAGTCGGGTCTTGAAGCTAGGGGGGAGCTTTTGCAGGGCTTCGTCCAGCAGTGCCTGGGTCGCCTGGCGCTCAGGGGCGCTGAGGCCGTCGTCCTGCAAGTGCAATTGCAGGTCGGCCAGGGCAGGACTGCCGAGCAGCGCGAGGGCGCTACCCAGCAGCCAGGCACGGAGGCGCTTCACAGCGCGAGGATGGCTTCGGCCAGAACCTGGTCGCTGGCATCGCGCGCTTCAGGGACGCGCTGGCGCAGGGTGTCGAAGGCTGCTTCCAGTTGCGCGCCGCGGATATCGCCGTTGCTGGCGACGAAGCTGGCGGCGTCGTCACGGGCTTCGCGCACGACCTTGGAGTCGCGGATCGAGGTGGTGGTGTCCGAGGTGAAATCGATCGAACGGCCAAAGGCGCGGACGATGATATTGCTGGTGGCCACCAGGGTGTGGGCCTGGGCCACATCGGCCAGCAGGAGGAAGCCGAGGGTGGCGGCGATCAGCGGGTTACGCATGGAACTTCTCCGGGGGGAAAACAGATAGATCATTGGACGAGAATTGCCTGCGCCAGTTCAAGGTCGCCAGCATGAAGTTCGGGATTTTCCTGGCGCAGCCGGCGCATGACCGACTCCAGTTGCGCACCACGCACCTGGCCGTCGCTGGCGATGAAGACGGCGGCGTCGTCGCGGGCCACCCGGACCCATTTGCGGTCGAACGGCGCACTGGTCACCTGGCTGGTGGCATAACCGCTGATGACGCTGGTGGCGGTGGTCATATCGAAGGCCAGGGCCGTCCCGGGCCCGAGCAATGCAAGCAGCAATGGCAGATAACGCATGGGGAAACAGTTGCCCTTGGAAACACAAGGGGTCCAAGGCTATCCCATGGCATCAGCCCGGGCCAGAGCGGTTGGCCCGGGTGTTTTGCATCGTGTTGCCAGGCCTGCCCTGATTAGAGCGCCAGGATCGCCTGGGCCAGTTGCGCGTCGCTCGCCTGCAGGGTCGGTACCTGTTGGCGGATGTGGGCGAAGGCACTTTCCAGTTTGACGCCACGGATATCGCCATTGCTGGCAACGAAGCTGGCAGCGTCGTCACGGGCGGCGCGTACCACCTTGTCGTCGCGGAACGACGAGGTGATGTCGGAGGTAGCGTCGGAAGTGGCCTTCAGGGCGCCGACCAGGGAGTCGGTGGTCACGACGAAGCTTGTGGCATGGGCGGTAGAAGCCAGGGCCAGCAGCAGGGCGGCGCCCAGCAGGCGGGAACGGGTCATGGTCGATCTCCTGAGTAGGACTGGGGTCTATCTAAAGTGTCAGACGCACGCTCAGCTTGCTGCGCTACGCGTGGAGTCAAGGCGTGTGAAAAAAGCGTAACACGTAACAAGCGAAACGCTGCTTAGTTCAACTGTTATGGTTGAATTTTGAAATTAAGAAACTGTATCTATTTGTGCTTGAGGCGCTCTATTCCGCGCCTTCCAAACGAAAAAACCCGTCAGCAGTCACCTGCGACGGGTTTTTCGGAATTCGGTGCCGGCCATGGCCGGCGGGCCTTGCATCAACGCCAGAACGGCTTGCTCAGCTCTTCGTAGCGCTGTGCTTCGCTGATACCGGCGTCAGCCAGCAGGCGGGCATCCAGGCGAGCCAGTTGATGGCGGCTGGAGATGCGACGTTGCCACAGAACCAGGTTGGCCAGCAGGCGCAGTGGCAGGGCAGCTTTAGGTTGTTGGGCGTTGCTTTCGAAAACCAGACCGGAACTGAGGGTACGTTCCATGATGTGCATCCTTCCGCTTATGGCGGGATTAGGTAGTGATTTAACTGATGCCAATGATCCTCCTGTGTCGTCCATAACAGTAGATACAGTTCACCTGCATTGTGATGGTCCAGTTAACTGTTTAGAGGCACTGTTGCACTCGAAATGCACGCAACTGTACTGGTGCGCTCAATAATGGTGCATTTTTGATCATTTAGGGGAGATTGGCGCGGTAAAGCGAGGGTTTTCGAGCGGTACAGTAGAACAGTTTATGATGGGTGGCGGTGTGTAACTGTTCAGTCGGTGCGCATTGCGCCCCACCGACTGAACAGTTATCAGGAGTTACACCGCCAGCATACGTCCGGTTTCTTCCAGGTTTTCGTGCCAGGCCAAGGCTTCGCGCAGGATGTGCGGGGTATGGCCACCACGTTCGCAGGCGCGGGTGAAGTAGTCGTTCAGCGCGTCGCGGTAGTCCGGGTGTACGCAGTTGTCGATGATCACCCGGGCACGCTCCCGCGGTGCCAGGCCGCGCAGGTCGGCCAGGCCTTGCTCGGTAACCAGGATGTCGACGTCGTGCTCGGTGTGGTCGACGTGGCTGACCATCGGCACCACGCTGGAAATTGCACCGCCCTTGGCGATCGACTTGGTGACGAAGATGGCCAGGTGGGCGTTGCGCGCGAAGTCACCGGAACCACCGATGCCGTTCATCATCCGCGTACCGCAGACGTGGGTGGAGTTGACGTTGCCGTACAGGTCGAACTCCAGCGCCGTGTTGATGCCGATGATGCCCAGGCGGCGCACCACTTCAGGGTGGTTGGAGATCTCCTGCGGACGCAGCACCAGCTTGTCCTTGTAGCGCTCCAGGTTGCCGAACACGTCGGCGTTGCGCCGGCTCGACAGGGTGATCGAGCTGCCCGAGGCGAAGCCCAGCTTGCCGGCGTCGATCAGATCGAAGGTCGAGTCCTGCAGCACTTCGGAGTACATGGTCAGGTCTTCGAACGGCGATTCGATCAGGCCGCACATCACCGCGTTGGCGATGCTGCCGATACCGGCCTGCAGTGGGCCGAGCTTGTTGGTCATGCGCCCTGCTGCCACTTCTTCTTTAAAGAAGTTGATCAGGTGGTTGGCGATGCCCTGGGTTTCGTCATCCGGCGGCAGCACGGTGGACGGCGAGTCCGCCTGCTCGGTGATGACAATGCCGACGATCTTGGCCGGGTCGATCGGGATCGCGGTGCTGCCGATGCGGTCGTCGACCTTGACCAGCGGGATTGGCGTGCGGGTCGGGCGGTAGGTCGGAATATAGATGTCGTGCAGGCCTTCGAGGTTGGCGTTGTGCGCCATGTTGATCTCGATGATCACCTGCTTGGCGAAGATCGCGAAGCTCGCCGAGTTGCCGACGGAGGTGGTCGGCACGATGTGGCCCTTTTCGGTGATCGCCACGGCTTCGATAACGGCGATGTCCGGCAGCTTGAGCTGCGCGTTGCGCAGTTGCTCGACGGTTTCCGACAGGTGCTGGTCGATGAACATCACCTTGCCGTCGTTGATGGCCTTGCGCAGGGTGCTGTCCACCTGGAACGGCATGCGCCGGGCCAGGACGCCGGCTTCGGTCAGTTCCTTGTCCAGGTCGTTGCCCAGGCTGGCGCCGGTCATCAGGCTGATCTTCAGCGGCGACTGCTTGGCCCGTTCGGCGAGGGCGTGGGGAACGGCCTTGGCTTCACCGGCGCGGGTGAAGCCGCTCATGCCAACGGTCATGCCATCCTGGATCAGAGCGGCGGCGTCGGCCGCGCTCATGACTTTATTGTGCAGCGAGGACAAGCGAATACGATCACGGTACATGGATTGTTATCTCGGGCTACTGAACCTACCAGGTGCGCAGTCTACTGTTTGCGCAACTATTCGGCGCCCGACCAAGGTCGTATGCGAAGCCCTGAAATAGAGCCTTCTGTCGGCAGGCCGGGAACGAAAAAGCCCCAGCCGGTACCGCGCTGGGGCTTATTGTCACAGTGTCGTCAGGGGCTTATTCCACGGCTTTGACCATGTCTTCGATGACCTTCTTGGCGTCGCCGAAGACCATCATGGTCTTGTCCAGGTAGAACAGTTCGTTGTCCAGGCCGGCATAGCCGCTGGCCATCGAGCGCTTGTTGACGATGATGGTCTTGGCCTTGAAGGCTTCGAGAATCGGCATGCCGGCGATCGGCGACTTCGGATCGTTTTTCGCCGCCGGGTTGACCACGTCGTTGGCGCCGAGCACCAGCACCACGTCGGCCTGGCCGAACTCGGAGTTGATGTCCTCCATCTCGAACACCTGGTCATACGGCACTTCGGCTTCCGCCAGCAGTACGTTCATATGCCCGGGCATACGCCCTGCCACCGGGTGGATCGCGTACTTCACGGTGACGCCGGCGTGGGTCAGCTTCTCGGTCAGTTCCTTCAGCGCGTGCTGGGCACGGGCCACCGCCAGGCCGTAGCCAGGCACGATGATCACGGTGTCGGCGTTGCTCAGCAGGAAGGTGGCGTCGTCGGCGGAGCCGGACTTCACCGGGCGCTGCTCCTTCGAACCGGTCGCTGCACCGGCATCGGTGTCGCCACCGAAACCGCCGAGGATCACATTAAAGAAGGAACGGTTCATCGCCTTGCACATGATGTACGAGAGGATCGCACCGGACGAACCCACCAGCGAACCGGCAATGATGAGCATCGAGTTGTTCAGCGAGAAGCCGATACCGGCGGCCGCCCAGCCCGAATAGCTGTTGAGCATCGACACCACCACCGGCATGTCGGCGCCGCCGATCGGGATGATGATCAGCACGCCCATGACGAAGGCCAGGGCCAGCATCACGGCGAAGGCGCTGTAGTTGCCGGTGAAGGTGAACACCAGGCCGAGGCCGATGGTGGCCAGGCCCAGCACCAGGTTGAGCTTGTGCTGGCCGGCGAACTGTACCGGTGCGCCCTGGAACAGGCGGAACTTGTACTTGCCCGACAGCTTGCCGAAGGCGATGACCGAACCGGAGAAGGTGATCGCACCGATGGCTGCGCCGAGGAACAGTTCCAGGCGGTTGCCGGTAGGGATCGGGTCGCTGATGGCGCTGACGATACCCAGGGACTGCGGCTCGACCACTGCGGCGATGGCGATGAACACCGCCGCCAGGCCGATCATGCTGTGCATGAACGCCACCAGCTCCGGCATCTTGGTCATTTCCACGCGCTTGGCCATGATTGCCCCGGCGCTGCCGCCGATCAGCAGGCCGACGATCACGTAGGCGATGCCGTCGGTGGCGAGTTCGGCGCCCAGCTTGTAGATCAGGCCGACGGTGGTGAACACCGCCAGAGCCATGCCGAGCATGCCGAACAGGTTGCCGCGGCGGGAGGTGGTCGGGTGCGACAGGCCTTTCAGGGCCTGGATGAAGCAGACCGACGCCACCAGGTAGAGAAGCGTTACCAGGTTCATGCTCATTTTTACTTCTGCCCCTCAGCCTTCGCGGCTTTCTTCTTGAACATCTCCAGCATGCGCCGGGTGACGAGGAATCCACCGAACACGTTCACCGCCGCCAGGGCCACCGCGAGGGTGCCCATGATCTTGCCCAGCGGGGTGACAGTCAGAGCGGCGGCGAGCATGGCGCCGACGATGACGATGGCGGAAATGGCGTTGGTCACCGCCATCAGCGGGGTGTGCAGCGCGGGCGTGACGTTCCAGACCACGTGGTAACCGACATAGATGGCCAGCACGAAGATGATCAGGTTGTAGACGCCGTGAGAGATCAGCATGTCTTCCATTGTCTGGCTCCTTATCCGTTCTTGCGGATGACCTGGCCGTCGCGGCACATCAGGCACGCGGCGACGATGTCGTCTTCGAGGTTGATCGTCAGCGCGCCGTCCTTGTCGAACAGCAGCTTCATGAAGTCCAGCAGGTTGCGGGCGTAGAGCGCCGAGGCGTCTGCGCCGACCTGGGCCGGCAGGTTGGTCGGGCCGACGATGGTCACGCCGTTCTCGACCACGACCTGGTCGGCCACGGTCAGCGGGCAGTTGCCGCCCTGGGCCGCGGCAAGGTCGATGACCACCGAGCCGGGTTTCATCTGCGCCACGGTTTCCGCGCTGAGCAGGGTCGGTGCCTTGCGGCCCGGGATCAGGGCGGTGGTGATGACGATATCGGCCTGCTTGGCGCGCTCGTGCACGGCCTGGGCCTGGCGTTGCATCCAGCTTGCCGGCATCGGCCGGGCATAGCCGCCGACGCCCTGGGCGCATTCGCGCTCTTCGTCGGTCTCGTACGGCACATCGATGAACTTGGCACCGAGGGATTCGATCTGCTCCTTCACCGCCGGGCGCACGTCCGAGGCCTCGATCACCGCACCCAGGCGCTTGGCCGTGGCGATGGCCTGCAGGCCGGCCACGCCGGCACCGAGGATCAGCACGCGAGCGGCTTTCACCGTACCGGCGGCGGTCATCAGCATTGGCATGAAGCGTGGATAGTGGTGCGCGGCGAGCAACACGGCCTTGTAGCCGGCGATGTTGGCCTGCGAGGACAGCACGTCCAGGCTCTGGGCCCGGGAGGTGCGGGGCGCGGCTTCAAGGGCGAAGGCGGTGATGCCGCGTTCGGCCATTTTGGCGATGAGGTCGTTGTTGAACGGATTGAGCATGCCCGCGAGCACGGTCCCGCTCTTGATCTGGCCCAGTTCGCTGTCGTTGGGCGCTACGACTTTCAAGACAAGCTGCGCGCCAAACGCATCGGCGGCGCTTCCAAGAACGGCGCCGACCGCCTCATAGGCACTGTCCGGAATGCTGGCTTTGACGCCGGCTCCGCGTTCGACAGTGACCTGATGACCCTGGCCCACCAGTTTCTTGATGGTTTCGGGAGTGGCAGCGACCCGTGTTTCGCCCGTCTGCGTTTCGAGAGGAACACCAATGTGCACGTCATTTCTCCTGCGTGATCTTTTGTTGTTGAACCAGCGCACTACGGATGGTGCGTCTGGGCGGCCGATCAGCACGATCCCACCTGAAAACAGGCGGGGCGCGGCATTTTGCAAGCGATCCTGAATCGCTTCAATGGGTTCTGAATGGAAACTTTATTGAAACTACAAGTCACCCTGTGACCACATGTCGCAAGGGGCAGGCTTGAGCCCGCTAAATACGGGCTTTAGCGACATTAGGAGAATTTTTAAAAATTTTCTGACAATTTTCGCGGAGGGAACGGAAAACGTCGTTTTGGACGAGTTAAAGCCCCGAAAACATTGGGGTTGATGGGCTTTTTAGAGGTGAGTGACACAGTTGTCGCAACTGCGACATTTCCTTATATCTGTAGGTGTTAAATTTAATTGACTACCAAGTCAACTAGTCCGTTTGGTCCATGCTGGCTGCGGTGTAGCGCTGTGCCTCGGTAACCAGCCAGTCCCGGAAAGCACGCAAAGAGGCAGATTCGACCTTCCTTTCCGGAATCATCAGGTAATACGCCTTGATGCTGGACAAACCGTGCGGATTTGCGATCACCAGGCGACCTTCCTCCAGTTCGCGCTGGATCAGGAATGGCGGAATCAGGGCGATGCCCATCTCGTGCATCGCTGCCTGGGCCAGCATCGAGAATAGTTCATAGCGCGGGCCTGTCATGTCGCGGGCGACATTCATTTCCAGGCTGTCGAACCATTGGCGCCAGGCGTAGGGCCGAGTGGTCTGCTGCAGCAGTGGTAGTTGGGCGATGGTCTGGGGGTCGAGTTGTCGATGCTTTCCCAGAAGCGACGGGCTACAGACCGGGACCGGGCTTTCTCCCATCAGCCTGTGGGACTGCGTACCAGACCAGTCGGCGTCGCCGAAGTAGATGGCAGCGTCGAAACTGGTGTCGGCAAACAGGAATGGGCGGGTGCGGTTGGTCAGGTTGACCGTGACGTCGGGATGGCTCTGCTGGAAACCCTTCAGGCGTGGCAGCAGCCATTGAGTGCCAAAGGTGGGCACTACCGCCAGTTCGATCACGTTGGCCCCCTGCTGGCCCATGACCGACAGGGTGTCGCGCTCTACCGCGTCGAGTTGGGTTGCCACCCGTCGGCTGTAGGACAGACCGGCTTCGGTCAGCTTTACGCCGCGGCGTGAGCGACGGAACAGCTCGACGTTGAGAAACTCCTCCAGTCCGCCGATCTGCCGGCACACGGCGCCCTGGGTCAGGGACAGCTCCTGGGCGGCCTTGGTGAAGCTCTCGTGACGAGCCGCCGCTTCGAAGCAGACCAACGCGGTGGTGCTGGGGATCTTGCGTCGCATATACGTCAACCTCACTAATTGATCGGTGAAATGGCGTTTATCACCTTTACGGAGTGAGAAATTATCACAGGAGGTTGCGGAATCTTCGTTTGTCGCCCTGCCCGTTCGGGCCTAGGATCAATGCACGACAACAATCATCCCTTTCCTACCCTCGAGGATTCCCACATGGCCGGCAAAGCAAGCTTCAACTGGATCGATCCGCTGCTTCTGGATCAGCAGCTCAGCGAAGAGGAGCGCATGGTGCGTGATAGCGCCTACAGCTTCGCCCAGGACAAGCTGGCGCCTCGTGTGCTGGAAGCCTTCCGTCATGAACAGACCGATCCTGCGATCTTCCGGGAAATGGGTGAAGTGGGCTTGCTGGGTGCGACCATTCCCGAGCAGTACGGCGGCAGTGGTCTGAACTACGTGTGCTATGGCCTGATTGCCCGTGAAGTGGAACGTATCGACTCTGGCTATCGCTCGATGATGAGCGTGCAGTCCTCGCTGGTGATGGTGCCGATCAACGAGTTCGGTACCGAGGCGCAGAAACAGAAGTACCTGCCGAAACTGGCCAGTGGCGAGTGGATTGGCTGCTTTGGTCTGACTGAGCCTAACCATGGTTCCGATCCGGGTTCGATGATTACTCGTGCGAAGAAAGTGGACGGCGGCTACCGCCTGACCGGTAGCAAGATGTGGATCACCAACAGCCCGATCGCCGATGTGTTCGTGGTCTGGGCCAAGGATGATGCCGGCGATATCCGTGGTTTCGTGCTGGAGAAAGGCTGGCAGGGCCTGAGCGCTCCGGCGATCCATGGCAAGGTCGGTCTGCGGGCTTCGATTACCGGTGAGATCGTCATGGACAACGTGTTTGTTCCGGAAGAGAACATCTTCCCGGATGTGCGCGGTCTGAAAGGCCCGTTCACCTGCCTGAACTCGGCGCGCTATGGCATCTCCTGGGGCGCCCTGGGTGCCGCCGAGGCCTGCTGGCACACTGCGCGTCAATACACTCTGGACCGTCAGCAATTCGGGCGGCCTCTTGCGGCGAATCAACTGATCCAGAAGAAGCTGGCCGATATGCAGACCGAGATCACCCTGGGGCTGCAGGGCTGCCTGCGCTTGGGGCGGATGAAGGATGAAGGGACTGCGGCGGTGGAAATCACTTCGATCATGAAGCGCAACTCCTGCGGCAAGGCTCTGAATATCGCACGTATGGCGCGGGACATGCTGGGTGGCAATGGCATCTCCGATGAGTTCGGTGTGGCCCGTCACCTGGTCAACCTTGAGGTGGTCAACACCTACGAGGGTACCCATGACGTGCATGCGCTGATCCTCGGTCGCGCACAGACCGGCATCCAGGCCTTCTATTAATAAGGAGCCAGTCCATGGGCGCGCTTTCTCATTTGCGGGTCCTGGATCTGTCGCGGGTACTGGCCGGGCCGTGGTCCGGTCAGATCCTTGCGGATCTGGGGGCTGAGGTCATCAAGGTCGAGCGGCCGGGCAGCGGGGACGATACTCGCGCCTGGGGGCCGCCCTTCCTCAAGGACGTCAATGGCGAGAACACCAGTGAGGCGGCTTACTACCTGTCGGCCAATCGCAATAAGCGTTCGGTGACCATCGACTTCACCCAGGCTGAAGGCCAGAAGCTGGTGCGGGAGTTGGCGGCGAAGTCCGATGTGGTTATCGAGAACTTCAAGGTGGGTGGTCTAGCGGCCTATGGGCTGGACTACGAAAGTCTCCGTCAGATCAATCCGAACCTGATCTATTGCTCCATTACCGGGTTCGGTCAGACCGGTCCTTATGCCAAGCGCGCGGGTTATGACTTCATGATCCAGGGGCTGGGTGGGCTGATGAGCCTGACCGGACGTCCCGAGGGTGATGAAGGCGCCGGGCCGGTGAAGGTCGGGGTTGCGCTGACGGATATTCTCACCGGGCTCTATTCGACAGTTGCCATCCTGGCTGCCCTCGCCCATCGTGACCAGCATGGTGGTGGTCAACATATCGATATGGCGCTGCTGGACGTGCAGGTGGCCTGTCTGGCCAACCAGGCCATGAATTACCTCACTACGGGTACTCCTCCGCGTCGGTTGGGTAATGCGCATCCGAATATCGTGCCTTATCAGGACTTTCCCACAGCAGATGGGGATTTCATCCTGACCGTTGGGAATGATGGGCAATTCCGCAAATTCGCCGAGGTGGCGGGTCAGCCGCAGTGGGCGGACGATCCGCGTTTCGCGACCAACAAATTGCGGGTAGCCAACCGGGCCGAGCTGATTCCATTGATTCGCCAGGCGACGGTGTTCAAGACGACGGCGGAATGGGTAAGCCAATTGGAGCAGGCGGGGGTGCCGTGCGGGCCTATCAATGACCTGGCGCAGATGTTTGCCGATCCGCAGGTGCAGGCTCGCGGGTTGGCGATCGAGATCCCGCACTCGCTTGGCGGGAGCGTACCGCAGGTTGCCAGTCCGATCCGTCTTTCGGAAACACCGGTGGAGTATCGCAACGCACCGCCGCTGTTGGGGGAACACACCGAGCAGGTTCTGAGTGGCGTGCTTGGACTGGAGGTAGAGACGATCAAGCGTCTGCGTGAGGCCGGAGTGCTCTGAGTCGTTGCTTCTATATATAGAAGAACTGGGGTGTCAGGCCTGATTTGAATCAATTTGAAATTAGTGCTTGACGCCCTGTTTTATCTCTCTATAATTCGCCCCACTTCCGGCGCAGTCGGAACGGAAAACTCCTTGAGAATCAACGAGTTGAACGTTTCAGGCAGTATCGGAAGTGCTTCGGTCTTCTCCGAAAGCGGTTGAAAAAGGTGGTTGACAGCAGGTTGTAACGCTGTAGAATTCGCCTCCCGCTGATGAGAGATCGCAGCGAGCCAAGTGTTTGAAGTTGAACG
>Ga0222427_100809_pt1 | contig 27266 bp, 26 predicted proteins | sample 2B20Ametagenome_FD_182890 | JGI IMG/M metagenome (GOLD analysis project Ga0222427, IMG submission 182890) | Enriched microbial communities from leaf-cutter ant dump, University of Wisconsin, Madison, United States - 2B20A (version 2) | ecosystem: Environmental > Terrestrial > Nest > Insects nest...
CTACGGCAACGCCGCGCACTGCGCGCTGGAGTTCGACGTGATCGGCGAGGACGTGCTGATCACCGGCGCCGGCCCGATCGGCATCATCGCCGCCGGCATCTGCAAGCACATCGGCGCGCGCAACGTCGTGGTCACCGACGTCAACGATTTCCGCCTGAAGCTGGCCGCCGACATGGGCGCCACCCGCGTGGTCAACGTCGCCAACCAGTCGCTGAAGGACGTGATGGCCGACCTGCACATGGAAGGCTTCGACGTCGGCCTGGAGATGAGCGGCAACCCGCGCGCGTTCAACGACATGCTCGACTGCATGTACCACGGCGGCAAGATCGCCATGCTCGGCATCATGCCCAAGGGCGCCGGCTGCGACTGGGACAAGATCATCTTCAAGGGCCTGACCGTACAGGGCATCTACGGCCGCAAGATGTACGAGACCTGGTACAAGATGACCCAGCTGGTGCTGAGCGGCTTCCCGCTGGGCAAGGTGCTGACCCACCAGCTGCCGGTGGAGCGCTTCCAGGAAGGCTTCGACCTGATGGAACAGGGCAAGGCCGGCAAGGTGGTGTTGAGCTGGAATTGAGCCCGGCGGCATCGCGCCAAGGCGCGTTCCCGCACATGAAAAAGGCGCCTTGCGGCGCCTTTTTCATTGCAATGGTGTCGCCCGTGCTCAGCGCGCGATCTTCACCGCCAGCACCACGCGGTTGTCGGCCAGCTTGCCGAAGTTGTCGCGGCCGTTGCCGTCGGCGCCGTAGTAGCCCAGCGAGACGTTGGCGATGCCGAAGCCGCGGCTCACGCCCACGCCCCAGTCGGTGTAATCCTCGGCGACGCCGCTCTCGAAGGTACTGCGGCCGACGTTGGCACTCAGGCTGAAATCGTTGGGCAGGCCCCACTCGCCGCCGATGCCGTAGTACCAGCCATCGGTGCCGCTGTTCCATACGTCGTTGCTGTAGCTGACGTTGACCTTCCAGGCCCCGGCGATGGTGGTGGTGGTGACCAACTCGTTGTAGGCCAGCTCGCTCGCGCCCGGATAGGTGTAGCGGTTGAGCAGCACGTCGAAGTTGACCTGCTCGCTGACGTCGAAGCCGTAGCCGACGAAGTAATCGACTTCCACGTCGGGGCTGCCGGCGCCGAAATCCACGCCCGAACCCCAGGTGCCGACGTACAGGCCCACCGGCGAGGTCCAGGTCAGGCCGGCCTGCACGGTGGGCTTCTCGTCGGTCTGCGAGGCCGCGCGGAACAGGTAGTCCGATACCGCGCCGATTTCCCAGCTGATGGGCGACTCGGCCGCGTCGTCGGCGGAAGCCACGAACGGGACGGAAAGCAGGGCGGCGCAGGCAACGGCGGCAAGGCGTTTGCTGTAGGTCATTGTGGTTCTCCTGTGGGGGGCCCGTGCGGCGAGGGCGCGGGTTCACGAATTCTTAACCACAATGACCGGGCAGCGCCAGAGGAAATTCGGCTCTTCGCCCGATTGCGGGGAAGCGCAATCCCGCAAGTCCGCAGACTGCCCTGCCCTCGCAGGTACCGGGCTTGCCCGGCACAGGGTTTCGTCGGCAAGGCCCCAGGCGGGGCGAGCCCCGCATCTACGGGGGCTGTGCCGGCACGCGCTACGTGGCCGGGAACACGCCGTGGCGGCGCGCCGCCAGCGCGATGGGCTGGCCGGCGGCATAGGCCGGGGCGTCCGGCGGCAGTTCGACCTCCACGTCCACGGCGGCCTCGTGCAGGCGCGCGCGCAGCCGGGTACGGGCGCCGCTGCGCTGCACCGACAGCACGGTGCCGGCCCAGTCGCCGGCAGCGTCGGCGCGCATGTCCTCCGGCCGCACGTAGACCTCCAGTTCGCCCGCCGCCGGCAGGGTCGCCGGCAGCGGCCACTGCGCGCCGGCCACTTCCAGCCCGTCGCCGCGCACCCGCGCCGGCAGCCGGTTGGCCTCGCCGACGAAGCCGTACACGAACGGTGAGGCCGGGCGGTCGTAGACCTCGGCCGGGGTGCCGACCTGCTCGATGCGGCCGCGGCTGAGGATGGCCACGCGGTCGGCCAGTTCCAGCGCCTCTTCCTGGTCGTGGGTGACGAACACCGTGGTCAGCCCGGTGCGGTCGTGCAGTTCGCGCAGCCAGCGGCGCAGGTCGCGACGCACCTGCGCGTCGAGCGCGCCGAACGGTTCGTCCAGCAGCAGCACGCGCGGTTCGATGGCCAGCGCGCGCGCCAATGCCACGCGCTGGCGCTGGCCGCCGGACAACTGCGTCGGGTAGCGCCCGCCCAGCCCGTCCAGCTGCACCAGCGCCAGCAGTTCCTCGACCCGGGCGGCTATGCGCGCCTTCGGCCAGCGTTCGCCGCCACGCCGCACTTCGAGGCCGAAGGCGATGTTGCGGCGGACGTCCATGTGCTTGAACAGCGCGTAGTGCTGGAACACGAAGCCGGCGCGGCGCGCCTGCACGCTCAGCCCGGTGGCGTCCTCGCCGTCGAACAGGATGCGGCCCTGCTCGGGCTGCTCCAGCCCGGCGATGGCGCGCAGCAGGGTGGTCTTGCCCGAGCCGGACGGCCCCAGCAGCGCCAGCAGCTCGCCGCTGCGGATGTCCAGGCTGACGCCGTCGAGCGCGGGGAACGTGCCGAAGCGCTTGCCCAGGTGGTGTATGCGGATGTTCATCGTCACCTCAGCGGTGGTGCGCGGCGGCCAGCGACTGGCCGTGGCGCCATTCCAGGAAAGTCTTGAGCACCAGCGTCAGCAGCGCGGTGCCGGCCAGCAGCGAGGCGCAGGCGAACGCGGCGCTGTAGGCGTATTCGTTGTAGAGGATCTCCACGTGCAGCGGCAGCGTGTTGGTGCGCCCGCGGATGTGCCCGGACACCACCGACACCGCACCGAACTCGCCCATCGCCCGCGCACTGCACAGCAGCACGCCGTACAGCAGGCCCCAGCGGATGTTGGGCAGGGTCACCTTCCAGAACATCTGCCAGGCGTTGGCGCCAAGGGTGAGCGCGGCCAGTTCCTCGTCGCTGCCCTGCTGCTCCATCAGCGGCATCAGTTCGCGGGCGATGAACGGCAGGGTGACGAAGGTGGTCGCCAGCACGATGCCGGGGATCGCGAACACGATGCGCGGCAGTTGCAGCACCACGTCGCCGAGCGCGGGCAGGTGCAGGCGCAGGCCGTCCTCGATCAGCGGCCACAGCCAGCCGTCGCGGCCGAACAGCAGGATGAACACCAGCCCGGCCACCACCGGCGACACCGAGAACGGCAGGTCGATCAGCGTCACCAGCCAGCGCTTGCCGGGGAACTGGTGCTTGCTGACCACCCATGCCGCGGCGATGCCGAACACCAGGTTCAGCGGAATCACGATGGCGGTGACCCACAGCGTCAGCCGTACCGCGGCCAGCGCATCCGGCTCGCGCACCGCCAGCCAGAACGCGAGCGCGCCGCCGCGCAATGCCTCGGCGAACACCAGCAGCAGCGGCAGCAGCAGGAACGACAACAGGAACCCCAGCGCGCCGAGGATCAACAGCGCCTGCACCCAGCCCGGTTCGGTGGTGACGTTGCGCGGCGCGTGTACCGCCGTTTCATGCATGGCCTGCACCGGCAGCTCCGATACCAGTTCGTTCATCGCGCGCCCCTGCGCTGCAGCCAGGCCTGCAGGCTGTTGACCAGCAGCAGCACGGCGAAGGACAGCAGCAGCATCGCCGCGGCGATGGCGGTGGCGCCGGCATAGTCGAATTCCTCCAGGCGGATGGTGATCAGCAGCGGTGCGATCTCGGTGGCGTTGGGCAGGTTGCCGGCGATGAAGATCACCGAGCCGTACTCGCCCACGCCACGCGCGAACGCCAGCGCGAAGCCGGTCAGCATCGCCGGCCACAGGCCGGGCACGACGACGCGGGCGATGGCCTGCCAGCGGCTGGCGCCCAGCGTCGCCGCCGCCTCCTCCAGTTCGCGCTCGGCCTCGGCCAGCACCGGCTGCACGATGCGCACCACGAACGGCAGGCCCACGAACACCAGCGCAATGATGATCCCCAGCGGCGTGTAGGCGATCTTCAGGCCCAGTGGTTCCAGCCAGCGCCCGATCCAGCCCTGCCCGCCGTACAGCGCGGTCAGGGCGATGCCGGCCACCGCGGTGGGCAGCGCGAACGGCAGGTCGATCACCGCGTCGAACAGGCGCCGGCCGGGGAAGCGATAGCGCACGAACACCCAGGCCACCCAAGTGCCCATCAGCGTGTTGAACGCGGCCGCCACCAGCGCGGTGCCGAAGCTCAGGCGCAGCGCCGCCAGCACCCGCGGCTCGCTCCATATCCGCCAGATGCCCTCCACGCCCAGCCCGGCCGCGCGCAGGAACACGCCGGCCAGCGGGATCAGCACGATCAGGCACAACCAGAACACGGTGACGCCCATGCCGACGCCAAAGCCGGGCAGGACCCGGCGTTGGCGCCGCACGCGCGGCAGCGGTTGCACGCTTGCACTCACTTACTTGCCTGCCTGGATCTGGTCGAACACGCCGCCGTCGGCGAAGTGCTCGGCCTGCGCCTTTTCCCACGAGCCGAACGCATCGCGGATGGTGACCAGCCGCACCTGCGGGAAGCGCGCCACGTCGGCCGGGTCGGCATGCTCGGGCTGGCGCGGGCGGTAGTAGTTGTGCGCGGCGATGCGCTGGCCTTCGGGCGAATACAGGTAGCGCAGGTAGGCCTGCGCCACCTCGCGGGTGCCGTGGCGGTCGACGTTGCGGTCCACCAGCGCCACCGACGGCTCGGCCAGGATCGACAGCCTGGGCACCACGATCTCGAACTTGTCCGGCCCCAGTTCCTCCTGCGCGAGGAAGGCCTCGTTCTCCCACGCCAGCAGCACGTCGCCGATGCCGCGCTGGACGAAGGTGGTGGTGGCGCCGCGCGCGCCGGTGTCCAGCACCGGCACGTTGCGGAACAGCGCGCGCATGTAGTTGAGGATGCGTTCGCGGTCGCCCTTGAAGATGTGGTCGGCGTAGGCCCAGGCGGCCAGGTAGTTCCAGCGCGCGCCGCCGGAGGTCTTGGGGTTGGGGGTGATGACCGACACGCCGTCGCGCAGCAGGTCCGGCCAGTCGCGGATGCCCTTGGGGTTGCCCTTGCGCACCAGGAAGACGATCGTCGAGGTGTAGGGCGCGCTGTTGTCGGGCAGGCGGCTTTCCCAGTCCGCCGGCAACAACTTGGCCTTCTCGGCAATGGCATCCACGTCGTAGGCCAGCGCCAGGGTCACCACGTCGGCTTCGATGCCGTCGATCACCGCGCGCGCCTGCTTGCCCGAGCCGCCATGCGAGGTTTCGATGGTGACCGTATCGCCGGTGGTCTGCTTCCAGTGCTTGGCGAAGGCGGCGTTGAAGTCGCGGTACAGCTCGCGGGTGGGGTCGTAGGAAACGTTGAGCAGTTGCACGTCGCGGGCGAAGGCCGACCAGGCAGGCAGCAGCACCAGCAATGCCAGCAACGCGGGCCGGGCCAAGCGGCGACCCAGCGGCGGGTAGGTTTCGGACATGCGCAGGCTCCGCAAGGCATCTCAGGACAGGTGCGCAGATGCTGCGGGCGCACACCGCGGCGGAGAAATGACTTCCTCCCCCATGCTTATAGCCATTCCCCATGACTCCGGCGGCACGGGCGGCCGGCGGCTAGAATCAGCGTCTTCTTTCCGCCGCAAGACGCCGCCATGACTTCCACCACGAACACCTCCCCGCTCACCCGGCACTACGCCGAGGAACTGGACGCCATCCGCGCGCAGGGGCTGTTCAAGTCCGAACGCATCATCACCAGCCCGCAGTCGGCCGAGATCACCCTGGACGACGGCCGCACGGTGCTGAACTTCTGCGCCAACAACTACCTCGGGCTGGCCGACCACCCGGACCTGATCCAGGCCGCCAAGGACGCGCTGGACAGCCACGGCTTCGGCATGGCCTCGGTGCGCTTCATCTGCGGCACCCAGGACCTGCACAAGCAGTTGGAGCAGCAGATCGCGCGCTTCTTCGGCAAGGACGACACCATCCTCTACGCCGCCTGCTTCGACGCCAACGGCGGCCTGTTCGAGCCATTGCTGGGCGAGAACGACGCGATCATCTCCGACGCGCTGAACCACGCCTCGATCATCGACGGCGTGCGCCTGTGCAAGGCCAGGCGCTTCCGCTACGCCAACTGTGACATGGCCGACCTCGAAGCGCAGTTGCAGGCCGCCGACGCCGCCGGCTGCAGGACCAAGCTGATCACCACCGACGGCGTGTTCTCGATGGACGGCTTCATCGCCCCGCTCGACGAGATCACCGCGCTGGCGAAGAAGTACGGCGCGTTGGTGCACATCGACGAATGCCACGCCACCGGCTTCCTCGGCGCGACCGGCCGCGGCTCGGCCGAGGTCAAGGGCGTGCTGGAGCGCATCGACATCATCACCGGCACCCTCGGCAAGGCGATGGGCGGCGCACTGGGCGGCTTCACCTGCGCCAGCGCCGAGATCATCGAGCTGCTGCGCCAGCGCTCGCGCCCCTACCTGTTCTCCAACTCGCTGCCGCCGCACGTGGTGGCCGCCGGCATCAAGGCCTTCGAGATGCTCGACGCTGCCGGCGACCTGCGCGAAAAGCTGGCCGAAAACACCGCCTATTTCCGCCAGAAGATGACCACCGCCGGCTTCGACGTGAAGCCGGGCGTGCACCCGATCAGCCCGGTGATGCTGTACGACGCGCCGCTGGCGCAGAAGTTCGCCGAGCGGCTGCTGGAAGAAGGCATCTACGCCATCGGCTTCTTCTTCCCGGTGGTGCCCAAGGGCCAGGCGCGCATCCGCACGCAGATGAGTGCCGCGCACAGCCGCGAGCACCTGGACCGCGCCATCGATGCCTTCACCCGCATCGGCAGGGAACTGGGCGTCATCAAGTAACGGGACGTGCCCGGCCAGCAGCCGGGCACCCTCGCGCCATGCCGGCCAATGGCAGGCATGGCGCCCCGGGGCGGTCAGCGCTTGCGCTTCTTCCCGTCCACGGCCGTCGTCGTCGTTGCCGCCGGGGCCGCTGGCGCCCCCTGCGCCACGCGGATGCCGTTGGCCTTCATCCAGGCATCGAACTGGTCGGCGCTCATGTTGGCGCCGTCCTGCTGCATCAGGAAACGGTAGTTGCCCAGCGCATCCTTCTGCGCCACGGGAGCGGCTTCCACCGTCACCGTGACCGGCTTGGCCGCCGTCGCCGGCGTGCCAGTCGAGGCGCACCCTGCCAGTCCCACCACCGCCGCCAGCCACAGCGACGTTCCCGATACGCGAATCACTACCTGCATGGCACAGCACCTTCGTTCAAACCCGAAGGTCCAGCCTAATCAGGCACACGAAGTATTCAAGCTATTTCACTGAATCCATTGAATAAATGCAGATCCAGTCGCATTCATTAACTGAATGGACATTGCAATGCCTGCAGCTCTTCCGCTTCCAGTTCACGCCACTGCCCTTTCTCCAGTGTTCCCAGCTGCACCGGCCCGATCGCCACCCGTACCAGCCGCAGCACCTCGAAGCCCAGCACCTGCAGCAGGCGCCGGATATGGCGGTTGCGGCCCTCGGCCAGCACCACTTCCAGCCAGGCGGTGCGCTGCCCGTGGCGCAGCACCTGCACCGCATGCGCGGCCAGGTGCTCGCCGGCATCGTCGACGCCCTCGCGCATGCGCGCCAGCTGCGCCGCATCGGGCAGGCCATCGATCTGCACCCGGTAGGTTTTCAGCGGCCCGGTGGCCGGGTCGGTCAGCCGCGCCGCCCATTCGGGATCATTGCTGAAAAGCAGCAAGCCTTCGCTGGCCTTGTCCAGCCGCCCGGCCGGCGCCAGCCACGGCAGGCCGCTACCGTCGAAGCAGCGGTACACGGTGTCGCGCCCCTGCTCGTCGCGCACCGTGGTGACCAGCCCGCGCGGCTTGTTCAAGGCCACGTACCAGCGCCGCGCCGGTGCCAGCGGCATGCCATCCACCCGCACCTGCTGGCGCGACGGGACCACCGGGAACTCCGGATCGCGGACCACGCGCCCGTCCACGCTCACCCGCCCTTCCTGCACGCGTCGCGCCGCCTCGCTGCGCGAGCACAGCCCGGCCTTGGACAGCACCCGCGCCAGGCCATGCCGCGCCTCCCCGACCGATGCCGGCGCGGAAACGCGACGCCCGCCCTGGTAGCCAGGACGGGCGTGCGATGAAGGGGGCCGGCGGGAAGCCATGCGGCCTTGCGCCGGTTACTTGGCCTCGGGAGCCGGCTGCGCCTCGGCGGGGGTTTCGCGCGCCTTGACCACGCGCACGCCGCGCGCCTTCATCCAGGCATCGAACTCCTCGGCGGTCATGCGCTTGCCGTTCTGGCTCATGTCGAAGCGCCACGGCGTGTTGTCGAATTCGGTCTGCGGCTTGTAGGCGGCCGGATCGTTGGGGTTGACCGCAGCGCCTGCCGGCACCGCATTGGCGATGTTGTTGCAGCTTTCCACGCGCAGGCGCATCAGCACCAGGTCCAGCGACTGCTCGCCCAGGTTCGAGGTCAGCACACCCGCGGGCATGCCCAGCTGGCCCTGGCGCACGTGCAGTTCGGCGGCTACCGGGGCCACTACCGTGGCCGGCAGCGGTGCCGGGATCGCGGCACTGGCCGAGCAATCGACGGCTGCGTTGGCAACGGGGACGAGAGCCAGCGCGAGGGCACCGGCCAATGCGATACGCAGCATCGGATTTCCATCGGAAGAAGAACGCGGCGAGTGTAGGCAGCTGCCGATGCGCAATCAACCGCGACATGCCCGCGACCACGCGCGGCGTGCCGGAGGTCCCGCGCATTCCGGGCCACCGTCACGAAAAAGACAAGGCCCGGCAATGCCGGGCCTTGTCTGCTATCAACCGAAGCGTCCGGATCAGTTCTGGACGTTCAGCTCGGTACGGCGGTTCTTGGCGCGGCCTTCCGGATTGTCCGAACCATCTTCGTTGGTGTTCGGGGCAATCGGGCGGCTCTCGCCGTAACCCACCGGGCCGATCAGGCGCGAAGCATCGACGCCGTTGCCGGTCAGGTAGTCGTACACGGCGGTGGCGCGGCGCTCGGACAGCTTCTGGTTGTAGGCGTCGCTACCCTTCGAGTCGGTGTGACCGGCGACTTCAACGCGCAGCTCCGGATAACGCTTCAGGATCTCGGCCGCTTCACTCAGGACCGACACGGCGTCCGGACGCAGGGTGGCCTTGTCGAAGTCGAAGTTGACGCCCTTCAGGTCGATCGACACCGGCACCGGGCAACCGTCCGGACCGATGATCTGGCCGGCTTCCGAGTTCGGGCACTTGTCGTCGCAGTTGTTGACGCCGTCACCGTCGTCGTCCAGGTCGGCGCAGCTCGGCGCGACCGGAGCCGGGGCCGGTTCCGGAGCGGCGGCCACCGGGGCCGGGCCCAGCGGGATCACGACGCCGATCGAGGCCAGCACGTCGCCGAACCAGTCTTCGTCCGGAGCCGCTACGCTCTGATCATCGAAGTCTGCACGGTAGGCGACTTCGGCACGCACGGCGACGCGCTTGTCGAACGTGGTCTGCAAGCCAGCGCCGATTTTGGCCGCCAGATTGCCATCCTTGCGGTCAACCAGACCGGTAGGGGAGCTGTGCTCTTCCTCTGCCTTCTGATAGCCCAGACCAAACAGCAGGTAGGGATTCCAGTCGCGACTTTCCTGGATGAAATGGCGACGCAGGTCCAACGAAACACCATACTGGGACCAATTCTGGTCCAGGTTGCTCCCGAAGTGCGGGTTCTGATAATTCAGCTCGCCGTCCAGCGACCAGTTCGGGCTGATGAACTTGCCCAGGCCCAAGGTGACGAACGGAGCATCGTTGGTACCACGATCTTCATCCTGGGAATTGAAACCAGCCGAACCGGTCAGGTACCAGCGGTCATCGAATTCCTGGGCCGAAGCAGCCTGGGCAAATGCCAGGCTACCCAGCAGCGCGGCGGTGAGAATCTTCTTGTTCATGGATACAACTCCTTGTTTCGGGGGAATGAAACCGGGTTAAGGCATGGTCCAGCGATTTCGTTCGTCGCGTTCAGAGACGGCCGTTTCCGCACGCCAACGCGGTGCACATTATGCGCGGGACCGTGAAGACCGTGTTAACGGCGATATAACAAATGGCAGATCGTCCGCTACCGTGCAGTTTGGAGGACATGCGCTCCCGTTGGCACTGGCGTTCATGCTGCCGCGCCACTTCGCCAGCATCGGCCCGCCCATCAACCGCGCTGCGTATGATGCCCCTGCCCTCCCAGCAACGGATCTCGCCACATGAAAGCCGTCGCCCTGACCCGCTACCTGCCCATCGACGACCCACATTCGCTGCAGGATTTCGAGCTCCCCGAACCCGCCGGCCCACATGGCCGAGACCTGCTGGTCGGCGTGCAGGCGGTATCGGTGAACCCGGTGGACGCCAAGCTGCGCCGCTCCGGCACCGGCGAGGAGAACCCGCCGCGGGTGCTCGGCTTCGATGCCGCCGGCACGGTACTGGCCATCGGCCCGGAGGTGACGGCGTTCGAGGTTGGCGATGCGGTCTACTACGCCGGCGACGTCACCCGCCCCGGCTGCAATGCGCAGCTGCAACTGGTGGACGAGCGGCTGGCCGGGCGCAAGCCGGCCACGCTGGATTTCGCCGAGGCCGCCGCGCTGCCGTTGACCACGCTCACCGCATGGGAGCTGCTGTTCCAGCGCATGCCCTGCCAGCTGGACGGGCGCCGCCATGCCGGGCAGGTCCTGCTGGTCATCGGCGGTGCCGGCGGCGTCGGCTCGATGGCCATCCAGCTCGGCCGCCATGCCGGCTTCACCGTGGTGGCGACCGCTTCGCGCGAGGAAACCGCGGCGTGGTGCCGGCAGATGGGCGCCGCGCACGTGGTCGACCACCACCAACCTCTGGCCCCGCAATTGCGGGCACTGGGCATCGTCGAGGCGGATGCGGCGCTGAACCTGGCCGATACCGATGCCTACTGGCAGCAACTGGGGGAACTGCTGGCCCCGCAGGGTCACGTGGGACTGGTCGTCGAACCACGCGGCGAGCTGCGCATCGGCGACCCCTACAAGGCCAAGTGCATCGGCATCCACTGGGAATTCATGTTCGCCCGCGCCCGCTTCCGCACCGACGACATGATCGAACAGCACCGCATCCTGACCCGCGCGGCCAGCCTGATCGATGCCGGCGAACTGCGCAGCCCGCTGAACCGGCGGCTGGGGCCGATCGGCGCCGCCAACCTGCGCGAGGCGCACCGGTTGCTGGAGTCGGGCCGCAGCATCGGCAAGCTGGCATTGGAAGGTTGGGGTTGAAAAGACCGGCAGGAATGTAGGAAGCAGGATTCACTCTTCCAGCATTTCCCCTTGGTCCATTCTCCCCCCCCGCCTGCATGCCGATGTCCCGCACCACCCGCGCCCCGCGCCTGCTGCAACTGCTTCCCGGCCTGTTCCTGTTCGGCATCGCCTCGTCGTTGATGATCCGCGCGGGCATCGGCATCGCGCCGTGGGACGTGCTGGCGCAAGGCATCTCGCAGCGCAGTGGCTGGCCCTTCGGCCTGGCCACCAATCTGGTGAGCATCGCGGTGCTGTTGATGTGGTGGCCGTTGCGACAACGGCCGGGGCTGGGCACCGTGCTCAACGCCCTGCTGGTCGGCCCCAGCGCCCAGTTCGGGTTGAACGTCATACCGGCACCGCAGGGCCTGCCAATGCAGTTGCTGCTGTTCGCCGCCGGACTGGTACTGCTGGCCGTCGCCACCGGGCTCTACATAGGCGCACACCTGGGGCCGGGCCCGCGTGACGGACTGATGACCGGGCTGCATGCGCGTACCGGCCGGGCGATCTGGAAGGTGCGCACCCTCATCGAAGCCAGCGCCCTGGCCGTGGGCTGGTGGCTGGGCGGAAACGTGGGGCCGGGCACGCTGGCCTTCGCCCTGCTGATCGGCCCGCTGTGCGGCATCGCCCTGCCGCTGTTCGACCGGGACAGGCGCCACCCGCCGGCAGCCACGGCATCCCTGCCGGATCAGGCGCCCAAATAACTAACGCCGCTGCGCCAGCACCTGCCCGCGGATGTACCAGTCGCGCAACGCGACATTGGCGGCGATGCGCCGGGCCTGCGCAAGGGCAGCCGCATCCGGCGCGTGCCCTTGCGCCTGCACGCGGCGCGCATCCTGCCAACCGTGCAGTTGCGGGGCCTCCAACGGGGTCAGCATGCCCTCCCGCAGGTAGAGATGCTTGAACTGGGACAGCGCCTGCCCGCCATCGGCCGGCGCCTGCCATAGATTGCGGCCGGTGGCGAAATAGCGCTCTCCCGGCAGCGCCAGCGACACCAGCGTCGGAATCAGGTCGCCGTGGCCGGCGAACGCATGCACGTCGGGACCCGGCCCGGGCGGCGCGAACGCCGCCGGCACCCGCAGGTAGGCGAACACGCGGTCCACGTCCGGCTGCTCCGCCGGCAGGTCGTAACGATAGTGGGTGCGCAGGTTGTGGTCGCCGGCGGCGGCAACGATGGTGCGCTCCCCCCGCTCACCCCGTCGCAGCGCCTGCAGGAAGGCACCGAACTCGTCGGCCTGGTACTGGTACGTCGCCAGTATCCTGCGCAGTTCGTCGCGGTCGTCCGTTGCGCGCGGGCCCAGGGCGGCCGGGTCCAGCGGCAACGTGCGATGCGGCGTGTCCAGTTCGAACGGCGGGTGGTTGGTCGTGGTCAACACCACCAGGAACAGGCGTTCGCCGCGCGCATCGGCCTGGGCCAGCAGTTCCTCGGCGAAGCGAAACAGGTAGGCATCATAGATGCCCCAGTCGGTGCCCTGTGCCTCTGGGAAGCGCGTACGGATGTCGCGTGCATCGTAGACATGGTCGAAACCCTGGTGGCTCAACGCGGTGCCGATCTGGCGCCAGTCGCTACCTCCGCCGTATATGAAGACGGTGCGGTAGCCGACCCGCTTGAATGGCAATGCCGCCGAGGTGTCGAAGCTCATGCGCGCGTTGCGGCCACCGGTAAGCGGCGTGATCGGCGTGCCGAGCAACAGGTTTTCCAGTTCCTGGTGGGTGCCGTTCTGGCCGGCGATGAAGTTGTCGAACCGGTAGCCGTGGGCCAGTTCCCCGCGCAGGCGCCCCAGCATGTCGTTGCCGGGCGTGTCGGCATGCAGCAGGTCCTGGCCGAACGACTCCAGCAGCCCCAGCACCACGTGCGGCGACTGCGCCAGCGGGCGCGGCTGCCCCGGCGCGACCGGGAACAACGCCTCGCGTACCGGTCCGGGTTCCGCGGACGGCAGGCCGGCGACAGCGGCCGCCTCGTCCAGCGTGGCGAAACCCAGCCGGTGCAGCCCGACCAGCGGATCGTTACCGACATGGGTTTCCCGCGCCCGTATCCGGAACGCCCGATACAGCGTCAGCGGCGCATTCAGTACCGAGGCGTTGACGAAGGGGTCGGGCGAGAACGTCACGTCGCGCCGTACCAGCGGGAACGTGCCCACGCTGCCGCGCGCCAGCAGCAACAGCAGCAGGCACTGCACAACCACCAGCACGATGCGGGCACCGGTACCGGAGCCCGCAGGCCAGCGCGCGCTCAGCCACCGGCCGGCACGCGGCACGGCCCAACCCAGCAAGGCGGCCACCAGCGCCAGGCCCAGCATGCCGCGCAGCACCGGATAGTCCTGCCAGATGGTCACCAAGACCGCGCCGGTATCGTCCTCGAACAGGCCGAACATGACCGGGTCGAAGCGCGTCTTGTAGAAGCCGTAATAGAAGTATTCGCAGGCAGACAGCAGCAGGAACAGCAGCAACACCCCTACCGCCAGCCATTGCACCAGCCACGCCGCCCGGGCGTGCCGGCGCCACAGCCACAGCGGCACCGCCAGCAGACCGAGCAGCAGGGCGGCCACCGCACCCGCCACCAGGTCATAGCGCAGCCCCTGCAGCAGCACCGGCAACAGCAGTTCCGCGCCCCGCCCTGGGCCGGCATGGGCGCCCCACATGCACAGCCTGACCACGCCCCCCAGCACGGCAATGCCCGCGACCAACAGCCACAATCGCGGCAACACCCGTTGATCTGCGGGCGACGACAATTTCGTATTCATTCGGAACAGACAGCCTTTGGCGATGGAGCGAACCGGCGGTGCGGGCGCGCATTGTAATTCCAGCCGGCATCCAGGCCATCCGATACCCCGGGGATTGAGAAACCAGCGGGTTGCACCGCAGAATGGCGATAATCCATACGCAAGCGTATCTATCATGACGCCAGCCACCGACACTGCCTACCCTCATCTGTTCGCCCCGCTGGACCTGGGCTTCACCACGCTGCGCAACCGTGTGCTGATGGGGTCGATGCATACCGGGCTGGAAGACCATGCCCGCGATTTCCCCAAGCTGGCCGCCTATTTCGCCGAGCGCGCCGAAGGGGGTGCGGCGCTGCTGGTGACCGGTGGCTTCGCCCCCAACGTGGTCGGCTGGCTGGCGCCGTTCGGCAGCAAGCTGTCGTGGCCGTGGGAGGTGCGCCGGCACCGGCAGGTGACCGCCGCCGTGCACGGGCATGCGGCGAAGATCTGCATGCAGTTGCTGCACGCCGGCCGCTATGGCTACCACCCGCTGCAGGTGGCGCCGTCGAAGCTGAAGGCGCCGATCAACCCGTTCACGCCGCGCGCGCTCAGCGCCCGCGGTGTCGAGCGGCACATCGCCGACTACGCCCGCGCGGCGCGGCTGGCGCGCGAGGCCGGTTACGACGGCGTCGAGGTGATGGGCTCGGAAGGCTACCTGATCAACGAGTTCATCGCCCCGCGCACCAACCGGCGCACCGACGCCTGGGGCGGCGACGCGGCCAGGCGCATGCGCTTCGCGGTGGAGATCGTGCGCCGCATCCGCGAGGCCTGCGGGCCGGACTTCATCATCATCTACCGGCTGTCGCTGCTGGATTTGGTGGAAGACGGCAGCAACTGGGAAGAGATCGTGCAGCAGGCCAGGGCCATCGAAGCGGCCGGCGCGACGCTCATCAACTCCGGCATCGGCTGGCACGAGGCGCGCGTGCCGACGATCGCCACCTCGGTGCCGCGCGCGGCGTTCGCCGGCGTCACCGCCAAGCTCAAGCCGCACGTCGGCATCCCGTTGATCGCCACCAACCGCATCAACATGCCGGAGGTGGCCGAAGCCATCCTCGCCAGCGGCGGCACGGACATGGTGTCGCTGGCGCGGCCGCTGCTGGCCGACCCGCAGTGGCCGGTCAAGGCGCGCGCCGGCAAGGCCGAAGCCATCAATACCTGCATCGCCTGCAACCAGGCCTGCCTGGACCACGTGTTCCAGAACAAGCGCGCCAGCTGCCTGGTCAACCCGCGCGCGGCGCATGAAACCGAACTGGTCTATCGCCCGACCGCCGCGCCCAAGAGCATCGCCGTGGTCGGCGCCGGCCCGGCCGGGCTGGCCTGCGCCACGGTGGCGGCCGAGCGCGGCCACCGCGTGACCCTGTTCGACGCCGCCGGCGAGATCGGCGGCCAGTTCAACGTCGCCAAGCGCATCCCCGGCAAGGAGGAGTTCCACGAGACGCTGCGCTACTTCCGCCACAAGCTGGCCGAGACCGGCGTGGAACTGCGGCTGGGTACGGTCGCCGACGCGGAAAACCTGGCCGGCTTCGACGAGGTGGTGGTGGCCACCGGCATCATCCCGCGCACCGTGGATTTCCCCGGCGCCGACCACCCGATGGTGGTCAGCTATCTCGACGTGCTGCTGGGTCGGGTCCGGGCCAGCGACAAGGTGGCGGTCATCGGCGCCGGCGGCATCGGCTTCGACGTCGGCGAATTCCTCGTCCACGAAGGCGAATCGCCGTCGCTGGACCCGGCCCGCTGGATGGCCGAATGGGGTGTGGACCCGGACTTCGAGGCGCGCGGCTCGCTCGCCAAGCCCCGGCCTGAACGCCCGGCCCGCCACGTCTGGCTGCTGCAGCGCAGCCCCGGCAAGCCTGGCGCACGGCTGGGCAAGACCACCGGCTGGATCCACCGTGCCACGCTCAAGGCCAAGGGCGTGAAGATGCTGGGCGGCGTCGAGTACCTCGGCGTGGACGACGCCGGCCTGCGCATCCGCGTGGACGGCAGCGAGCAGCTGCTCGATGTCGGCACCGTGGTGGTCTGCGCCGGGCAGGAGCCGCGCCGCGAACTTGCCGACGCGCTGCGCGCGGCCGGCCGCAGCGTGCACGTCATCGGCGGCGCCGACGTGGCCGCCGAGCTGGACGCCAAGCGCGCCATCGACCAGGGCAGCCGCCTTGCCGCGGGGCTCTGAAGCCACGAGGAATGTGACGACGCCCTCAATTCCATCCCAGCAACAAACCTGAATGTCAAGAAACCGCATTCAGGACGGGTTTTGGATTCCCCCCCTACCTTGCGCGCACTTTCCGCTCACCCCCCAGTTCAGGTGAGCACGGCGCGGCCCCCTCCGAACGACATTGGAGGCCGCCCACGGGGCGGCCCCGATGCCACGGCCGCCTCCCCATGACGCCAAGCTGCGGTTGCCAGGCTCCAGGTTTCGTTACCAGAGCAGGCGCTGCTGCCCATACGGAGCAAGGAGACCCAATGAAACTGGCCTGGATACTCTGGCTGTCGCAACTGTTGCCGCAGCCAGCCGCCGACTCGCTGTGCCTGAGCACCACCGTCTACCTGGAAGCCCGCGACCAGACCCTGCGCGGCCAGCAGGCCGTGGCCGAAGTCGCACTGCGCCGCCTCGACAGCGGCCTGTGGGGCGACTCGATGTGCGAAGTGGTGACCGCGCGCAAGCAGTTCGCACCCACCCTCGTCGCCCCCGGCACCCGCCTGCGCAACAGCGACGCCTGGGCCGAAGCGGTCGACGTGGCCTTCGCCGCCGAGCGCAACTGGGCGCTGCCGGCCGGCGAGCGCCAGGAGATCGTGCCCGGCGCCAGCCACTTCGCCGCCCACGCCATCGCCAGCCCGAGCTGGCGCAACGCCTACCAGGTGGCGACCATCGGCGGGCACACCTTCTACAAGGTGCAATCGCTCAAGCCGCGGCAGTCGTAACGGTCTGTTGCCGCCATGCCGCTGTGCGGCGGCAACCGGCTCTGGGATAGTCCGGGGATTTCCCACCGTTCCAGGAGTCCCCATGAAGCTGTACAGCAAACCCGGTGCCTGCTCCACCGCCGACCACATCGCCCTGCAATGGACCGGCCAGCCGTTCGAGGTCGAACTGCTGACCGCCGAGCGCATGAAGGCGCCGGAATTCCTGAAGATCAACCCGACCGGCGCGGTACCGGCACTGGTGGACGGCGACTTCGTGCTGACCCAGAACGCGGCGATCATGGGCTACATCGCCGACAGCCATCCACAGGCCAAGCTCGCCGGCGACGGCAGCCCGCGCCAGCGCGCGGAGGCGGCCCGCTGGCTGTGCTTTGTCAATTCCGACCTGCACCCGGCCTTCGTGCCGCTGTTCTCACCGGCCAAATTCCTGGCCGACGCCACCCAGCACGACGCCCTGAAAGCCACCGCCCGCACCCGCCTGCGCGGCCTCTACGAGCAGGCCGAGCGGCAACTGGCCGGCAAGGACTGGCTGGCCGGCTTCCGCAGCTTCGCCGACCCCTACCTCTACATCACCCTGCGCTGGGCCGGCGCGGTGGGCGTGGACCTGTCGGGGCTGGACAACCTGGCCACGTTCAAGGCACGGATGGAAACCGATGCCGGCGTGCAGGCCGCGCTGAAGGCCGAAGGGCTGGCCTGACCAGGCTCCCGTAGCTGCGGGGCAAGCCCCGCAGCCGCCTTGCCGGGATTCCTTCAGGGAAGCGTGCGGGGCAAGCCCCGCACCTACGTCCGGCATCCCCGGGCTCTAGAACGGTACCGGCGACTCGAACACCATCGTCTGCCCGCTGCGCGGATGCACGAACGCCAGCGATCGTGCATGCAGGCATACCCGTGCCGCGGGCGCGGCCCCGTAGAGAACGTCCCCGACGATGGGATGGCCGATGCTGGCCAAGTGCAGGCGCAGCTGGTGGCTGCGGCCGGTCACCGGCTCCAGTTCCAATCGCGTGCATTGCGCATCGGCATCGCGTGTCATGACCCGCCAGCGGGTCAACGCCGGCTTGCCCAGCTCGAAATCCACCTTCTGCTTCGGCCGGTTCGGCCAATCACAAATCAGCGGCAACGCGATTTCGCCGCTCTCGTCTTCCACCAGTCCCTGCACCAGCGCTTCGTAACGCTTGCCGACCTGCCGCCGCTCGAACTGCGCCGACAGTGCCGCCTGCATCGCCTTGCCGCGCGCATGCAGCAGCAGTCCCGAAGTCACCTGGTCCAGCCGGTGCACGGTGAGCGCATCCGGGTAGTGCGCCTGCAAGCGCGCGACCACGCAATCGCGGTTTTCCTCGGCGCGCCCGGGCACCGACAACAGGCCGGCGGGCTTCTCGGCCAGCAGCAGCGCGTCGTCGATGTGGTGCAGGAGGATGTCGTTCATCAGTTGGAGCGCGGAATCCTTGCAGGAGCGCACCTTGGTGCGCGATGGGGCTTTCATGCAGATCCCCCTGCAACACCCGCACATCCTTGCGTGGGGATTCAAATGGGGGAAGCCTTATCGCGCACCAAGGTGCGCTCCTACGCCATGAAAGCCCACAAAAAGACGGGGAAGCCGAAGCTTCCCCGTCCGTCACTGCATGGCGGCCTGCCGGATTACAGCAGGTCGGCCACGCCGGCGCGCTCTTCTTCCAGCTCGGCCAGGGTGATGTCGATGTACTTCTTCGAGAAGTCGTCGATCGGCAGGTCCTTGACGATGCTGTAGCTGCCGTTCTCGGTGGTCACCGGGAAACCGAACACCACGCCTTCCGGGATGCCGTAGGAGCCGTCGGACGGCACGCCCATCGTCACCCACTTGCCGCCGGTGCCCAGCACCCAGTCATGCACGTGGTCGATGGCGGCGTTGGCGGCCGAGGCCGCCGAGGACAGGCCACGGGCGGCGATGATCGCCGCGCCGCGCTTGCCGACGGTCGGGATGAAGGTGTTGGCGTTCCATTCCTGGTCGTTGATCAGCTCGGCCACCGAGGCGCCGCCGGTGGTGGCGAAGCGGTAGTCCGGGTACATGGTCGGGCTGTGGTTGCCCCACACGGTGAACTTCTCGAAGCTGTCCACGGTCTTGCCGGTCTTGGCGGCCAGCTGGCTCAGCGCGCGGTTGTGGTCCAGGCGCAGCATCGCGGTGAAGTTCTTCGGGTCCAGGTCCGGGGCCGACTTCATCGCGATGTAGGCATTGGTGTTGGCCGGGTTGCCGACCACCAGCACCTTGACGTCGCGCTTGGCCACCGCGTTCAGCGCCTTGCCCTGCACGGTGAAGATCTTGGCGTTCTCCAGCAGCAGGTCCTTGCGCTCCATGCCCGGGCCGCGCGGGCGCGCGCCGACCAGCAGGGCCACGTCGACGTCCTTGAACGCCACCAGCGGGTCGGCGGTGGTGACCACGCCGGCCAGCAGCGGGAACGCGCAGTCTTCCAGCTCCATCACCACGCCCTGCAGCGCGGCCTGGGCCTTTTCGTTGTCCAGCTCGAGCAGCTGCAGGATGACCGGCTGGTCCTTGCCCAGCATTTCACCGGAAGCGATGCGGAACAGCAGGGCGTAGCCGATCTGGCCGGCTGCGCCGGTCACGGCAACTCGTACGGGTGCTTTCATGGGGGTTTCCTCTGTCAAGAAACGAATCGTGGGGGCGGCCCGCGCCTCGCGGCGGGGCTTGAAGCAAAAACGGCCACCCGTGCAGGTGACCGTGGAGAATCAGGCGGCGAGGATCTTGTTCCACTCGGCCACGCGGTCGGCCTTGGCGGCCAGCACGGCGTCGGCATCGCCTTCGATGGTGATCTTGTTGATGGCGTCGCCCTGCTTGATGGCGTCAACCACGTCCAGGCCCTCGAGCACCTTGCCGAACACGGTGTGCTTGCCATCCAGCCAGTCGGTCTTGATGTGGGTGATGAAGAACTGGCTGCCGTTGGTGTTCGGGCCGGCGTTGGCCATCGACAGCACGCCGCGCTCGTGGCGCACGCCGTTGTTGGTCTCGTCCTCGAAACGGTAGCCCGGGCCGCCGCGGCCGGAGCCCTCCGGGCAGCCGCCCTGGATCATGAAGTCGGCGATCACGCGGTGGAAGCTCAGGCCGTCGTAGAACCCGCGCTTGGCCAGGTTGACGAAATTGGCCACGGTCAGCGGCGCCTTGTCGGCGAACAGCTCGACCTTGATCAGGCCGCGGGAGGTGTCGAAGTTGGCGATCAGGGACATGGGATTCCTTGTGGGGGAAAGACGGCTTTGCCAGCCGCATAGGATACACCCGGCCCGAATCCGCCAGCGTCGGGCACCACGCCCGGCGCTTGCTGAATGGGCGCCCTCACGTCCCGCTCCGGGTACTTTCCGCGAAGGACCCGCCTGCCCGTATAATGTTGGACTTCTTTTCCCAATCCACGGCACCTGCTGGCCGTCTTTCGCATGTCCATCGAAAACCTTCGCAACATCGCCATCGTCGCCCACGTCGACCACGGCAAGACCACCCTCGTCGACCAGTTGCTGAAGCAGTCTGGCACCCTGTCCGAGCGCACGGTGCTGGCCGAGCGCGTGATGGACAGCAACGACCAGGAAAAGGAACGCGGCATCACCATCCTGGCCAAGAACACCGCCATCAAGTGGAACGGCAACCGCATCAACATCGTCGATACCCCCGGGCACGCCGACTTCGGCGGCGAGGTGGAGCGCGTGCTGTCGATGGTCGACTCGGTGCTGATCCTGGTCGACGCGATGGACGGCCCGATGCCGCAGACCCGCTTCGTCACCCAGAAGGCCTTCGCGATGGGCTTCAAGCCGATCGTGGTGGTCAACAAGGTCGACCGCCCCGGCGCGCGCCCGGACTGGGTGATCGACCAGGTGTTCGACCTGTTCGACAAGCTCGGCGCTACCAACGAGCAGCTGGACTTCCCGATCGTCTACGCCTCCGGCCTGAACGGCTATGCCGGCCTTGAAGACACCGTGCGCGACGGCGACATGACCCCGCTGTACGAAGCGATCATGGAGTACGTGCCGGCGCCGCAGGTCGAGACCGAAGGCCCGTTCCAGATGCGCATCAGCCAGCTGGACTACAACAACTTCGTTGGCGTGATCGGCATCGGCCGCATCCAGCGCGGCAAGGTCAAGAAGAACCAGCCGGTGGTCGTGATCGACCGCGAGGGCAAGAAGCGCCAGGGCAAGGTACTGCAGGTGCTGGGCTTCATGGGCCTGGAGCGCATCGAGGTCGAGGAGGCGCAGGCCGGCGACATCGTCGCCATCTCCGGCATCCAGGAGCTGACCATCTCCGACACCGTGTGCGCGCTGGACAACCCGGAGGCGCTGCCGGCGCTGACCGTGGACGAGCCGACCATCTCGATGACCTTCCAGGTCAACAACTCGCCGTTCGCCGGCAACAAGGACCTGTCCGGCGGCAAGTTCCTGACCAGCCGCCAGCTCAAGGAGCGGTTGGAGCGCGAGACCGTGCACAACGTCGCGTTGAAGGTCGAGCAGCTGGAGGACGCCGACAAGTTCCTGGTTTCCGGCCGCGGCGAGCTGCACCTGTCGGTGCTGATCGAGACCATGCGCCGCGAAGGCTACGAGCTGGCCGTGTCGCGCCCGGAAGTCATCATCAAGGAGATCGACGGCCAGCAGATGGAGCCGATCGAGCAGCTGGTGGTGGACATCGAGGAGCAGCACCAGGGCGGCGTGATGGAGAAGCTCGGCACCCGCAAGGCCCAGCTCAAGAACATGGAGCCGGACGGCAAGGGCCGCGTGCGCCTGGACTTCGAGATCCCGGCGCGGGGCCTGATCGGCTTCCAGAACGAGTTCAAGACCCTGACCTCCGGTTCCGGCCTGCTGTTCCACGTGTTCGACCGCTACGGGCCGAAGGAACAGGGCGCCATCGCCAAGCGCCTGAACGGGGTGATGATCGCCAACGCCCCGGGCGTCACCCCGGCCTATTCGCTGGGGCCGCTACAGGAGCGCGGCAAGCTGTTCGCCGCCGAAGGCGACAACGTCTACGAAGGCCAGCTGGTCGGCATCCACTCCAAGGACAACGACCTGACCGTCAACGCCATCAAGACCAAGCCGCTGACCAACATGCGCGCCTCGGGCAAGGACGACGCGATCCAGCTGACCCCGGCGATCAAGTTCTCGCTGGAACAGGCGCTGGACTTCATCGACGACGACGAGCTGGTGGAGATCACCCCGAAGGAAATCCGCCTGCGCAAGAAGCACCTGACCGAGAACGACCGCAAGCGCGCCTCGCGCGCCGGCTGATCGTCTTGAAGCAACGCCAGCCCTACAACCCGGATCGCCACGCGCATCCGGGCTTGGCCGCCATCGCCCTGCTCGAAGCAGGCAAGGCGGTACTGGCGTTCCTCGCCGCCGCGGGCCTGGAGATCTCCGGGCCCGCGCCGCTGCGCAACATCGTCAACACGCTGGTCCGCCGCGTCGGCGCGGACCCGGAGCATGGTTCGTTCTCCAACCTGCTGGACCTGATCACGCCGGACACCGTGCACGTCGGCGTCATCGCGCTGGTCGCCTACGGCCTGCTGCGCGCGGTGGAAGCCTGGGGCCTGTGGCGCGCCAAGGCCTGGGCCTCGTGGCTGGGCTGCATCTCCGCCGCGCTGTACCTGCCGCTGGACGTCTATGCCATCGCCAGACACCCCGGCTGGGCCTCGTGGCTGCTGCTGGCGGTCAACGTGCTGGTGGTCTGGGTGCTGGCCCGCGACATCGGCAAGCGCCGCCCGCCGCGCGACACCTGACGCCGTTGCCAAGGGCGCCACAGGGCAATAGCCTGCGCGGATGCGCCCCTTTCCGATACGTCCCCATTTCCTGCTGCCGTTACTGGTGCTGGCCCTGTGCTGCGCCTGCCAGCGCCCCGCCATGCAACCAGCCGAAGAAGCCCCCTTCCCCTATCAGGAAGCCGACATCGCCGGGCTGCAGGCGCGCATGGCCGCCGGCGAACTGGACAGCGTCACCCTGACCGACGCCTACCTGCGCCGCATCGCCGAGCTGGACCGCAGCGGCCCCACCCTGCGCGCGGTGACCGAACTCAACCCCGCCGCGCGCCGCGAGGCCGCCCAGCGCGATGCCGAACGCCGCGCTGGCCACGTGCTCGGGCCGCTGCACGGCATGCCGGTGCTGCTCAAGGACAACATCGCCGCCACGCCCATGCACAACACCGCCGGCTCGCTGGCATTGAAGGGCTTCCGCCCCGGCCGCGACGCTTTCCTCGTGCAGCGCCTGCGCCAGGCCGGCGCGGTGATCCTGGGCAAGGCCAACCTCAGCGAGTGGGCCAACTTCCGTTCGACCAAGGCCAACTCCGGCTGGAGCGCGGTCGGCGGCCAGACCCGCAACCCGTATGCGCTGGAGCGCAACCCCTGCGGCTCCAGCGCGGGCAGCGCGGTGGCGGTGGCCGCCAACTTCGCGGTGGTGGCCATCGGCACCGAGACCGATGGCAGCATCACCTGTCCGGCGGCGGTCAACGGCATCGTCGGGCTCAAGCCCACCGTCGGGCTGGTCAGCCGCGACGGCATCATCCCCATCTCCTTCAGCCAGGACACCGCCGGGCCGATGACCCGCAGCGTCGCCGATGCCGCGCTGCTGCTGGGCGCCATCGCCGGGCGCGACGAAGCCGATCCGGCCACCGCGGCGATGCCCGGCCGCGCCGTCTACGATTACAGCGCACGCCTGCGCACCGATGCCCTGCGCGGCGCCCGCATCGGCCTGCTGCGCAGCCCGCTGTCCGAACGCCCCGAGATCGGGCCGGTGCTTGCCCAGGCGGTTGCGGCGCTGCGCGAGGCCGGCGCCATCGTGGTCGAGACCGAGCTGCCGACCGAGGGCCAATGGGAACAGGACGAACTGACCGTGCTGCTGCACGAGTTCAAGGCCGGCCTGCCGCGCCACCTGCAGCAATGGCAGGCGCCGGTGACCACGCTGGCCGGGCTGATCGCCTTCAACCGCGAGCATGCCGCGCAGGAAATGCCGTTCTTCGGCCAGGAACTGTTCGAACAGGCCGAAGCCGCCGGCGAACTGAACGACCCGGCCTACATCAGCGCCCGCAACAACGCACGGCGTCTGGCTGGCCCGGAGGGCATCGACGCCGCGCTGCGCGCCGACCAGCTGGACGCGCTGATCGCACCGACCACCGGCGTGGCCTGGCGCACCACACTCGGCGAGGGCGACGACTACCCCGGCGGCAGCTACGGCGCGGCCGCCGTGGCCGGCTACCCGAGCCTGAGCGTGCCGATGGGCCATGCCGACGGCCTGCCGCTGGGGCTGCTGTTCATGGGCACCGCTTGGAGCGAACCGCGTCTGCTGGAACTGGGCTACGCCTACGAACAGCTCACCCGCGCGCGCAAGCCGCCAACATTCGCCAGCGGCAAGCCGTAGATGCGGGGCTTGTGCTTGCATCCCGTGTTCGGGGCAGCATCGAAGCCCTGCTGCGAATGTCCCGTGCCGGGCAAGCACGACACCTACGCGGGGATGATCGGCTTTCCGTAGATGCGGGACTTGCCCCGCATGGAACCTCCCCGCCAGGGACAACCTCGTACCAATAATTCCAGACGCGTACCTATGCGCCCTGCTTGCGCACGATCGCCATCGCGATTTCCAGCGACTGCTCGTAGTTCAAACGTGGATCGACGCTGGAACGATAGGCACGCTCCAGGTCGCGCTCGGTCAGCTCGCGCGCACCACCGGTGCATTCGGTGACGTCCTCGCCGGTCAGCTCCAGGTGCACGCCACCCAGCCGGGTACCGGCGGCGGCGTGCAGGTCGAAGGCCAGCTCCACCTCGCGGCGGATGTTGTCGAAACGGCGGGTCTTGTAGCCATTGCTGGTGCTCTCGGTATTGCCGTGCATCGCATCGCACACCCACAGCACACGGCGGCCATCGCGCTTGACCGCATCCAGCAGCGGCGGCAGCTTGTCGGCAATCTGCGCCGCGCCCATGCGGTGGATGAAACTCAACCGGCCCGGCTCGTCGTCCGGGTTCAACACGTCGATCAGGCGCAGCAGCTGGTCCGGTTGCACCGACGGCCCCACCTTGATCGCAATCGGGTTGCGGATGCCGCGGAAGTATTCGACGTGCGCACCATCCAGCGCGGCAGTGCGCATGCCGATCCACGGGTAATGCGTGCTCAGGTTGAACCAACCCGGCTGCCGCGGCACCTGCCGGGTCAACGCCTGCTCGTAGGGCAGCAGCAAGGCCTCGTGCGAGGTGTAGAAATCGACCCGGTTGAGGTTGTGCACCTGCGCACCGGACAGGGTTTCCATGAAGCGCACCGCATCGCCGATCGAGCCGACCATCTTCTGGTACTCGGCGGCCAGCGGCGAGCAGCCCATCCAGCTCAGGTTCCAGTATTCGGGGTGGTGCAGGTCGGCGAAGCCGCCGTCGATCAGCGCACGCACGAAGTTCATCGTCAGCGCCGAACGCGAGTGCGCCACGATCATCCGCTGCGGGTCGGGCGTGCGCGCGGCGGCGGTGAATTCCGGCGCGTTGATGACGTCGCCACGATAGCTGGGCAGTGTCTGCCCGTCGCGGGTCTCGGTATCGGCGGAACGCGGCTTGGCGTACTGGCCTGCGAAGCGGCCGACGCGGATCACCGGCTTGCGCAGCCCGTGCACCAGCACCAGGCTCATCTGCAGCAGCACCTTGAGCCGGTTGGAGATGGTGCCCGATTCGCAGTCGGCGAAGTTTTCCGCGCAGTCGCCGCCCTGCAGCAGGAACCGCTCGCCCTCCTGCGCCTCGGCCAGCTGCCGCTTGAGCGCGAGGATCTCCCACGAGGTCACCAGCGGCGGCAACTGCCGCAGCTGTCCCAGCACGTCCTCCAGCGCCTGCAGGTCCGGATAGGTCGGCATCTGCAACGCCGGCTTGCCGCGCCAACTCTCCGGCGTCCAGTCGGCGGCGGCGGGAGACGGGGACGGGAAAGCATTCATGGGGGGATACCGTTGCAGTACGAAAAGCGGGGGATCAGAACAGGCGCGACTTGCGTTTGCGCAGGCCGGCGCACAGCGCCAGGACACCGAGCAGCACGAACCAGGCCAGGCTCCACATCGGCATGCTCAGGCCGAGGAAGGTCCAGTCGATGGTGCCGCAGTCGGCGGTGCCGGTCAGCACGGTGCGGAACACCTCGAACGGCCCCATCGTCTCGCTCAGGAAGCTCAGCGGCGGCCCGCAGCTGCTGCCCAGTTCCTTCGGCAGCAACTGCACGTAGACGTGGCGCCCGGCGATGCCCATGCCCACCGCGGCGGCGATGAAGGCCAGCAGCCCATAGGCGGCGTGCCCGCCGCGCGTGGCCGGCCCATGCAGTGCGGCGAGCAGGAACAGCACGCCCAGCGCGGCAAAGGCGATGCGCTGGAAGATGCACAGCGGGCATGGCTCCAGCCCCATCTTCAACTGCATCCAGATCGCAAACGCCAGCAAGCCCGCACACACCAGGAAACCCAGCAGGCATTGCGCGCGGAAACTCCAGCGCAAGGGATTCATCGCGTCATTCCGGTTCGACAAGTATGCAAGAGTAGCAGGCCCCAACAAGGCCACGCATGACTTGGCTCATTGCAAACATGCATGAACGCAAAAGCCCGGCCAGGGCCGGGCTTTCGTTGCATCCGTCGTGATGGACGAAGGGCGCGATTACTCGGCCACTTCCTCGGCCACGGCAGCCGGGCGATCGACCAGCTCGACGTAGGCCATCGGCGCATTGTCGCCGGCGCGGAAGCCGCACTTCAGCAGGCGCAGGTAGCCGCCCGGACGGGTGGCGTAGCGCGGGCCGAGGATGGTGAACAGGTTGCCGACCGCTTCCTTGTCGCGCAGGCGGGCGAAGGCCAGGCGGCGGTTGGCGACCGAGTCGACCTTGGCCAGGGTGATCAGCGGCTCGGCGACGCGGCGCAGTTCCTTGGCCTTGGGCAGGGTGGTCTTGATCAGCTCGTGCTTGAACAGCGAGGCGGCCATGTTCTTGAACATCGCTTCGCGGTGGGCGCTGGTGCGGTTGAACTTGCGGCCCGACTTCTGGTGGCGCATGGGTGTGTCCTTTGGTCAGTGAATGGTGGTTCGTTGTACTTCGCTGTCGCCATCCCGGCGTTGTTTGCGGACTGCGGTTGGTCCTTGGTCGCTCGTCCTGAACGACCTGCCCGCGAACCTGCGGTTCGTCGTGGCGGCGAAGCCCTCAAGGCTTCGTTGCGAAGGCTCCACCGTTGCCGGTGGAGCCTTGCGCGGTACTGCGGGAAGCGGCTGTCAGCCGAGCATGCCGTGGGCTGCAACACCGGCCGGCGGCCAGTTTTCCAGCTTCATGCCGAGCGACAGGCCACGCTGGGCCAGCACTTCCTTGATCTCGGTGAGCGACTTCTTGCCC
>Ga0222427_100825_pt1 | contig 25984 bp, 25 predicted proteins | sample 2B20Ametagenome_FD_182890 | JGI IMG/M metagenome (GOLD analysis project Ga0222427, IMG submission 182890) | Enriched microbial communities from leaf-cutter ant dump, University of Wisconsin, Madison, United States - 2B20A (version 2) | ecosystem: Environmental > Terrestrial > Nest > Insects nest...
TAGTGCAGGATCTGGCTGAGGAAGAGCTTGGTGCGCTCATGCTGTGGGTTGTCGAAGAACTCGGCCGGCGAATTCTGCTCGACGATCTGGCCCTGGTCCATGAAGATGACCCGGTTGGCGACCTGGCGGGCAAAGCCCATTTCGTGCGTCACGCACAGCATGGTCATGCCTTCCTCGGCCAGCGACACCATCGTGTCGAGCACTTCCTTGACCATTTCCGGATCGAGCGCCGAGGTCGGCTCGTCGAACAGCATGATCTTCGGCTTCATGCACAGCGAGCGGGCGATCGCCACGCGCTGCTGCTGGCCGCCCGAGAGCTGGCCGGGATACTTGTTCGCCTGTTCCGGGATCTTGACGCGCTTGAGATAGTGCATCGCCACTTCCTCGGCGTCCTTCTTCGGCATCTTGCGCACCCAGATCGGTGCCAGCGTGCAGTTCTCCAGGATCGTCAGGTGCGGGAAGAGGTTGAAGTGCTGGAACACCATGCCGACCTCGCGGCGCACCTCGTCGATCTTCTTCAGGTCGTTGGTCAGCTCGATGCCGTCGACGACGATCTGGCCCTTCTGGTGTTCTTCGAGACGGTTGATGCAGCGGATCATCGTCGACTTGCCGGAACCCGAGGGACCGGCGATGACGATGCGCTCGCCCTTCATGACCTTCAGATTGATGTCGCGCAGAACGTGGAAGTCGCCGTACCACTTGTTCATGTTGATGATCTCGACGGCGACGTCCGTTGCGGACACTTCCATCTTTTGCGCCTGGGCCTGGTTAGCCATAGTTGTTTCCTCTCCCTGTTCCGTCTGCCTGACCGCCCTTAGCGGAAGGCGGCCCTTCCCTCGAGCATCCGCGCATATTGCGTGAGCGGATAGCACAGAAGGAAAAAGATAATCGCGACAAGGCCATAGACCTTGAATGGCTCGAAGGTGGCGTTGTTGATCGCGTTCGCGGTCTTCAGCAGCTCCTCGAAACCGAGAATGGAGGCGAGCGCCGTGCTCTTGATGAGCTGCACGAGGAAGCCGACGACGGGCGCGCGCGTTATGCGGAAGGCCTGCGGCAGGACAACGAGGCGCAGTTCCTGTAGCCGGTGCAGGCCGAGGCTCGAGGCGGCCTCCGACTGCCCGCGCGGCAGTGCCTCGACGCCGGCGCGCCAGATTTCGGCAAGATAGGCGCTGGCATAGAAGGTGAGCCCGCAGACCGCGGCGGTCCACGGCTCGATGCGCAGCCCCAGCATCGGAAGGCCGAAGAACATCAGGAAAAGCTGCATGAGCAGCGGCGTGCCCTGGAAGAGCGCGATATAGCCCGCGCCGAACCGCCGCGCCCATCGCGCCTTCGAAATGCGCGCGAAGAGGATCGCGACGCCCACGGCCGCCCCGCCGGCAAAGGCCGCGACGGACAACAGCACCGTCCAGCGCGTGGCGAACAGCAGGTTGCGCAGAATATCCCAGAAGGTGAATTCGATCATTTCACGCCGGCTCCCAGCACACGCTGTCCGAACAGGATCATTCCGCGGCGCACCGCGGCCGACAGGGCGAGATAGATCAAGGTCACGACCAGATAGGTTTCGAAGGAGCGGAACGTGCGCGCCTGCAGGAGATCGGCCTCCTGGGCGAGCTCCCGCAACGAAATCTGCGATACGACCGCCGATTCCAGCATCATGATGATGATCTGGCTGGTCAGCGCCGGGTAGATGATGGCCAGCGCCTGCGGCAGGACGACCTTGAGGAAGACGAGCCGGGGCCGCATGCCGAGCGCCGTCGCCGCCTCCCTCTGTCCCTTCGGCACGGCATCGAGGCCGGCGCCGACCACTTCGATCGTGTAGGCGGCCATGTTGAGGGTCATGGCGAGGATCGCCGCGACCATCGGATCCAGCCGCACGCCGATGCTCGGCAGCCCGAAGAAGATGAAGAAGAGCTGCACGAGGAAGGGCGTGTTGCGGATGACCTCCACATAGGCGCCCACCAGCTTGCGCAGCCAGAGATAACGTCCCCGGCGCGCGGCGGCGCCGAGAATGCTGATCGTCAGGCCGAAGACCGTGGTGCAGGCAATCAGCAGCAGCGTCGTCGCCGCTCCCGAAGCCAGGGCCCCGAGGCTCCCCCAGAGCCAGGTGAAATCCAGAGCGTATTTCATGGCGCCCCCTCGAAGCCGATGCGCGCGAAAGGACGCGTCAGTCCTTCAGGTTATCGGGATTGAGCGGCGTCTTGAGCCATTCCCTGGAGCTCGCATCGAGCGTGCCGTCGCTCACCATCTTGGCCACGGCCTCGTCGATCGCCTTCTTCAGCCCCTCTTCGCCCTTGCGCACCGCGATATGCGACGGCGAGGTAAGGAGCTGGAACTTCTGCTCCGGCTTCAGCTGGTCTTGGCGGGCGAGCACCTGCGCGCCGACGTCGTTGCCGACAACCATCAGCTGGGTCTGGCCCGAAATGAAGGCCTGGATGACCGCATTGTAGTTCTCGAAGCGCTGGATCGTCGCCGATGCGGGGGCCGCCTCGGTCAGCGAGGTGTCTTCCAGCGTGCCGCGGTTGACGGCGATCGTCTTGTCGGCGAGGTCGTCCTTGCCGGCGACCTTGAGATCGGCCGGGCCGATGACTGCGATGTAGTAAGGCGCATAGGCCGCGGCGAAGTCGATCGCCTCTGCCCGCTCCTTGGAATAGCCGACGCTCATCAGGATATCGACGCGGTCGTCGTTGAGATAGGCGATGCGGTTCTGGCCGGTGATCCCGACGAGATTGAGCTTCACGCCGAGCGCATCGGCGATCTTCCGCGCCACGTCGACATCGTAGCCCTTGATGCTCATGTCGGCGCTGGCGGAGGAGAACGGCGGAAAGTCGGAGAAGATGCCGACATCGATCGTCCCTCCGCTCTTGATGTCCTCCAGCGCATCCGCCCGGGCAGTGCCGGCAAGGACGCCGGCCGCGGCAACCGCGACGGTAAGCACGGATGCCAGCTTGCGTGTGATTTTCATGGATTTTCCTCCCTTTGAGCCTTCCCGCCGCGCCCGCAGGCCCGGTCCGGCGTGAGAACGCACCCTCCCCGGTGCCGTTCTGTCGCTGCATCATCGGCAGCGAAGGCAATGTGCGGAAGCCCGAAAATCTGGAGGCGTATATAAGGATTCGTGATAGCCGGGCGGGAATGCCCGGCGGCAGGATGCGCTAGGCAGGCAACATGGCGGCGTGCCGCGCAATGAAATCAACGAGATAGCGGGCGCCCTCCGCCATGTCCGGCTGGCCGTAAAGGCCGATCTCTATGCGCACCGGGCCAGGCAGATCGGAGGACTTGTCCAGCGTCCGGCACCCTTCCGGCTGCGTGTTGGCGATCATCGGCGCAATGCCTATGCCGACGCGGACCGCCGTCGCCACGGCGACGAGCGTGGAGGCCACGCAGGCGGTTTTCCACTTGATGCCCCGCTGCGACAGGGCGCCGGTCATCGGGATCGTCCAGGGACATCCTTCCTCGAACATGATGATGGGGAGCGGTTCTCCCGCATCGACGACGAAATCGGAGCGGACCGTCCACATCATGTATTCGGTCCAAACCAGGGCCGGCTTTCGCGACAGGCAGGTCACGTCACACACCGCAAGATCGAGCACGCCATCCTCGAAAAGCGCGGCAAGGCGGCGGTTAGGCTCGATGATGATGTCGATCTCGATATCCGGGTTCTGGTCGCGGAAATTGCGCAGGATCCGGATGAGATGACCGGCCGCGAAATCCTCGACGACGCCGAGGCGGATGCGGTCCCGGATGGTTTTTCCGCTCAGCCTCTTGTCGGCCTCGTCGCCGAGCCGGACGATCTCGCGGGCATAGGGCAGCATGATCTGCCCCTGCGCGGTCAGCGAAAGCCCCTTCTGCGACCGGGAGAACAGCCGGACGCCGACGAGGTCCTCCAGCTTGCGAAGCTGCATGCTGACGGCCGCCTGTGTCCGGTTGAGCGCCGCCGCCGCCCCGCTCACCGTCCCGATCTCGGCGACGGCGAGGAAGGCTCTTAGCAGGTAGGAGTCGAAATCAAGCATTCAAACTCGGCTTCACGACAGGAAGGTCACACGATCGCTGCACCATACCAGATACGCCTCCGGAAGGGAGCGGATATCGATCTCCTTCGCGGCGGACGAGGTATTGGCCTGTGGCAAGCCGGGCGCGTGACATCGTGCTTTACCGTCTCTGAACGCCCGGCAGGACACAAAGCATTTCGAACAGGAGGTTCGCAGCCGTGATCGCCGTGTTGCCGGAGGGATCGTAGGGCGGCGAGACCTCGACGAGGTCGCAGCCGACGAGGTTGAGGCCCCAGCAGCCGCGGATGATTTCCAGCGCCTGGATCGTGTTGAGGCCGGCGATTTCCGGGGTGCCGGTGCCGGGCGCGATCGACGGGTCGAGGCTGTCAATGTCGAAGGAAAGATAGACTGGACGGTCGCCCATCTGCGCGCGCACCTCCTCCATCAGCGGGGTGAGCGATTTGTGCCAGCACTCCTCCACCTGCACGACGCGGAAGCCCTGCTCGCGCGGCCAGTCGAAATCGTCCGCCGCATAACCGGTGCCGCGCACGCCGATCTGGATGCAGCGGCTGGTGTCGAGCACGCCGGCCTCGACGGCGCGGCGGAAGGGCGTGCCATGGGCGATGGGTTCGCCGAACATGTGCTCGTTGATATCGGCATGGGCGTCGACATGGATGAGGCCGACGGGGCCGTATTTCTCGGCCATGGCGCGCAGGATCGGATAGGAGAGCGTATGGTCGCCGCCGAGCGTCAGCGGCTTGCAGCCGTCCTTGATGATGTCGCGGTAGGCATCGGTGATGATGTCGACGCACTTCGGCAGGTTGAAGGTGTCGATCGCGACGTCGCCGATATCGGCGACCTGCAGGCTGTCGAAGGGCGCGGCGCGCGTCGCCATGTTGTAGGGCCGGATCATGCAGCTCTCGGTGCGGATCTGGCGCGGCCCGAAGCGCGTGCCCGGCCGGTTCGAGGTGCCGATATCCATGGGGATGCCGACGAAGCAGGCGTCGAGCCCTTCCGTCGTCGGCTGCGTCGGCAGGCGCATCATGGTGGCGGGACCGCCGAAGCGCGGCATCTCGTTGCCGCCGAGCGGCTGGTTGAAGGTCTTGGTGGTCATCTGTCTTCCTCCGGCGGGGCAGCCTGTTTCTGTCGTTTGCCCCCTTCTGAACATCACCTTACGAAACTTGCCCGGGTGCCCGGAATACCCCTTTTCAATTATTCACCGGCGCATTGCGCAGGATTCGCTACGTCCAGGCGTAGCGCACGATATGGAAGAAGACCGGCGCGGCAAAGACGAGGCTGTCGGCACGGTCGAGCATGCCGCCGTGCCCCTCGATCATGTGGCCCCAGTCCTTGACGCCGCGGTCGCGCTTGATCGCCGAAGCGACAAGACCGCCGAAGAAGCCCATGATGCAGGCAAGACCGGCCAACACGCCCGCCTCCAGCGGCGAGAAGGGTGTCAGCCAGTAGAGCCCGGCCCCCAGGAGCGACGCGCTGGCGATGCCGCCGATCAGGCCTTCCCAGGTCTTGGACGGCGAGATGTTCGGCGCGACCTTGTGACGGCCGAAGAGCTTGCCGAAGATATATTGCAGCACGTCGCTGCCCTGCACCGTCGCGATCAGAAAGGCGATCAGCAGGAGCCCCCTGCCCTCGTTGCCGGGAATGGGCAGCGTCACCAGCGCCGGCACATGGCTGATGCAATAGACCGAGAGCATGATGCCCCATTGCTGCTCGCTGACCCGCTCCAGGAAACGGGACGTGTCGCCGCGGAGCGCCGTCAGGGCCGGCATGGCAAGGAAGCAATAGACGGGAACGAAGATCGAATAGAGCCCGTACCAGTCGATCCAGATCAGGTAGTACTGGACCGGGATGACGATCAGGAACATGCCGAGCAGCGTCCAGCGGTCGGCATTGCGGGTGTTGGTGAGCGTCACATATTCCCGCAGCGCCGCGAAGGAGACGAAGGCGAAGAGCAGGATCACCCCGCCGGGGCCGAACAGGAAGGCGGCGCTGATACCCGCGACCATGATCCACCAGGCCTTGATGCGAGCGTTGAGGTTGTCCAGCGTCGCCGGCAACGGCCGCGTACTGCGCCAGGAAAGGACGCCGGCAACGAGGCTTGCCGTGGTGAGGACGGCGACGAGGCCGAGAAAGAGGCGCGTGGTGTCGTCGCTCATGGGTGATTTCCATCCTTTCGGGGCGCAAGGGCAAGAAGGGCGGCGCGGGCGCGATCGAGAAAGACCTTCCGGTCCTCCCCCGCCTCCAGCCTGACAGGTTCGCCGAAGACGACGCGGCAGAGCAGCGGCACCGGCAGCAGCGCGCCTTTCGGCAGGACGCGCGACATGTTCTCGATCCAGCAGGGCACGAGCTCGACATCCGGCCGGGCGGCGGCGAGATTGTAGAGGCCGGAGCGGAAGCGCAGCAGCGGCTCCTCCGTCATGTTGCGCGTGCCCTCGGGGAAGAAGATCAGGGATTCGCCCGCGTCCAGCGCCGCGAGCATGACGGCAAGGGGATCGGCCGTGCGCTCCACCCAGTTGCGCTCGACGAGCACGGTGCGCAGCAGCCTTTCCGCGATGAAGCGGCGAACGGCATCCGCCTTCCAGTAATCCGCGCCGGCGACCGCGGCCGTCCGGCAGCGCTCGGCGGGATTGAGGCAGGTGGAAACCAGGATGAAATCGCCGTGGCTTGCGTGATTGGCGAAATAGATGCGCTGCGGGCCGTTCGGCTTCACACCCGCCCAGATCGGCCGGACGCCCGTGACGGCGCGCGAAAGGCCTGCGAGCGCCGCGCTCGACGCTTTCTGCAGCAGCGATGCCTTGCCATATCTCATGTTCCCACCACAGCGTCGAGCAAGAGAACAGCATAGAGCATCACGCCGATGGCGAGCGAAACGCGTTGCAGCCAGAGAAGCCGGCGGCATCCGGCGAGGCGTTCCGGCATTGTGCGCACCACACCGTCCCTTCCGCGAAGCCCCATTCGCGCCAGTACGTCATCCACTGCGGCAAGTCCCCCCGCCTCCTCGTCGTGGGAGGCGGCAAGCCGGAAGAGCGCGGCATCGAAGAGAAGATGGACCGAGACTGCGAGCGGCAGGAGGCAGAAGGCAAGCAGCAGCCACCAGGCGAGCGGCCCCGTAAAGCCCTCGGCCCCCGCAGTCGGCGGCGCGAGCGCAAGGACCAGCAAGGCGATGAGCCCGCCGGTGAGGCCATTGCGCCGCAGCCGGCGGCTGGTGCCTTCCGCCATGCTGCTCCATGCGGTCATCGCGCTGCCTCCTCGATGGCCGCATAGGCCCCGACGTCCAGACGGACCGGCCGGCCGGATGCCTCGATCTGCGCCACGGCGGCCGCAGCACTTCCCGCATGCCCCGACCGCAGCAGCCAGCATGCGGCAACCATGGCACTGCGCTGGAAGCCGAGGGCGCAGCAGATAAGAACGGGGCCGTGCCGACGGGCCGTCTCGACCGCCAGCGCGGCCTCGCGGATGCGCACGGTAGGGACGGGCAACAGGTCGAGCGAGGGGAAGGCATGCCAGGCAAGGCCGGGCGCCTTCAGGCCCGGCAGTTCCGCCGTCATGTCGACGACCGTAGCACAGGCCCCGAGTTCGCCGCGCGGGGGCATGCGGCCGAGGAGGACGCCGTCGGCGATTTCGGCCGCGGGTGGAAGATGCCGTGTCCACCAGCGGATATTCAGCCGCACCCCGAGCCGGTAGGGCAGGAACAGCCAGCGGCCGGCAAGGCTGATCGCGCCATCGGCCCCCTTCTGGAAGACCCGTTCCCCGGCCCCGGCATAGCCGGCGGCGACAAGGGCGAGCGCGAGCGCCGGCCAGAGAAGGAGGAGGCCGGTGCCGGAGCCGCGCGTTGCCGGAACGGTAAGGGCAAGCAGGATCGCCGTGCCCGAACCGTAGCAGACCGCAAGCCGCCGGGCCTTGGCGTCCTTCGTCAGGCGGAAGCCGGCAAGCGGCGAGGATTGCCCGGCCGGGAAGAGCCAGAGCGCGAGGAAGCCGAGCAGAGCGCCCGTCGGAATGTCGATGACATGGTGCTGCCATGTGGTCAGCACCGAGATACCGATGAGGAAGCACCAGACATGCCATGCGGCACCCCATCCCCCGACAAGCCGCGTCCGCCAATGGTCCCAGATGATGACGAGCAGGGCGATATGCAGGGACGGCGCCTGGTTGAACGGCTTGTCGAAACCGCCGAGCACATCGAACATGAAGCCCGGCAGGCCATGCGTTTCCGGCCGCTGGAAGATCGCCTGCAGCGGGAAGGCGACAAAGCAGGCGACGGCGATGAGCTGCGCGGTGAGATAGCGGCGCGCGAGGCGCCCGACCTCTTCCGGACTGTCGTTGACGAAGAGCGACAGCGCATAGAAGGCATTGATCGACCAGTAGGGAACGATGGTCCAGGCGATGAAGGGAATGCGCCTTTCCCAGCCGAAGGCGAGGTTCGGCACATCCGTCCTCAGCGAGGCGAGCCAGTTCGCGGTGCCGTAGGTGAGATAGAAGAACGGCGCGAGGACGGCGAGCCAGAGCGCCGCCGCCCGGAAAACCGCGCGTCGGCCGCTCGATGGAACGGATGCGATACCCTCTCCCATGCGATCCTCAGATGCGCTCGGCGAGCGACACGGTGAAGATGCCCCACTTGTCGATGCGCTGCTCGATCTTGCGGAAGCCGGCGGCGGCCACAAGCTGGTCCATCTCCTGCTGGGTGCGCCGGCGCATGATCCAGGCCTCGCCCCCGCGATGCGAGGTGAGCGCGCGGGCGATCATCTCGAGCTGCGGATGCCAGGGCTGGCCGGTATAGACGAGCAGCGCTCCCGGTTCCGTCGCCCGTGCGAGGCCGGCAAGCGAGGCCTCGATCAGGGCATTGTCCGGGAAGAGTTCATAGAGGCCGGAGACGATGGCGAGCGTCGGCTTCGGCTCCGTGGCGGCAAGCCCCTCCGTGGCGAAGGCGTCGGCGCGGTGGAAGGCGGCGATGTCCTGAAGGCCTCGTTCGGCGATCAGCACCGAGCCTTTTTCCACGTTGATCGGCGAATAATCCTGCAGGCGGATGCTCTCCGGCTTCGCATCCGAGGCCGCGACGGCGTCCAGCACGTAGCGGCCGTGGCCGGCGGCGATATCGAGGACGCGCAGCGGCCTTCCTTCCGCCGCAAGGCGCGAAAGCGCCTTTGCGATCAGTTCCTCCAGATGGATCTTCCGCTGCCGGATGCCGCGCCAGCCGATGGCCTCGAGGAATTGCCTGTCGATCAGCCGCCCGCCGGGTCCGAGGCCGCGCGGTTCGTTTTCATAGACGTAGTCGAGCGTCGAGCCGGAATCGAAGCCGGTGCGAACGCCGGTCGCGATCCCCTTGGAAAAGAGGGCGCCCAGCCGGATCGAGGCGCGCGTCATCGCCCAGTAGAGGCCGCGCGGGGAGAAGGGCGAAAGCGGCGTTGCCAGACGATCCGCCTCGTCGCGCGTATGGCCGGAAAGGTGAGCCTGCCGGAGATCCGCGACGACCGGCGGCGCAGCGAAGCGGGCGAGGATGAAGGCGCGCAGCTTTTCCAGCGCCTTCGCCCGGTCCCGCTCGCCGAGCGTGTCGTGATAGAAGCCGGGCAGCACGTGGCGTTCCTTGATCGTCGAGCCGAGATTTTCGAAGAAGCGGTGCTGCGGCGCGTGGCGCACGACGAAATCGCTGCCCGAAACGAGAAGCTGCGTCGGCACCGTGATCGCGCGGGCATCGGCCACCACGCGGTCCGCCGCCTCGTAGAGTTCCAGCAGGATGTTGGAGGCGATGGGACGGGTTATCAGCGGATCGGCTTCGAAGGAGGCGATGCGCTCGGGATCATGCGTCAGGAAGCGCGCCTTGACATAGGAGTTGACGAAGAACGTGCCCTTCAGCTTCTGCCAGAGCGCGATGCCCTCCTTCGCGAAGGGCACGTAGAGCTTCACGTCGAAGGCGGGCGAAGCGAGCGCCAGCGCACGGATATGCGGCGCGTAGTCGTGCACCCAGGTCGCGGCCAGGACGGCACCGACGCTCTGGGCGACGACGGCGATATCCTCCATGGCAAAGCCGTCCGTCTCGCTTATATGGCGCACGAAGCAGTCGAGGTCTCGCACCGAATGGGCGAAGGACGGGGAATGGCCCCGCTCGCCGGGCGAACGGCCATGCCCGCGCGCATCCCAGGCATAGAAGGCGAAATCGTCGAGGCCGAGTTCCTCGGCGATATGCGCGACGCGTCCGCCATGTTCGTGGCCGCGATGCAGAAGCACGATCGCGCCCCTGGCGGTGCCGGAGCGGGCGGGCCAGACGCGATAGAACAGCTCCACGCCATCATGGCTCGCAAACGCCTTTTCGATCATGCCGTCATCCCCTTGCACTGATATCGTCCTCCCCTATACGGATGAGGCCCCATATTCGCAGTTGATTTCTCGTCGATTGCGCTTTCTTTTCAATCGAAGCAATCGAGCGGATTTTCGCTTTCATGTCGATCTATAAACTGAAATCGTCCTTCCAGACCCTGCTTCGACCACTGGTGGAGCGGCTGGCGGCCATGGGGCTCACCGCCAACCAGGTGACGCTCGTCGCCGCCATCGTCTCGGTGGGGATCGGCGCGCTGCTGCTTGCCCTGCCCGAGCCGGCGCTCTTCGCGCTCGTGCCGGTCTGGATGTTCCTGCGCATGGCGTTCAACGCCATCGACGGCATGCTGGCGCGCGAGCATGGCCAGAAGAGCGCGCTCGGCGGCTATCTCAACGAGATCGCCGATGTCGTTTCCGATGCGGCGCTCTATGTGCCCTTCGCCCTGATCGCCCCCTTCTCGCTGCCCTGGATGGCTGCCATCGTATTCCTCGCGACCCTCACGGAATTTGCCGGCGTTCTCGGCGTCGCCCATGGCAGCGGGCGCAACTACGAGGGGCCGATGGGCAAGAGCGACCGTGCGCTGCTTTTCGGTGCGCTGGGCGCCCTCGTCGCCGCCTTCGGCACGCTGCCGGCCTGGACATGGCATATCCAGCCGATGGCCTGCGTGCTGCTCGTCTGGACCGTGGTCAACCGCGTGCGCGCGGGCCTTGCCGGACGTTGAGCCGTCAGCGCTTTTCGCCGAAGCGGCGCGGTGTCGGCCGCCCCGTCACCTGCTCCCAATGCTCGTCCGCCCGCCGCTCGAAGGTGGCCGCATCGCGCGCATCGCTCTGGTAGAAGGCGCCGCGCGGCACGTCCGGCGCATAGACCTGCTCGCTCCAGCCGCGCCCGTCGTCGTGGGGAAAGGCATAGCCGACATGGCCGAGCGCCGCCGCGCCCTTGTAATGCGCGTCACGCAGATGCAGCGGCACGGCGGACGGCGCCTCGCTCGCCACATGGGCGAGCGCCAGCGAAATGCCGCGGCAGGCGGAGTTGGACTTCGGGGCGCGGGCGACATGCAGCGCCGCATGGGCCAGGATGATCTGCGCCTCGGGATAACCGATCTTTTCAACGGCGTGCAGTGCAGCGACGGCGGTCTGCAGCGCGGTATTGTCGGCAAGGCCGACATCCTCGGACGCATGGATCATGATCCGTCGGGCGATATAGCGCGGATCCTCGCCGCCGTGGATCAGCCGGGCGAGCCAGTAGAGCGTCGCATCGGGATCCGAGCCGCGCATCGATTTCACGAAGGCCGACACCACGTCGTAATGCGCGTCCCCCGAACGGTCATGGTTGACGGGCGCGGCGGCATAGGCCTCCTCCACCATCGCCTCGGTGATGATGACAGGCTCGCCGGGCGCGTGGCCGACCGCAAGGCTTTCCAGAACGGTTAGCGCCCGGCGAGCGTCGCCGCCGGAACGACCCGCGATGCGGCGCAGCAATGCCGGCTCCAGCGTCACCTCGATACCGCGTGCGGCGAGGTGATGGAGACCGCGCCGGACCACGTCTTCCATCTCCTCGATGGCGAGCGGCTCAAGCTTCAGGATGGTCGAGCGGGAAATAAGAGCGGGCGTTAGCGTATGATAGGGATTGCCGGTGGTCGCGCCGATGAAGTCGGCGACGCCCTCCTCGCACAGCGCCAAGAGGTGGTCCTGCTGCGTCGCGCTGAAGCGATGCACCTCATCGGCGAAAAGCAGGGTCGGGCGCATGCGCGCCTCATCGGCGATCTTGCGGATATCGGCGACATTGTTGTGGGCGGCATGCAGCGGGCGGAAGTTCTTGCCGAGCATATTGCCGATGGCGCGGGCGATCGACGTCTTGCCGAGCCCCGGCGGCCCGTAAAGGATGATACTGCCGAGCCGTCCGGCAGCGATGCGCCGGCGCAGCATGGTGCCGGGGCCGATGACCTTTTCCTGGCCGATCACGTCGTCCAATGTCGCCGGCCGCAGTTCGGCGGCGAGCGGCATGGAACCGGCGCGCGGTGCGGCGTCGAAAAGATCGGTCATGGGCTTCCCCGTCGAAAGGCGCTGTCCTTTACGGCCGGGCAGAAAACGCATACGGCCGGAAGACGTTCGTCTACCGGTCGGAACGGGCGGGGTCAAAGCCAATCGTTCGCCGCAAGGCCGCGGCCATCATCCCTGGCGCGGAAAGGCGTGGTAGCGGCCGTCCTGGTAGAGTAGCGAGTGGCCGATGCCGGTGCGGATCGCCTGCACCTTGCCGATGACGATCACATGGCTGTGCCGCTCGATGGCTTCCTCGACGGTGCAATCGATGGCGGCGACCGCCCCGAGGAGAAGCGGCGCGCCGCTGACGGCAGTCGTCCATTCCGCGCCGCGGTAGCGATCGGGGCCACGCAGTCCCCCGCGTCCGGCGAACTGGTTGGCAAGCTGCTCATGTTCCGCGCCGACGATATTGATGCCGAAATGGCCATGGCGTTCGACGATGGGCCAGGTGGAAGAGGTGCGGTTGAGGGAGACGAGCATGCGCGCCGGCTCGACGGAGAGCGCCGTCGCCGAGGTAACGGTGGCGCCTGTGCGGTTCTCCCCCTCCCCTGCCGTGATGATGCTGACGCCGCCGCCGAGCGTGCGCAAGGCGGCTTTCAGGCTGTCGGCATCGACGGGCTGCCCGGAGAGGGCGGCACCGCCGATGGTGAAAAGCGTGTTCTCGATATGTGCATTCATGCTTCCCGCTCCGCTGAAGGCCTCATGGGGCAAGGGATAGCAGACAGTCACGGTACGCAGCAGGCATGGCTTTCTTAAATCTATAATTTTTGTAGAAAAATATAGAGCCGAATGCTTTCCCGATGCGTGCGGATGTCTCTAGACGGCCCGCCGCGCCGCCATGGCCGTGACCTCGACCTTCATGCCGGGATCGGCAAGGGCACTGACGCCGACGGCACAGCGCACGGGATAAGGTTTTTTGAAATAGCTGCAGTAAACCTCGTTGAATGCCGGCCGGTCGGCCATGTCCGTGAGGTAGATCGTCAGGTGGATCACGTCGGCGAGCGTACTGCCCGCCTTCTGGAGCGAAGCCTTCAGGCTTTCCAGCGTCGCGATGCTCTGCGTCCGTATGTCTCCCGTCTCGATGGAGCCGTCGGCCCGCAGCGGAATATGCGTCGTCATCAGGAGATTGCCGAGGCCGGCGACGTCAGAGGAAATCTCGCTCTCATCCGTGTCCTCGATAAAAAAGGGGGCGTTGCTGTCGGCCATGACTGATTCTCCTTCGCTGTCTTTCCGCAGAGAACCACCGTCTTTGCCGCCTGCCGTCAACCGAAAACGCCCTCCCCTCTTGAAACGGGTAGCCTTTGCCCCCGTCGGCAACTAGCCTGCTTTCATGAGGGAAGGCCCGCACTCCAACCGTCGAATGCGAAACCATGCCGCTGCAAAACCGCGTCACGCCCTTCGGAGATATCGTCGCCATCGCCCAGCGGGGCCTCTTCACGGGCAATCGCGGCATCCTTCACGATCCGGCGACGAGGACGCTGCTCGGCCGGCGATGGGCCGGCAAGGCCTGGCTGATCTGCGCCTGCGAATTCCAGGGCCGCCGACGCACAGTGATGGGCGGGCGAAGCTGGACCGAGCTCTTCTTCCTTGACGAGGCCGTGGCCCTCGCTGCCGGCCACAGGCCATGCTTCTTCTGCCGGAGGGATGCCGCCGAGCGGTTCCGGGTGCTATGGGCATCGTCCGGCAGGCAGGCGCTTCCGACGGCCGCCGAGATGGATGCCGTGTTGCACGGCGAACGCCTGGAAGGGCTGAAGAAACGGCTGCATCCGCTCCCCGGACCTCTCGCGGATCTGCCGGATGGTGCGATGGTCGTTGCCGGAGAGGATGCCTTTACCCTGCACGCGGGGCTCGCCTATCGCTGGACAGAGGCGGGATACGATCCGCCCTGCAAGCTTCAGGACGCCGACTGGCTTCTCACACCGCTGTCAACGCTACGGGTTCTCGGTGCCGGGTACCGGCCGGTTTTCCACCCCGCGATTCGCGCAACAAACGGTGGGTAAGGCATCGCAACGGCTGTCTTCGGGGCGCCGGGGACGATATTCTGTAACAAAGGTGCATTCTGCGCCATGCCGTTCCGCCGGAGGAATTAAGGCAATTTTGTGTGGGAAACCCGCGTAAGATCAACGCGGAAGCCGGCTTTGAGCCCAGCGCGGCCCGCTTTCCCATTGAACATAATGCCTTGCTCTTACATCAGAATCGGTTCTAGATGCGGTTTAATCCCTTATATGGGCTTGAAATCGCACCTTGAGATCCATGACATGAATATGGCCGCAACGTTTGGACAGGCAATTTCCGAGGTCGATCAGCTGATCATCGGACAGGCCCATGAGCTTTCAGACAAGCTGAAGCAGCATCGGCTGGAAATGTTCCCGCCGGTCGCGCGAAAGGGCCTGCGCCAGTTCCAGCTGAGCGAGGCGGCGCATTTCCTCGGCGTCACCAGCGGCTACCTGCGCAACCTCTCGCTGGAATCCAAGGGCCCCCTGCCGCAGGTCACTCCTTCCGGCCGCCGATCCTATACGGCCCAGCAGCTGCAGGAGATGCGCGAGTATCTAGAGCAGAACAGCCGCGGCCAGCGCTACGTTCCGCGCCGGCGCGGTGCCGAGCATCTGCAGGTCATCGCCGTCGTGAATTTCAAGGGCGGATCCGGCAAGACGACGACGACCGCGCATCTGGCGCAGCATCTCGCCCTGACCGGCCATCGCGTCCTTGCCGTCGATCTCGACCCGCAGGCGAGCCTTTCGGCCATCCACGGCTTTCAACCGGAATTCGACGTCGACGAGAACGAGACCCTTTATGGCGCCATCCGCTACGACGACCAGCGCCGGCCGCTGAAGGAGATCATCCGCAAGACCAATTTCCCCGGCCTCGACATCGTGCCGGGCAATCTCGAGCTGATGGAGTTCGAGCACGACACGCCGCGCATCCTCGCGCAGGGCAACAGCGGCGATTACGGCCGCATCTTCTTCGCCCGGCTGGACGAGGCGCTGTCTTCGGTCGCCGACGACTACGACGCAGTGGTGATCGACTGCCCGCCGCAGCTCGGCTTCCTGACGATGAGCGCGATCTGCGGCGCGACGGCGGTGCTGATCACCGTGCATCCCCAGATGCTCGACGTGATGTCCATGTGCCAGTTCCTGCAGATGCTGGGTGAGGTGCTGAACACGCTGAAAAGCGCGGGCGGCAACATGAATCTCGACTGGCTGCGCTACCTCGTCACCCGCTACGATCCGGCCGATGGCCCGCAGACGCAGATGGTCGCCTTCATGCGCTCGCTGTTCAAGCAGCATGTGCTGACCAGCACGATGGTGCGAAGCGTCGCCATCGCCGATGCGGCGCTCACCAACCAGACGCTCTACGAGGTCGAGCGCAGCCAGTTCACACGGGCCACTTACGACCGGGCTCTCGAATCCATGGAAGCGGTCAATTCGGAGATCGTCGATCTCATTCACAAGGCATGGGGGCGTTGATCATGGCGCGCAAGAACGTTCTGTCCAACCTGATGAACCCGTCGGCCGAGCCGGCGGGTCCGGCCAATCCGGGACAGGAAGAACAGCGCCCGCCGATCACCTACAAGGGCATCGGCGCGCTCGGAGCCGTCACGCGAAGCATCGACGCGCTTGCGGCCAAGGCCGATGCGGCCAAGGAAATCGAGGCAAAGCTTGCCGCCGGCGAGGTCGTCATCGAGCTTGAGCCCGACCAGATCGAGGAATCCTTCATTTCCGACCGCCTGGTTCATTCCGATCAGGAATTCCAGGAGCTCGTTGAGGCGATGCGCGTGCGCGGCCAGGATTCGCCGATCCTCGTGCGTCCGCACCCCACAAAGGACGGCACCTACCAGATCGCCTTCGGCCATCGCCGAGCGAAGGCCGCCCGGCTGCTCGGCCGTCCGGTGCGCGCCATCGTCAAGTCGCTGACCGACCGCGACCATGTCATCGCCCAGGGCCAGGAAAACAGCGCGCGCGCGGATCTTTCCTTCCTCGAGCGGGCAACCTTTGCCGGGGAGCTGGAGACGCGCGGCTTCGATCGCGAAACGATCATGTCCGCCCTCAGCGCCGACAAGACGACCGTTTCGAAGATGCTTTCGGTCGTGAACCGCATTCCGAAAGGCGTGCGTGCCGGCATCGGCCCTGCCCTTTCCATTGGCCGCGACCGCTGGCACGAACTGGCGACGCGTTTCGACGATCCCGCCAATGAGGACAAGGCCGTGGAATTCCTGGCGCGCGAACGCATCAGGACCCGCCCGCCGGAGGAACGCTTCAACCTTCTCAACAGCCATCTCGCTCGCCACGAGACGCCGGCCGCCACAAAACCGGCACCGGCCACCTGGCACCGCAAGGATGGCGCAGTGGAAGCCTCGATCAAGACGAACGGCCGGCAGTACACGATTGCCCTGAAAGCAGCGGAAGCAGCGGCGTTCGGCGCCTACATCACCCGTAATCTGGATCGCCTCTACGAGGCGTATCGCACGGAAAACAAACAGAAATCAGGAGATTGATCCGCAAAAGAAAAAGGCCCCCTCAACGTTGCCGTCGCGGAAGCCCTTCTCATCGTTTAGCAGCCTGAGAATCGCACTTCCCCGAATCACAGTCAAGCCTTTTCGGCACCGGTTTCGGTGATGGGGTCTCTTTTGCCTGCTGAAAGGTGAAGAGACATGGAGATGGACGGCATAACGACGCCTTTCGGGCGACGAACGATGACGTTTGGCATGTTGGCAAGCCAGGCGACCGCTAAAAAGATCGCACCGGAGGCCAGCGTCGACAAATGGAAGCTCTATCGCTGGCTTTGCGAGGCGAGACCGAAGCTGGGCATCAGCGACCGGTCGCTCTCGGTGCTGAACGCGTTGATGAGCTTCTATCCGAAGACCGATCTCAACGGCAGCGACGGGCTGGTGGTGTTCCCATCGAACGCCCAGCTTTCGCTGCGCACGCATGGCATGGCTGAAACCACGCTGCGCCGGCATCTTGCCGCGCTCGTGGAAGCCGGCCTCCTCTATCGCCGGGACAGCCCGAACGGCAAGCGCTACGTCCGCCGCGACCGGCATGGCATGATCGGCGAAGCATTCGGCTTTTCGCTCGCCCCTCTCCTTGCCCGGGCAAGAGAGATCGAGACACTGGCCGCCGAGGTCGCAGCCGAGCGTCTGCTGCTGCAGCGTCTGCGCGAACGCGTGACTCTCGTTCGCCGCGACATCACGAAGCTGATCGGCACGGCACTGGAAGACGGCCTCGCCGGCGACTGGATGCAGTTCGAAACGGAATATCGCAAGCACGTGGACGCCTTGCCGCGCATCGCCACGACCGCAATCCTGGAGCCGATCCTCGATGCGCTCGAAACCTTGCGGACGGAAATCCTCAAATATCTGGAACAGCAGATTATTTTGCAAAATACGGCTGGCAATGCCGGTCATATTGAGCGGCACAAACAGAATTCACAATCCGAATCTACTTCTGATTCTGAACATCGCTTTGGAACCAAGCGGGAGGACAATTTTGGCGTAGACCCGTTGCCATCTCCACCAACAGAAATGAAGCAAGCCGCCAACGCCGGCCGGCAGTGCGTCTCGCCTGTCAGCCAGCGCGCATTGCCGGCCGGTTCTACTCCGTTGCAGCCTCCAAAGCCCTTCCCGCTTGGGCTCGTTCTGCAGGCTTGCCCTGAAATCGTGCCGTTCGGACCAGGCGGCAGCATTTCGAGCTGGCGCGATCTGATGACGGCCGCTGTCGTGGTGCGCTCCATGCTTGCGGTCAGCCCTTCCGCCTATGAGGAAGCCTGCCAGGCGCTCGGGCCGGAAAATGCGGCGACCGTGATTGCCTGCATCCTCGAGCGCTCGGGCCATATCAACTCGGCCGGTGGCTATCTTCGTGATCTTACTCGCAAGGCGGAACGGCGCGAATTCTCCCTCGGCCCGATGCTGATGGCCCTTCTACGGACCGGCGGAGCGCCGGCGAGGCGGGCTGGCTGATGCGAAGTGAAGCGGCAAATCTGTTTTGGAAACGGCATGTTAACCATACGATTCCTAATCATGGGTGGACGAAAAGGAAGCCCGAATCAATGCCGCCACTCGCTTCGGCTCAGCCGCGCCGCCGTTCCATTGCCACCGATACCGTCGTTCCCTTTCCGGCCGAGCGCCGGACAGCACAGATCCGCCGCTGCGCCGGCGAGCTGGATGGACTTCAGGGAGAGGATGCACGCCTCTACTGGATAAGGGTGTGCCGGGAACTGGCCGAAGAACTGCGCCAGCTTGGTTCGAGCGAAAATCAGGCGCGTACCGCTGTTCTGGCCTTTCAGGACGAAGTGCAGCAGGAGCTCTTTCGCATGCACCATGCCGAGGACGTCTGATCAGAGAAGGCCCGACGCCCTGCCGGCAAGCCCGACCGAAAAGACGACCAGAAAGACGGCCGCCACGCGATAGACAAGACGTGGCGAAACGGTTGGTGCGCGTCCGGCGATGCTCCCCAGCGTCAGGAAGCTTGCTCCCGCGCAAAGGACGAGCAGGCTGAAGAGCCCGAGTGCCGGCGCGATCTCCATGAGGTTCCCGCTCGGCATGATCGCAAGTGCGATGATCGGTGCTTTCGGATTGAGCATCGTCGTGAGGAAAACCTGGCGAACCGTGACCGCCAAGGCCGGCGCTTCTAGCGCTTTGGCTGCCGAGATGCGCCACAGCCGGATCGCCAGGAAGAGCACCCAGCATGCGGCGAGAACGCGAAGACCCGTGGCGAGCAGTGGATGCTCTTTGAAAAGGGGAGCCGCTATCGTTGCCAGAGGGACGACGACGGAAAGATAACCCGAGAGCTCGCCTAGAAGAAGAGGAAGGCTGGCACGCCAGCCCCGTGCGGCAGCACCGACGGTTAGCAGGGTATTGGTTGGCCCCGGCGTGAAGAGGAGCGCCAGGATGGCAGGAACGAAAAGACTGTCGGGCATGCAGGCTCCATCGGGATGCGCTTTCCAGCCCCTACTCTATCGCCTTCGCGCACCGCAAGCTTGATCTCCATCAATGCCCCTTCCTCTTGCGGAAAAGTCCCGATAGGAATCCTCCGTATATTCGAAGGAGAAAGCGATGAGCGAAGCGATTGCAGAGGATATCCGGCGGCTGGAGGAACAGGAGCGTCTGCTGCGTTTTACCAGCTTCGGCCCGGCGGACGCATGGGCGCTCGGCAACCGGGTGCGCGAGGTGGCGCTTTCCCGGGGCGCGGGCGTGGCTATCGATATCTCGCTCCGGGACCGGACACTCTTTCATGTGGCCCTTCCCGGCACCACGACCGACAATGCGGAATGGATCCGGCGCAAGCGCAATACGGTGCTGCGGCTCTGGAGCGCTTCCTATCTGGTCGGCCGGCGCCTTGCGCTTTCCGGGCGCGATCAGGTCGAGGCGCGCAATCTCTCCCATGCCGATTTTGCCGTCCACGGCGGCAGCGTCCCGCTTTTCGTTGCGGAACTGGGCTGCGTCGGGGCTGTGACCGTCTCGGGTGTGCCGGAGCGTATCGACCATGCCATCGTCGCCGATGCCATGGCATCCTTCCTGCAGATCGATCTGGGCGATGCCTGGCTGCCGGAATAGGTTCGACGCAGACGGCCGTGACTGCCGTTTACGGCGGTAAACTCAGTTCGCGAGAACGACGCTGACGCCGGCTGCCTTAAGCGCCAGACCGATATCCCGCGGCGGCGTCCTGTCCGTGAAGAGCTCGGTAAGCGCGCCGAACTCGCAGACCCGCACGAGGCCCTGCCGGCCGAATTTGGTATGGTCAGTAATGACCACGGCCCGCTTGCCGCGTGAGACGACGGCCCTCGCGAACTCGGCTTCTTCCAGATCGTAATCCATAACGCCGATTTCCGCGTCGATCGCGCCCGTCGTGATGACCGCATGGCCCACCGTGAAATGGCTGATGAACTCGATTGCCGAGACCCCGAAGGCCGCTCCGTTGTCGCTCCGCAGCTCGCCGCCCGCCATATAGACGCGATTGTCGTTGATGGTGGAAAGCGTGCGCGCGATATCCGAGGAGTTGGTCACGACGGTTAGGCGCCGGTGGCCGAGCAGTTCGCGGGCGAGATAGCTGGTCGTCGTGCCCGTATCGAGCATGATCGAATCCCCGTCGCGGATCGTCGCGGCCATGGTGACGGCAATCGCCTTCTTCGCATCGCTGTTCTCCCGCATGCGCTTTTCGAATGGCGCCTCGCCGAGAATGGAGGGCAATGCCACGGCGCCATGCATCTTCACGACCGTCCCGCTGCTCGTCAGCGGCTTGATATCGCGGCGAACGGTTTCCAGCGAGACGTCGAGTCTTTTTGCAAGGTCCGAAATGGACACCGTTCCATCCTGCTGGAGAAGGCGAAGAATATCGCTGTGACGCTTGGAGTAATTCATATTCGTGGGATTCCGCAGAGTATGTCTATTTTTCATAAGCTTTTCCGGGTTCGCTGGCAAGAAAAGCCGCATAACCAGTCATAAAAACATAAAAAACCACATGCTCCCGATTGACAGCGACGCCGGGAGAGCATGACATTGCGCTAAACAAGGCGAAAGAGCCGGCAAGGGACTTCGGCAACGGCGAGAGGGGCTCGCCGATCAGCCGATCCGCGGGGAGGAGCATCGATGGAGAGCGGCGGGCTCGACCGCGTCGTTGAAGAGCGAATTCGCGCCCTACCCTGCTGGCGCGGGTCCATAGAGATTTCGCCCCTTTCCGGCGGCATCAGCAATCAAAGCTACCTGGTCGCCGATAGGGCACGGCGGCATGTCGTCCGGTTCGGCAAGGACTATCCTTTTCACCACGTCTATCGCGACCGCGAGCTCATGACCGCCAAGGCGGCATGGGCCGCCGGCTTCGGACCGGAGATTCTCTATTGCGAACAAGGCGTTATGGTTTCCGCCTATCTTGGCGCGCGCACGCTTTGCGCGGACGATGTGGCGAACGAATACCGCCGGATCGCCGATCTCCTGCACCGCTTTCACCTCACGATGCCCAGGCAGATCGAGGGGGCGGCTTTCCTGTTCTGGCCCTTTCATGTCGTGCGGGACTATGCGCGAACGCTGAGGATCGGCGGCAGCCCTATGCTGGAGCAAGTATCGAGCTATCTCGAGCTGGCCGAGGAACTGGAGGCGGCGCAGCTTCCGCTGCCTATCGTCTTCGGCCACAACGACCTCCTTCCCGCCAATATTCTCGACGACGGGGAGCGGCTATGGTTGATCGATTTCGAATATGCCGGCTTCTCGACGGCCATGTTCGATCTTGCCGGCATCACATCCAATGCCGGGTTGGCCACGGATCTGGCCGAGGATTTTCTGGCCGTTTACTTCCGCTCCCCGCCTTCCGTTGAACTGCGACGTGCGCATGCGGCCATGCAATGTGCCTCGCTCCTTCGCGAAGCCATGTGGGCGATGGTGTCCGCGCTGCATCTTGCCGTGCCCGGTGCCGACTATGCCGGCCATGCGGCAAGCAATCTCGCCCGCCTCGAAAAGGCGCTCGATCACTACCGAACGATGTATGGGAAACGCTTCAGATGACCCTGCCTTCCCACGCCGCGATCGTCATCATTGGTGGTGGCATCATCGGCTGCTCGACGGCTTTTCATCTCGCGCGTGACCATAAGGCGGATGTCATTCTGCTGGAACAGGATGCCCTGACCTCCGGCTCGACCTGGCATGCCGCCGGGCTGGTCGGTCAACTGCGCTCTTCGGCATCGATCACCCGCGTGCTGAAATATTCGGTCGATCTCTACAAGGATCTCGAGCAGCAGACCGGTGTTGCGACCGGGTGGAAGATGACGGGTTGCCTTCGGCTTGCGACGAACCGGGATCGCTGGACGGAATTCCGGCGCCTTGCCACGACGGCGGGAAGCTTCGGCATGGACATGCACCTGCTGACACCCGGGGAGGCACAGACCCTGTGGCCCCTGATGGAGGTCGGCGATCTTGTGGGCGCAAGCTTCCTGCCGACGGACGGGCAGGTGAACCCGTCCGATATCACGCAGTCGCTTGCCAGGGGCGCCCGCATGCATGGCGCCAGGATTTTCGAGCATGTGCGCGTCACCGGCTTCGATTTGCACGAGGGGCGCATCCGCAGTGTCCGCACGACGATGGGGGACATCGCCTGTGAGACGGTGGTCAACTGCGCGGGCCAATGGGCACGGCAGGTCGGGGCAATGGCGGGCGTCAACGTGCCCCTCCAGCCGGTGAAGCATCAGTATATCGTCACCGAAAGGCTCCCGGGGCTCGCCGCGGATGCGCCCACCGTGCGCGATCCGGACCGGCGCACCTATTTCAAGGAGGAGGTCGGCGGCCTCGTCATGGGCGGCTATGAGCCGAACCCGCAGGCCTGGACGACCGGCGATGTACCGGCCGATTGGGCCTTTCGGCTGTTCGATGACGACTACGATCATTTCGAACAGCATATGGTTCAGGCGATTGCCCGGGTGCCGGCGCTGGGAAATGCCGGCGTCAAGCAGATGATCAACGGGGCGGAGAGCTTCACGCCCGATGGCAACTTCATTCTGGGCGCCGCGCCGGAATGCAGGAACATGTTCGTTGGCGCGGGTTTCAATGCCTTCGGCATCGCCGCCGGCGGCGGGGCGGGGTGGGTGCTGGCCCAGTGGGTCGTCGACGGGGAGGCGCCGCTCGATCTCTGGTCCGTCGATATTCGACGGTTCAGCGATCTGCACAGGGACCGGCAATGGGTGCGCAATCGGACATTGGAAGCCTATGGCAAGCACTACGCAATCGCCTATCCGCATGAGGAATACGAGAGTGGCCGCCCGCGGATCGTCTCGCCGCTCTATGATCGCCTGAAAGGGCAGGGGGCCGTCTTTGGCTCGAAGCTCGGATGGGAGCGGCCGAACTGGTTTGCGCCGGCAGGCGTGACGCCGAGGGACGTCTATTCCATGGGCCGGCAAAACTGGTTTACTGCCGTAAACTCAGAGCACCGGCAGGTGCGCGAAGCCGTCGGCATCTTCGATCAGTCGTCCTTTGCCAAATATGAGTTGAGGGGGCCGGATGCCGAAAAGGCGCTCGGCTGGATTTGCGCCAATGATGTTTCCAGGCCGGCAGGCCGCATCACCTATACGCAGCTTCTCAACAGTCGCGGCGGGATTGCTGCGGACCTGACGGTTGCGCGCCTTTCCGACCAGACCTTCTATATCGTGGCGGGCACCGGCTTTCGCACGCATGACCTTGGTTGGATGGCGGACCATATTCCGGCCGGCTCCGATGTCACGCTTCGCGACGTCACGGAGGACTATGGCGTGCTCTCGCTGATGGGGCCTAACGCCCGGGCGGTGCTTGCGGCGGTGACGGATGCGGACCTTTCCAATGCCGGTTTTCCCTTTGGCCATGTGCGGGAGATCATTATCGCCGGGCATACGATCCGTGCCTTGCGCATCACCTATGTCGGCGAACTCGGATGGGAATTGCATATGCCGATGGGCGCCCTTGTGGATGTCTTCGACGCGCTGATGGCGGCGGGTGCGCCATGGAATATCCGGCCGGTGGGGTATCGCGCGCTCGAATCTCTGCGTCTCGAGAAGGGCTACCGGGCGTGGGGGACGGACATCACGCCGAGCGATACGCCTTTCGAGGCCGGCCTGGGCTGGGCCGTGAAGCTGCAAGGGAGGGGGGATTTCCTCGGTCGTTGTGCGTTGGAGGAAGTTCGGGATCGGCCTCGCAGGAAGGCCTTCGCCGGCTTTACGGTGGAGGGACCGGACAACGTCCTGCTTGGCCGGGAGACGATCCTGCGAAACGGTGAGCCCGTCGGCTATCTGACGAGCGGCGGATATGGCTATACCATCGGCAAGAATATCGGTTACGGCTATGTCCGGCATGCGGACGGCGTCGATGACGCCTTCCTGACGGACGGCGCCTATGAGCTTGTCGTCGCCATGAAGCGCATTCCCGCGACTCTTCACCTGGAGCCGCTGTACGATCCACTCGGCCTGAAGGTGAGAAGCTGAGAGGTGGCAGGCCGACATCGACCGGGTGTGGGTGGAGCCATCAATCGGACCGCTCGTCTGGCATTGTTTGCGATGTGGGCCGAAGCAAACCGCGGCAAAACAAACGAGCTAGGCCAGCCCCATCGAGCTCGGAACCCGCTGCGGTTCAGAAACCGCCCTCCGCCTTTCGGTCACTTGTGACGCTGGGGACGGGGCGATCTCCCGGATCTCCCTATAGGCAAGGAGGCTATCAATCGTTCGTAAATCTCTCTATGCTGTCATGGACAGGCTGAGTGAGTCGAAGCACGCATGATTGTGCTCTAAAAGAGGCCGCTTTCCTGCTGGCATTCGGGGAAGACCGTAAAGTCCCTCTCGGCAAATTAATCGCTCTTATCTGAATTCATCATGTGGTGAACATTATCGCTCGCATAGCGTTCGTTTGCCAAATCGTTTACCATGAATTCAATGCGTTACGATCTTGCGAAATTACCCCTCCATACCCTGCTTCAGCCGCTCACATCAGCGGAAGTGGCGTTGACGCGCCTCGACGAGAGGGTGGCTTGCTCTCCGGTCGGGTGCGGATGGATGGAGCGTATGCATTTTGCCGATGCCTGCGCCTCCTTGTGGATCGACGGCGAGCTCGTTCATATCGAGGACCTTGTCCTGCATGACGGCGCGCATGATGTTCGGGCTCCGACCCATGAATTGACCATCGCCTTCGACGTCCTGAGAACCCGGCGGGGCATTGCCGCCCAGCCGGCGAACTGGGCTTTGTCCCCGCCGGGACTGAACAGCCTCTGCCGGGGCGGCGCGACTGAGGAGGTTGTCCACAGGGCGGAAGGGGAGGAAACGACGAGGGCCGTCACGGCGGCGGGCAGCGCAACGGTGGAGCGGGTTGCAGAAGAGCCCGATGAGGATGCCTCGGATCCGCTCATCGGCGAGCTTGCGGCGATCGATGCCTTGCTGGCCCGTTCGGACGCCGCGATCGCTGCGGCCCGGGTTCGAGGTCAGGCGGCCGAGCGGGAGCCGCTCGTTTACGAAGACGACTGGCACGAGGGGGCCCGTCTGGAGGAATGGCGAGCGGTTCTGGGCGATATAGAAGGCCTGCCGCCGGTGCTGCAGGCCGTTCTCGCCCTCGATGCCTGGGATACGCTCGGTGTCCTGCAGCATGGATCATGGCTCGGCCGTTTACTGGCGGCGGCGATTTTACGGCAGGCGGGGCTCACCACCTCAGGGCATCTCACCGCCTTCAATCTTGGCCTGAAGAGCATTCCTGTCGATCGGCGTCGACACCGTGATCGTGATGCCAGGCTCTCGGCCATGTTGCATGCTTTCGGTGCCGCCGCGGAGCTCGGGCTGAAGGAACACGACCGATTGAGGTTAGCGCACACCATGATGGAGCGCAAGCTTGCAGGACGCCGGGCGTCGTCGAACCTGCCTGGCCTGATCGAGCTTGTCCTTTCACGACCGATGGTTTCGGCCGGCATGGTTGCCAAAGCTCTCGACATCACTCCGCAGGCCGCCTTGCGGATTATCGGGGAACTCGGGCTGCGCGAGATGACGGGGAGGGGGCGCTTTCGAGCGTGGGGCATCATCTAGGTCACCGACTCATAAGTCCGCAGCCATATTCGGATTGCGGCGAGTTGGATGGATGCCAGGAAGTTGTCGTATCGGGATGGCTCGGAAGTGTTTGATCTTGCTGAAGAAGCGCTCGACACATT
>Ga0222427_100826_pt1 | contig 25924 bp, 23 predicted proteins | sample 2B20Ametagenome_FD_182890 | JGI IMG/M metagenome (GOLD analysis project Ga0222427, IMG submission 182890) | Enriched microbial communities from leaf-cutter ant dump, University of Wisconsin, Madison, United States - 2B20A (version 2) | ecosystem: Environmental > Terrestrial > Nest > Insects nest...
CGACGGTTCGCACATCCGTACCCTGCTGCTGACTTTCTTCTTCCGTCAGTTGCCCGAACTGATCGAGCGCGGCTACATCTACATCGCCCAGCCGCCGCTGTACAAGGTCAAGAAAGGCAAGCAGGAGCAGTACATCAAGGACGACGAGGCCATGGAAGAGTACATGACCCAGTCGGCCCTGGAAGACGCTGCCCTGTACCTCAACGAATCCGCCCCGCCCGTTTCCGGCCCCGCGCTGGAAACCCTGGTCAACGAATTCCGCGGTGTGATGAAAACCCTGAAGCGTCTGTCGCGTCTGTACCCGCTGGAGCTGACCGAGCACTTCCTGTACCTGCCGGCCGTCTCCGTGGAACAACTGTCCGACCAGGCCAAAATGCAGGAATGGCTGGGCAAGTTCCAGGAGCGCCTGAGCACCGTCGAGAAGTCTGGCCTGCTGTACAAGGCCAGCCTGCGCGAAGATCGCGAGCGCAATATCTGGCTGCCGGAAGTGGAAATCACCTCCCACGGTCTGGCCAGCTACGTCACCTTCAACCGTGACTTCTTCGGTAGCAACGACTACCGCACCGTCACCGCCCTCGGCGCGCAGCTCGCTTCGCTGCTGGAAGAAGGTGCCTACGTGCAGCGTGGTGAGCGCAAGAAGGCCATCAGCGAGTTCAAGGAAGGTCTCGACTGGCTGATGACCGAAAGCACCAAGCGCCACACCATCCAGCGATACAAAGGTCTCGGCGAGATGAACCCGGATCAGCTCTGGGAAACCACCATGGACCCGACCGTGCGCCGCATGCTCAAGGTCACCATTGAAGACGCGATCGCTGCCGACCAGATCTTCAATACCCTGATGGGCGACGCGGTGGAACCACGCCGTGAGTTCATCGAAAGCAATGCGCTGTCGGTTGCCAACCTGGACTTCTGATGTAACTCAGGTAACGCGCTGAACAAGGCCAACCCTTCGAGGTTGGCCTTTTTTATGCGCCTTACCCAACAGCCAACCATTCAGTTCTGAAGTGTTCCACGTGAAACACTTCAAAGCCCGAGCGCTTTCAGCCGACGATAAAGCGTCCGTTCGCTGATCCCCAACTGCTGCGCCAGCGCACTACGCGACCCATCGAAACTCTCCAGCGCATGGGCCAGCCGCGCACGTTCATCCAGGCCACCGCGCCGCACATTGACCCCTATACCCTCCCCGGCAATCTCGGGCGGGAGATGCTGGCTTTGAATCACCCCGTCATCGGCAAACAGCCGTGCCCGTTCCAGCACATTGCGCAGCTCCCGAATGTTGCCTGGGAAGGGATAGGCCTGCAGCAGCCGCAACGCTTGCTTGTCGATCTGCGGCGCACTGGTGCCAACCATGCGTTGAAGCAAGGTCTCGATCAGCAGTGGCAAGTCCTCCGCCCGCTCGCGAAGAGACGGCAAGCGAATCGGAAAACCACTGATGCGGTAATACAGGTCTTCACGGAAGGTCCCGGCAACGGCCATCTCCCGCAGTGGTTTGTGTGTCGCGCAGACCAGCCGAAAATCCGAGTGCACGGTCCTCAGGCTCCCCACCGGACGAAAGCTGCCCGACTCGATCAGCCGTAGCAGTTTGACCTGCATCGCCAGCGGCACTTCGCCAATCTCGTCGAGAAACAGCGTTCCTCCATGAGCCGCCTCCGCCAGACCGGTCTTGCGTTGCAGCGCGCCGGTGAAGGCGCCTTTCTCGTAGCCGAACAGCTCACTCTCGAACAGCGACTCGGTCAGCCCGGTGCAATCCACTACGACCAATGGACCGTCGGCACGTGGACTGCCCATGTGCAGGGCCTTGGCGAAGAGCTCCTTGCCCGTCCCCGACTCGCCCTGCAGCAGTACCGGAATCTGCGCCGGCGCGGCCCGTTTCAGTCCCTCCAGCGCCACCTTGAAGGCTGCCGAACGGCCAACCAATCCTTGTTGTTGCGGCTGTGCCGAAGCCAGGGTGATGCGGTTCATCCGCTCGACGAAGGCGATGACCAGCCCGTGCTCGTCAAGGATCGGCCGCAGTTCCACATCCACATGCTCGGGGCCGCGAGGCGTGTGATGCACATGCAACATGCGCTCGGCTACACGGCTTTCCCGCGCCTTGCGCATCGGGCAGACCTCGCCCGCTTGGTCACAGGGCACGGCGTAGCGATGAGAGACACGATGACACTTGGCGCCCACCGCGCCCCCACCGAACTGGCGCTGATACGCGGCATTGGCAGCGAGGATGTTGTAGTCGGTATCGAGCACGATCGAGGGCAGGGAATCGTGTTCGAGGTAGGACACCAGCGCCTGGATGGCGGGATGGGAAAGGCTGGACATGAGGGTACCTGGCAAAACGCGCAGGGCAGCTTAACCGAAACCCGGGCACTGCCAAAGACTGCCAAAGTCTGCCACCGACCTGCCATCCGCCGTGGCAGTCGCTGTCAGCCGAATGATCCAGACTCAATGAAACCGGAGCTTTTCAGCTATAGACGGCGTGGCACATATCTTGAAAAAGCCAGGGCAACCATTGGCAAGCCCGCGTGCTGGCGCCAGCCAAACAGTCTGGAGAACAAGACCATGATCATCGGCGGCAATCTTTATGTGGAAGCACTGTTCGACAGCGCGACCTGGACCATCAGTTACCTGGTAATGGACCAGCAGACCCGGCACTGCGCCCTGATCGACAGCGTGCTCGACTACGACCCCAAGTCCGGTCGCACCGACACCCATAGCGCCGACCGCCTGATCGAGCGAGTCCGTGAACTGGGCGCCAGCGTGCAATGGATCCTCGAAACCCACGTACATGCCGATCACCTTTCGGCGGCGGCGTACCTGAAAAAGAACCTGGGCGGCCAGTTGGCGATCGGCAGCCAGATCACCCAGGTGCAGAAAACCTTTGGCACCCTGTTCAACGCCGGCCCCGGCTTCGCCCGTGACGGCAGCCAGTTCGACATGTTGTTCGATGACGACCAGGCCTTCACCATCGGCAACCTCAAGGCCCGGGCCCTGCATACCCCCGGACACACTCCGGCGTGCATGACCTTCCTCGTTGAGGAGGATGGCGAGACAGCGGCCTTCGTCGGCGACACCCTGTTCATGCCCGACTACGGCACCGCTCGCTGCGATTTCCCCGGCGCCGACGCGCGCACCCTGTTCCGCTCCATCCAGCGCATCCTCGCCCTGCCCGACCAGACCCGGCTGTTCATGTGCCACGACTACCTGCCGGGTGGCCGCGAGCTGCGCTACATGACCACGGTGGCCGAACAGCGCGCCAGCAATATCCACATCCATGACGGCATCAGCGAGGACGACTTCGCCGCCATGCGCCAGGCCCGCGACGCCACCCTGGAGATGCCGGTGCTGATGCTGCCCTCGGTGCAGATCAACATGCGTAGCGGCCAGTTTCCCGAGCCCGAGGACAACGGCGTCAGCTATCTGAAGATCCCGCTCAACGCCCTGTGAAACGCTTCGAATCATTATTAGAAAGAAGGATGTACCCATGCCTGCTGCCACTCCCCGGCACACCGTCCTGATCGTCGGCGCCGGTGCTGCCGGAATCGCCGTCGCCTCCAGTTTGCTGGCCCGCGACAGCTCCCTCGATATCGCCCTGGTCGATCCTGCCGAGGTGCATTACTACCAACCCGGCTGGACCATGGTCGGCGCCGGTGTCTTCAAGGCGCCGAGCACCGCCCGTACCATGGCCTCCACCCTTCCCGCCGGCGTGCATTGGATCAAGGGCGCGGTCCGCTGCTTCGAGCCGCAAGCCCAGCGCGTGACCCTCACCGATGGCCGGGAGATCGGCTACCAGCAACTGATCGTTTGTCCCGGCCTCAAGCTCGATTGGCAGGCCATCGACGGCCTGGAAGAAACCCTGGGCCGCAATGGCGTGACCTCCAACTACCGCTACGACCTGGCGCCCTACACCTGGGAGCTGGTGAGGAACCTGCGCGAAGGCCGCGCCCTGTTCACCCAGCCACCAATGCCGATCAAATGCGCCGGGGCACCGCAGAAGGCCATGTACCTGTCCTGCGATCACTGGCTGCGTAACGGTCGGCTCGGTACCGTCCGGGCGCAATTCTTCAACGCCGGTGCGGTGCTGTTCGGCGTGGCCGACTATGTGCCGGCGCTGATGGAGTATGTGGATCGCTACGGCATCGAGCTGAACTACAGCCATCGCTTGATGGCGGTGGATGGCCCGAACCGGCGCGCGACCTTCCTCCGTACCCTGGCCGACGGCACGACGGAAACCTTGGTCCAGCCCTTCGACATGCTCCATGTCGTACCGCCGCAGATCGCTCCCGAGGTGATCCGCAACAGTCCCCTGGCTGACCCGGCGGGCTGGCTCGATGTCGATCCGGCAACCCTGCGTCATCGCACCTTCGCCAACGTCCACGGCTTGGGAGACGTGATCAACACCACCAATGCCAAGACCGCTGCTGCCGCACGCAAACAAGCTCCGGTGGTAGCCAACAACGTGCTGGTGGCCCTCGGTCGCCTGCCCACCCTGATGGCTTACGACGGCTACGGCTCCTGTCCGTTGACCGTCGCCCGCGGCAAGATCGTCCTCGCCGAATTCACCTACGGCGGCAAGCTGGCGCCGAGCTTCCCCCGCTGGTTGCTGGACGGTCGCAAAGCGACCCGGTTGGCCTGGTGGCTGAAGGCACGGGTGCTGCCGCCGCTGTACTGGCGCGGCATGCTCAAGGGCCGGGAATGGCTGGCCAAGCCGATGCCAATGACGCGTGAGGCACGCTCGTGATGGAACACGATCTGCTAGGTGGCGTGCTGGGTGCCATCGTCGGTTTGATCCTGGCCTTGACCGGCGCGGGCGGCGGGATCCTCGCGGTGCCGCTGCTGGTATTCGGTCTGGGCCTGACCATGGTCGAGGCCGCGCCAGTCGGCTTGCTGGCGGTGGGGCTGGCGGCTGCGCTGGGGGCGATCCTTGGCTGGCGCCAGGGGCTGGTGCGCTACCGCGCCGCCTTCTTCATCGCTGCGCTGGGGCTGCTGACGGCGCCGTTCGGCCTGTGGCTGGCCCACCGCCTGCCGAATGTGCCACTGGCTCTGGTGTTCTCTGTAGTACTGGTCTATGCCTGCGCACGGATATTTCTCAAGGCAAGGCGTGAACTGCGTGGCGAGTCGCCCTGCGCCAACCGCAAGCTGCAGCCGTGCGTGCTCAACCCGCTGCAAGGGCGCCTGCGCTGGACCCTGCCCTGCGCCCGCGCACTGGCCTTCACCGGGATGCTCAGCGGACTGTTGTCGGGGGTGCTCGGCGTCGGTGGCGGCTTCGTCATCATCCCCGCGTTGGGGCGCTACACCAATCTGGATATGAAGAGCATGGTCGCGACCTCCCTGGCGGTGATCGCGCTGGTCTCCACCGGCAGCGTGCTGACCGCCAGCCTCAGCGGCGTGATGCACTGGACGGTGGGCGCGCCTTTTGCCGTGGGCGCCCTGCTCGGCCTGCTGGGCGGTCGCCAGGTTGCCCATCACCTGGCCGGGCCGCGTCTGCAGCAGGCCTTTGCCATCGTCGGGATTGGTGCGGCGCTGCTGCTGGCCGGCAACACCCTACTCGGCCAGTAACTCATCCTGCTCATCCGCACACAGCGCCAGCAGGTAGTCCCACACCACCCGCAGGCGCACCGACTTGTGCAGTTCGCGACGGGTGCTGATCCAGTAGCTGCGCTGGATGGTTTCACTCGGCAGGATGCGCACCAGCTCCGGGTCGTGGCGGGCCATGTAGTTGGGCAACACGGCGATGCCCAGCCCCGCCCGCGCGGCGTGTTGCTGGGCAATCACGCTGGTGCTGCGGAACACCACGTTCGGCGCCCGGCAGAAGCTGTTGAGAAACAGCAGCTCCTGGCTGAACAGCAGGTCGTCGACATAGCCGATCCAGCTGTGCCGGGCGAGGTCCTCGCGGCTGTTCAATGCTGGCGCCCGGGCCAGGTAGTCGCGGCTGGCGTAGAGCGCCAGGCGATAGTCGGTGAGCTTGCGGGTGATCAGCAGGTCGGCGTTGGGCCGCTCCAGGTGGATGCTGATTTCCGCCTCGCGGTTGATGATGCTGACGAAGCGCGGCACCGCCACCAGCTCCACTTCAAGCCCCGGATACCGCTCGAACAGCCCACCCATGCGCGGGGTGAAAAACACGATGCCGATGCCTTCGGTCACCCCCAGGCGGATCTTGCCCAGCGGCGTGATGGCCTGGGTGATCTCCTCCTGCGCCAGCAGCGCGACATTCTCCATCGCCTCCGCATGCTTGAGCAGGGCTTGCCCGGAGGGCGTCAGTTCATAACCCTGGGCATGCTGGACAAACAACGCCGTGCCCAGGCTCTCCTCGATATTTTCGATATGCCGGGCCACCGTGCTGTGGGTGGTGTTGAGGCGCTTGGCTGCCGTGAGCAGGCGGCCACTGCGCTGGAGTTCAAGAAAAAACCGCAGATCATTCCAGTCGAACATGCTGTTCCCGTTAATCGCTGGTCGCGCCGGCGCTGTGTTAAAACGCACAACGGTTGAGTGAAATCTCTCGTTTTCAACTCGAAATTAATCAACAACACTGAAGGAAGACAAGAATAAAAATCAGGCGCGAGGTTTGAAATGCCATCAGCCGATCTGTCCTACGACTACGTCATCGTCGGTGCCGGCCCTGCGGGCTGCCTGCTGGCCAATCGCCTGTCCGCCGACCCTTCCTGCCGCGTCGCCCTGCTCGAAGCCGGCGGCCGCGACAACTACCCCTGGATTCACATCCCGGTGGGCTACCTCTACTGCATTGGCAATCCGCGCACCGACTGGTGCTTCAAGACCGAGAACCAGCCCGGCCTCAACGGCCGCAGTCTGGGTTATCCACGGGGCAAGGTGCTCGGCGGCTGCTCCTCCATCAACGGCATGATCTACATGCGCGGGCAGTCCGGTGATTACGACCGCTGGGCCGAACAAGGCAATCCGGGTTGGGCCTGGAAGGACGTGCTGCCGCTGTTCAAGGCCAGCGAACGGCACTTCGCCGGGACGGGTGAAGTGCATGGCGGCGAAGGTGAATGGCGGGTGGAACAGCAGCGCTATTCCTGGCCCATCCTCGATGCGTTCCGCGAGGCAGCAGCGCAGCAGGGCATCGCCAGCGTCGATGACTTCAACGGTGGCGACAACCAGGGCTGTGGATACTTTCAGGTCAACCAGAAAGCCGGGGTGCGCTGGAACGCCTCCAAGGCCTTCCTGCGGCCGATCGCCAACCGCCCCAATCTCGATGTGCTCACCGGTGTCGAGGTGGATCGGGTGATCCTTGAGAACGGCCGTGCAGTGGCGGTGCGGGGGCGCCGGGAAGGTCAGTGGCAAGCTTTCATGGCCCGTCGCGAGATCCTGCTATGCGCTGGCTCCGTCGGCTCTCCGGGCATCCTGCAGCGCTCCGGCATCGGCCCCAGGCCCTTGCTGGAACGCCTGGGCATCGGCGTGCAGCACGAGTTGCCGGGCGTCGGCGGCAATCTCCAGGACCACCTGCAACTGCGCCTGATCTACCAGGTGGATAACGTGCGCACCCTCAACCAGGTCGCCAACAGCCTGGTCGGCAAGATGGGCATGGGCCTGCGCTACCTCTACGACCGCAGCGGCCCGCTGGCGATGGCGCCGAGCCAGTTGGGGGCGTTCGTCCGCTCCGGCCCGGAACAGACCTCGGCCAACCTGCAATACCACGTGCAGCCGCTGTCGCTGGACCGCTTTGGCGAGCCGCTGCACCGCTTCGCCGCGTTCACCGCCTCGGTGTGCAACCTGCGCCCGGCCAGCCGCGGGCGTGTGGATATCCGCTCCGCCGACCCGGCGGTGGCACCGCTGATCGACCCCAACTACCTCAGCGAAGCCGAAGACCTCAAGGTCGCCGCCCAGGCCATCCGCCTGACCCGCGCCATCGTCGCCTCCCCTGCCCTGGCGCCGTTCTCGCCAAGGGAATACCTGCCGGGCGCCGCGCTGACCAGCGAGGAAGAACTGCAAAAAGCCGCCGGCCAGATCGGCACCACCATCTTCCACCCGGTGGGCACCTGCCGCATGGGCAACGGTCCGCTGGATGTGGTGGACGCGCAACTGCGCGTGCATGGCATCCCTGGCCTGCGCATCGCCGATGCTTCGATCATGCCGAACATCGTCTCCGGCAATACCTGCTCCCCCACCTTGATGATCGCGGAGAAGGCCGCGCAACTGATTCGCCAGGGCCACGAGGCCAGCGGCAACCGCAGTGACCGAGCAACGATAACGACGCCCTGAGCCTTGCCCGGGCGGCGCGCAACAGTGACACCGGCAGCAGTCGACCGGTGTCGACAGTGGACAACAACAATAATCACTGTGCCCCCACAAGGGGCCGAGGACAGCACGATGTCGGACACCCTCCAGCAACAGGGCGCAACCACGACGGCCAGCAGTCGCCGTGAAGAGCGCAAGATCATTTTCGCGTCATCCCTCGGGACGGTTTTCGAGTGGTATGACTTTTTTCTCTACGGGGCCCTGGCCGCGGTCATCAGCAAGCAGTTTTTCGCCGGGGTCAACGACACCACGGCGTTCATCTTCGCGCTGATGGCCTTTGCCGCGGGCTTCCTGGTCCGTCCCTTCGGTGCGCTGGTGTTCGGCCGCCTGGGCGACATGATCGGACGCAAGTACACCTTCCTGGTCACCATCGTCCTCATGGGCCTGTCGACCTTCGCCGTCGGCCTGCTGCCCACCTACGCCAGCATCGGCATTGCCGCGCCGATCATCCTGGTGGTGCTGCGCATGCTCCAGGGCCTGGCCCTGGGCGGTGAGTACGGTGGCGCGGCGACCTACGTGGCCGAGCACGCACCGCCCGGCAAGCGTGGTTTCCACACCGGCTTCATCCAGTCCACTGCCACCCTCGGCCTGCTGCTGTCGCTGCTGGTGGTCCTCGCCAGCCGCTACATCAGCGGCGACCAGTTCGAAACCTGGGGCTGGCGCTTGCCGTTCCTGCTGTCCATCGTCCTGCTGGCGATCTCCACCTGGATCCGCATGAGCATGCACGAGTCGCCGGCCTTCGTGAAAATGAAGGCCCAAGGCAAGGTCAGCAAATCGCCGATCCGCGAGTCGTTCACCTCCTGGCCCAACCTCAAGGTGGTCCTGACCGCCCTGTTCAGCATAAACGCCGGGCAGGCGGTGACCTTCTACACCGCGCAGTTCTACGTGCTGTTCTTCATGACCCAGATGCTCAAGGTCGACCCGGCCCAGGCCAACACCCTGCTGATCATCAGCGTGGTGATCGGCGCGCCGTTCTTCGTCTTCTTCGGCTGGCTGTCGGACCGCATCGGGCGCAAGCCGATCCTCATGACCGGCCTGCTGTTGGCGACAGTCCTGTACTTCCCGCTGTTCAAGGCGCTCAGCCATTACGCCAATCCGCAGATCGACGCCGCCAGCCGCCAGTCCCCCATCGTGGTGATGGCCGACCCGGCCGGCTGTACCTTTCAGTTCGACCCTGTGGGTAAAGCGCGCTTTGACAGCCCGTGCGACAAGGTCAAGACCTTCCTGGTCAAGCAGGGCCTGCCGTACAGCTCGCAGTCGCTGCCGGCCGGCAGTGCGGTGGCGGTGACCATCGGTGAGCAGCGCATCGACGGCTTCGACGAAGCCGCCATGCGTGGGGCAATCGAGAAGGCCGGCTATCCGGCCAAGGCCGATGCCGGCAGCGTCAACCAGCCGATGGTGGTGCTGCTGATCGTGGCCATGATCCTGATCGCCACCATGACCTATGGCCCGCTGGCGGCGGTGATGGTCGAGCTGTTCCCGACCCGTATCCGCTACACCTCGATGTCCCTGCCCTATCACATCGGCAACGGCTGGTTCGGCGGCTTCCTGCCCACTGTGTCGTTCGCTTTGGTGGTGTACACCGGGGATATCTTCTACGGGCTCTGGTACCCGATCCTGATCACCGGTGTCAGTCTGGTGGTCGGCTTGTTCTGCCTGAAGGAGACCCGCGACGTGGATATCGACAAGGTGTGAATAACAGGCACAAAAAAACCGGCGTAAAAGCCGGTTTTTTTATTCCGCGAAAAAACTTATGCACGATTTACATGAAGCCTTCATACACAGAAATATGTATGAGGATCAGCAAGTTACAGTCACTTTTCGCGAGTCATCCAAATATTGTCAACAAGTTATCCACAGAACGCTCAGGCTACCGAGGCGGTTTCGCTGGCGGCCTGTTGCGGCGGCAGTGAACCCATGTCGCGCTGGGTCTGTTCGTTCCAGGCGGCGGCACGGTCGTTCAGCTCGGCGATGGCCCGTGGACCGCTGCCCTCGGCCCACATCGGCTGGCCAATGACCACCTCGATGGTGCCGGAACGCTTGCCCCAACCTTCCTTCGGCCAGTATTTGCCGGCGTTGTGGGCAATCGGCAGGATCGGCAGGTTGGCGTTTACCGCCAGGGCCGCGCCGCTGCGCGAGAACTTGCCGATCTGGCCGAATGGCACGCGGGTGCCTTCGGGGAAGATCAGCACCCAGACGTTCTGCTTGAGCAGTTCGTCGCCCTTGGCCGCCACCTGCTTGAGAGCGACTTTCGGGTTGTCGCGGTCGATGGCGATGGGCCGCAGCATGGCCATGGCCCAGCCGAAGAACGGCACGAACAGCAATTCGCGCTTGAGCACCTGGCTCAAGGGCTGGAAATAGGCGGAGAGGAAGAAGGTTTCCCAGGTGCTCTGGTGATTGGAGACGATCACGCAAGGCCGCTCAGGGATGTTCTCGGCGCCGGTCACCTTGACCTTGATGCCGAGGAACACGCGCACCAGCACCAGCGCGAAGCGGCACCAGTAGACGTTGATGAAGCGATAGCGCACGGGGAACGACAGGAACGGTGCAACAAAGAAGCTCAGCGAGCACCAGAGCAGCGAACTGGTCCCCAGCAGCACATAGAACAGGAAAATTCTGATCGCCTGCAGGATCGACATAGCAGCGTGTACCGTTGCGGGCGTGCCCGCCTGAAGTAAGAACGCGCCCGCAAGGGCGGACGCGTCAGGTGTGGATAAGTTCTCTGGCGATGGCGGCCAGGTCGTCGAAAATCAGTGTATCCGTCGGTACGCCTTTGGCGAGGGTCTTCTCACCTTTGCCGGTACGTACCAGAACCGGTTGTGCATCGACGGCCAACGCGGCCTCCAGGTCACCCTTGCTGTCGCCGACGAACCACACGCCGGTCAGCTCGACGCCGTAATGCCCGGCGATCTGCCGCAGCATGCCCGGCTTGGGCTTGCGGCAAGCGCAGCCTTCATCCGGGCCATGAGGGCAGTAGACGATCAGGCCGACCTCGCCGCCCTGCTCCGCCACCAGCTCGCGCAGGCGGGCGTGCATGGCGTCTAGGGTCGACAGCGGGTAATAGCCGCGAGCGATGCCGGACTGGTTGGTGGCCACTGCCACCGTCCAGCCGGCCTTGCTCAACTGCGCGATGGCCTCGATCGAGCCGGGAATCGGGATCCACTCCTCCAGCGACTTGATGTAGGCGTCGGAGTCCTGGTTGATCACCCCGTCACGATCGAGAATCAGCAGTTTCAAGGCTTACCCCAGCAGCGAGATGTCGGCCACGCCCAGGAACAGGCCGCGCAGGCGGCTGAGCAGGGCATAACGGTTGGCACGCACATTGGCGTCCTCGGCATTGACCATCACCGCTTCGAAGAACGCGTCCACCGGCTCGCGCAGGGCGGCCAGACGGGCCAGCGACTCGGTGTACTGGCGTGCGGCAGCCATCGGCTGCACAGCCTGGTCGGCCTGCTGGATCGCCGAGTACAGCGAGAACTCGTTGGCGTTGTCGAAGTACTTCGGTTCGACCTGGCTGGCGATGGTGCCTTCGAACTTGCTCAGCAGGTTCGACACGCGCTTGTTCACCGCGGCCAGGGCCTCGGCTTCCGGCAGCTTGCGGAAGGCCTGCACGGCCTGCACGCGCTGGTCGAAGTCCAGGGCCGAACCCGGCTTCAGGGCACGTACCGACAGGTAGGTGGCAACGTCGATGCCTTCGTCTTCGTAGCGCGCACGCAGGCGGTCGAAGATGAACTCCAGCACCTGGTCGGCCAGGCCGGCGGCCTTGACCTTGGCGCCGAACTGCTCGACGGCCACGGTCACCGCGCCGGTCAGGTCCAGGTCCAGTTGTTTCTCGATCAGGATGCGCAGTACGCCCAGGGCCGCACGACGCAGGGCGTAGGGGTCCTTGGAGCCGGTCGGCAGCATGCCGATGCCGAAGATACCGACCAGGGTGTCGAGCTTGTCGGCGATGGCCACGGCCGCACCGGTCAGGGTCGACGGCAGCTCGGCGCCAGCACCGCGCGGCATGTACTGCTCGTTCAGGGCCAGGGCGACGTCTTCCGGCTCGCCGTCGTTGAGCGCGTAGTAGTAACCGGCAACACCCTGCATCTCAGGGAATTCGCCGACCATCTCGGTAGCCAGGTCGCACTTCGACAGCAGGCCGGCGCGCGCCGCGCGCTGGGCGTCGCCGCCGAGCTTGCCGGCGATGTACGCGGCCAGCTTGGAAACCCGCTCGGCCTTGTCGAACACGCTGCCCAGCTGGGCCTGGAAGACCACGTTCTGCAGGCGCTCGTTGAAGCTTTCCAGCGGCTGCTTCTTGTCCTGCTTGAAGAAGAACTCGGCGTCGGTCAGGCGTGGACGCACGACCTTCTCGTTGCCTTCGATGATCTGCTTCGGATCGCGGCTCTCGACGTTGGCCACGGTGATGAAGCGCGGCAGCAGCTTGCCGTCGACGTCCAGCAGGCAGAAGTACTTCTGGTTGTCCTGCATGGTGGTGATCAGGGCTTCCTGCGGCACTTCGAGGAAACGCTCCTCGAACGAGCAGACCAGCGGCACCGGCCACTCGACCAGCGCGGTCACTTCGTCCAGCAGCGCCGGCGGCACGATGGCAGTGCCTTCCTGCTGCATGGCCAGCTCGGCGGTACGCTTGGCGATCAGTTCGCGACGCTCGGCGAAATCAGCCAGGACGTAGGCCTTGCGCAGGTCTTCCTGGTAGTTGGCCGGGGCGCTGATGCGCACGTTTTCCGGGTGGTGGAAGCGGTGGCCGCGGGATTCGCGACCGGCTTTCTGGGCGAGGATGGTGCAGTCGATGACTTCATCACCGAGCAGCATCACCAGCCACTGGGTCGGCCGCACGAACTCTTCCTTGCGCGCGCCCCAGCGCATGCGCTTGGGAATCGGCAGGTCGTTCAGCGAATCTTCGACGATGGTCGGCAGCAGGCTGGCGGTGGCCTTGCCCGGGATGTGCTGGGAGAAGCGCAGCTTGGCGCCGCTCTGGTCGATCTCGGAGAGGTCGACGCCGCACTTCTTGGCGAAGCCCAGGGCGGCCTGGGTCGGGTTGCCTTCGGCATCGAAGGCGGCCTGGCGGGGCGGGCCGTCCACGTTGATGCTGCGGTCCGGCTGCTGGGTATCCAGGTTGCGGATCAGCACGGCCAGACGGCGCGGCGCGGCGTAGACGGTCTTGTCGCTGTAGTTCAGGCCGGCGGCCTGCAGGCCTTTCTCGATACCGGCGAGGAAGGCGTCGCCGAGGGGGGCGAGGGCTTTCGGTGGCAGTTCTTCGGTGCCCAGTTCAACCAGGAAATCTTGAGCACTCATTCCGCAGCCTCCAGCTTGGCCAACACTTCATCACGCAATTCGGGGGTCGCCATCGGGAAGCCGAGACGGGCACGGGCTTGCAGGTAGCTCTGGGCCACGGCCCGGGCCAGGGTGCGCACGCGCAGGATGTAACGCTGGCGCTCGGTTACCGAGATGGCGCGGCGGGCGTCCAGCAGGTTGAAGGTGTGCGAGGCCTTGAGGACCATTTCGTAGGTCGGCAGCGGCAGCTCCAGCTCGATCAGGCGGTTCGCTTCGCTCTCGTAGAAGTCGAACAGTTCGAACAGCTTCTCGACGTTGGCGTGCTCGAAGTTGTAGGTCGACTGCTCCACTTCGTTCTGGTGGAACACATCGCCGTAGGTGACCTTGCCGAACGGACCGTCGGTCCACACCAGGTCATACACCGAGTCGACGCCCTGCAGGTACATGGCCAGGCGCTCGAGACCGTAGGTGATCTCGCCGGTGACCGGCAGGCACTCGATGCCGCCGACCTGCTGGAAGTAGGTGAACTGGGTGACTTCCATGCCGTTGAGCCAGATTTCCCAGCCCAGGCCCCAGGCGCCGAGGGTCGGCGATTCCCAGTTGTCTTCGACGAAACGGATGTCGTGAACCAGCGGGTCGAGACCGATGGCCTTCAGCGAGCCCAGGTACAGTTCCTGGAAGTTCGCCGGGTTCGGCTTCAGGACCACCTGGAACTGATAGTAGTGCTGCAGGCGGTTGGGGTTTTCGCCGTAGCGGCCATCGCCCGGACGGCGGCTTGGCTGGACATAGGCGGCGTTCCAGGTCTCAGGGCCTACGGCGCGCAGAAACGTGGCGGTATGAAAAGTGCCGGCGCCCACTTCCATATCGTAGGGCTGAAGCACCACACAACCTTGCTCGGCCCAGTACTGCTGGAGCGCGAGGATCAAGTCTTGGAAGGTACGCACGGCTGGCGTAGGCTGGCTCACGAAATTCACCTGTTTCTAGGGCTGCGAATATAAAGAGCGGGAGTATAACCCGATTCGCCCCGGCCTCTACCCATGGTGCTTTATGCCACGTTGCTTTTGGTGTACCGACGATCCGCTGTACCAGGCTTATCACGACCACGAGTGGGGCACGCCGCAACGCGACCCGGGGCAGCTATTCGAGATGCTTTTGCTCGAAGGGTTCCAGGCCGGACTTTCGTGGATCACGGTGTTGAAGAAACGCCAGCGTTATCGCGAGGTGCTGTTCGGCTTCGATCCGCAACGGCTGGCCGAGATGAGCGACGAGGAAATCGAAGAGCGCATGCTCGACCCCGGCATCATCCGCAACCGCCTCAAGCTCAACGCCGCGCGGCGCAATGCGCGGGCCTGGCTGGCGCTGGAAGACCCGGCGGCGCTGCTCTGGTCCTTCGTCGGCGGCGCGCCGAAGATCAATCATTTCGCGGGCCGAGGTGACGTGCCAGCGGTCACCGACGAAGCCAAGGCGATGAGCAAGGCCCTGCAGAAAGCCGGCTTCACCTTCGTCGGCCCGACCATCTGCTACGCCTTCATGCAGGCCACCGGCATGGTCATGGACCACACCACCGATTGCGATCGATACGCCGCCCTGCTGCGCTGACGGTTACAATGCCCGGCTTGTGAATGGAGGAACCTGCCTGTGGATAAATTCAAGGGCGCCTTGATGGTCGGGGCGCTGCGACTGTTTGCCAAGCTCCCCTGGGGCGCGGTGCAGCGTGTTGGCGCGGCCATCGGCTGGATCATGTGGAAAGTCCCGAACAGCTCCCGCGAAGTGGTGCGCATCAACCTGGCCAAGTGCTTCCCGGAGATGGACCCGGTCGAACGCGAGAAGCTGGTGGGGCGCACGCTGATGGATATCGGCAAGTCCTTCACCGAAAGCGCCTGCGCCTGGATCTGGCCGGCGCAGCGCTCGATCGACCTGGTGCGCGAAGTCGAGGGCCTGGAAGTGCTGCAGGAAGCCCTGGCCTCGGGCAAGGGTGTGGTCGGCATCACCAGCCATCTGGGCAACTGGGAAGTGCTCAACCACTTCTATTGCAGCCAGTGCAAACCGATCATTTTCTACCGCCCGCCGAAGCTCAAGGCGGTGGACGACCTGCTGCGCGAGCAGCGTGTGCAACTGGGCAACCGCGTTGCGCCGTCGACCAAGGAAGGCATCCTCAGCATCATCAAGGAAGTGCGCAAGGGTGGTCAGGTGGGCATTCCGGCGGATCCGGAGCCGGCGGAATCGGCGGGGATCTTCGTGCCGTTCCTGGGCACGAAAGCGCTGACCAGCAAGTTCGTGCCGAACATGCTGGCGGGCGGCAAGGCGGTGGGGGTGTTCCTGCATGCCCTGCGCCTGCCGGATGGCAGTGGCTTCAAGGTGATCCTCGAAGCGGCGCCGGAAGCGATGTACAGCACCGACACTGAAACCTCGGCAGCGGCCATGAGCCAGGTTGTGGAAAAGTATGTGCGGGCCTATCCGAGCCAGTACATGTGGAGCATGAAGCGCTTCAAGAAGCGCCCGGCTGGCGAAGCTCGCTGGTACTAAGGGCCTCATCGCTGGCAAGCCAGCTCCCACAGGTATTGCGTGCGACGCGGACCTTGTGGGAGCTGGCTTGCCAGCGATGAATTCAACTCAGTTACCGGCCTTGTCCAGCTTCTTCAGAAACACCGCCATCTCCTTCTCGGCCTGTTTGTCTCCATGGGCCTGAGCCGCCGCGATCCCCCGCTCCCAGGCCTCCCGCGCCGCCGAGTTATCCCCAGCCGCCACCCAGGCCTTGCCCAGCAGCTTCCACGCCGCCGAATACTTCGGATCCAGCTCCACGCACCGCGCCAGATGCACCGCCGCCTCTGCGCCATTGCCTTCATCCAGCCACGACTTGCCCAGGCCAAAGCGCAGCAACGGGTTATCCACACCCTTGGCCAGCATCTTTTCCAGCGATTCGCGCATGGTGTCGCTCCTTAGAAGAACGTCAGGCCGACGTGGAACAGCTTCTCCACATCGCGGATGTACTTTTTATCCACAACGAACAGGATCACGTGGTCGCCACTGCGGATCACCGTGTCGTCGTGGGCGATCAGCACTTTCTCGTCGCGGATGATCGCGCCAATGGTGGTGCCCGGCGGCACGTTGATGTCTTCGATGGCCTTGTCCACCACCTTGCTCGACTTGGCATCGCCCCGGGCGATCACCTCGATGGCTTCCGCCGCACCCCGGCGCAGCGAGTGCACGCTGACGATATCGCCACGGCGCACGTGGGCCAGCAGGGTGCCGATGGTGGCCAGCTGCGGACTGATGGCGATATCGATCTCGCCGCCTTGCACCAGGTCGACGTAGGCCGGGTTGTTGATGATGGTCATCACCTTGCGCGCGCCCAGGCGCTTGGCCAGCAGCGACGACATGATGTTGGCTTCGTCGTCGTTGGTCAGGGCCAGGAAGATGTCGGCGTCGGCGATGTTCTCTTCCAGCAACAGGTCGCGGTCCGAGGCGCTGCCCTGCAAGACCACGGTGCTGTCGAGGTTGTCCGAGAGGTAACGGCAGCGCGCCGCGTTCATCTCGATGATCTTCACCTGGTAACGGCTTTCGATGGCCTCGGCCAGGCGCTCGCCGATCTGCCCGCCACCGGCGATCACCACGCGCTTGTTGGTTTCGTCGAGGCGGCGCAGCTCGCCCATCACCGCGCGGATGTCTTCCTTGGCGGCGATGAAGAACACTTCGTCGTCGGCCTCGATCACCGTATCGCCCTGCGGCAGGATCGGCCGGTCACGGCGGAAGATCGCCGCCACGCGGGTATCGACGTTGGGCATGTGCGCGCGGATCTGGCGCAGTTGCTGGCCCACCAGCGGGCCGCCGTAGTAGGCCTTGACCGCCACCAGTTGCGCCTTGCCCTCGGCGAAGTCGATCACCTGCAGGGCGCCGGGCTGTTCGATCAGGCGCTTGATGTAGTGGGTCACCACCTGTTCCGGGCTGATCAGCACGTCCACCGGGATGGCTTCGTTGTCGAACAGGCCGGCGCGGGTCAGGTAGGCCGACTCGCGCACCCGGGCGATCTTGGTCGGGGTGTGGAACAGGGTGTAGGCCACCTGGCAGGCGACCATGTTGGTCTCGTCGCTGTTGGTCACCGCCACCAGCATGTCGGCATCGTCAGCGCCGGCCTGGCGCAGGATGGTCGGGAACGAGCCCCGGCCCTGGACGGTGCGGATATCCAGGCGATCGCCAAGATCGCGCAGGCGGTCGCCATCGGTGTCGACCACGGTGATGTCGTTGGCTTCGCTGGCCAGGTGTTCGGCCAGCGTGCCGCCGACCTGCCCCGCGCCGAGGATGATGATCTTCATCCGCTGTCCCCTTCCCTATTCTTATTGACCGCGTGCGGCGGCGATCTTGATCAGCTTGGCGTAGTAGAAACCATCATGCCCGCCCTCCTGGGCGAGCAACTGGCGACCGTGGGGCTGGCGGATGCCGGCGTCGGTGGCCAGGTCCAGCTCGCGGGCGCCGGGGGTGCGGGCAAGGAACGCCGCGATCACCTCGGTGTTTTCCGTGGGCAGGGTCGAGCAGGTGGCGTAGAGCAGCATGCCGCCGACTTCGAGGGTCGGCCACAGGGCGTCGAGCAGTTCGCCCTGGAGGCTGGCGAGGGCGGCGATATCGTCGGCCTGGCGGGTCAGCTTGATGTCCGGATGACGGCGGATCACCCCGGTGGCCGAGCACGGCGCGTCGAGGAGGATGCGCTGGAAGCCCTTGCCGTCCCACCAACTGGCGGTGTCGCGGGCGTCGCAGGCGATCAACTGGGCGTCGAGGCCGAGGCGGTCGAGGTTCTCGCGCACGCGGGTCAGGCGCTTGGCTTCCAGGTCGATGGCGACCACGCCGGCCAGTTTCGGCTCGGCTTCGAGCAGGTGGCAGGTCTTGCCGCCGGGGGCGCAGCAGGCGTCCAGCACCCGTTGGCCGGGAGCCAGTTCGAGCAGGTCGGCGGCCAGTTGCGCGGCTTCGTCCTGCACGCTGATCCAGCCTTCGGCGAAGCCGGGCAGATCACGCACGTCCTTGGCTTCGGCGAGGAGGATGCCGTCGCGGCTGTACTGGCACGGCGCGGCTTCGATGCCGGCCTGGCGCAGCAGATCGAGGTAGGCGTCGCGGCTGTGATGGCGGCGGTTGACCCGCAGGATCATTGGCGGATGGGCATTGTTGGCCGCGCAGATGGCTTCCCACTGCTCCGGCCAGAAGGCCTTCAGCGACTTCTGCAACCAGCGCGGGTGGGCGGTGCGCACCACGGGGTCGCGCTCCATTTCCGCCAGCAGCTCGTTGCCCTCGCGCTGGGCGCGGCGCAACACGGCGTTGAGCAGGCCCTTGGCCCACGGCTTCTTCAGCTTGTCGGCGCAGCCCACGGTCTCGCCGATGGCGGCGTGCTCGGGCACGCGGGTGTAGAACAGTTGATACAGACCCACCAGCATCAACGCATTCACATCGGCATCGGCACTTTTGAACGGCTTTTGCAGCAGGCGCTCGGCCAGGGCCGACAGGCGCGGCTGCCAACGTGCGGTACCGAAGGCGAGGTCCTGGGTCAGGCCGCGGTCGCGGGCCTCGACCTTGTCCAGTTGCGCCGGCAGGGAACTGTTCAGCGAAGCCTTGCCGCTGAGCACGGCAGCAAGGGCGCGGGCGGCAGCCAGACGCGGGTTCATTGGCCGAGCACCGTGCCGCTGGCGAATTTCTCGCGGCGGCTGTTGAACAGGTCGCTGAAGTTCAGCGCCTTGCCGCCGGGCAGTTGCAGGCGGGTCAGGCACAGCGCGCCGTCACCACAGGCGACGATCAGGCCGTCCTTGCTGGCGGAGAGGATTTCACCTGGCGCGCCCTTGCCTTCGGCGGTCTTGGCGGCAAGCACTTTTAACGCTTCGCCACTGAGGGTGCTGTGGCAGATCGGCCACGGGTTGAAGGCGCGTACCAGGCGTTCCAGCTCATCGGCCGGGCGGCTCCAGTCCAGGCGCGCTTCGTCCTTGTTCAGCTTGTGTGCATAAGTGGCCAGGGCATCATCCTGCACTTCGCCTTGCAGGGTGCCGGCGTCGAGGCCGGCAATGGCCTCGAGTACAGCGGGCGGGCCGAGTTCGGCGAGACGGTCATGCAGGCTGCCGCCGGTGTCATCGGCGCTGATCGGGGTGCTGACCTTGAGCAGCATCGGCCCGGTGTCGAGGCCGGCTTCCATGCGCATCACGGTCACGCCGCTTTCTGCATCGCCGGCTTCTACCGCGCGCTGGATCGGCGCGGCACCACGCCAGCGTGGCAGCAGCGAGGCGTGGCTGTTGATGCAGCCGTGTTTGGGAATATCCAGCACCACTTGCGGCAGGATCAGGCCGTAGGCCACCACCACCATCAGGTCCGGCGCCAGCGCCGCCAGTTCGGCCTGGGCCTCGGCGTTGCGCAGGGTCGGCGGTTGCAGCACCGGGATGCCGTTATCCACAGCCAATTGCTTGACCGGGCTCGGCATCAGCTTCTGCCCGCGACCGGCCGGGCGGTCCGGCTGGGTGTAGACGGCGATGATTTCGTGCTGGCTGGCCAGCAGGGCCTTGAGGTGTTCGGCGGCAAACTCGGGGGTGCCCGCGAAGACGATGCGCATGCAGTGCTCGCTTAAAAGAAAAAGGCTTGCCGGAGCAAGCCTTCAGGAGTGAGGAGGATCAAGCTTGCTGGCGGTGCTGCTTTTCCAGCTTCTTCTTGATGCGGTCGCGTTTGAGCGTGGACAGGTAATCGACGAACAGCTTGCCGTTGAGGTGGTCGCACTCGTGCTGGATGCACACGGCCAGCAGGCCTTCGGCGATCAGCTCGTAGGGCTTGCCGTCGCGGTCCAGGGCCTTGACCCGGACTTGCAGCGGACGGTCGACGTTCTCGTAGAAGCCCGGCACCGACAGGCAGCCTTCCTGATACTGGCCCATGTCGTTGGTCAGTTCTTCCAGCTCGGGGTTGATGAACACCCGCGGCTCGCTGCGATCTTCGCTGAGGTCCATGACCACCACGCGCTTGTGCACGTTGACCTGGGTGGCGGCGAGGCCGATGCCCGGGGCGTCGTACATGGTTTCAAACATGTCATCCACCAACTGGCGGATGGCGTCGTCCACTTCCGTCACCGGTTTGGCGATGGTGCGAAGGCGCGGGTCCGGGAATTCGAGGATGTTCAGAATGGCCATAGGCGTATGAGCTGCACTGTGCGTTGGGTGACAAACATGAACGCACATAATAAAGGGATTCGGCGCATTCGGCACCTGTGAAAAGGTCGGCTAGGGTTGGAAAACCGGCTTTCGACGAGAGTTGTCAAAGTATTATCAACAGAGTTATCCACAGGTTTTGAAATGTGGATGGCCGCCACAAGATCAAGGATGGTCTTATGTCTTGCGCTGAATTTCCCACCTGTCCGCCCGCCGAACTGGAAGCGCGTCTGCGCTTGCAACGCTTGCCCGAGGTCGGCTCGCGACGCTTCTGCAAATTGATCGAGGCCTTTGGCAGTGCCTCGTCGGCGCTCAGTGCCCCGGCCTCGGCCTGGCTGGCGCTGGGTCTGCCGCAGGCGGCCCACGAGTCCCGGCGCAGCGCCGCAGTGCGCGACGGTGCTGCCGCTGCAATGCGCTGGCTAGAGCATCCCGGCCAGCATTTGCTGATGTGGGACGACCCCGCCTACCCAGCGCTGCTTGCAGAAATCCCCGACCCACCGCCCCTGCTGTTCGTCGCCGGCAACCCCGCGCTTGTGGATAAACCGCAACTGGCGATCATCGGTAGCCGCCGTGCCACGCCGCCTGCCTTGAGTACCGCCGCCGGGTTTTCCCGGAGCCTGGCCAAGGCCGGGTTTGTCATCACCAGCGGCCTGGCCCTGGGCATCGATGGCGCCGCACATCAAGCGGCAATCGAGGTCGGCGGGGCGACCATCGGCGTGCTCGGCACCGGTCTGGAAAAACTTTATCCACAGCGGCACCGCAGCCTGGCACGTCAAATGCTGCAACAAGGCAGTGCCCTGGTTTCCGAGTTTCCCCTCGATGCTGGCCCGTTGCCTGGCAACTTTCCCCGCCGCAATCGCATCATCAGTGGTTTGTCCCTGGGGGTGCTGGTGGTCGAGGCCAGTCTTGCCAGCGGCTCGCTGATCACCGCGCGCCTGGCGGCGGAGCAAGGGCGCGAGGTCTTCGCCATTCCCGGCTCGATCCACCATCCCGGAGCCAAGGGCTGTCACCAGTTGATCCGCGATGGCGCCCTGCTGGTGGAAAGCATCGAACAGATCCTCGAAAGCCTGCGCGGCTGGCAGAACCTGTCGCCCGCGCCTGTGGATAAACCGGCGCATCCATTGCTCGCCTTGCTGATCGCTGCGCCGCAGACCAGCGAGGCCCTGGCCCTGTCCAGCGGTCAACCGCTGGCCAAGGTACTGGCGGCGCTCACCGACCTGGAGCTGGACGGCCGGGTGTGCAATGAAGCCGGGCGTTGGTTTGCCCGCTCCGGCTAAGTAAACTGCGCACCAGCCTACAAGCGGAGTGACACAAATGGTGAACAGTTGGCGTGCGCAACAAGCCGCGCGGGAAATCCGGGCCGGAGCGGTCATCGCCTATCCGACCGAAGCGGTCTGGGGCCTGGGCTGTGACCCATGGAACGAAGAAGCGGTGGACCGCCTGCTGGCGCTGAAATCGCGCTCGGTGAACAAGGGCCTGATCCTGATTGCCGACAATATCCGCCAGTTCGACTTTCTCTTCGAAGACTTCCCGGACGTCTGGATCGACCGCATGAGCAGCACCTGGCCCGGGCCGAACACCTGGCTGGTGCCGCACCAGGGACTGCTGCCGGAGTGGATCACCGGGGTGCATGACACCGTGGCGCTGCGGGTCAGCGATCACCCGCTGGTGCGCGACCTGTGCTCGCTGGTCGGGCCGCTGGTATCGACTTCCGCCAACCCGGCCGGGCGCCCGGCGGCGAAGAGCCGGCTGCGGGTGGAGCAGTATTTCCATGGCCAGCTGGATCTGGTGCTGGGTGGGGCGCTGGGTGGGCGCAGGAATCCGAGTGTGATTCGCGACCTGGCCACTGGGGATGTGGTTCGGGCAGGCTGATCTTCGTTGGGGCTGATGGCCCTATCGCTGGCAAGCCAGCTCCCACAGGTACTGCATACACCGGCCCTGTGGGAGCTGGCTTGCCAGCGATGAGGCCATCAGCCCCACCGCAAAAAATCAGGGAATCAACACAGTCGACCCCACCGTCCGCCGCGCCGACAGCTCGATCTGCGCCGCAGCCGCCTCAGCCAGCGGATAACGCTGCTGGATATCCACCTTGACCTTGCCACTGGCGATCATCGCAAACAGCTCGTCGGCCATCTTCTGAGTGTTTTCCGCGTTATTGGCATAACTCGCCAGGGTCGGCCGGGTCACGTACAGCGAACCCTTCTGCGCCAGGATCCCCAGGTTGACCCCGGTCACCGCCCCCGAGGCATTACCAAAACTCACCATCAGCCCGCGCGGCGCCAGGCAGTCCAGCGAGGTCAGCCAGGTGTCCTGACCCACGCCGTCATACACCACCTTGCACTTCTTGCCGTCGGTCAGTTCCAGCACGCGCTGGGCCACGTCTTCATGGCTGTAGTCGATGGTCGCCCAGGCACCCAGGGCCTTGGCCCGCTCGGCCTTTTCCGCCGAACTCACGGTACCGATCAATTTGGCACCGATGGCCTTGGCCCACTGGCAGGCCAGCGAGCCCACACCACCCGCCGCCGCATGGAACAGGATGATCTCGCCCGGCTGCACGTCGTAGGTCTGGCGCAGCAGGTACTGCACGGTCAGGCCCTTGAGCATCACCGCCGCAGCGTCTTCGAAGCTGACCGCCTGCGGCAGCGCCACCAGGTTATCCGCCGGCAAGGTATGCACCTGGCTATAGGCACCCAGCGGGCCGCCGGCATAGGCCACGCGGTCGCCCGCCTTGAAGCGGCTGACGCCCTCGCCCACCGCCTCGACCACCCCGGCACCTTCGGTACCCAGGCCGGATGGCAGCGACGGCGGCGAATACAGGCCACCGCGGAAATAGGTATCGATGAAGTTCACACCGATTGCGTGGTTGCGTACGCGAACCTGGCCGGGCGCCGGGGTGGTCGGTTCGAACTCGACCAAGGTCAGCACCTCGGGGCCGCCATGCTGGCTGAACTGGATACGCTGGGCCATTTGCACTCTCCTGAGACATCGGGGGAAAGCGGCTATCGGACGCCTTTTGCTTGATCGCCGTCAACTACGGAGGGCACATGCACGGTGGTATGCTGTGCGCCGAATTTTGCGCCGGTCCGCCTGGGTCGGCCCCCCTACCCGCTGCAAGGTGACCCGATGACTAGCCGCACCGAGGCCGTGAAGGCCTACCTGCTCGACCTGCAAGACCGGATTTGCGCCGCCCTGGAAAACGAGGACGGCGGCGCCCGTTTCGTCGAGGACGCCTGGACCCGCGAAGCCGGCGGCGGCGGGCGGACCCGGGTGATCGGCGACGGCACGGTCATCGAGAAAGGCGGCGTCAACTTCTCCCACGTGTTCGGCAACGGCCTGCCCCCGTCGGCCAGTGCTCACCGCCCGGAACTGGCCGGCCGCGGCTTCGAAGCCCTCGGCGTGTCGCTGGTGATCCACCCGCACAACCCGCATGTGCCGACCTCCCACGCCAACGTGCGCTTCTTCATCGCCGAGAAGGAAGGCGAGGAAGCGGTGTGGTGGTTCGGCGGCGGCTTCGACCTGACCCCGTACTACGGCAATGAAGAAGACTGCATCCACTGGCACCGGGTCGCCGAGCAGGCCTGCGCGCCGTTCGGTGCTGACGTCTACCCGCGCTATAAGGCCTGGTGCGACCGCTACTTCCACCTCAAGCATCGCGGTGAGCCGCGCGGTATCGGCGGCCTGTTCTTCGACGACCTGAACGAGTGGGACTTCGACACCTGCTTCGCCTTCATCCGCGCCATCGGCGACGCCTACATCGACGCCTACCTGCCGATCGTCCAGCGCCGCAAGGCCGAGCCGTACACCGCCGAGCAGCGCGAATTCCAGGAATTCCGCCGTGGCCGCTATGTCGAGTTCAACCTGGTCTACGACCGCGGCACCCTGTTCGGCCTGCAATCGGGCGGTCGTACCGAATCCATCCTCATGTCCCTGCCGCCGCAGGTGCGCTGGGGCTATGACTGGAAGCCGCAACCGGGCAGTGCCGAGGCGCGCCTGACCGAGTACTTCCTGCAGGATCGCGACTGGCTGGGTCTGGACAACAGCGGGCACTGAGCCCATTGTGCACACCCCGTTTGCCCGGCCGCCGGGCGTGATCCAGGAAGCGCGTGTATGGACCAGTACGTTGTATTCGGCAACCCGATCGGCCACAGCAAGTCGCCGTTGATCCACCGGCTGTTCGCCGCCCAGACCGGCGAAGAACTGGAATACGACACCCTGCTGGCGCCCCTCGACGACTTCACGGCTTGCGCCCAGGGCTTCTTCAAGCAAGGCCTGGGGGCCAACGTCACCGTGCCGTTCAAGGAAGAAGCCTTCCGCATGGTCGACAGCCTCACCCCGCGCGCGCGCCGCGCTGGCGCGGTGAACACCCTGAGCAAGCTGGCCGACGGCAGCCTGCAGGGTGACAACACCGACGGCGCCGGCCTGGTTCACGACCTCACGGTCAATGCCGGGGTCGAACTGGCCGGCAAGCGCATCCTCCTGCTCGGTGCCGGCGGCGCGGTGCGCGGCGTGCTCGAGCCGCTGCTGGCGCATAACCCGGCCTCGCTGGTGATCGCCAACCGCACCGTGGAAAAGGCCGAGCAACTCGCCCGCGAATTCGCCGACCTCGGCCCCGTGGCTGCCAGCGGCTTCGGATGGTTGAAGGAGCCGGTGGACCTGATCATCAACGCCACCTCCGCCAGCCTCGCAGGCGAATTGCCGCCGATCGACCCGAGCCTGATCGTGCCGGGCCAGACCCTCTGCTACGACATGATGTACGGCAAGGAGCCGACGCCGTTCTGCGTGTGGGCCGCAGAGCATGGTGCGGGCAAGGTGCTGGATGGGCTGGGGATGCTCGCCGAGCAGGCGGCGGAGGCGTTCTTTATCTGGCGTGGGGTTCGCCCGGACACCGCGCCAGTGCTGGCGGAACTGCGGCGGCAGTTGGCGCGGGGGTGAGGCTGGCAAGGATTGTTGCCTGGCAGGAAACCTGGTCGTGGCTTCCAGGTGCATGGCGATAGTTCTTTAGTGCCCTCAAGATCGAGCGCCGCCCGCGCGGCGCATCGCCGGCAATCGGATCGCCGCCCGGCCGGCTCCCACATTTGTTGCAACGTGCCATGGCCTGTGAGATCTGCGTTGCCCGTGTGGCGGTCAACTTTTTCCGGACACCTCAATGTGTGAGGTCAGGCCATCTGCCTCTCGTATTGGTTGGGCGGTAGATAGCCCAGGGTCGAGTGCAGTCGATCCTGGTTGTAAAACTTCACGATGTA
>Ga0222427_100829_pt1 | contig 25822 bp, 21 predicted proteins | sample 2B20Ametagenome_FD_182890 | JGI IMG/M metagenome (GOLD analysis project Ga0222427, IMG submission 182890) | Enriched microbial communities from leaf-cutter ant dump, University of Wisconsin, Madison, United States - 2B20A (version 2) | ecosystem: Environmental > Terrestrial > Nest > Insects nest...
TCATTCCAATGATGCCGTAAACCATTGTGTAGCCAATGGCTATCAAGGCATAGGTGCTGCCAATGGTCAGGCCATTAACCAGCTGTTGGAAGAAGTGATAGATCTCAGGCATTACAGCGCTCCTAAAAACCTGAATATGCATTTCGCTGGCGGGTGGGTACCCGGCATGGCCTTGCGGTCTTGGGCCACTTCGGCGCATGCGTTGCCAGGGAACCGCTGGTGACGGTTTTAAGATTTTCAGGTGAACCTGATCCCGGATCGCGGGAAACAGGTCCATGAACCTCGTAAAACAAAGCCCACTGCTCGCACAGTGGGCTTTTCGGTCATGTATCAGACGGTGTTACTGAGGGGAAACTTCGGTTTTCGGTTTGCCGAAATGCCATTCGTAGACAACGAACTTGAAGTCCTTCAGGTCGCCTTTTTCGTCGTAGGACAGTTCGCCGGTCGGGGTCTTGAAGGTGCCGGCGTGGATGGCCGCGGCCACCTTGTCGGTGTCTTCGCTACCGGCTTTCTTGATGCCCTGGGCGATCAGCTCGACAGCCGAGTAGGCCGGGAACACGAACGGACCGCTTGGATCCTTGCCGTCGGCCTTGATGGCGTCGACGATCTTCTTGTTCTCAGGATCGGCGTCGAAGGACTTCGGCAGGGTTACCAGCAGGCCTTCGGAAGCGTTCTGGGCGATCTGCGAGATGGAGTCGTTGCCGACGCCTTCCGGACCCATGAACTTGGCGTTCAGGCCTTTTTCCTTCGCCTGGCGCAGGATCAGGCCCAGCTCCGGGTGGTAGCCGCCGTAGTAGACGAAGTCGACGTTGTTCTGCTTGAGCTTCTGGATGATCGAGGAGAAGTCCTTGTCACCAGCGTTCAGGCCTTCGAAGACGGCAACCTTGGTGCCTTTGCCTTCCAGGGTCGACTTGACCGCGGTGGCGATGCCTTCACCGTACTGCTGCTTGTCGTGCAGGACCGCGACGACCTTCGGCTTGACGTGGTCGGCGATGTAGTTGCCGGCGGCAGGGCCCTGGGCGCTGTCCAGGCCGATGGTGCGGAAGATCAGCTTGTAGCCGCGCGCGGTGATTTCCGGGCTGGTGGCAGCCGGGGTGATCATGATCACGCCTTCGTCTTCGTAGATGTCGGACGCTGGCTGGGTGGAGCTGGAGCAGAGGTGGCCGATGACGAACTTGACGCCGTCGTTGACCACTTTGTTGGCGACTGCCACGGCCTGTTTAGGGTCGCAGGCGTCGTCGTATTCCTTGGCTTCGAGCATCTTGCCGTCGACACCGCCAGCGGCGTTGATGTCCTTGATGGCTTGCTTGGCACCGATGAACTGCATGTCACCGTATTGCGTCACCGGACCGGTCTTCGGGCCGGCGATGCCGATCTTGATGGTATCGGCGGCGAAGGAATGGCTGGCGACGCCGGCCAGAACCATCGCGGCGAACAGCTTGGAAACTTTACTCATAGTGCTCCACTCATTCTGTTGTAATTTTTATCGTCCTTGCGCCATGGCAGAGGACCCGACAGACCCGGTACGGCTACGCCGTATCGCGGCCCGCTTTCCGGTTTCATCCCCGGTGAATGCCCTGGCAACTGTACCGGTACAGTGTAGAGCGCTGCTTGATCGCTTGAAAAGCAGGCCCGCCGAAGCAAAAACCGGGGGTGTCGCCTGATCGACATAAAGTTACAAAAAAGCGTCTTCTGAATGTCCGGAAGTTCCCGGAAACGTTTGGCTTCCTTGAACCTGTCGACCAATTACTTATTTGAAACTGGGTTTTTCTGCAAAAATACCGGCCTTTCAAGTGACCTGATTATTTTTGGTGAAACCCATGACTGATGAACCAAGCACCCTCTATGCCAAATTGCTCGGCGAGACGGCGGTAATCGAGTGGAAAGCCCTGGAGCGTTTTTGGGCAAAGGGTGACCTGATTTGGGTCGACCCGTCCCTGGACCTGATCGAAGTCGCACAGGCGATGGCGGAAAACCGCAGTGAAACCTTCGCGCAGTGGCGTGATGCTGGCACTGTCGGGCCGGTCAGTTCGGAGCAGGCCCTCGACCTTCAGAGCCGCGAGCCAGAGATCTGGGCGGTAGTGGTACAACCGTTCATCGTGATTCAGGTTCGGCCGTCGGTCTGAGCTGGTGCAAAAACGGTGCGTAAAAACGCACAGCGAGTCCATTTTGGTGCGCGAGGTCAATCAGGCAGGGTGACGGTTGGTAACAGTGCCTGGTGAGCCACTTGGGTGCGGTAACAGTTACCAAGAATGGAAATGGGCATGAACAAGAAGGGCGACCCTGATGGTCGCCCTTCTTGTTCGACAATCGGACTCAATAGTCGACTTTGCCGGTATGGCTATTAAGGGAAATGACCTTGGTCTTGCCGATACGGTGGCGATAAATCTCGCGCAAGTATTTCACCGCTTTCTTCACGCACTCCCGCGACAAGCGAATATCGTTGATCGAGACGAACTTGCTCTTGTCGTTGATCAGTTCGCGATATTTCTTCTCGTACATCGGTTTGATCGCATACCAGTTGGTATCGAGGATCTTCGCCGGGTTTTCGAATTCGCTGAGCAACTCGTCGATGCGTTCCTCCTCGAAGTCCTCTTGCATGATGAATTCGAGGATCGCGTTGTCCAGGGTGTCGTCGAAGCGGTAGGGCGTCTTGGCGAAGCAGCGCTTGATAAAGGCCACGATCAGGGTCAGGAAGTCGTCCGACAGGCACGGGCTCTTGGCGATCAGGGTGGTCAGCGACAGGTTGGCCGAGGCGCCGATCACCAGGGCATAGCGCTTCAGCGTGGTGTTGGGGAACAGGCTGTTGAGGTGAGTCTTGAGCCGGTTCAGGTCCATGTAGGACAGCTTGTAGTCCTTGGGCAGGGAGACGATCGACACCACCGACGAGCAGTTCTTGAAGAAGTGCAGGTCATGCAGCGCCGCGGCGTCGCAGCCGGAACTGCGGTACTGCTCCAGGGCCGCGCGGTAGCGCTTGGATTCGATCGGCAGCAGGCTGATGCCTTCGATGGCCTGGGTGTCCTTGTTGAAGTGCGGCAGGTCGATGGAGCGGAAGAACAGGTCGTCGATATCCAGCCGCGGCGCCTCCTTCTCGAACACCTTGAAGCCTTTTTCCGAACTCTGCCCAGGGGTCTCCGGCACCACCGACTCGGCATAGGCGATCGCCACCGGGCCGGCCAGGCTCATGAACAGGTCGTTGGCATCGAGGCGGATGGTCTCGCCGATATCGATGCCGGCGCGCCGGAAGTAGTTCTGGTCGTAGTCGGTGGTCACCGCCTGGGCGGTAAGGATGTTGAAGATCTGCTGGGAGATGTACTGGTTGGCGTGCTTCTCCATGGCGTTGACGTCGATGTTCTGGATGTTGCCGTCATCGCTTTCTTCGGCGTAGCGCATGATGTCGTTGGAGATCAGCATCATCGCGTTCCACGGGCGGATCCTGCCCATGACGCTGGCTTCGCTGCTGTCTTCATTGTCGAAGTTGTAGGAGAAGTCCCATTCTTCCGACAGGTATTTGCACAGCAGGCGACCGGCGTTGATGTGCAACGCCTCGGACATTTCGCTGCGGTGGTCGGAAATGTTCGGCAGCACGCAGATGCCACTGGTGAAGATCGGCTCGAAGACGAACGAGTGCCCTGCTTCGCCATCCTGCTCGTCGGCCGGCTTGGTGTCGAAGGTCTTGTTCATGTACGAGAACTGCTGGGCCAGGCCGAACTCCGAGGCCATGCCCGAGCCGGTACCGCCGCCGGCGCTGAAGATATAGAAGTACAGCCGCGACTGGTTGGCCTTGATCCCGCAGGAATCGATCAGGTACGAGTGGATCAGTTTCCAGTCGGCACTGGAGAAACGGTGGGTTTCCTTGTTGAGGATGATCTTCGCCAGGTACTGGCCGAGGATCGGCGCGTTACCGGCGCCACCGGCGTGGACCTCGGACAGGTCCATGATCTTCATCTTGCTGTAGTCGCGCAGGAAGCCGCTTTTCTCGCCCTTGCGCGAGAAACGGATGCGTCCGGCGATGTCCTTGTCCAGGTCGCCGAGCATCACCAGCGGCTCCACCAGGAACACCGGCTTGGCGCTCTTGGCCTGGACCAGGCGCAGGTTGTTGCGGATCCAGCGCGCCGGGTTGTAGGTCGGGTCGTTGCCGGCGCGGTCGTCGCTATTGAATTCGTTGAGGTAGAAGGTCCGTGCGTTGTAGACCAGTTCGGCGACATCCAGGGCGATGTTCGAGCCGCAGCGACCGAGGCCGATCAGGCACACCGAGGGGAACTGCTGGTCGAGCCGCAACTGGGCGTCGTCCTCGACATGCAGGCTCGGCGGAAACACCAGGTCGCGCAGGCCATCGAGGTTGTCGAGGATGCGCTGGGTGTCGGGTTCGGTGAAGTACAGGTATTGCTGCGGGCTTAGGGTTGGCTGGCTGTAATAGCTGCGGGCCCCATAGGAAGTGGGCGCGGTGGCTGAAAGCAGCTCGGAAATCACGTTGGCAGGAGTATTCTTGGAGGTCATTTTGCGCCATGTGCCTGGGGGGAAGGCTATTCAACAGTCGATATCATTGAGCCATCCCTGGAAAGTTTCGCGACTGTATCAGTGCGTCTCCGGCGTAAGCGATCAGGGTTTGCCTTATAAAAACTAGGGGTTTTCCTGTCGCGCCGTTTTCTGAATCGTCCGATCCGTCAACTTCTTTAACTGTTGGAGCTGTAGATGAGCCATTCACTGCCTTTGTCCCTGGGGTTCGCCGGTATCGGCCTGATGGGGTTGCCCATGTGCCGTCGCCTGCTGGCGGCGGGTCATGAACTGACGGTGTGGAACCGTTCGCCGGACAAATGCGCACCCCTGGTGGCCGCCGGTGCCCGTCAGGTCGCGACCCCGGGCGAACTGTGCGAGGCCGCCGACGTGGTGATGCTGTGCCTGGCCGACACTTCGGTGGTACGTGAGGTGGTGTTCGGCAGCGACGGTATCGCCAGCAAGGCCCGCCCTGGCCAGTTGCTGGTGGACTTCTCCAGCCTCGAACCCACCGCCACCCGGGAGATGGCCGCGCAGTTGAAGGCCGGGACTGGAATGGGCTGGCTGGATACCCCGGTGTCCGGCGGTACCCCCGGCGCCGAGGCGGGGACCCTGGCGATCATGGTCGGTGGCGAGGCGGCGGATCTCGAACGGGTGCGTCCGGCGCTGTTGTCACTGGGGCAGCGGGTTACCCATATGGGCGGCGTGGGCGCGGGGCAGGTGACCAAGGCCTGCAACCAGATGATCGTCGCCTGCAATGCTCTGGTGATTGCCGAAGTGGTGGCCCTGGCGGAGCAGTCCGGGGTGGACGCGAGCCTGATCGCCGAGGCCCTGGCCGGTGGTTTCGCCGATTCGAAGCCGTTGCAGATCCTCGCCCCGCAGATGGCCGAAAGCCGCTTCGAACCGGTCAAATGGCATGTGCGGACCTTGCTCAAGGATCTCGACACCGCGGTGAAATTCTCCCGCGAGCAGGGCTCGGCGACCCCGGTCAGCGGCCTCGCGGCGCAGTTGATGCGCCTGCATGGCAGTCAGGGCTATCTGGAAAAAGATCCAGCGACGCTGATTGATCTGTATCGCAGCAAGCCATAAGGCGTTCTTCGCGATGGTTGAGGCTTTCCAGCACCGCGCGCAGGTCTTCCATGGGCACCGGCCGGCTGAGCAGGTAGCCCTGGATGGCGTCACAGCCCAGGCGCTGGAGAAAGTCGTACTGCTCTTCGGTTTCCACGCCCTCGGTGATGACCTTCAGGTGCAGGGTGTGGGCCATGACCATGATGGCCTGGACGATATTGTTGTCCGCCCGTGAGTGAGGGACATCCTGGATGAACGAGCGATCGATCTTCAGGGTGTCCAGGGGCAGGCGCTTGAGGTAGGCCAGGGATGAATAGCCGGTGCCGAAGTCGTCGATCGACAGCGACACGCCTTGCTCGCGGATGCGCCGCAGCAGGGCGATGGTGCTGTGGATATTGGCCATCAACGCGTTCTCGGTGACCTCCAGCTCCAGGCGCCAGGCCGGCAGTCCGGCCCCGTGCAGTGCGTCCTCGACTTCCTTGGCCAGCTCGTCGCGGCCCAGGGTCAGGGCGGAGCAGTTGACCGTCACCTTCAGTTCGCTGAAGCCGTGCTGGCTCAGTTGCGCCAGGTCCTGGCAGGCCCGGCGCAGCACCCACAGGTCCAGCTCGGCGATCAGGCCGTTGGTCTCGGCGATGCCGATGAAGCGGTCGGGGCTGAGCAGGCCGTGTTGCGGATGCTGCCAGCGAACCAGCGCTTCGAGCTTGCTGACCTTGCCGCTGGCCAGTTCGTAGATCGGCTGGTAATGCAGGCGCAGGCCGCGATCTTCCTGCAGGGCGATGCGCAATTCCTCTTCCAGTTGCAGTTCCAGGGTGGCGCGGGTCTTCAGGTTGTCGCTGAAGAAGTTGGCCTTGTTGCGCCCGCCACCCTTGGATTGGTAGAGCGCAAGGTCGGCGTGCTTGAGCAGTTCGTCGCAGGTATTGCCGTCGGTGGGGTAGAGACTGATGCCGATGCTGGTGGTCATGACCATGCGCCGCCCGGCCAGGTCGATGGGCTCGCGGACCTTGTTGAGGATGCGCTGGGCCAGGCCACGGGCTTCTTCGGCGCTGTTCAGGTTGAAGAGGATGCAGAACTCGTCGCCGCCGAGGCGGGCAACCACGTCCTGGGTGCGGGTGGCCGCGCTGATCAGGTGGGCAATGGCCTTGAGCAACTGGTCGCCGGCATCGTGGCCGAGGCTGTCGTTGATCCGCTTGAAATGGTCGATATCGAGGAACATCACCCCGAGCATGCCGCCCAACTGGACGCGTTCGGCCAGGCGCTCGGCGAAGATCTGGTTGAAGCCGCGGCGGTTGATCAGGTTGGTCAGGGCGTCGTAGTGCGCCGCCTGTTGCAGGGAGACCCGGGCCTGGTCGAGCTGGCTGAGCAGGGTATTGACCCGGCGCAGGTCCTGTTCCTTGCTTTGCAGCTTCTTGTCCGACAGCGCCGCACTGATGCAACTGCCGCTGATCAGCAGGGTGATCACGGCGATGGTCAGGCTCAGTTGCAGGCTGTTGTCGGTGACCACGATCTGCGGCGAGGCACCGCCGGGCAGGATCAGGGTCAGCGCATGCATGCCGACGTAGTGGGTGCTGATGATGCCGCCGGCCATGAGCAGGGCGGCGCTGTATTTGAACAGTTGCGGATGGGTGACATTGCCCTGGCGCAGATGGCGGGCCATCAGCATCGGCAGCAGCGCGGCGAACAGCGCCACCACCACCGAAGCCAGCACCAGGGTCGGATCGTAATGCTGCTGGGCGTTGCTGCGCATGGCGGCCATGCCGGTGTAATGCATGATCCCCACGCCGGCAGCGATGCACAGGGCGGCCAGGGTGTAGTTGCGGGTGCCGGGATGGGCCTGGCCGAGAAAGCTCATGGCACCGAGGGCGGCGAACAGCATGATCAGCAGCGACACGCCGGTGAGGAACATGTCGTAGTGGACTTCCAGCGAGGTTTCGAAGGCGAGCATGCCGATGTAGTGCATGGCCCAGACGCTGCAGGCCAGGCAACAGGCCCCGAGCATCTTCCAGCGCCGCCTGGCACTGGCCTGCTCGGCGTCGCCGATGCGTTCGATGATATCCAGGGTGGCGAAGCTGCCGGCGCACATCACCAGGTAGGCGAGGAGGATCAGCCAAGGGTTGTGCCGCGCCGCCAGAGCAAAATGGCCCGCCGGGTGCTCGGCAAGCATCATGTGCAGCCATTCCATAGCGCGCCTCTCAGTTCAGCCGAGTTTGCACTCGTCCCCAAACCGCCTGGAGACTCTTTTGGCATTGAGTATAGAAAGGCCGAGTAGGGCCATCGGCATTAATGGCAGATTGATTTCAATGATTCGGTAATGACCTTAATCGCCAGCGGTTATAACGCTGCAAATGGTTACAATTACCCGCCATCAATCTCGTGGATGATCGCAGACAGGTCGGATATTGCCCTCTAGATTTTGTCCGGCGTGCAGCACGCGCCGATAAAAACAACGAGGGGACCGACCGATGCACAGCCCTACCCAAGCGGCCAATGCCTGGCGCATTTTGTTCCTGCTGTTCCTGGCCAACCTGTTCAACTTCTTCGATCGCACCATTCCCGCCATCGTCATCGAGCCGATTCGCCTGGAATGGCACCTGAGCGATATGCAGATCGGCCTGATCGGTACCGCTTTCACCCTGGTCTATGCGATCGCCGGCCTGCCATTGGGGCGTCTGGCCGATACCGGTTCGCGGCGCAAGGTGATGGGTTGGGGCCTGACCGTGTGGAGCGGGCTGACCGCGGTCAACGGCATGGTCGGCAGCTTCTGGAGTTTCCTTCTGGTGCGCATGGGCGTGGGGATTGGCGAGGCCAGCTATGCGCCGGCGGCCAACTCGCTGATCGGCGACCTGTTTCCCGCCGAGCGCCGTGCCCGGGCCATGGGCATCTTCATGCTCGGCCTGCCGCTGGGGTTGCTGCTGGCATTCTTCACCATCGGCGCGATGGTCCAGTACTTCGGTAGCTGGCGCGCGCCGTTCTTCATCGCAGCGGTGCCGGGGCTGCTGCTGGCGGTGTTCATGTTCATGATCCGTGAACCGGCGCGGGGTGCGGCGGAAGTGGTGGCTTCGTCCCAGGTGCCGTTGGACCGGCCGCTGCGCCGGGTGCTGAGCATTCCTACCTTCGGCTGGCTGGTGCTGGCCGGGCTGGCGTACAACTTCGCCACCTATGCCTGCAACTCGTTCATGGTGCCGATGTTGCAGCGCTTCTTTGCCTTGCCATTGCAGCAGGCGGCAGTGGCCACCGGGGTGATCGTCGGGGTGACCGGGTTGATCGGCCTGACCCTGGGCGGCTGGGTTGCCGACAAGATCCACCAGCGTCTGCCGGGCGGGCGCTTGCTGTTCGGCGCGTTCAGCATGCTGGTGGCGACCGTGGGCACGGGCCTGGCGCTGTATCTGGGGCGGGTCGAGATCGGCGTGTTCGTCGCTCTGTTCGGGATCGGCTGGCTGTTTGCCTACAACTTCTATACCTGCGTCTACACCGCGATCCAGGACGTGGTGCAGCCGCGTCTGCGGGCAACGGCCATGGCCTTGTTCTTTGCCGGGCTGTATCTGCTGGGCGGGGGGCTCGGGCCGTTGGTGGTCGGGACACTTTCCGATCATTACGCCCAGGTGGCGATGCTTGAGGCGGGCAGCGCCGAGATGACCGAAGCGTTCAAGGCGGTGGGGCTGCATAACGCCATGGGGCTGATCCCGGTGGCTTTGCTGGCGACCCTGGTGTTCCTGCTGCTGGCGGCGCGGACCTTTGCCCGGGATGCGGAGAAGATGAAGGCGGGGATGGTGGAGGAGGGGGCTGCTGAGGCGGGCAAGGCTGCCGAAGCACTATAGAGAGATTGACCACTGCAAAACTTGTGGGAGCTGGCTTGCCAGCGATTGCGATGGTGAATTCACCAAAGTCATCGCTGGCAAGCCAGCTCCCACAGAGTCCAAGGTGTGCTGGAGTTAGCCGGCTACCAGCACCCGGATCGCTTCAAGACGCAGCGCTGCCTTGTCCAGCATCGCCAGCCCATCCTCGCGCAGTTTGCGCAGCGCCACGATCTCGCTGTCACGCACCGTCGGGTTGACCGCCTGCAATGCAGTCAGGCGCGCCAGCTCTTCATCGGTTTCCGCCGCCAGGCGCCGTTGCGCCTCGGCCACGCGCTCTTCATGACGCGGCATGACCTTGGCTTCGCCCGCGTTGATCTTCGGCGCCAGCACGTCGCGCTGGGCCTGGATGAACTTGTTGGCGCTGGCTTTCGGCACGCTTTCCAACTGGTCGTTGAGGGTTTCGAAGGCGACCCGCGGGGCCAGGTCGTTGCCATTGGCATCCAGCAGGCAGCGCAGCGCTGCCGGCGGCAGGTAGCGACCCAGTTGCAGCGAGCGCGGCGCGACCACTTCGCTGACATAGAGCAGCTCCAGCAGCACGGTGCCCGGCTTGAGCGCCTTGTTCTTGATCAGCGCGACGGCGGTGTTGCCCATCGAGCCGCTGAGGACCAGGTCCATACCGCCCTGCACCATCGGATGCTCCCAGGTCAGGAACTGCATGTCCTCGCGGGACAGGGCCTGGTCGCGGTCGTAGGTGATGGTCACGCCTTCGTCGTCGCCCAGCGGGAAGCTGGCGTCGAGCATCTTCTCGCTCGGCTTGAGGATCAGGGCGTTTTCCGAATGGTCCTCGCTGTCGATGCCAAAGGCGTCGAACAGGGTTTCCATGTAGATCGGCAGGGCGAACTGGTCGTCCTGTTCGAGGATCGCTTCGACCAGCGCCTGGCCTTCGCCGGCACCGCCGGAGTTGAGTTCCAGCAGGCGGTCGCGGCCGCTGTGCAGCTCGGATTCGAGGCGCTCGCGCTCGCTACGGGCCTCGGCGATCAGCGCTTGCCACTGGCTGTCGTCGGTGTCTTCCAGCAGCGGCAGCAGGCGCGGGCCGAACTGGAGCTGCAGGGCGTTGCCGGTCGGGCAGGTGGCGAGGAAGGCGTTGAGCGCCTGGTCGTACCACTGGAACAGGCGTTCCTGCGGGCTGTTTTGCAGGTGCGGCACGTGCAGTTCGATGGTGTGCTTCTGGCCGATCCGGTCGAGACGGCCGATGCGCTGTTCCAGCAGGTCCGGGTGTGCCGGCAGGTCGAACAGCACCAGATGATGAGCGAACTGGAAGTTACGGCCTTCACTGCCGATTTCCGAGCAGATCAGCACCTGGGCGCCGAATTCCTCGTCGGCGAAGTAGGCAGCAGCGCGGTCGCGCTCAAGGATGCTCATGCCTTCGTGGAACACCGTGGCCGGAATGCCGGAGCGCACGCGCAGGGCGTCTTCCAGGTCCATGGCGGTTTCGGCGTGGGCGCAGATGACCAGCACCTTGACCCGCTTGAGCATCTTCAGGGTATCGATCAGCCAGTCGACCCGCGGGTCGAAGCGCCACCAGCGGTTTTCTTCATCGCTATCGCCCTGGGCCTGGAAGCTGACTTCCGGGTACAGGTCGGCGTGTTCGCCTACCGGCAGTTCCATGTACTGGTCCGGGCAGGGCAGGGGATAGGCGTGCAACTGACGCTGCGGGAAGCCCTGGACGGCTGCGCGGGTGTTGCGGAACAGCACGCGGCCGGTGCCGTGGCGGTCGAGCAGCTCGCGGATCAGGCGGGCGCTGGCCTGGCTGTCGCCATCGCTGACGGCGGCCAGCAGGGCTTCGCCCTCGGCACCGAGGAAGCCCTGGATGGTGGCGTGGGCCTTGTCCGACAGGCGGCCATTGTCGAGCAGTTCCTGGACCGCTTCGGCCACCGGGCGATAGTGCTCGCTCTCGGCGCGGAAGGCGGCCAGGTCGTGGAAACGGTTCGGGTCGAGCAGGCGCAGACGGGCGAAGTGGCTGTCCTGGCCGAGCTGTTCCGGGGTGGCGGTGAGCAGCAGGACGCCGGGGATGACTTCGGCGAGTTGCTCGACCAGCGCGTATTCAGGGCTGACCTGGTCTTCGTGCCAGACCAGGTGATGCGCCTCGTCGACCACCAGCAGGTCCCAGCCGGCGGCGAACAGTGCGTCCTGGGCCTTCTCGTCCTCGGTCAGCCACTCCAGGGCGACCAGTGCCAGCTGCGCGTCTTCGAACGGGTTGCTGGCGTCGCTCTCGATGAAGCGATCGGCATCGAACAGGGCGACCTGCAGGTTGAAGCGGCGGCGCATCTCTACCAGCCACTGGTGCTGGAGGTTTTCCGGGACCAGGATCAGCACGCGGCTGGCGCGGCCGGAGAGCAGCTGGCGATGGATCACCAGGCCGGCCTCGATGGTCTTGCCCAGGCCCACTTCGTCGGCCAGGAGAACCCGTGGCGCGATGCGGTCGGCCACTTCACGGGCGATGTGCAACTGGTGCGCGATGGGTTGCGCACGCACGCCGCCCAGGCCCCACAGCGACGATTGCAGTTGGCGACTGGTGTGCTCCAGGGTGTTGTAGCGCAGGGAGAACCAGGACAGCGGGTCGATCTGCCCGGCGAACAGCCGGTCGCTGGCCAGACGGAACTGGATGAAGTTGGAGAGCTGGGTTTCCGGCAGGGTGCGCGGCTGGTTCTGCGCGTCGAGACCGTGATAGACCAGCAGCCCGCCGTCGATCGACTCGACTTCGCGGACGGTCAGTTTCCAGCCCTCGAAATGGGTGATCTGGTCACCCGGAGAGAAACGCACCCGGGTCAGCGGGGCGTTGCGCAGGGAGTACTGGCGGGTATCGCCAGTGGCCGGGTAGAGCACGGTCAACAAGCGGCCATCCTGTGCCAGAACGGTACCCAGACCCAGCTCGGCTTCGCTGTCGCTGATCCAGCGTTGTCCCGGTTGATACTGCTGCGCCATACTGCCTGACTCCCGCCATGAAAAAGCTGGCTATCTTAACGGATAGCGGCCTTTCAGACCAAAGTTTCCGGCCATCCGGCGGCCGAGCGGACATGTCGCCCCGTCCGTCGAGCGCTTCGGGCGTCGTGCAACATTGCCCGGGGAAGCCGGTCCAAGCCTCAAGCATAGAGACATCGAGCCGATAGAACGGGTGACAGGAGACCGATCGCCATGCTGCCACCGCTGATTCCACTGAGTGCCGCCCCCATCACCCAGCAAATGGATCCGGTCAAGCCGACCCCGGACATCAAGCCCGTGGTGCCCACCCAGCCGTCTTCCAGCGAAGGTGCCATCGACCTCAAGCACCGCGATCCGGAGCAGGCCGCCGTGCTGCTGCGCGAGGAGCAGCGCCGCCGCCAGGGCCAGCACGGCGGGCAGCAGGCCGCCGAGGAGCAGGGCGACGACCCCTACCTGCCGCTGCCGGGCGATGACCTCAATGCCGACCAGACCGTGCCGGTCGCCCCGCTGATGGGAGGCGAGAACCGCCAGGGTCTGCTGGTGGATATCGAAGTCTGATGCAGGACTTTGCAGCACCGGCGCGAGCCTTCATGATGAGCGCTCCGCTGTCCGCCTTCCGAGCCCGACCATGAGCCAAGACGACAACCTGATCGATTTCGGCGCCGAGCGCGCCCGCCGCATCCATGACCTCAATGACAAGCGTCTGAACGAAGTGCGCAAGGCCTTCGAGCAGGCCATGCCGATCGGCTCCGCGAAAAAGTCGAAGAAAAAGCCCAAGGGCAAACCCGGCAAGCGCTGAAAATCTTGATGCAGGTCAAGCCTGCACCCGCCTCCGGCGCCCGCTCAGGGCGCTATTGACCTCGGTCAATTTTCCCTCCCGGCACATTCGCTACTGTTCATCCATCGGACAGGCACAGGCAAATGGAGGCCGACATGTTCTTCGATAATGTGGTTGTCGCTGGCGTCGTCACGGTCGGATTGATGTTTGTTTTCTTCGCCGGTTTCGGAATTTTCATCTGGAAGGACTCGCAAAAGCGCAAAGACCGCTGATCCTTCCCGATACAACGAGCACGCAAGGCATTTAGGGCGACTTCGGTCGCCCCTTTTTTTGCCTGGATTTTCTCCACCCCCGCCAACTGGCGCTCCAGCCGCATCGAAAAAAGAAACTGGACTAAAGATAGTTAGCTAGCTAATAATTTGGCTGTCTTGCTTTTCCACGCGCTGTCTATCGTTAACTCCATCACCTCCAGGTTCACTTTCGTGCCCATCACCCTGCACGCGCTGTTCGCGCCCGATAAAGCCGCTTTGCAGTTCGCCATCAAGACCTTGCTTGGTGGCGGGCTGGCCTTGTGGCTGGCGCTGCGCTGGGGCCTGGAGCAGCCGGCCTGGGCCTTGATGACCGCCTTTATCGTCGCTCAGCCGCTGTCCGGCATGGTCTTGCAGAAGGGCCTGGCACGCTTGCTCGGGACCCTGGTCGGGACACTGATGTCGGTGCTGTTCATTGCCGTGTTCGCCCAGACGCCCTGGCTGTTCCTGATCTGCCTGGCGCTATGGCTGGGCCTGTGTACCGCCTGCTCGACCCTGTTGCGCAGCGCCTGGGCCTATGCCTTCGTGCTGGCCGGCTACACGGTGGCGATCATTGCCCTGCCGGCGATCAGTCATCCGCTCCAGGTATTCGACCAGGCGGTGGCGCGCTGCACCGAGATCAGTCTCGGGATTGTCTGCGCCACCCTGAGCAGTGCGTTGCTCTGGCCGTTGCGGGTCGAGCGGCAACTGGCGGTGCAGGCCCGCCAGGCCTGGCTCAGTGGCTTGCTGGCGGCCAGCGCGACCCTGGGTGGCGATGAAGAGGGGCGCAAGAGCCTGGTGGAGATCCTCGGCCGTATCGTTGCCGTCGACGCCCAGCGCGAACACGCCTGGTTCGAAGGCCGCCTGGGGCGTGAGCGGGCCCGGGCCATTCGTGGCTTGAGCCAGAAATTGCTGGTGCTGCTGCGCATCGCCCGTTCGGTACGGCGCCAGTGGCGGCAACTGGACGACCGCGAAGCGGCGCACCTGCAACCCTGGCTGGATGAGCTGCGCGCCGCTCTGGCCGATCCCGACAGCGAGCGCTTGCAAGCGCTGCGCGAGCGCACCTGGCAAGCCGCACTCGATCTGCGCGACAGCGCCGCCGAGCACTATTGCCTGGCGCGCATGACACTGCTGCTGGACAACGCCGCTGCTGCGACCCGCGCCTTGCATGCGGTGGAGGAGGGCAAGGCGCCGGCGGACCTGCCCGACAGCCTGGCCGTGCACCGCGATATTCCCCTGGGCCTGCTGTTCGGCTCGCGCAGTGCCCTGGCATTTCTTGCCATGGCGGTGTTCTGGCTGGCCACCGCCTGGGCGGCGGCACCGGGCGGGCTGGTGCTGACCTGCGTGGTCTGCAGCCTGTTCGCCAGTCGCGAAAATGGCGCGCAGATCGGCATGAGTTTCCTGCGCGGGATTCTCCTGGCGCTGCCGGTGGCCTTCCTTGTCGGGCAGATCCTGCTGCCGCAGTGGAGCAGCTTTGCCCTGTTGTGCCTGGGCATGGGCGTGCCGCTGTTCTTCGGCGCCCTGGGTATGGCCAACCCTCGGATCGGCGCCACTGCTACTTCCTATTGCCTGCACTTCATCGTGCTGGTGGCGCCGTTGAACAACATGGTGTTCAGCGTCGAAAGCTTTCTCAACAATGCCCAGGCCATGCTCATGGGCGTGGCGGCGGCGGTGCTGGCCTTCAAGTTGCTGGTCCTGCGCAATCCGGCCTGGCATGGCCGCCGCTTGCGCGCCGCGACCCAGAACGATCTGGTACGCCTGACCCGGCGTGATCTGCGTGGCGCGGAAACCTGGTTCGGCGGGCGCATGGCCGACCGCCTGCTGCAACTGGCGCGGCATTACACGGCGCTGCCGGAACACGAGCGCGGGCGCTGGGACGATGGCCTGCACGGCCTGGACATGGGCGACGAGCTGCTGCACCTGCGCATGTGCCTGGCGATTGCCCAGGCGCCGGTCGAACCTGCCGAGCGCGAGTACCTGCAGCAGTTGCAGGACGTGCTGGCTCGCGGCCCGGGGCCGGGCCGCGAGCAGCGCCTGGACGCCGCCAGCGAAACCTTTATCGCCGCCCTGCAGCAACAACCGGCCAGCGATGCGCTGCGCCTGGCGGTAGGCGCGGTTCTGCAACTGCAAAAGAGCTGGGGCCGCTGGTGCCGCCGCCTGGAGGATCTGCATGGGCTTGCGTGAGTGGGCACTGGGCGGAGTGCTGCTCAGTCCGTTCCTGATCTATGTGTTGCTGGCGCTGTTGCTGACCGGGCTGCTGCGCCTGGTCTTGCGCCTGACCCCGCTGGGCCGCTGGATCTGGCATGAGGCGCTGTTCGACTGCGCCCTGTTCGTCTGTGTGCTGACTTTGGTCACGCTGTACCTTTGAGGAGTTCGTTCATGCGTACCACCGTGCGTATCGCCCTGACCCTGTGCCTGGTGGCCGTGGCCATCTTCGCCGGCACCCGCCTGTGGCAGTACTACATGCTCACCCCCTGGACCCGCGACGCGAAGATCCGCGCCGATGTAGTGATCGTCGCCCCGGATGTGTCCGGCTGGGTGCGTGAGTTGAAGGTCAAGGACAACCAGGCGGTGAAGGCCGGGGAGCCGTTGATGGCGATCGACAGCGACCGCTTCGAGGCCGCCGTGGACAAGGCCAATGCCGTTGCCGAAACCCGCCAGCAGCAGTTGCGCCTGCGCGAGCACGAAGCCGCCCGCCGCGCCGCCCTCGGGCCTCAGGCGATCAGTGCCGAACTGCGGGAAAACGCCCAGATTGGCGCCGCCGTGGCCCGTGGCGAATTGCGCCAGGCCCAGGCCGATGCACGGCTGGCGGCGCTCAACCTGGCGCGCAGCAAGGTTGTGGCGCCACGGGACGGGCATGTCACCAACCTGCGGCTGGCCGAGGGCAACTATGTGAATGCCGGGCAACCGGTGATGGCCCTGGTGGACGATTCGACCTTCTATGTCCAGGCCTATTTCGAAGAGACCAAGCTGCCGCGGATCAAGGTCGGCGCGCCGGTGAAGATCTGGTTGATGAGTGCCGGCGAACCGATGAAAGGTCATGTGCAGAGCATCAGCCGCGGGATCACCGACCGTAACGCCAACCCCGACAGCCAGTTGCTTGCCGAAGTCGAGCCGACCTTCAACTGGGTGCGCCTGGCCCAGCGCATCCCGGTGCGTATCAGCCTCGACCAGGTGCCGCAAGGGGTCAACCTGAGCGCCGGCATGACCGCCAGCGTGCAGGTCGAGGAGGGCGCCGATTAAGGCTGCTGCCGGGTCGCGGCGAGGACGATCTCGCGGATGCACACGTATTGCGGCTGCTGGTAGGCGTAGGCGATTGCCGCTGCCACGTCGTCAGCCTTGAGCACCTGGCCACCCATATCGTCGCGCTTCCAGGCTTCATAACCCTGCTTGATGTCGTTGTCGGTGGTGTGGCCGAGCAGTTCGGTCTCCACTGCGCCGGGGGCGATGGTGACGACCCGGACGTTATGCGGCGACAGCTCTTCGCGCAGGTTTTCCGAAATCCCGTGCACGGCGAACTTGGTGCCGACATAGGCGACGTGGTTGGGGAAGGTCTTGCGCCCGGCCACCGAGCTGACATTGATCAGGGTGCCGTGCTGGCGCTCGATCATGCCGCCCACCAGCAGGTGGATGCCGTTGAGCAGGCCCTTCACGTTGATGTCCAGCATGCGCTCCCATTGCTCCGGATCCTGTTCCTGGATATGGCCCAGGAGCATGACGCCGGCGTTGTTGATCAGCGCATCGGCGGGACCGAACTGTGCCTCTGCATCCTTGACCGCCTCGGCAAAAGACTGGCGGTCGCGGATATCCACGGCGCGGCACAGGGTGTTCGGCAATTGCAGGGCCTGCATCCGTTCCAGACGGCGGGCCAGCAACAGGAGGGGGTGACCGGCGGCCGAGAACAGACGGGCGCAGGCTTCGCCGATACCGGAACTGGCACCGGTGATGATGATCAGGGGCTTGCTCATGATGACCTCCAAGGCATAATCGATTTGAATGGCTCAATTCTATTGAGCCCGAAAAGTCTTGAGAAACGGCTTATTCCGCTAGCTGGAATCGGAAAAAACTATGGATATACGACACCTGAAGGCGTTCATCGCGGTCTTCGAAGAACGCAATATCACCCTCGCTGCACAGCGCCTGCATGTGGCCCAGCCCTCGCTATCGGTGACCATCCGCCAACTGGAAGAAGAGCTCGGCGTCGAACTCTTTCTGCGCCAGGCCCGGGGCGTCGAAGTCAGCGAGCAGGCGCGGGTGCTGTATCCACAGGCCCAACGGATGGTAGCCGAGGCCGAGGCGCTGAGCCGGCAGTTCGTCGAGGGGCGGCAGCAGGTGGCATTGCAATTGGGCATCGAAGTGGATATCGCCGCGAGTCAGGTGGAGTCCTTTATCCGTATGGCCAGTGCGGCGTTGCCGCAGCTGCAACTGAGCTTGCTCGAAGGTTGTGCCGGTGATGCGCGACTCGGGGTCGAGACGCTGTGCTGCGAAGACGAGCTGTTCCTGGCGTTGTGGGAGGAGCCCTTCGTCCTGGCCTTGCCGGCGGTGGGGAGCGTACAGCGCTGGATTACCTGTCCGCAGGATGCGTCGCACCAGCGGTTGCTCGGTTTCTATGGCGAGGCCGGACAGGATCCGGCCGGGCAGGCGGCGACCCTGCAACAGGCGGTCTATATGGTGGCGGCTGGCCTGGGGCAGGCGTTGTTGCCGCAATCGCTGGTGGAGCGACATCCCGGCGTGCAGTGGCGACCTGCCCAGGGGGCGGCGCTGAAGCGCCGGGTCGGCTTGTGCTACGCCGCCCAGGCCCTGCAACTGCCGGCGCTTGCGCAGTTGCAGGTGGCGTTGGGCGAGCCGGCTCAGGCTTAGAGGAACATACCGCCGGACACTTCCAGGCGCTGACCGGTGACCCAGCCGGCACCGTCGCTGGCCAGGACCGCAATGGCAGCGCCGATATCGTCCGGCAGGCCGACCCGGCCCAGCGCGGTATTGCTGGCGATCCCTGCATTCATTTCATGGTTGTCGCGTACCACGCCGCCGCCGAAGTCGGTTTCGATGGCGCCCGGGGCGAGGATGTTCACGCGGATTCCACGCTGGCCCAGCTCCTTGGCCTGGTAGCGGGTCAGTACTTCCATGGCGCCCTTCATCGCCGCATAGGCGGCAAAGCCGGGCAGGGCGAAGCGGGTCAGTCCGGTGGAGATATTGATGATCCGGCCTTGATCGGCGATCAGCGGCAGTAGGCGTTGGGTCAGGAAGAACGGCCCCTTGAGCTGGATATTCAGCAACTGGTCGAACTGTGCCTCGCTGGTTTCGGCAAAGGGCACGTTGATGCCGATCCCGGCGTTGTTCACCAGTACATCCAGTTGCTCGCGGCCGAAGTCGCGCTTCAGGGTGTCTTTCAAGGCGTCGGCAAAGGCCTCGAAGCTGGCGCTGTTGCCGACATCCAGTTGCAGCATGGCGGCCCGGGCGCCGGAGCGTTGCAGGGTGCCGGCCAGGGTCTGGGCCTCGCCGGCCTTGCTGTGATAGGTGCCGATGATGTCGAAGCCCTGGGCGGCCAGGTGCTCCGCGGCGTTCTTGCCCAGGCCACGGCTGGCGCCGGTGATAAGTGCGATCTTGCGGGACATGTGCGCTACCTCTGCGGTGGATGGTGATGACGTGGAGCGAAGTCTATTGGTCGCTTGATTGCTGATAAATCAGTGGCTTTCGGAAATACTGTTCGCTTATTCCGAACAAATGGCTTCCCGACATGCTCAAGCCGGAACTGCTGCGAACCTTCATCCGGGTCAACGAACTGGCCAGCTTCACTCTGGCCGCCGAGCAACTGGGGTTGCCGCGTTCGACCGTGTCGGAGCACATCCGTACTCTTGAGGGTCAATTGGGCGCGCGGCTGTTCAACCGCTCGACGCGGCGGGTACAGGCGACCCAGGACGGCCTGCAACTGTACGAGCGTAGTAAAGAGCTGCTGTCGCGCCTGGAGGAAATCGAGGGACTGTTCCGCGCCGATCCCGCCGACCTGAGCGGCTGTCTGCGGGTCGATCTGCCGACACGCATGGCGCGGCGCATCATCCTGCCGCGCCTGCCGGAGTTCCTGGCCCGGCATCCCGGGCTGGTACTGGAGGTAAGTTGTACCGATCGTCAGGTCGACCTGTTGCGCGAAGGCTTCGACTGCGTGCTGCGCATCGGCGGGCTCGGCGACCTGGATGTGGTGGCACGGCCGCTGGGGCGGTTGGCGGTGGTCAACTGCGCCAGTCCGGCCTATCTCCAGCGCTATGGCACGCCGACTTCATTGGCTGATCTGCAAGACCATCAACTGGTCCATTACGTGCAGAACCTGGGTACGCGCAGCGCCGGTTTCGAGTATCTGGACGGTGAGGAGACACGCTTCGTGGCAATGTCCGGCGCGATCACCGCGAACAATACCGATGCCTACGAGAGCGCCGGGTTGGCCGGACTCGGCATCATCCAGGCCCCGTTGATCGGCGTGCGTGACTATCTCAAGGCTGGTCGTCTGCAAGCATTCCTGCCCGAGCATGTGCCGGAGGCAATGCCGATATCGCTGCTGTATGCCCGCCAGCGTTATCTGCCACCACGGGTGCGGCTGTTCATGGACTGGCTGGCCGGCCTGTTGGCAGAGCAGCTTGATCCAGTGGCAGGTGCAGGCTGAACAGGGTTCCGGCGGTGGCGGAGGATTGCACGTCCATGTAGCCGCCATGGGCCAGGGCAATCTGCTTGGCGATGTACAGACCGAGGCCGAGTCCGACTTGCGGTGCATCCGAGGCCGGGTGGGAGAAGGGTTCGAACATCTGCGCCATGATCGCCGGGGCGATGGGGGCACCGGTGTTGTGTACGGCGAGGATGAACTGGTCGTCGGCGATCTTCGCCGAAATGCGGATGAGCCCTTGTTCGTCGCCATGTTGCAGGGCGTTGGCGATCAGGTTGGACAGCACCTGGCAGACCCGTTCACGGTCGCAGCTCAGGGTGGAAAGGTCGCCAATATCCAGTTCGATCCGGCGCGAAGGATGGACCCGCTGCAATTCCCCGGCGACATGGCGCAGGGCCTGATCGAGGTCGGGGCAGGGCTGGATGTTCAGAGGAATGCCATCGCCGAGACGGCCGCGGGCAAAGTCCAGCACGTCGCGCACCAGTTGGGTGGCGCGGTGGCCGGAGGTGAGGATGTGCTCGGCGATGGTCCGTGAGCGTTCGTCGGTCAGGCGCTTGCTCAGCAGTTCGGCGCCGGCGGTGATGGCGAACAGCGGGTTGCGCAGGTCGTGTCCGAGCACGGCGATGAATTTTTCCCGCAGGCCGGCGATCTGCCGTTCCTTTTCCAGGGCAATCTCGGTGCGCTGGGCGCTTTCCTCGCTTTCGATCTGGATCGACAGCAGACGGGCGAAGGCTTCCATCATGGGTTGGATGGCGCTGCCCTTGAGGGCGCGGGGCAGGGGATCGAGGGCGCAGATGGTGCCGAAGAAGCTGCCGTCGCTGCGAAACACCGGCACGGCGATGTAGCTTTCGAAACCGTACAGGCGTGGGGTGGGGTGATCGCGGTAGGCCTCGTCCTGGCTGGCATGGTCGATCACGATGGTGTGCTGCGCTGCGCGGATCTCGTTGCACAGCGTGGTGGCGGCATCCAGTTCGCCACCGACCGCGACTCCGAAGCCGAAGGTGTCGAGTACTGCCAGGGCGGTCCAGCGCGCTTCGGTCACCCGCGCTACTGCGGCGAAGCGCAGGCCGGTGGTTTCGCTGATGACTTGCAGAATCGCCGGAATCACGTTGATCCGGCCGATGGTAGCGCTGTCTGAAAGTGCGGCTTTGCTCATCTGAAAAACGGGTACCGAAACGCCGAGATGGGTTCCCAGTGTAGCGAGCCTGGGTGGCTTGGCAGAAATTTCCGCACCAGCGGTAGGCAATTTCCAGTAATCTTTCGGAATTCGAGCGTTCACCTCAGAAGAGCGCCCACTCTCTTGCGTGCCAATCCCTTTTGACCAGCATCCACCTGGATGTTTTCAGCGAGGTTTGACATGCACATCACTTCCCAGGACATCTGCGCCGCCGCCGACCAGCTCAAGGGCTTCGTCGGTTTCCATCGCAAGCTCGGCAAACACATCGTGCGTTTCAGCGAAGACTCGTTCGGCATGGACGTGGCCGACGACAGCATCACCCCCAGCAGCGAATTCGTCTGGCAGAACGGCGAGGGCGAGGTCATGACCTTGAGCCGCGAGCTGATCGATGTGTTGCTGGAACAGAACGTCGACGACCGACTGAACGTCAGCGAGCCGTTGCGGGTGTATCAGCGGCGGCGTGATCTGCCGGAAATCAAGGCGCAACGGCGGCGCCTGGCCTGAGTCTCAACCGGCCTGGCCGTCCTGGCTGCGGTGGGCGCGCAGCAGGGCTTCGAAATCATCGCGTTCCAATGGCCGGCTCAGGTAGAAGCCCTGGACTTCATGGCACTGCTCCATGCCCAGGGCACGCAGTTGCTGCTCGGTCTCGACCCCTTCGGCAGTGACCGTCAGGCCCATGGCCTTGCCCAGGTTGATGATCGCCTGGACCACGGCGCGGTCATTGCTGTCGCTGCTGAGGCCGGCGACGAAGCGCTTGTCGATCTTGATGCTGTCGAACGGATAGGTGCGCAGGTAGCCGAGGGACGAGTAGCCGGTGCCGAAGTCATCCATGTTCAGGCGCACGCCGAGCTCCTTGAGGGCATTCATGGTGCCCAGTGCGCCCTCTATATCGTTGAGCATGACGTTCTCGGTGATTTCCAGTTCCAGGCGCTGCGCCGGGAAGCCGGTTTCCACGAGGATCTGCCGGACATCGGCGACCACGTCGCTGCGGGAGAACTGTGCGGGCGACAGGTTGACCGAGACCAGCAGGGGGGCAGGCCAGTCGCGGGCAATTTCGCAGGCGTTGCGCAGGACCCAGAGGCCCAGGGGGACGATCAGGTCGGTCTGCTCCGCCAGGGGGATGAAGGTGTCCGGGCCCAGCAGGCCTTCGACCGGATGCTGCCAGCGCACCAGGGTTTCGACCGAGACGATCTCCAGGCTTTGCAGGCGATAGCGCGGCTGGAAATGCAGGACGAACTCCTGCTGCTTCACGGCCCGGCGCAAATCGTTCTCCAATTGGCGGCGGTACTGGATCTGCTGGTTCATTTCCACCGAGAAGTAGCGCCAGGTGTTCTTGCCCTCGGCCTTGGCTTGATAGAGAGCGATATCGGCGCAGCGGATCAGTTCGCCGGCATCGTAGCCCTGCAGGCGGGTCTGGGCGATTCCGAGGCTGGCACCGACATGCAGGCTGTGATCTTCGTACGGAATTGGCTGATGCAGGCTGTCGATGAGTCGCGCACAGAAACGGTCGATTTCCTTGCGGTTGTCCATGTTGGCGATGACCAGGACGAACTCGTCGCCGCCGAGGCGGGCGACCAGATCACCGTCGCGGGTGGTTTCGCGCAGGCGGGCGGCGATTTCCAGCAGGACTGCGTCGCCAGCGGCATGGCCGAGGGAGTCGTTGATCGGCTTGAAACTGTCGAGGTCGAGCAGGATCAGGGTCAGGGGCGCGGCCTGCTCGCCCTTGAGCAAGGCCTGTTCGAGAAACCGCGACAGTTTGTTGCGGTTGGCCAGGCCGGTCAGGGCGTCGTGCATCGACAGGTGCTGGATATGGGCATGGGCGGCGACTTCGTCGGTGATATCGCTGGCGGTGCCGCGAAAACCGATGCGTTGGCCCTTGGCATGGATGGGGCGTGCCGACAGCCGGCAGAAACGCAACAGGTTGTGCTGGTCGTGGTAGGCGCAGCGCAGGTGGGCGGCCTGTTGGCCGCTGCTTTCATCGAGGTCGTCGAGCCAGGCGCCGAGGGGAGTGGTGTCGCATGCGAGCAGCAGATTCAGTGGTTGGCCGAGCCAGTCATGTGTCTTGTAGCCGGTGACATCGACGAAACGTTGCGACAGATAGGTCAGGCGGTGTTGTCGGTCGGTTTCCCAGATCCAGTCGGAGGCAGCTTCCGCTACTGCGCGAAAACGCTGCTCACTTGCCTCCAGGGCCTGGTTGCTGGCTTGCAGGTCGATGAGGTTGTCGTCTATTTCTTGCGAAGTGCGCAGGGCGTAGCGGAAGAACCAGACCATCAGCAGTGCCAGCAGCAGCATGGCGCCAAGCAAGGGCGGGAGTACGCCCCAGAGCAGTTGGTCGCCGGGGCGTGGAGCGGTCCATTGCAGGTTGTAGCCGAGCGTGTCGAGTGGCAATTGCACGTTGCCGCCGTTGGCCTTGGTGATGTGCAGGCCCTCAAGGCCGGCGTCGTCGGCCAGTTTGTCCAGCTTGGGCTGAGTCAACTGGTCGATGAACAGCATCACCGAGGTGGTTTGCGGGTCGATGCCCAGTACTTCGTCATCCGGCCTGATTGCTGCAGCCGTGAGCACCGCTGGCCAGCCGTTGAACAAGACGTAGCGACTCGATTGTCCGCGTTGGGGGGCAAGGGCGCGTGCTTGCTCGAGAATGGGTTGTATCGGGGCATCGATGTAGCTGGAGATCGGCGCTTCGCTGGGCTGGCCCTTGAACAGTGCGTATTTGGTGCGCCGGTCGTCGACGACGAAGACGCCTTCATAACCGCTGGCGGTGTATAGCGATTCGCCGACGTTCTTTTCTATATAGGCCCACTGCTTGTCGACCTCGCCGTGCAGATGCTGGTAGGCCGCATTCCATACCGCATAGCTGGAAAGGAACTGACGCGAGGCTTCGAGTCGCTGTTGCAGGGCCTTGTCGGCATAGAAGATGCTTTTCTGGCTGGCGTTCTCGTTCAGTTGTCCGGCGATATTGAACAGTGCGCCGAGCGCGATCATGCAGGCCAACGTAAACAGCAGGGCAATCCCCGTGATCAGCTTGCGAGCATGCAAGCGAGGGCGCGAGCTGGCGGTGCTGTCCATGAGCGTGCCGGTCCTGTTGGAATGCGCACCGCGAGCCTGCCCCGCGGGCGAACTTCACTCAGGATAGGCGACTCTCGCGGTTGCGCTGTCGCTGTCGGCGAAATTGACCTGGTCGCGGCCGTTGTTCTTGGCGCTGTAGAGGGCGCGGTCGGCCTCGTTGAGCCAGGCAACCGGGTCGTCGAAGTCACTGCGGCACAGGGCCAGGCCGATGCTTAGGCTGATGCGCAATTCCGGCAGTGATGTGTCGCGGTAGGCGGCGACCCGTTCGCGCAGGCGCTCCATGATTCGCCCGGCCTGGGCAAGGCTGGTGTCCGGGAGGATCACGCAGAACTCGTCGCCACCGTAGCGGCCGGCCAGGTCGTCTTCGCGCAGATTGATCTTCAGTTCCTTGCTCAGGTGGCGCAGTACGGCGTCGCCAACCACGTGACCGTAGGTATCGTTGATGCGCTTGAAGTGATCGACATCGATGATCGCGATCACCGCACTGCGACGTTGTTGCTGGCAGGTCTGGAACTTGAGTTGCAGCAGGTCCTTCCAGGAACCGTGGTTGAGTAGGCCGGTCAGGCTGTCGGTACGGCTCAGGGCACTGAGGCTGCGCTTGTGTTCGGAGAGCTGGATGGCCAGGCGATAGCAGACCCAGCCCAGAGCCAGGGGGTAAAGGGTCAGCATGGGCAGGCAGGCGTAGACCTGCTGGGTGGTGCTGACCAACTGCAAGCCCGGGCCGAATACCGCCATGCCGAGCAGGATGCCGCTGATCTGGGCAAGCAAGCCACGCAGGAACAGGCGCTGGCCGCCAGCGGTGACGTTGTTCATGGTCATCATCGACAGGATGGTGATGCTCGGCAGCGGGTTGAACTGCATGGCGGCGGCCCAGAAACCGCCGGTGATGGAATCGATCAGCAGGCTGCGTTGCTCGGTCTGGTAGGGCGAGCGGGAACGGAGTCCGATGAGATAGGCGACGTGGGGCCAAGCCAGGCCGTTGAAGAACATGACGATCCACACCCAGGTGGGTGGATCGAGAGGCAGCATGCCCGCGTAAACGCCAAGCAAGCCGATGCCCATGCCAATGGTGCGTGGCGCATGGATCCTCCTGACGAATGAAAGTCCCTTGCCTCGTTTGTTATCCATCATGGTGTTCGTTTTTCCAGGGGCGCCGTTTATCGCATAAAACGGTGAGTATTGTTGAGCAATCGCACAGTTCTCAAGAATGACCTTGCGAGCCATTTGATGGGTGATCCGGACGCTTGCTTATAAAGAAGGGTTTTTCATGCAGAGAAGGTGCCGGGAACGAAAGTGGCAAGCTTTTGAAAATTTTCGAAATATTCGCTTGACGGGTGTTTTTGGTTCTGTAGAATGCGCCCCCACACAGCGAGCAAACGCTGATGTAGCTGAAGCAAGTGTTTGAAGTTGAACGAGAAATTCTGAAAGACTTCAAAATAAACGCTTGACAGGCTCAGAGGAAGGCGTAGAATGCGCGCCTCGGTTGAAGCGAAACACTTCACCAAACGCTCTTTAACAATC
>Ga0222427_100830_pt1 | contig 25719 bp, 26 predicted proteins | sample 2B20Ametagenome_FD_182890 | JGI IMG/M metagenome (GOLD analysis project Ga0222427, IMG submission 182890) | Enriched microbial communities from leaf-cutter ant dump, University of Wisconsin, Madison, United States - 2B20A (version 2) | ecosystem: Environmental > Terrestrial > Nest > Insects nest...
TCAGTGTATTGGCGCAGTTAAAGCGTGACCCAAACGTTTAGGAGTTAATCAATTATGGCTGTTCAGCAGAACAAAAAATCCCGCTCTGCCCGTGACATGCGCCGTTCGCACGATGCCCTCGAAGCCAACGCCCTGTCCGTAGAGAAAACCACCGGTGAAGTTCACCTGCGTCACCACGTTTCGCCAGAAGGCGTATACCGTGGCCGTAAAGTGATCGACAAGGGCGCTGACGAGTAATCCTTGTCCGCTCAGATCATTGCGATCGACGCAATGGGCGGGGACTTCGGTCCCCGCAGCATTGTCCAGGCAAGCCTTGCTTGTCTCTCGGCTACTCCCTCGCTTCACCTGACCCTCGTCGGTCAACCCTCCCTTCTTGAAGACCTGATCGCTGGCCAGTCGGCAGCGGATCGCGCGCGCCTGCAAATCGTTGCGGCGAGTGAAGTGATCGGCATGGACGAGCGGCCATCCCAGGCGTTGCGTGGCAAGCCCGACTCGTCGATGCGCGTCGCTCTCGAATTATTGCGTGATGGCAAGGTCCAGGCCTGCGTCAGCGCCGGGAATACCGGTGCCTTGATGGCGTTGTCCCGCTATGTCCTGAAGACCTTGCCCGGCATCGATCGCCCGGCGATGGTGGCGGCGATCCCGACTCGTACCGGTTACTGCCAGTTGCTTGATCTGGGTGCCAATGTCGACTGCAGTGCCGAGCACCTGTATCAGTTCGCCGTGATGGGTTCGGTGGCGGCGCAGGCCCTGGGGATTTCCCGGCCGAGGGTGGCGCTGCTGAACGTCGGTACCGAGGAGATCAAGGGCAACCAGCAGGTCAAGCTGGCGGCGAGTCTGCTACAGCAGGCCCGTGGTCTCAACTACATCGGTTTCATCGAGGGCGACGGCCTGTACCGCGGCGAGGCCGACGTGGTGGTGTGCGATGGCTTCGTCGGCAATATCCTGCTCAAGTCCAGCGAAGGCCTGGCCACCATGATCGGTGCACGGATCGAGGCGCTGTTCCGCAGCAGCATGGCCTCGCGCCTGGTCGGAGCGATGGCGATGCCGCTACTCAAGCGCCTGCAGGCCGATCTGGCCCCGGCGCGACATAATGGCGCAAGCTTCCTCGGGCTTCAGGGCATTGTCATCAAAAGCCATGGTTCTGCCGGTGTGCAGGGCTTCCAGAGCGCTATCCAGCGGGCCCTGATCGAGATCCAGGAAAACCTGCCCGAGCGCCTGCATGGCCGACTTGAGGATCTGTTGCTTTAGGCATATTCGCCAGGAAGTGGTTAAATGTGACCGCTTGGTTCTCGTTACCATCCAACTTTCGGTTTTCTTGTGTCCAGCTTCGGCTGGACACTCATTTTCGACGACAAGATCACTAGGGGCTTGTTCAATGTCTGCATCCCTCGCATTCGTCTTTCCCGGTCAAGGTTCGCAGTCCCTCGGCATGCTCGCCGAGCTTGGCGCCCAGCATCCGCTGGTCATCGATACCTTCCGCGAGGCCTCCGAGGCTCTGGGCTACGATCTCTGGGCGCTGGTCCAGAACGGTCCGGAAGAGCAACTCAACCAAACCGACAAAACCCAGCCGGCCATCCTGACCGCCTCGATCGCCCTGTGGCGCCTGTGGCTGGCCGAGGGTGGCGCGCGTCCGGCATTCGTCGCCGGTCATAGCCTGGGTGAATACAGTGCACTGGTCGCTGCCGGCAGCCTGAGCCTGGCCGATGCGGTCAAGCTGGTCGAGCGCCGCGGCCAACTGATGCAGGAAGCCGTGCCTGCCGGGCAGGGCGCCATGGCTGCCATCCTGGGTCTGGATGACGCCGATGTCGTGGCCATCTGTGCCGAGGCGGCCCAGGGTGAAGTGGTCAGCGCGGTCAACTTCAACTCGCCCGGCCAGGTGGTCATTGCCGGTGCCAAGGCTGCGGTCGATCGTGCCATCGAAGGCTGCAAGGCCCGTGGCGCCAAGCGCGCCTTGCCACTGCCGGTCAGCGTGCCATCGCACTGCGAGCTGATGCGTCCGGCTGCCGAGCGTTTCGCCGAGTCGGTCAATGCCGTCGAGTGGAGCGCCCCGCAAACCCCGCTGGTGCAGAATGTCAGCGCGGCAGTTCCGGCTGACCTGGAAATCCTCAAGCGCGATCTGCTGGAGCAGTTGTACAAGCCGGTTCGCTGGGTCGAGTGCGTCCAGACCCTGGCTGCCCAGGGTGCGCTGCAACTGGTCGAGTGCGGCCCGGGTAAAGTGCTGGCCGGTCTCAACAAGCGTTGCGCCGACGGCGTGACCACCTACAACCTCAATACCCCGGATGCCTTCGCCGCCGCCCGCGCGGCGCTGGCCTGATTAGGAGAGCTTGCATGAGTCTGCAAGGTAAAGTTGCACTGGTCACTGGCGCGAGCCGTGGCATCGGTCAGGCCATTGCCCTGGAGCTGGGTCGCCTGGGCGCTACCGTGATCGGTACCGCCACCTCCGCTTCCGGTGCCGAGCGCATCGCTGCGACCCTCAAGGAGCATGGCATCACCGGTACCGGTCTGGAACTGAACGTCACCAGCGAGGAGTCGGTCACTGCGGTCCTGGCCAGCATTCAGGAGCAGTTCGGTGCGCCGGCGATCCTGGTCAACAACGCCGGCATCACCCGTGACAACCTGATGATGCGGATGAAGGATGACGAGTGGTTCGACGTCATCGATACCAACCTGAACAGTCTCTACCGTCTGTCCAAGGGCGTCCTGCGTGGCATGACCAAGGCGCGCTGGGGTCGTATCATCAGCATCGGTTCGGTGGTGGGGGCCATGGGTAACGCCGGTCAGGCCAACTACGCGGCCGCCAAGGCCGGTCTGGAAGGCTTCAGCCGTGCACTGGCGCGTGAAGTCGGTTCCCGCTCCATTACCGTGAACTCGGTCACTCCGGGCTTTATCGACACCGATATGACCCGCGAGCTGCCGGAAGCGCAGCGCGAAGCGCTGCAGACGCAAATTCCGCTGGGCCGTCTGGGTCAGGCCGATGAGATCGCCAAGGTGGTCGCATTCCTGGCTTCCGACGGTGCGGCTTACGTGACCGGTGCAACCATTCCGGTCAACGGCGGGATGTACATGTAGTCAAATGTGACGGATTGTTTTAAAAAAATGTCATACGAGCTGACTAAAATCCGTTATAAAGCTGCAATCAAATTCCAGGGGAGTCGGCAGGTGTGAGGCGTGAGGTGCGTTGAGCTTGAAAAGCAGGCGCCTTTCTATAAACTTACACACCGGCCAGCTGCCTGACATATGTCCATTAGGAGTGAAAACAAGGTATGAGCACCATCGAAGAACGCGTCAAGAAAATCGTTGCCGAGCAACTGGGCGTCAAGGAAGAAGAAGTGAAGAACGAGTCTTCCTTCGTTGACGATCTGGGTGCCGATTCCCTTGACACCGTTGAGCTGGTGATGGCTCTGGAAGAGGAATTCGAAACCGAGATTCCTGACGAAGAAGCCGAGAAGATCACTACTGTTCAAGCTGCTATCGACTACGTCAACAGCCACCAAGGCTAAGACTGTTGTAGTCGTTACTTCTTGTCAGGGAAAAACCGCACTGCCTTTGCCGGCGTGCGGTTTTTTCTTTGCAAGAGATGTAGACATATAGAAAAAGGAGAGCGCTGTGTCGCGTAGACGCGTCGTGGTCACCGGTATGGGTATGCTGTCGCCACTGGGTACCGATGTGCCGAGCAGTTGGCAGGGCATTCTGGCTGGCCGCAGTGGCATCGGTCTGATCGAGCATACGGACCTTTCTGCCTACTCCACCCGTTTTGGCGGCTCGGTGAAGGGCTTTGATGTCGAGCAGTACCTGTCGCTCAAGGAAGCTCGCAAGCTCGACCTGTTCATCCAGTACGGCCTGGCGGCCGGTTTCCAGGCGGTGCGCAATGCCGGTCTGGAGGTCACCGATGCCAACCGTGAGCGCATTGGCGTGGCCATGGGCTCGGGCATTGGCGGCCTGACCAATATCGAAGACACCAGTCGTACCCTGCACGAGCAAGGTCCGCGGCGCATTTCGCCGTTCTTCGTACCTGGCTCGATCATCAACATGATTTCCGGTTTCCTGTCCATCCACCTGGGTGTGCAGGGGCCAAACTATGCCATTGCCACTGCGTGTACCACGGGTACCCACTGCATTGGCATGGCTGCCCGCAACATCGCCTTCGGCGAGGCTGACGTGATGATTGCCGGCGGTGCCGAAATGGCCGCCTGTGGCCTGGGCATGGGCGGCTTCGGCGCCTCGCGCGCGCTGTCCACCCGCAATGACGATCCCACCCGTGCCAGCCGTCCGTGGGACAAGGGCCGTGACGGTTTTGTCCTGTCCGATGGTTCCGGTGCGCTGGTTCTGGAAGAGCTGGAGCACGCCAAGGCCCGCGGCGCGACCATTCATGCCGAGCTGGTCGGCTTTGGCATGAGTGGCGATGCCTATCACATGACCTCGCCACCGGAAGACGGTGCCGGCGCTGCACGCTGCATGGCCAACGCCCTGCGTGATGCGCAGATCGATCCGTCCCAGGTCAACTACATCAACGCCCACGGTACCTCGACCCCGGCAGGCGACCTGGCGGAAGTCGCGGCGGTCAAGTCGGTATTCGGCGAGCATGCGTACAACCTGGCGGTCAGCTCCACCAAGTCCATGACTGGCCACCTGCTGGGTGCGGCGGGCGCGGTGGAGGCAATCTTCAGTGTCCTGGCGATCAACAGCCAGGTGGCGCCGCCGACCATCAACCTCGACGAGCCGGATGTCGGTTGCGATCTCAACTTCGTGCCTCACGAAGCGCGCAATATGGCCATCGACGTCGTACTGTCCAACTCGTTCGGTTTTGGCGGTACCAACGGTTCGCTGGTGTTCCGTCGGTTCGCCGGTTGATGCAGGCCTGGGTCGATGGGCAGAGCGCCGATACCCTGGCGCTGCAAAGCCGCGGCCTGGCCTATGGTGATGGTCTGTTCGAGACCATCGCCGTCAAGGCGGGGATACCCTCGCTGTTTGACTATCACCTCGATCGCCTGGCGTCCGGTTGCCGGCGTCTCGCGATCGAGGCCGATTTCCAGCTGATTCGCGATGAGTCCTGCCGCTACGCCGCCCTGCTCGGCGATGGCGTGCTCAAGCTGATCCTCACCCGTGGCGACAGCCAGCGTGGCTATGCCGCCGCAGCCGACGCCATGCCACGACGCATCCTCCAGGGCAATCCCGCGCCGCGTTATCCCGCTGAAAACGCCGAGCAGGGTGTGGTGCTGTTCCCCTGTCGTACCCGTTTGGCCGAGCAACCGCTGCTGGCTGGCCTGAAGCATCTCAATCGTCTCGAACAGGTCCTGGCGCGCGCCGAGTGGCAGGGGACCGAGTACGCCGAAGGTTTGATGCTGGATATGTCAGGCAGGGTCATCGAAGGGGTGTACAGCAATCTGTTCCTCGTCCGTGATGGCCAGTTGCTCACCGCCGATCTGGCTCGCTGTGGCGTGGCCGGGGTCATGCGCGCCGCACTGCTGGATGCGGCGGTCGGCGAGGGTATCCCGGTTCAGGTGCGTGATCTGTCCATGGTCGACCTCGAGCAGGCTGATGAATTGTTTCTCTGCAACAGTGTCTATGGTGTCTGGCCGGTGCGCTCATTTGCCTCGCTGAACTGGTCGCCGGGGCCTCTCACCCGTAAACTGCAGGCCATTGCCCGTACGCTACTGGATGCCTGATTTTGAGACGTAAATTGTTGCTGCTGCTGGAGATCGCGCTGATCCTGGGCGGCCTGGTACTTGGGTATTCCGCCTGGAAAGTCTCCTCGTCGGTGGAGCAGTCGCTGCATCTGAGCGGCGAAGAACTGCTGGACGTTCCCACCGGTACCAACCCCAACCGCATGTTCTATCGCATGGAAGGCGAGGGCCTGATCAAGGATGCCTTCTGGCTGCGTCTCTACTGGCGTTTCAACATGGCCGGCACCGCGCTGCATACCGGCGAATACCGCATGACTCCCGGTATGACCGTGCGCGATCTGTTCGACGCCTGGCGCCGTGGCGATGTGGTGCAGTACAACCTGACCCTGGTCGAAGGCTGGACCTTCCGCCAGGTGCGTGCGGCGCTCGCCAAGCATGAAAAGATCAAGCACACCCTGGAAGGCATGAGCGATGCCGAGGTCATGGATGAGCTGGGTCACCCGACCGTCTTCCCCGAAGGTCGTTTCTTCCCCGATACCTACAAGTTCGTGCGCGGCATGAGCGACGTCGAGTTGCTGCAGCAGGCCTATGCCCGGCTGGAGGAAGTGCTGGCGAAGGAGTGGGCCGATCGTCCTGCCAACCTGCCGTATCGTGACCCCTACCAGGCGTTGATCATGGCGTCCCTGGTGGAGAAGGAAACCGGGGTTCCCCAGGAGCGCGGGCAGATTGCCGGGGTCTTTGTCCGCCGCATGCAGACCGGCATGCTCCTGCAAACCGACCCGACAGTGATCTACGGCATGGGTGAGCGCTACAACGGCAAGATCACCCGCGCCGACCTGCGCGAGCCTACGCCCTATAACACCTATGTGATCAGTGGCCTGCCGCCGACGCCGATTGCCATGGTCGGTCGCGAGGCGATTCATGCCGCCCTCAATCCCGTGCCGGGCAGCAGCCTGTATTTTGTGGCTCGCGGCGATGGCAGCCACGTCTTCTCCGATGACCTGGATGCGCACAACTCGGCGGTGCGCGAGTATCAGTTGAAGCGTCGAGCCGATTACCGCTCCAGCCCTGCACCGTCCAATGGCAATGGCAATGGCAATGGCAATGGCAATGGCCCAGCCGCATCCGAGGTGCCGCCACAACAGGACGCCCCCGTGGTGCCACCGGCCATCGGCCCGAGCGAAGCCCCTGCCGAGTCCGTCGAGGCGCCGGCTCAGGGCGATTCCACCCAGCAATGATTATTTTCGAGGACGCCGAGTGAGCGGTTTGTTTATTACCCTGGAAGGCCCGGAAGGCGCCGGCAAGAGCACCAACCGCGACTACCTGGCTGAGCACTTGCGCAGCCACGGTCTGGATGTACTGCTGACCCGCGAGCCCGGCGGCACGCCCCTGGCCGAGCGCATTCGTGAACTCCTGCTGGCTCCCAGCGATGAAAAGATGGATGCCGATACCGAGTTGCTGCTGGTGTTCGCCGCCCGCGCCCAGCACTTGGCCGAGGTGATTCGTCCGGCCCTGGCTCGTGGCGCCGTGGTGCTGTGCGACCGTTTTACCGATGCCACCTACGCCTACCAGGGCGGTGGCCGCGGCCTGAGTGTCGAGCGTATCGCTACCCTGGAGCATTTCGTTCAGGGCGGGTTGCAGCCCGACCTGACGCTGCTGTTCGACCTGCCGGTGGAAGTAGGTCTGTCCCGTGCCGCCGCCCGCGGTCGCCTGGACCGTTTCGAGCAGGAAGGCCAGGGTTTCTTCGAGGCCGTGCGCCAGGCTTATCTGCAGCGCGCAAAGGCGGATCCGCAACGCTATCGGCTGATCGACGCGGCGTTGCCGCTGGCCGCCGTGCAGCAGTCGCTGGACGGCCTGGTCGGGCAGATCGTGGAGCGCTGCCGTGGCTGAGGCCTACCCGTGGCAGGCGGCGCTCTGGCAGCAATTGGCCGGTCGCGCCCGTCATGCCCACGCCTATCTGCTGCACGGCCCGCAAGGTATCGGCAAGCGGGCCCTGGCCGAGCAACTGATGGCGCTGCTGCTCTGCCAGCGACCTGCCGAGATGCGGGCATGTGGGCAGTGCAAGTCGTGCATGCTGCTGAGTGCGGGCAGTCATCCGGACAACTACGTGCTGGAGCCGGAAGAAGCAGACAAGCCGATCAAGGTCGACCAGGTCCGTGATCTGGTCGGCTTCGTCACCCAGACCGCCCAGCTCGGCGGGCGCAAGGTGGTGTTGATCGAGCCGGTGGAGGCGATGAACGTCAATGCCGCCAACGCCTTGCTCAAGAGTCTTGAAGAACCCTCCGGCGACACCGTGCTGCTGCTCGTCAGTCACCAGCCGAGCCGCTTGCTGCCCACCATCAAGAGCCGTTGCCAGCAGATTGCCTGCCCGCAGCCGAAGGAGGCTGATAGCCTGGCCTGGCTGGCTTCGGCGCTGCCTGAATGCGAAGAGCAGGAGCGTGTCGAGCTGTTGAGCCTGGCTGCCGGCTCGCCGTTGATGGCGGTCAGCTTGCAGGCCCAGGGCGTGCGCGAGCACCGTGCCCAGGTGGTCGACGGGGTGAAGAGGCTGCTCAAGCAGCAGCAATCCCCCAGTCAGCTTGCCGAATCCTGGAAAGATGTCTCGCTGTTGCATCTGTTCGACTGGTTCTGCGACTGGTCGAACCTGATCCTGCGCTACCAGTTGACCCAGGATGAAGAGGGGCTTGGTCTCGCCGATATGCGCAAGGTCGTGCAGTACCTGGCGCAGAAGAGCCCGCAGGGCAAGGTGCTGCAGATCCAGGACTGGATTCTCGAACAGCGCCAGAAGGTCCTCGGCAAGGCCAACCTCAACCGTGTACTGCTGCTCGAAGCCTTGCTGGCTTCCTGGGCAATGCTGCCGGGTCAGCGCTGAGCGACCGGCTTCCAATTTTCTCTGATCGTGATTTCGCCATGCTTGTAGATTCCCATTGCCATCTCGACCGCCTTGATCTTGCTGCCCACGATGGTTCGCTGGATGCGGCCCTGGAAGCGGCGCGGGCCCGTGGAGTCGGGCATTTCCTGTGTATTGGCGTCAGCGCCGACAATGCGGCCCAGGTCAAGGCCCTTGCCGAACGCTATGCCGATGTCGACTGCTCGGTAGGTGTCCATCCACTGGACCTCGCACCGGGCGCCGAGCCGGCGCTGGACTGGCTGCTGCAGGAATTGAATCACCCGAATGTGGTGGCGATCGGCGAGACCGGTCTCGACTATCACTACGAGCCCGAGGCGGCGGAGTTGCAACAGGCCTCGTTCCGACTGCACCTGGATGCCGCTCGGATCACCGGCAAGCCGGTGGTCATCCATACCCGCGCTGCGCGGGCGGATACCCTGACCTTGCTGCGCGAGGCCGCCTTGCCCCAGGCTGGCGTGCTGCATTGCTTCACCGAGGACTGGGACATGGCCAAGGCTGCCCTGGATCTCGGCTACTACATCTCCCTGTCCGGCATCGTCACCTTCCGCAATGCCGACGCGCTGCGTGACGTTGCCCGCCAGGTGCCCGCCGATCGCCTGCTGGTGGAAACCGATTCGCCTTACCTGGCGCCGATCCCCCATCGCGGCAAGCCGAACCTGCCGGAATACGTGCGTGACGTGGCGGAGTTCATCGCCCTGGTGCGTGGTGAGCGTTACGAGCAGTTGGCAGAGCAGACCACGGCCAACTTCCGCCGTCTGTTCCCGCTGGCGCGGGTGCGTCAGGACTGAGCCCGGCACGCGGGCAAAAAAAACCCGGGTTCTGGGGGGGGGAATCCGGGTTAAGACCATTAGGAGTAAAACAAAGGCGAACACTCCTTGATCACCTTTATTGGCGCGACACTTGGGGGATATGCCCCGCCAACAATTCAAGTATTAATCAGGATTGATTGGCTTCCACCGCGTATTGCTCGTTTTTTAAACAGATTTGGAATACGCTCGCCGCTGCTGAGAGCGCATCGCTCCTGGCAAAAGTTCTCGAAGCCGCTGACATGCTTGGATGATCCGTGCATTTTGCCGCAAGTTAGGCATAATACTTGGCTTCGATTTTGATCCAGACCTTCTTATGCAGAAAGAACCTCGCAAGGTCCGTGAATTTCGTCGCCGTGAGCAAGAGATTCTCGATACCGCACTCAAGCTGTTTCTCGAACAGGGTGAAGACAGCGTCACCGTCGAGATGATCGCTGATGCTGTGGGTATCGGCAAAGGCACGATCTACAAGCACTTCAAGTCCAAGGCAGAGATCTATCTGCGCTTGATGCTCGACTACGAGCGCGACTTGAACCAACTGCTGCACTCCGCCGATGTCGACCGCGACAAGGAAGCCCTGTCGCGCGCCTATTTCGAATTCCGCATGCGCGACCCGCAACGCTATCGCCTGTTCGATCGCCTGGAAGAGAAGGTGGTCAAGGGGCACCAGGTGCCGGAGATGGTCGAGGAACTGCACAAGATCCGCGCCTCCAACTTCGACCGCCTGACCTTGTTGATCAAGGGCCGCATCAGCGAAGGCAAGCTCGAAGACGTGCCGCCGTACTTCCACTACTGCGCCGCCTGGGCACTGGTCCACGGCGCCGTGGCGCTGTACCACTCGCCGTTCTGGAGCAATGTGCTGGAAGACCAGGAAGGTTTCTTCCAGTTCCTGATGGACATCGGCGTTCGCATGGGCAACAAGCGCAAGCGCGACCCGGAGCCGTCCGCCAGCTGATATCTGCCGGCGACACGCCCGCTACTGGATACGACCGGGCAGGAATATACTCGGAGAGGAGGCTTGCAAAAACCTGATTTTTGAGTCAGGTTTCGCAAGCCCGATTCATCCATGCCGGAGTTTTCCATGATCGTCGACCGTCAAGGCAGGCGTTTTCGCAATCTGCGCGTCAGCCTTACCGCCGCCTGCAACTACGCATGCACCTACTGCGTGCCCGACGGCAAGCGTCTGGTCGCGGCTCAGGATGAGCTGTCCGCCGAGGCATTGGCGCGTGGTGTTGCCTGGCTGATCGAAGCGGCCGGCATCGAGCGTTTGCGGGTCACCGGTGGCGAGCCGTTGGTCAGCCCCAAGCTGGAAACCTTCCTGCAGACCGTGGCCGGCTTCGGTCTCGATGACATCAGCCTGACCACCAATGGCCAATTGCTCGCGCGCAAGCTGCCGCTGTTGCTGGATGTTGGCATCCGTCGTCTCAATGTCTCCCTCGATACCCTCGATCCCCAGGCTTTCCGGTCCATTGCCCGAGGGGGCGATCTGGCCACTGTGCTCGACGGCATGGCTCAGGCATCCGCCGCCGGCATGAAGATCAAGGTCAACATGGTGCCTCTGCGTGGGCAGAACCTCGATCAAGTCCTGCCGTTGCTGGAGTACTGCCTGGAGCATGGCTACGAGCTGCGCTTCATCGAGTTGATGCGCATGGGCCATCTGGCTCGGGACAACAATGCCTTCCTGCAGCAGTTCGTCGGCCTGGAGACCCTGTTGCAGGTGATCGGCGAGCGCTACGAGTACGCCCAGGCCGAAGCGCCGATCGATGCTACAGCGTTGCGCTACCGGATCCCGGGGCAGGGCTGCTTTGGCGTGATCGCCAACGAAAGCGTGCCGTTCTGCCGGACCTGCTCGCGCTTGCGTCTATCGTCCACGGGTTGGCTGCATGGCTGCCTGTCGTCAAGCAACCGGCACTACATCGGCGATCTGCTCGATCGTCCTCGCCACCTGGCCCTGCCGGCCCTGCAGGGCCTGCTGGTCAAGGCCCTCGGCGACAAGCAGAGCGTGGCCTTCTCCGGCGGTGCGACGGTGATGAAGATCATCGGCGGCTGAGCCCGCAAGCTGGCGCAGAACCTGCATCAGCGGGCTGTTCGCCGGATTTCCGTCGCCGGCCTCTGGAGGAAAGATGCGTAGCCTGGTTCTGCTGCTGGCGTTCGTCACGCTGGGCGGCTGCATGACTGTCAGCGACATGGGTGAGGCCACCCGTTACCAAATGAGCGATGCCGGCCTGCTGGACCACAGCAATACCCAGCGCTCGATGTCGCTGCGCCTGCAACCCGACTCGTTCATTTTCATTGCCCAAGGAGTCTTCGTGCCGCCGGGCCGGGCATATCCGCGTCCCAATGTGGTGGCTGAAGAGGCCTTCAAGGGCTTCGTTGAATACTTCCCGCTGGTGCGTCGCGCCGAAGGCCCGATTGGCCTTGAGGATGCGCTTGGTCAGGCCCGTGCCGTCGGTGCCCACTACTTGCTGTACACCCGTTTCGCCAGGGCGGACAACCGCATCGGCAATGGTGACGAATGGTATGACGAGCAGGCGGTGGATCGCCTTGGCATCGATACCGGCACCATCCAGATGATGCTGATCGAAACCAGCACCCGCTACCTGATCGACACCGCGCGCATCCACACCCGCGGCGGTTTGCTGACGTTCCATGACAACAAGCCGGAAGATTTGATCGGTCCGCCCCTGGAGGACTACGCTCGTGCCCTTCTGGGTCTGAGCAACTGAGGAGTATCGAGCATGGCTGACACGGGCAAGGCAGGCGACCTGCTGGCGCAAATCCCCAAGGCGGAGAAAGGCTTGCCGCCCGTGCATCTGTGGAATCCGGACTTCTGTGGCGATATCGACATGCGCATCGCCCGTGATGGCACCTGGTTCTACCTGGGTACACCGATCGGTCGCAAGCCCATGGTGCGGCTGTTTTCCACCATCATTCGTCGCGACGGTGACGACTACTTCCTGGTAACGCCGGTGGAGAAGGTGGGTATCAAGGTCGACGATGCGCCGTTCGTGGCGGTCAGCGTGGAAGTGCAGGGCACTGGCGAGGCGCAGGTGCTGCGTTTCACCAGCAATGTGGAGGACCAGGTCGAGGCGGGTCCCGAGCATCCGCTGCGCTTCGTCATCGATCCGGTCACCCAGGAGCCCGCGCCCTACGTGCACATGCGCACCAATCTCGAAGCGCTGATTCACCGCAATGTCTTTTACGAGCTGGTAACGCTGGCGGTGTCCCGCGAGATCGATGGCGAGGCCTGGCTTGGGGTGTGGAGCGGCGGCGAGTTCTATCCGATCGGGCGGGAGTGACCGCCCGCTTTCTTTTTTTGCCGCAATGAAAAAACCTCCAGTGCTTGCGCATCTGGAGGTTTTCAGTATTTGGCTCCGCGACCTGGACTCGAACCAGGGACCCAATGATTAACAGTCATTTGCTCTACCGACTGAGCTATCGCGGAATCTGTGGCGCATCTTACTGATTCCCAAGGAGAAGTCAAGCTTCCCCTTGGGAATTTATCGCTTACAGCACTTCAACGATGGCTTTGGTCACCACGTGGATGTTGCTCTGGTTCAGGGTGGCCACGCAGATGCGGCCAGTGTCCAAGGCATAGATGCCGAACTCGTTCTTCAGGCGGGCCACCTGCTCAACGCTCAGGCCCGAGTAGGAGAACATGCCACGCTGGCGACCGACGAAGCTGAAGTCGCGCTTGGCGCCGTATTCGGCCAGCAGGTCGACCATCTGCTTGCGCATGCCGTGGATGCGGCCGCGCATTTCACCCAGCTCGGTTTCCCACATCTGACGCAGCTCGGCGCTGTTCAGTACGGCGGCAACGATGCTCGCGCCGTGGGTTGGCGGGTTGGAGTAGGTGGTGCGGATCACGCGCTTGACCTGGGACAGCACGCGGCTGCTCTCGTCCTTGCTGCTGGTGACGATCGACAGCGCGCCGACGCGTTCGCCGTACAGCGAGAACGACTTGGAGAACGAGCTGGAAACGAAGAAGTCCAGGCCGGACTCGGCGAACAGGCGCACGGCGAAGGCGTCTTCGGCGATGCCGTCGCCAAAGCCCTGGTAGGCCATGTCGAGGAACGGCACGTGGCCCTTGGTCTTGACCACTTCCAGGACGTTTTTCCAGTCGTCCAGGCTCAGGTCGACGCCAGTCGGGTTATGGCAGCAGGCGTGCAGGACGATGATCGAGCCGGCCGGCAGGTTGTTCAGGTCTTCCAGCATGCCGGCGCGGTTGACGTCGTTGCTCGGAGCGTCGTAGTAGCGGTAGTTCTGCACCGGGAAGCCGGCGGTTTCGAACAGCGCGCGGTGGTTTTCCCAGCTCGGGTCGCTGATGGCGACGACGGCGTTCGGCGACAGTTGCTTGAGGAAGTCGGCACCGATCTTCAGGGCGCCGGTACCACCGACGGCCTGGACAGTGACCACGCGGCCCGCGGCCAGCAGCGGCGACTCGGCACCGAACAGCAGTTTCTGCACGGCCTGGTCGTAGGCGGCGATGCCGTCGATCGGCAGGTAGCCGCGGGAAGCGTGCTGGGCGGCACGTTGGGTTTCGGCTTCGATGACCGCACGCAGCAGTGGAATGCGTCCTTCTTCGTTGCAGTAAACGCCTACGCCGAGGTTGACTTTCTCGGTGCGGGTGTCGGCGTTGAATGCTTCGTTGAGGCCCAGAATGGGATCGCGTGGTGCCAGCTCGACAGCGGAAAACAGGCTCATTATTACCTTGGCTCTGAATGGAGGGTGAGTAGGGTTCGCACGCTCCAGCCGAATGCACTAGAGCGGTGCACAAACGGGGAGTCAGTATAGTGATACCGGTTGGTCACGGCGACAGTCTGCCGCAGCTTTTCCTGCTGTTTCCCGGAATATTTTTCGACCGTTAGTCGAATCCTTCGGTCAATCAGAGGAAATGCGCCGTACTCAAGGTTGAAACTGGCGCCGGGCGCCTTTAATTGGGTATAACTACTGGCTAAAAATACAGTTGCCTGTATCCCGCACTGCGTAGAGGTCCGTCATGTCCGAGTTTCAACTGGTCACCCGTTTCCAGCCGGCCGGCGATCAGCCGGAAGCCATCCGTTTGATGGTCGAAGGCATCGAGGCCGGGCTGGCGCACCAGACCCTGCTCGGCGTGACCGGCTCGGGCAAGACCTTCAGCATCGCCAACGTGATTTCCCAGGTGCAGCGCCCGACCCTGGTGCTGGCGCCGAACAAGACCCTGGCCGCGCAGCTGTATGGCGAGTTCAAGGCGTTCTTCCCCAACAATGCCGTCGAGTATTTCGTCTCCTACTACGACTACTACCAGCCGGAAGCCTATGTGCCGTCGTCGGACACCTTCATCGAGAAGGATGCCTCGATCAACGACCACATCGAACAGATGCGCCTGTCCGCGACCAAGGCCCTGCTCGAGCGGCGCGACGCCATCATCGTCACCACGGTGTCCTGCATCTACGGTCTGGGTAGCCCCGAGACCTACCTGAAGATGGTCCTGCACATCGATCGCGGCGACAAACTCGACCAGCGCGCCTTGCTCCGTCGCCTCGCCGACCTGCAATACACCCGCAACGAGATGGACTTCGCCCGCGCCACCTTCCGCGTGCGCGGCGATGTGATCGATGTGTTCCCCGCCGAATCCGACCTTGAAGCCATCCGTATCGAGTTGTTCGACGACGAGGTGGAGAACCTCAGCGCCTTCGACCCGTTGACCGGCGAAGTGATCCGCAAGCTGCCGCGTTTCACCTTCTACCCGAAGAGCCACTACGTCACCCCGCGGGAAACCCTGCTGGAAGCGGTGGATGGCATCAAGGACGAGCTCAAGGACCGCCTGGAGTACCTGCACAAGGCCAACAAGCTGGTCGAGGCCCAGCGTCTGGAGCAGCGCACCCGCTTCGACCTGGAGATGATTCTCGAACTGGGCTACTGCAACGGCATCGAAAACTACTCGCGCTACCTGTCGGGGCGCCCGGCCGGGGCGCCGCCACCGACCCTGTACGACTACCTGCCGCCGGACGCCCTGCTGGTGATCGACGAATCCCACGTCAGCGTTCCCCAGGTCGGGGCCATGTACAAGGGCGACCGTTCGCGCAAGGAAACCCTGGTGGAATACGGCTTCCGCCTGCCCTCGGCGCTGGACAACCGGCCGATGCGTTTCGACGAATGGGAAAGCGTCAGCCCGCAGACCATCTTCGTCTCGGCGACGCCCGGGCCTTACGAGGCGGAGCACGCCGGACGGGTGGTGGAGCAGGTGGTACGGCCGACCGGCCTGGTCGACCCGCAGGTCGAGATCCGTCCGGCGCTGACTCAGGTCGACGATCTGCTCTCGGAAATCCGCAAGCGTGTGGCCATGGAAGAGCGCGTGCTGGTCACCACCCTGACCAAGCGCATGGCCGAGGATCTCACCGACTACCTGGCCGACCACGATGTGCGGGTGCGCTACCTGCACTCGGACATCGACACGGTGGAGCGGGTCGAGATCATCCGCGACCTGCGCCTGGGCACCTTCGACGTGCTGGTAGGGATCAACCTGCTGCGCGAAGGCCTGGACATGCCCGAGGTGTCGCTGGTGGCGATCCTCGATGCCGACAAGGAAGGCTTCCTGCGTTCCGAGCGTTCGCTGATCCAGACCATCGGCCGGGCTGCGCGCAACCTCAATGGCCGGGCGATCCTCTACGCTGATCAGATCACCGGGTCGATGCAGCGGGCGATCGACGAAACCGAGCGGCGCCGCGAGAAGCAGATTGCCTTCAACCAGGCCAACGGCATCGTGCCCAAGGGTGTGGTCAAGGACATCACCGACATCCTCGAAGGCGCCAACGTACCGGGCTCGCGCAGCAAGAAGCGCAAGGGCATGGCCAAGGCAGCGGAGGAGAGCGCCAAGTACGAAGCCGAACTGCGCTCGCCGGCGGAGATCACCAAGCGCATCAAGCAACTGGAAGAGAAGATGTTCCAGCTGGCGCGGGATCTGGAGTTCGAGGCGGCGGCGCAGATGCGCGACGATATTGCCAAGCTGCGCGAGAAGCTGATTACCGCCTGAATTTTTCTTGCTCTTTAGGGCCTCATCGCCGGCAACGCCGGCTCCCACAGGTACTGCGTTGTACGCAAATTCCAGTGGGAGCCGGCGTTGCCGGCGATGAGGCCCTGGAGATCAATGAGCCTCTCCAGCCTTGAGCCCCTGAGGCAGCTTCCTGGTCATCAACACCGCAACCATGCTGATCGCCAACCCGATCCCGACAAAATGGAAGGCATCGTTGTAGGCCATGATCAGCGCCTGCTGATGGGTAATCTCGCTCAATCGCCCCAGCGCAGCAGCATCGCTGCCCAGCTTCTCTGCCAGTTGCGCCAGGCGCTCCGCCACCTGTGGATTGGTCGGCACCACCGCTTCGCGCAGGTAATCGAAATACACCTTGGTCCGCGCATCCAGCAGGGTCGCCAGCAGGGCGATGCCGATGGCGCCGCCGAGGTTGCGCAGGATATTGAACAGGCTCGACGCCGAGCCCGCGTCCTGCGCCTGGATATAGGCGGTGGCGATCAGCGAGATGGTCACCATGATCAGCGGCTGGCCAAGGGCGCGAATGATCTGGATATGGTTGAACTGGTCGCCGGCGAAGTCCGGATTGAGCACCCCGGAACTGAAACTGGCCAGGCCGAACAGCCCGAACCCCACGGCGCAAAGGACCTTCGGCGAAATCACCTTCATCAGCTTCGGCACTAGCGGAATCAGGAACAACTGGGGGATCCCCATCCACATGATCACTTCGCCGATCTGCAAGGCGTTGTAGTTCTGGATCTGCGCCAGGTACAGCGGTAACAGATAGATCGAGCCGTACAGGCCGACACCCATGCCCAGACTGGCGATGCTCGACAGGCCGAAGTTGCGGTTGCTGAGGATGCGCAGGTTGATCAGCGGATTGGGCCGGGAGAACTGGATGATCACGAAGGTGATCAGGCTGATCAGGGCGACGCTGCCGAGACCGACGATCAGGCTCGATTCCAGCCAGTCCTTGCGATGCCCTTCTTCCAGGAACACCTGCAAACAGCCCAGGCCGACACCGAGGGTGACGATACCGGCATAGTCCGTGCTTTTCAGTAGCTCCCAATGGGCTTCCTTCTTCTCCAGGCCATACATCAACCCGGCGATCATCAGCAGCCCGGGCGGGATGTTGATGTAGAAGATGTACTCCCAGCCCCAGTTTTCCGTGAGCCAGCCGCCCAGCGCCGGGCCGATGGAGGGGGCGAAGGTCGCGGTCATGGCAAACATCGCCATGCCCTTGGCGCGGTGGTGTTCCGGCAGCTTGATCAGGGTCAGGGTGAATGCCAGCGGAATCAGCGCGCCGCCGGTAAAGCCCTGCATGGCGCGGAACAGGATCATGCTTTCCAGGTTCCAGGCCATGGAGCAGAGCAGCGACGACACCAGGAAGCCGAGGGAAACCCACACCGCCAGGCGCCGCGCCGAGAGCAACTGCACCAGCCAGGCGGTCAGCGGGATCATGATGATCTCGGCCACCAGGTAGGACGTGGAAATCCACGAGCCTTCCTCCAGGGTGGCCGACAGCGCGCCCTGGATGTCCTTCAGCGAGGCATTGGTGATCTGGATATCCAGCACGGCCATGAAGGCGCCGAGCATGGCGCTCATCACGGCGATCCAGTCGCGTCGGCTTGGCTCGCCGACGGGACGGATCAGTTGATCACCGGCCATCGCTGCGCAGGTCGACGGTGGCGGTGACCGACATGCCGGGACGGATGCGACCTTGCAGCGGATTATCGGCGGCGAAGGTCAGTTTCACCGGAATGCGTTGTACGACCTTGGTGAAGTTGCCGGTGGCATTGTCCGGCGGCAGCAGGCTGAACTGCGCGCCCGAGGCGGCGAACAGACTGTCGACGCGGCCTTCGATCGGTGTATCCGGGTAGCTGTCGAAGACCAGTTCGGCACGCTGGCCGGGCTGCATCTTGCCGATCTGGGTTTCCTTGAAGTTGGCCTGTACCCAGATGTCCTGGTCGGGAACGATGGACAGCAGGTAGGCGCCGTTCTGCACGTACTGGCCGTCGCGGGCGGCGCGCTGGCCGATCAAGCCGCTGATCGGTGCATGGATTTCGCTGCGGCTCAGGTTCAGTTCGGCCTGGGCCAGGTCGGTGCGGGCGGTGGCGATCAGTGCGTCGAGGCGCTTGAGTTCTGCCTCCAGCGCGCTGACCTGCTGGCGCTGGCCCTGCAGGTCGGCCTGGGCCTTGCTGACCTGGGAACGGGCCACGTTGTTTTCCGCGGAAAGGGTGGTGACCCGCTCTTCGGAGACGAAACCCGGCTTGCGCAGGGCCTGGGCGCGGTTCAGGTCGATCTGGGCGCGGCCGAGGGTGGCCTGGCTGGCGGAGACCTGGGCCTGGCCGGCGGCGATCAGACTGGATTGCTGGGTCAGACGGCTCTCGGCCTGCAGGCGCTCGGCCTGATGGGTGTCGAGGGCGGCACGGGCGCGTTCCACGGCGAAGCGAAAGTCGTCGGCTTCCAGACGCACCAGCAGGTCGCCCTTGTTCACGTGCTGGTTGTCCTGCACCAGCACCGTGTCGATGCGCGCGCTCAACTGGCTGGAGACCCGGGTGATCTCGCCCTGGACATAGGCGTTGTCGGTGCTTTCATAAAAGCGTCCCTTCAGGTACCAGTGGGCGAAGAACGCCCCGGCAACCAGGAGGACCAGAAAAACAAAAAACAGCAGGCGACGCTTGAGTTGGGCAGGCATGAGGACGATCGTTCCGAAAATGTAAGCAAATTTAACAAGCATTGGATCCAGCGCGGCAAGTGACGATCACGCCCATTACTGGAGCCCGGCGCCTGCTCCCTGTTAACATCCCGGCTTTGTTTCACCTCTTGTTCGAGACTCTCATGACCACCGTTCGCACGCGCATCGCGCCTTCGCCTACTGGCGATCCCCACGTCGGCACCGCCTACATCGCCCTGTTCAACTACTGCTTTGCCAAGCAGCACGGCGGCGAGTTCATCCTGCGTATCGAAGATACCGACCAGTTGCGTTCGACCCGCGAATCCGAACAACAGATCTTCGACGCCCTGCGCTGGCTCGGCATCGAATGGGCCGAAGGCCCGGATGTCGGTGGTCCGCACGGCCCGTACCGGCAGAGCGAGCGGGGTGAGATCTACAAGCAGTACGCCCAGCAACTGGTCGACCTGGGTCATGCCTTCCCGTGCTTCTGCACTGCCGAAGAGCTGGACCAGATGCGCGCCGAACAGATGGCCCGCGGTGAAACCCCACGTTACGACGGGCGCGCGCTGCTGCTGTCGGCGGAAGAGGTGCAACGTCGCCTGGCCGCTGGCGAGCCCCATGTGATCCGCATGAAAGTGCCGAGCGAAGGCGTCTGCGTGGTGCCGGACATGCTCCGTGGCGATGTCGAGATCCCATGGGACCGCATGGACATGCAGGTGCTGATGAAGACCGACGGTCTGCCCACCTACTTCCTGGCCAACGTGGTCGACGACCACCTGATGGGCATCACCCACGTCCTGCGCGGCGAAGAGTGGCTGCCGTCGGCGCCGAAGCTGATCAAGCTGTACGAGTACTTCGGCTGGGAACAACCGAAGCTGTGCTACATGCCGCTGCTGCGCAACCCGGACAAGAGCAAGCTGTCCAAGCGCAAGAACCCGACCTCGGTGACCTTCTACGAGCGCATGGGCTTCATGCCGGAAGCCATGCTCAACTACCTCGGGCGCATGGGCTGGTCGATGCCGGACGAGCGCGAGAAGTTCTCCCTGGCCGAGATGGTCGAGCACTTCGACCTGTCCCGTGTCTCCCTGGGTGGTCCGATCTTCGATATCGAGAAACTGTCCTGGCTCAACGGCCAGTGGCTGCGTGACCTGCCGGTGGACGAGTTTGCCGCACGGGTACAGAAGTGGGCGTTCAACAGCGACTACATGATGAAGATTGCCCCGCATGTGCAGGGCCGGGTCGAGACTTTCAGCCAGATCGCCCCGCTGGGCGGCTTCTTCTTCGAAGGCGCGCTGAAGCTGGATGCCAAGCTGTTCGAGCACAAGAAGTTGTCGAACGACCAGGTGCGCCAAGTCATGCAACTGATCCTGTGGAAGCTGGAAAGCCTGCGTCAGTGGGAAAAGGACCGTATCACCGGTTGCATCCAGGCCGTGGTCGAGGCCCTGGAACTGAAGCTGCGTGATGCCATGCCGCTGATGTTCGCCGCGATCAGTGGCCAGGCCAGCTCGGTCTCGGTCCTCGACGCCATGGAGATCCTCGGTCCGGACCTGACTCGCTATCGTCTGCGCCAGGCCCTGGATCTTCTGGGCGGCGTTTCCAAGAAAGAAAACAAGGAATGGGAGAAGCTTTTGGGCACCATCGCCTGATCGCCTTCACCTGTTTTCTTGCGGGGCGAACCCGCTGCCATCGGCGTTTTGCCGGGGTAGCGGGTTCGCCCCGCAGTCGTTTCGCCAGGTGCGAGAGGGCGGCAATACCCCGTAAACACGGGGCTTTTCCCGGTCAGGGGCGGTAAGTGATTGTTATCTAGGAAAAAATTTTTGAATTTTGTTGAAAATAAGTTTGACAGGTCTGTAATCCGATCTTAATATGCGCCCCGTCCACAGCGATGAACGAAAACGAAACGCGAAGCACCCAGCCAAGCGATTCAAGTTCAAAGCGACATTGTGGGGCTATAGCTCAGCTGGGAGAGCGCCTGCATGGCATGCAGGAGGTCAGCGGTTCGATCCCGCTTAGCTCCACCAAATTCCGCTTGGCAGCCGAGGCTGACAAGCAAGACCGGGTCCAGCAACCGGGTCTTGAAGGTAAGAAGGTTCGTCCCCTTCGTCTAGTGGCCTAGGACACCGCCCTTTCACGGCGGTAACAGGGGTTCGAGTCCCCTAGGGGACGCCAGTTTCACACAAGCGATATCGAAAGAAGTCGCTGGGCCGCGAGGCTAGAAATCTGGGGCTATAGCTCAGCTGGGAGAGCGCCTGCATGGCATGCAGGAGGTCAGCGGTTCGATCCCGCTTAGCTCCACCAATTCCGCCAGGATTCGTGAAAACGGATCTGCACGAAGGTTACAAGTCCCCTTCGTCTAGTGGCCTAGGACACCGCCCTTTCACGGCGGTAACAGGGGTTCGAGTCCCCTAGGGGACGCCATTTTATCCGCTCTGCGGAATTTCAAGGCTCATTCGATTATTGAATGAGCCTTTTGTTTTTTCCCTCGAAAAAGTTTTTGCCCGGTTCGACAAGCGGACGGGGCAAGGGCTTGCCAAAAAATATTATGAGCATAATATTAAACCCATAATATTTCCCGGTGACCGCCATGAGCGACAAAAAAGCCAAGACCCGCGAACGCATCCTCGATGCCGCCCGTTGTGCACTGATCCAGCAAGGCCCCGCCGATGCCAGCGTCAACCAGGTAATGGGTGCCGCAGGACTGACCGTGGGTGGCTTCTACGCCCACTTCGACAGCAAGGAGGCGCTGATGCTGGAGGCCTTCAACCAGTTGCTCGGCGAGCGCCGCGCCCTGCTGTCCCAGGTCGATCCGACGCTGGACGGTCAATCCCGGCGCGCTCTGGTCGCGGCCTTCTACCTGTCGCGCAAGCACCGCGATTCCAAGGTCGATGCCTGCCCGCTACCCGCCACCCTCAGCGAAATGACCCGCCTGCCCGACGATTTTCGCCTGGCCCTGGCCGAACACATCGAGCTGATGACCGCGCAACTGGTCGACAGCCCGGAAGACGCCGACAAATTTCTCGCCGACCTCGCCCTGATGGTCGGCGGTCTGGCCCTGGCGCGTGCCTTGGGCACCGATGAACTGTCCGATCGCATTCTGCGCGCCGCCAAATCGGCGGTGATCTGAACCCACCCACTGGAGCGAAGCGATGAATACCCTGAGCTGGATTCGTGGCGTCAATGGCACGTTGGGACGGTTGGTTCCCGGGCATATCGCCAGCAAGATGCACCGCGCCTTCATGACCCCCTATACCAAGCCGCCGCGGGACTGGGAGTTGCCCATCCTGGCCCAGGCCGAGCGCATCACCCTGCGTTTCGGGCTGTCCGCCTTGCGCTGGGGGCAAGGCCCCACGGTGCTGCTGATGCACGGTTGGGAAGGGCGGCCGACCCAGTTCGCCCGCCTGATCGAGGCGCTGGTGGAGGCCGGTTACACGGCGGTGGCCCTGGATGGTCCAGGTCATGGTCGCTCACCAGGGGATGAGGCACATGTCGGCTTGTTCGCCCGGGCGATGCTGGAGGCGGCGGCGGAGTTGCCTCCCCTGAAGGCCGTTATCGGTCATTCCATGGGCGGTGCCAGCGTCCTGCTCGCCTTGCAGTGGGGGCTGCGTGCCGAGGCTGTGGTCAGCATCGCCTCGCCCTCGCGGCTGATCGGCGTGCTGCGCGGGTTTGCCCGTCGTCTCAACCTGCCGCCTCGGGCGCGCTCAGCCTTTATCCGCAAGGTCGAGCGGGATGTCGGGGTGGCCATCGAGCGCCTGGACGTGAGCGGTTACCAACTGGATATTCCTGGCCTGGTGGTGCACGCCCGGGATGATCAACTGGTCCCCGCCAGCGAAGCGCAACTGATCCACGACGCCTGGTTCGACAGCCGCCTGCTGATGCTGGAAGAGGGCGGGCACCAGCGCGTCCTGGCTGATCCGCGAGTGATCGAGGGCGTGCTCGATCTGCTGCAACGCAGCGCGAGGCCATTGCGCCAATCGGCGTGATCATCCGTTACACTCTTGCCCGTTCATCACACAGGGGAGCGGGCATGAGCTGGGATCTGGCAACGCCATTCGTCATCGACCTGCGGGTCGGTGCCGAGGATATCGACGGACTGGGGCACGCCAACAACGCGGTCTACGTCACCTGGCTGGAGCGCTGCGCCTGGCGCCATTCCCAGCGACTGGGCCTGGACCTGGTCGAATATCGCCGGCTGGACCGGGCCATGGCGGTGGTACGCCATGAAATCGACTACCTGGCCAGCGCCTACGAAGACGACGAGCTGCAATTGGCAACCTGGATCGTCGACTGGGACCAGCGCCTGAAAATGACCCGGCATTTCCAGCTGGTTCGCCCAAGCGACGGCACCACCCTGCTGCGCGCTCAGACCACCTTCGTCTGCATCGAGTTGTCCACAGGCAAGCCCAAGCGCATGCCTCAGGAATTCCTTGAAGGCTATGGCCAGGCGCTGCTGGAGAAGCAGGCTTGATCCGTCAGGCCCTGATTGGCGACGAAGCAGCAGTGCGTCAGGTGGTGCAGGCGGCCTACCTGCCTTATGTCGCCAGTATCGGCGTGCGTCCCGGTCCGCTGGATGACGACTATGCCGAGCTGATCCGCCAGCAACAGGTCTGGTTGTTCGAAGACGGCCAGCGGGCCTGCGCCGTACTGGTGCTGTGTGCCGAGCCCGAGGCGATGCTGCTGTCCAATGTCGCGGTGGATCCGGCCTGCCAGGGCCGTGGCCTGGGTCGCCAGTTCATCGATTTCGCCGAAGCCCGCGCCCGCCAGGCCGGGTACGCGCTGATCCGCCTCTACACCAACGCCGCCATGGCGGGGAATGTGCTGCTTTATCAGCGTCTCGGCTATCGCGAGACTCATCGTGGTGTCGAGCACGGCTTCAATCGTGTGTTCATGGAAAAAACGCTGTAGGCCGCCACCGACCGCCAGCCCTTCCGTTTGCGCCAAACCTGTTTACCATGTGCGCAATTTTTCCGAGGCTTTCCCCCATGCAAATTGCCCTGGCCCCGATGGAGGGGCTGGTCGACGACATCATGCGCGACATCCTGACCCGGGTCGGCGGCATCGACTGGTGCGTGACCGAGTTCATCCGTGTCTGCGACCGGGTGTTGCCCGAGGCCACGTTCCACAAGATGGCCTCGGAGCTGGCACACGGCTCGCGCACGCCTGCCGGCGTACCGATGCGCGTGCAATTGCTCGGCTCCGATCCCGTGTGCCTGGCCGACAATGCGGCGCTGGCCTGCGAACTGGGCGCGCCGGTGATCGACCTGAACTTCGGTTGCCCGGCCAAGACCGTTAACAAGTCCCGGGGCGGGGCGGTGCTGCTCAAGGAACCGGAGCTGCTGTTCCGTATCGTCAGCGAGGTGCGCAAGGCGGTGCCGGCGCATATCCCGGTGACCTCGAAGATGCGCCTGGGCTTCGAAACCCCGGACGGCGCACTGGACTGCGGCCGGGCTTTGGCCGAGGGTGGTTCGGCGCACCTGGTGGTGCACGCGCGAACCAAGGTCGAGGGCTACAAGCCGCCGGCCCATTGGGAGTGGGTGGCCAAGGTGCAGGATGTGGTCAAGGTGCCGGTGTTCGCCAATGGCGAGGTCTGGACCCTCGACGACTGGCGACGCTGCCGTGAGGTCAGCGGGGTCAAGGACATCATGCTGGGGCGCGGCCTGGTCTCCCGTCCGGACCTGGCCCGGCAGATCGCCGCGGTGCGCGACGGTGTCGATTTCGTGCCGATGGACTGGGCGGCGCTGATGCCGCTGATCCAGGACTTCTGGCGCCGGGTCCGCGTCGAGCTGACCCCGCGTTCGGCGCCGGGGCGCTTGAAGCAGTGGCTGGCGATGCTGACCCGCAGTTACCCGGAAGCGACCGCGCTGTTCACCGCCGTGCGCCGCGAGACCGACTGTGACCAGATCGGCCTGCTGCTGGGCGTGGAACCACTGGTCGTCGCTGCGTAGGAAATTTTACCGGTCATGCTTGAAATCGGTTTGGTGGTCCATATCTAGGGAGTACGCGATGCCGAAGTCGGGTCGCGTCAATCCCAACTCGCTGATTATTCAGGAGATGTACCATGACTACCGCTTTTTCCCTGGCTCCACTGTTCCGTCATTCCGTAGGTTTCGACCGTTTCAACGACCTGTTCGAATCCGCGGCGCGTAATGAGGCGGGTAGCAGCTACCCACCCTACAACGTTGAAAAACATGGCGATGACCACTATCGGATCGTTGTTGCCGCCGCCGGCTTCCAGGAGGCAGACCTCGATCTGCAAGTGGAAAAAGGCGTGCTGACCGTCACTGGCGGCAAGCGCGACAACAGCGGCAATGCAAGCGTCACCTACCTGCACCAGGGCATTGCCCAGCGTGCCTTCAAGCTGTCCTTCCGCCTGGCCGACCATATCGAAGTCAAGTCGGCGGCCCTGGCCAACGGCCTGCTCAGCGTCGATCTGCTGCGGGTGGTACCGGAAGAGGCGAAGGCCAAGCGCATCCCGATCAACGGGGACAAGCCTGCGCTGAACTGAATGCAGGTTGAGTGAAAGAGAAGGGCGCCTATGCAGGCGCCCTTTTTTGTTGCTCTCTCGGGCCTCATCGCTGGCAAGCTGTTCTGGTCAAGTTTTTCCGGACACCGATTACGGTGATTAAGCGGCCTGCTGCTCCATGGCTATTGGCGACAGGTAGTTGTTGTGGCTGTGGAGCCTGACTCGGTTGTAT
>Ga0222427_100832_pt1 | contig 25616 bp, 22 predicted proteins | sample 2B20Ametagenome_FD_182890 | JGI IMG/M metagenome (GOLD analysis project Ga0222427, IMG submission 182890) | Enriched microbial communities from leaf-cutter ant dump, University of Wisconsin, Madison, United States - 2B20A (version 2) | ecosystem: Environmental > Terrestrial > Nest > Insects nest...
CCGCGAAGCCCTTGCCCTGCTCGCCCGCGCGGGCGGCTTCCACCGCCGCGTTCAGCGCCAGGATGTTGGTCTGGAACGCAATGCCGTCGATCACCGACACGATCTCGGAAATCTTGCGCGAGCTGGCAGAGATCTCCTGCATCGTGCTCACCACTTCCGACACCGCCGAACCGCCGCGCTCGGCCACGTCCGAGGCGCTTGCCGCCAACTGGTTGGCCTGGCGGGCGTTGTCCGCGTTCTGCTTCACCGTCGAGGCCAGTTCCTCCATCGAGGCCGCCGTCTCTTCCAGAGAGGCCGCCTGCTCTTCCGTGCGGCTGGACAGATCGGTGTTGCCCGCCGAGATCTCGCGCGAGCCCACGTTGATTTCGTCCACACCGCGACGCACTGCGGACACCGTGCGGGTCAGGCTTTCCTGCATGCGCTTGATGGCCGCGAACAAGTGGCCGATTTCGTTGGTGCTGCGCACTTCGATGCGGGCGGTGAAATCGCCGGCGGAAATCTTGTCGAAATGGCTGCCCGCTTCGTGCAGCGGACGCAGCACGGTGCGGTTGATGAAGATCCAGCAGCCCAGGGCCAGCGCCAGGGCAATCGCCAGCATCACGATGGTGACGGTGCGCGATACCCCGTGGGCCACCGCCGCCTGCGCGACCAGATCATCGGTGGCCTTGTCCACGAATGCCAGGACTTCGCCCACGGCTTCTCGCAATGCCGTGTTCGCCGCGCTGCCCGCGTCGTTCAGGTCCAGGTAGTCCTGCACCGCCATGGACGCCAGCGCCGTCGCCTGGCGCTTGAACAGACCGTCGAACTGCTTGTAGGCGTTTTCCAGCTTGGCGCTCACGGCCTCCGAACCCGCCAGGCGCGGCGCCTTGCGGTAGGCGTCGAGCGCCTTGGCGCCTTCCTGCATCAGGCCTTCGGCGCGCTTGGCCTGCGAGGCTGCCTGCTCGGTCTTGCCCTGCTGCATGTCCATCAGGGAGGTCGCCAGCAACAGGCGGCCGCGCAGGAACAGGCTGTAGGCCCGGTTCAGCTGCGCCGCCTGCGTGGAATAGGCGTCATTGACCTGGTCCAGCTTTTGATTGCTGGAATCCAGGCCGACCCACGCCACGCCATTGGATACGAACATGGCGCCCGTGAAGAGCAGCAGCACCAGGATCAGACAGGTGCGAACTTTCAAATTGACAAGCATGAAATATCCGAGCGTTTAGCGACGTGAACCCACACTACCTACCGCGCACGCAACCACGGACGCCCCGGCCCTGGGCCGGCAGCGTCCGTAAGCGCGCCTATCGCCACGCCCTTGTAGCGTGGCCTGAAACTTCACCGCCCTACTTGCGGCTGAACAGACTGGACCCCTGAATCGTCATGAAAGCCGCCGACGCCGCCTGCAGCGCGACCTGGCGCAATGCGAGCTGGCTGGCGCCCGCGTAGTAGTCCAGGTCTTCCAGATCGGACAGCGACTTGGAATAGGTCAGCCCCTTCTGCGTGCCGGTCGCGTCCAGCGCTTCCAGCTCGTTCATGCGGGCGCCGACCGACGCCGCCACCGTCAGGACGTTGTCGTAGTTGCTGGCCAGCTTCTTGTTGGCGGTCGCCAATTCGTTGTTCAGCTTGGCCAGGGCGATTTCGTCTCCAGCGATGGGCGAATCGAGCACCTTGATCAGGCTGTTCAGGGTATTGAACATGTCCACGTCGGCCGACTGCACGGTTTCGACGTCGATCACGTCGCCGTTCTGCGGCGTGCCCTTGATCACGACTGACACGCCGCCGAAATCGATGGCGGCGTCCGGCGTGTAGACCGTCGGCGCGGCGGGCGGAGCCGGCGTGGTGGTGGGTGGCACGGGCGGGTTGGCGGTCGGGTCGGTCGTGATGACGCGGTATCCCATGTTGCCGGTGGCCGGGTCCGACTCGAACTGCACGCTGAAATTCTTGCCGATGTTGGCGCTGCCGGGCGTCACCGAGACCGTGCTGAACTGCGCCGTGCCGCCATTGTGCGAGGCGGCGGTGCTGACGTAGGCCTGCGAGCCCGGGTTGGCGCGATTGAAGATGTCGCTGCCCAGGTCGCCGGTCGAGAGCTGGCGCGACTGGTCAACCTGGACGGTGCGCTCGCCGGTGGCGCCGCTGTACACGATCTTGCCCGAGGCGTCCTGCGAGTAAGGCACCACGCCGCCCTGGTAGCCCGAGAACAGGTACTGGCCGTTGCCGTCGGTGCTGTTCGCCAGGCCCAGCAGCGCGTCGCGGGCGCTCTTGAGCGCGGTCGACAAGGCTTGGCGGTCGCTGTCGGCGAAAGTGCCGTTGCCAGCCTGCACCACGCGCGTGCGCACGTCCTGCAGGGCCGTCGTGATGGCGTCGAGCACGTTGTTTTCCTGCCCCAGATTGGTCTTTGCCGTGGCGCGGTTCGCACTGTACGCATTGTTCATGCTTTGCGTCTGGGCCACGCCGATGGACATCGACGCCGCCAGCGGATCGTCGGCGGGCGACAGGAACCGGCGTCCGCTGCCGATCTGCTCGACCAGGCGATTCATGTCGGATTCCTGAGAGAGAACGCCGCTCAGGCCGTTCGTGTACATCATCGTGGTGCTCAGGCGCATGGTGCAGCTCCGAAAATCTCTTTAGTCATCACAATTCAACGGTCCGATCAGCCGCGCAGGCCCAGCAAGGTATCGAAAATGGTGCTGGCCACGTCGATGATGCGGGCGCTGGCCTGGTACTGCTCTTGATACAGCGACAGGCTGACGTATTCTTCGTTCAGGTTGACGCCCGACACCGCCTGTTGCGCGGCCGTCGTCTGCTTGATCAGGTTCACCTGCGCGGTGGCGGCAGCCTTGACCTGGGCGGTCTGCACGCCCACCGTGTTCACGACCTGCGCGAACATATCGGTGGTGCTCATGGTTCGGTGGCCCAGGACCTTGGCGTTTTCCAGCTGCGCGAGCTTGAGCGCGTTCTTGCCGTTGGAATCGCCGCCGTCCATGTCGGCGGCCGCGATCTTTTCCGGATCGCGGATCAGCACGTCGATGTCGCGGGCGGCGTCGCGCGTGGGCGACAGCGACCACTTGTCGCCGGCCTGGGGCGGCGCGTCGATCGTCAGCGTCACGCCCATTTCGGCGTCCAGGTCCAGCGTCGCGTTGGGCGGGGTGCCGGTGGCGGGGCCGTTGTAGACCCGCACGCCTTCCGGCATGCGCATGACCTGGTAATTGGTGCCGTCGAACGAGATCTCGTAGTCCTTGGCGTTGATGTTCGCCAGAGTGCCGAACTGGCCCGAGATCTGGGCGTTGCTCTTGTTCTGGGTATTGGGCACCGCGCCGGGCGAGCCGATCTTGAAGAAGTCTTCGCCCAGGTCGCCGTTCTGATCCTTGCCCGCGCGGTGCTGCTCGTTGAACGAGAGCGCCAGGCCCACCGCCATCTGGCCCAGCTGGTTCTGCATCACGTCCAGCGACGAGGCGCGGAACTGCAACAGGCCGCCCAGCTTGCCGCCGGTGATTTCGCTGTCGTTCAATTCAACGGCCACCGTCTTGCCCGAACCGGCCGGCAAGGTGTAGGCCAGCACCGTGCGGCCGGCGTCCTTGGTCGAGGGCACGGCCTGCAGCGGATAGATGGACCCGCCGGACAGCAGCGCCTGGCCGCCGCTGGCGAGCGAAATGCTGATCTTGTCGCCTTGTTCGTAAGTCGTGATGCCGATCAGCTGGTTCAGTTCCATCACAGCCTGGTCGCGCTGGTCGAGCAGGTCGTTCGGGGGGCTGCCGCCGGCTTTGCCGGAAGCCAGGGAAATCTGGGTATTGAGGTCGTCGATGCGGGCCAGGTAGCTGTTGACCTGCTCCACCGTCGTCGTGATCTGCGTGTTCAGCCCTTCGCGCTGGTTCTGCATCTCGGTGTAGGCCGAGCGGATCTGCGTGGCCAGGCTGTTGGCCTTGCCCAGCAGGTCGGCGCGGGCGGCCGGATCCGAGGGCTTGCTGGCCACCGCGTTCATGCTGGTGAAGAAGTTGTTCAGCCCGGGCGCGATGCCGACGGTGCGGTCGGCGAACAGGTTGTTGACCTGCGACACCTGGTCCAGCTGGGCTTGCAGCTGGGCGCCGCTGCCCTGCGCGCCGACCAGCTGCTTGTACAGAAAGCTGTCGTAGCTGCGCACGACGGTGTCCACCTGGACGCCGCGGCCGATGTATCCGTTGCTGGTGGCCTGGGCGCCGGCGGTGGAAACCATCACGCGCTGGCGGTTGTAGCCGACCGTGGTGGCATTGTTGATATTGTGACTGGTGGTTGCCAGACCTGCCTGGGCCGCGTTCAGCCCGCCCAATGCCGTTTTGTACAAATTCATGCTGACAATGCCCCGTATTTAACCGCAACCGATATAACTGGATACTCCGTTAACGGCAGGAGATGACCCGAATTTAGAGTCCTTCCAGCATCCGCCGCGAAATTTCCACCTTGGACGCCGCGCCCCGCAACTGGCCCATGACGCCGATGAGCTTCTGGGCGTACTGAGGATCGGTCGCGTAGCCCGCGTCCTGGATCCGCCGGGCCGCCTCGATCTCGTTGCGCGCCTGGGTCACGCTTTCGTAGCGCGGGCTGTTGCCGATCAGGCGGGCGTAGTCCGCGAACGATTCCTCGTAAGAGGCGTAGGCGCGGAAGGGTTGCGTCACCTTTTTCGCCACGCCATCCTCGTATTCGGTCGTGAGCACGTTGACGACCTTGCCCTTCCAGCTGGCGCCCGCCTTGATGCCGAACAGGTTGTAGCTGGTGGAGCCGTCCGCGTGCTTGATCTCGCGCTTGCCCCAGCCGGACTCCAGCGCCGCCTGGCCCATGATGAGACGGGCCGGCACGCCGCTTTCCTGCGAGGCCAGATTGGCCGCGCGCGCCATCTTCGACACGAAGTCGACGACGTGCTCGGGCGCGCCTTCGGCCGCCGCCAGGGCCCGGTCGCTGGGGCGGTTGTTGCGCATCACGTTCAGCAGCGCCGACACTTCGCGCGAACCGCCGGTGCGGAAATCGAGGTCGCCGCCCTGCCCGATCTGCTTGATGGCGTCCGGGGACACGTCGCCCGGCTTGCCTTCCTGCATCTGGGCCAGGATGGCCTTCGACAGCCCGATGCCCGGCGTGGCCAGGTGCAGCGCCAGCTGCTCGTCGGCCATCGACTGCAGCATCTGCGTCTGCTGGGAATCGAACAGGCCTTCCTTGGGCGTGGCCTCGCGCATGCGCTTGAGCATCATCTGCAGGAACAGGGCCTCGAACTGCTTGGCCACCTGCTTCTGCTGGTCGGTGCCCGCCGGATCCTTCTTGACGTCGCGCTTCAGGTCCGACAGGCGCCCCATGTCGAAGACCGAATCCTGCCGTTGGGCGCCGCGCGCCGCGTCTTGGGTGTATGCCATCGCCGTCAGATGATTTCCAGTTCGGCGCGCAGCGCGCCCGCGGACTTCATCGCCTGCAGGATCGCCAGCAGGTCCTGCGGCGTGGCGCCCAGGGCGTTCAGGCCCTTGACCACGTCGGCCAGGTTGGCGCTGGTGCTCACGCGCTGCAAGGAGCCGTTGTCCTGGCGCACTTCGATCTGGGTGTTGGGCACCACCACCGTCTGCCCTTCGGTGAAGGGCGTGTCCGGCTGCGATACCTGGTTCTGGCGGTTGATGATCACGGAGAGATTGCCGTGCGCCACCGCCGCCTCTTCGATCATGACCGTGCGGTTCATGACGACGGAGCCGGTCCGGGCGTTGATGATCACCTTGGCCACGGTGGGCGCGCGGGCGACCTGCAGGTCCTCGACCAGCGACAGGAAGCGCGCCTGGGAAGCCTGTTCCATGGGCGTGCGCACCTGCACCACGCGGCCGTCCAGGGCCGTCGCCGTGCCCTGGCCGAATTTCTTGTTGAGCGCCGCCGCCACGTTCTGCGCGGTGCCGAAGTCGGTATTGTTCAGCTCTACGTGGATGTAGCCGTCGCGCGAGAACGTGGTCGGCACGGAGCGTTCGACGATGGCGCCCGCGCTGATGCGGCCGCCGTTCAATTGGTTGATCTGCACGCTGGAACCGCCCGCGGAAGCGCCCGCGCCGCCCACCAGGATATTGCCCTGGGCGATCGCGTAGACCTGGCTGTCGGCGCCCTTGAGCGGCGTCATCAGCAAGGTGCCGCCGCGCAGGCTCTTGGCGTTGCCCATGGAGGACACCACGACGTCCAGCGTCTGGCCGGGCCGGGCGAAGGCCGGCAGGGTCGTGGTGACCATGACGGCCGCCACGTTCTTCAATTGCATATTGCTGCCCGAGGGCACGGTGATGCCCAACTGCGACAGCATGTTGGTCAGGCTTTGCTGGGTGAACGGCGTCTGGCGCACCTGGTCGCCGCTGCCGTCCAGGCCCACGACCAGGCCGTAGCCGATCAGCTGGTTGCCCCGCACGCCCTGGATCGAGGCCAGGTCCTTGAGCCGCTCGGCGTGCGCCGCGCCGGCGCCGGCCAGCAGGCTGGCGGCGACGCAAACACGCGCCAGCGCGCGAAAGAGGAAGACAGCATGTTTCATATCAATTGTCCAAAACGCCCCATGCGCAGCGCCTCGGGGGTGGGCCTATCCTTCATGTTCAGAACGGCGATGCCATCAGGAAGAAGCGTTGCAGCCAGCCCATGGTCTGGACTTCGTCCATGACGCCCTTGCTGCGGTATTCGATGCGGGCGTCGGCCACCTGCGTGGACGACACGGTATTCGTGCCGGTAATGGAGCGCGGATCAACCACGCCGGAAAAGCGCACGTACTCGCTGCCGCGGTTGATGGCGATCTGCTTCTCGCCCGCGACTTGCAGGTTGCCGTTGGACATCACGCCCACCACCGTCGTGGTGATGGTGCCGGTAAAGGCGTTGTTGGCGGTGCTGTCGCCCTTGCCCTGGGACACGTTGCCGCCCTTGGCGTCGGTGTTCAGGTTGGCATTGGCCCAGCTGTCCATGAAGGACGGCGCCGCGGCGATGCCCAAGGTGGCGTTGCCGCTGCGGTTGGTGTTCGTGGCGACGTTCTTGGACGCGTTCGTCTTTTCGTTGAGCACGATGGTGACGATGTCGCCCACGTTGCGCGGACGGCGGTCCTCGAACAGCGGATAGTTGCCGTAGGTCGTGGGCTGGTAGATCGAGCCCGTGGGCTGCGCCGAAGGCATGGGCGGCGCCGGCGGCGCGGCCGTCGTCGGCCCGGTCACGATGGGTTCGGGCGGAATCATGGCGCAGCCGGCCACCACCGTGGCCAGGGCCGCGCTCAATGCCAGGCGCAGGACAGACATGGGCATCACAGTTGGGTCAGGCGAGCCAGCATTTCGTCCGACGTCTTGACGGCCTTGCTGTTCATTTCGTAGGCGCGTTGCGTGGTGATCATGTTGACCAGTTCTTCCGCGACGTTGACGTTGGACGTCTCGACGTAATTCTGCATGATCGAGCCGGCGCCATCCACACCGGGCTGCAACAGGTTGGCCGGGCCGGAGGCGTCGGTTTCCAGGTACAGGTTTTCGCCGATGCTCTGCAGGCCGGTCGGGTTGATGAAGGTGGCGATCTGGAGCTGGCCGATCTGCACGTTCACGCCGGCGGCGCCCGGCTGGGTCACCGAAACCATGCCGTCGTTGCCGATGGTGATCGACAGCGCGTTGTCGGGCACGTTGATCGGCGGCTGGATCACGTAGCCGCTGACCGTGGTCAGCTGCCCGTTCTGGTCGCGCTGCAGCGCGCCGTCGCGAGTGTAGCCCTGGGTGCCGTCGGGCAGTTCGATCTGCAGGAAGCCGCGGCCGTTGATGGCGATGTCCATCTCGCTGCCGGTGTTGTTCAGGTTGCCCGCGGTATGGATGCGCTCGGTCGCGGCCACGCGCGCGCCCGTGCCCAGCTGCAGCCCGGAGGGCAGCTGGGTGGCGTCGCCGACCTGCGCGCCGGGCTGGCGCAGCGTCTGGTACATCAGGTCCTGGAACACGGCGCGGCCGCGCTTGAATCCATTGGTGGAAACGTTGGCCAGGTTGTTGGAGATCACGTCCATGGAGGTCTGCTGACCTTCCAGGCCCGTCTTGGCGATCCACAGCGAACGCATCATGATGAAGTACTCCTGGTGCCGCGGCCCGGCCGCGCGCGAAAAAAGGTTTTAAATCAGCTGCCGAATCAAGCGCTTACCGACAGGATGCCGTTGGCGCGCTCGGCGTTGCGGTCCGATTGCTGGATCACCTGCATCTGCTGCTCGAAGCGGCGGGCATTGGCGATCATGCCGACCATCGCCGCCATCGGATTGGTATTGCTGCCTTCCAGCACGCCGGCCAGCAGGCGCAGGCTGGGATCGGCGGGCATCGGAGGCGCGGGCTGGCCGTTGACGGGCGCCCGGCGGAACACGCCGTCGTCGCCGTGCACCAACTGTTCCTTGGGCGGGTCGACCAGCTTGAGCCGGCCCAGGTTCAGGATGTTGTTCGGCGCGTCGCCGGCGCCGATGGCCGTGATGGTGCCGTCCGAGGTGATCGTCAGCGCGGCCTGGTCCGGCACGTCGATGATGCCGCCCTGGTCCGACAGCACCGGCTGGCCCAGCGAGGTCTGCAGCAGGCCATTGACGCCGACCTGCAGGCTGCCGGCCCGGGTATAGGCCTCGCCCTGCGGAGTCTGCACCGCCAACCAGCCGCGCTCGCTGGACAGAGCGACGTCCAGGTCGCGCCCGGTGGTCTGCATCGTGCCCATCTGGAAGCTGTTGCCCGGCGTGGACGCGACCGTCGAGACCCGCGTGGGCAGGCTCACTCCGTCCGTCACGGGAACCGACCGGTACAGCGCGATCTGCTCGCGAAAGCCCGGCGTGTTCACGTTGGCCATGTTGTTGCTCAACGCGGCCTGGTGCTCCGTGATGCGCGCCGCGCCATTCATCGCGGTGTAAATAATCCGATCCATTTCCTATTCCATCGCCATCGTCATCGAATATGCGCCTGAAGCGCCGCCCTTCCCCTGCAACCGCCCTCCCCGAGCCGGGCGCCACGGATCCGGCTCCGCCGGTCCGCCAGGCGCGCCCCCTGGAGGGGGGGCCCGCCGAGGGGGAAGCGCCTGCGGCGCTTCGGGGGTGAGCCCCACTTCTACTTCAGGTTCATCAGGACTTGCATGATTTCGTCCTGCGTCTTGATGGTCTGCGAGTTGGCCTGGTAGGTGCGCTGGGCGATGATCATGTTGACCAGCTCCTTGCTCATGTCCACGTTGGAGGACTCGGTCGCCTGGCCCACCACCTTGGACAGGCCGTTGGTGCCGGGCTGGCCCAGGATAGGCTGGCCCGAGGCCGCCGTTTCCGTCCAGGCGTTGTTGCCCACCGGCTGCAGGCCTTGCAGGTTGGAGAAGTCGGCCAGCACGATGGTGCCGACGACCTGGGTTTCGCCGTTGGTGTAGCTGGCCACCAGGCTGCCGTCGCCGCCGATGTTGATGCCGCTGAATTCGCCCGAGGTGTAGCCGTCGGGCTTGGCCACCAGCTTGTAGCTGCTGCCGTACTGCGTGGTGCCGGTGTAGTCCAGCGCGATGTTCAGCGGATCGGCCGGGGTCGTGGTGCCGCCGGGCTGTGCGACGCTCAGGTTGACGATCGGCGCGCTGGTCAGGGTGCCGGCATTGTTGAAGTTCAGCTTGGTGGGGTTGCCCCAGGTGCCGCCGGCTTCCGTGGTCGGCGCCATGGCTTTGCCGTCCATGGTGTAGTAGACGTCGTATTCGCTGCCGGCGCCGCTCGCGGGGCGCTTGACGAAGTACTGCATCACCTGGTGCGAGTTGCCCAGGGAGTCGTACACGGTCATGGGCGACGCGTTGGTGTAGCTGCTGGAGACGGTCGGATCGAACGGCTTGGCCAGTTCGACCGTGGGCGCCTCGTATGCCTGGTAGCTGGGCATGACCGTCAAGTCTTCTCCCGTCCTGCCCCCGGTAATGGTGATATTGCCGGTTCCGGCCGCGTTGGGATACGTACCGTCTATGGGCGTAGGGGCAATGTCGAACACCGCGTCGCCATTCGTGTCCCTGCGGAACGAATAGACCGTGCCCCCCAGATCCACCCGGCCCGGCGCACCGGGATCCGTCGTAGTATCCACGGTGTAGATAACCTTCGCGTTCGCGTCCAGGTTGGCCACCGTCGTGGCCGTGGCGGTCGCCTTCGGCGCCACGTTGGCCATGGGCAACTGCAGTTCCACCGGGTTCGCGCCGATGGCGCCGGCCGGGTAGCCGGTCAGGCGGTAGCCCTGGGCGTTCACGATGAAGTTGTTCTTGTCGACGAGGAACTCGCCGTTGCGGGTGTACATCACGGCGCCGCTCTGGTCGGTGACGCGGAACATGCCCTTGGCGCCGTCGATCGCGATGTCGTACTCACCGCCGCCGCCGTTCACCGTACCCACGGTGAAGCGCTGGTTGATGGCCGCGACCTTCACGCCCAGGCCGACGCGCGAACTGGCATAGACGTCCGCGAACGAGGCGGTCGACGACTTGAAGCCGACGGTGCCCGAGTTGGCGATGTTGTTGCCGATGACGTCCAGGTTCTGCGCCGCGGCATTCAAGCCGCTCAATCCTTGTCCGAAGCCCATGTTTTCTCTCGCTAATCCTTAAACTGAGTGAAGCCGCCGCCCGTGCGCCGGCACCGATTCGTCGCGCCCGCTTCAGGCGCCGATTACCTTGCGCACGTCCAGCATGCTGGTCTGGCCGTCCAGACCCAGGTCCAGCCGCAGGCCGTTGGTGGAATACGCCACGCTCTTGACCTGGCCGTAGCTCAGCACTTCCGAGTTCACCTTCTTGCCATCCACGTCCGTGGCCAGCACGGACACGGTGTACGCGCCGGGCTCCAGGGCCACGCCGCTGTCGTTCTTGCCGTCCCAGTTCAGCGTGTAGACGCCGGTGGACTGTTCGCCCATCTCGATGGTGCGCACGATCGCGCCGTTGGCGTCGGCGATGCGCACCTGGACCTTGGCCGCGTCGGCCTGCAGGTCCAGCCCGTAGGGCGTGACCACGCGCTCGGCGGCGTTGTCGCCGTCCACGCCGACCTTGACTTTGGAGCCGGGGATCAGCACGCCCTTGCCGATCATCGCCACGGCGTTCATCGACTGCGACACGTCGATCTGGCCGCTGATGGCCAGCATCGTGTTCTTCAGGTTGGTGATGCCTTCCACCGTGGAGATCTGCGCCAGCTGGGAGGTCAGCTCGGCGTTCTGCATCGGATTGAGCGGGTCCTGGTTCTGCAGCTGGGTCACCAGCAGCTTCAGGAACTGGTCCTGCAGGCCTTGGGCCGTGCTGCTTGAGTAGGCGCCGGTCTGTGCAAGTCCCAGGCCGGTCTGGCTCGTGGTTTGGTCGACAGTGGTCATGAATTCACTTGTTCAAGAGTTAGGACTGGCCGATGGTCAGGGTCTTCTGCATCAGCGCCTTGGCGGTGTTCAGCACTTCCACGTTCGCCTGATAGGAGCGCGAGGCGGCGATCATGTTGACCGTTTCGGCCACCGGATCGACGTTGGGCATGCTCACGTAGCCCTGCGCGTCCGCCATCGGATGCTGCGGGTCGTAGACCTGCTTCAAGGGCGACTGGTCCTGGACCACGCCGGCCACGCGCACTCCGCCGATCTCCTGGCCCAGGGCCTGGCCGGCGGGCGGATTGACCTGGAACACGACCTGGCGCGCGCGATAGGGCTGGCCGTCCGGGCCGACCACGCTGTCGGCGTTGGCCATGTTGCTGGCCGCGACGTTCATGCGCTGCGATTGCGCGCTCAGCGCCGAACCGGCGATATCAAAAATGCTCAGCAAGGACATTGCCTGGCGCTCCGTTCAGTAATCATTCCTGGATTGCGGCCATCATGGTCCGGATACGGCCTGACAGCATCTGCATGGTGCTTTGGTAGTGCAAGGTGTTATCGGCGAACTGCACGCGCTCGATGTCCATGTCCACCGTGTTGCCGTCCATGCTGGGCTGGTACGGCAGGCGGTACAGGAGTTCCGTGGGGCCTTGCGACACGGCCTTGGCCGGGATGTGGCGGGCGGACGTCAGCGTGAGCGAGGTGTCGGGCAGGCGCTTGGTGCCTTCCATGGCATTGGCCATCGCCGTCTTGAAGTCGAAATCGCGGGCCTTGTAGTTGGGCGTATCGGCGTTGGCGATGTTCGACGACAGCACTTCCTGGCGTTGCGCGCGCAGTCCCAGGGACTGCTGGAAGAACCGGAAATCTTCGTTAAGCCTGTCTAGCATCGTGGCGCCTTCGTGCATTGCAATTCGGATGGGCATGGGATCCCGGACGCACCGCTATCCCATTGGATGACGGCATCATAGGGGTGCGCGGGCCGCCACAATCAGCCAAATAACCCGTCATTTCTCATCCAATTCACGTATTGCCCGGCGCCGCGGACTTCTACAATTCATCCATCATGAAAAGCACCGCAAGACGACTCCGCGCGCGCGCCGGCTGCCTGGCCGCCCTGCTGCTGCCCCTGGCGGCCGCGCAGGCCCAGGACGCGGCGGCCCAGCCCTCCGAGGCGATCGCCTTGGCCGCGCAGGCCTACCTGCAGGACCAGCTGGCCAGCCTGCCGGGCCAGCCGTCGATCGCGATCGACCCGCCGCGGGCCGAGCGCCTGACGCCTTGCGACGTTTTGTCCCCGTTTTTACCGTCCGGCATGAAGCTGCGCGCCCGCATGACAGTGGGCGTGCGCTGCAACGCGCCCAAACCCTGGACCACCTACGTGCAGGCCACGGTCAGCGTGCCGGGCCAGTACTACGTGGCCTCGCGCCTGATCGCGTCCGGCCAGGCCCTCTCGCCCGACGACCTGGCGCCCCGCGACGGCGACCTGATCGCCCTGCCCCCCGGCGCCATCACCGATCCGCAGGCCGTGGTCGGCATGACCGCCGCCTACCGCATCAACGCCGGGCAGACGGTCCGCGGATCGTCGCTGCGCAATGCCCAGTCGGTGTTGCGCGGCACCAATGTGCGCATCAACGCGCGCGGCAACGGATTCGTGGTCAGCAGCGAAGGCCAGGCGCTGGAGAACGCCGCGCCCGGCGCCATGGTGCAGGTGCGCACCGCCGGCGGCCAGGTGGTCAGCGGCGTGGTGCGCAATGCCGGCCTCGTGGAAATACAACTGTAGGGGTTGTTACATATCGCGTTGCACCAATGGCCCGCCTACCCTAAAGTTCCTTCCGACCCTGTCGTTACAGAGACATGAAGTAGGCGGATCCGTCGCACAACCGACCCCAGGACGCCCTGCGGAGATAATCTTGAAGATCAATTCCACCACCAACCGCCCCCTATCGGCGGACGCCGTCGGCACCCGTCCGGAATCGGCGGTCGCCCAGGCCTATGGCGCCAGCAGCGCCAGCGGCTCCAGCAGTTCGCAGGTGGCGCTGAGCTCGGCCTCGCGCAAGATGCTGGCGCTGCAGGACGGCTCGAACGACATCAACGTCGAGCGCGTTGCCGCCATCCGCGCGGCGATCGCCTCGGGCCAGCTCAAGATCGACACCGGCCGTATCGCCGACAGCCTGATCGCCAGCGCCCGCGACCTGCTGAAGTAAGCCCCGCAACACTCCGACCCGAGCAGCAGCATGACCACGAACACCGTCGACTCCCTGCAAACCTGCATGAGGCAGGAAGACGCCCTGATCACCGAGTTCTCCGCCATCCTGGAAGAAGAGACCGAAGTGCTCGTGGGCCCGGGCAACGTGGGCGCGCTGCAGGAAATCACGGAACGCAAGAGCAGCGTGGCCCGCAAGCTGGTGGATCTCAGCCAAACGCGCGACACCCTGCTGGCCGAGATCGGGCTGCCCAGCGGGCATGCCGGCACCGAACAGGCCGCCGTGCTGCACCCGCAGCTGGCCGGCGTCTGGCAGGCCCTGCTGACGAAGTCGGCATCCGCCAATGAAATCAATCTGCGCAACGGCGCCCTGATCGACGTCCATCTGCGCTACACCCAGCAATCGCTGGATGCCCTGCGCAACCTGGGCGCGGCGGGCGCGCCCGCCACCTACGACGCGCGCGGCCGCGGCGCCCGCAGCGCCCCGGGCCGCAAGCCCATCGTCGCCGGCTGACGCCGGTGGTTTTTACCGCGTAGGATGGGTGGAGCGCGAGAGTTCTTAAGCGAGAACACTGCTCTCCAACGCGCGTAACCCATGCTGCCATGGGCAGATAGCGCTCCCGGCATCGGCGCGAAAACAGTCTATTGCCCACGCATGGGCGGATAGTGCCTGGCATCGGCCGGAAAACAATCGATTGCGGCAGCATGGGTTACGCGCGCTGGAGAGTCGTGTTCTAACTTAAGAACTCTCGCGCTTCACCCATCCTACGCGCCGGTCATCTCCAGCATCGCGTACATCTTCAGCAGGGCCACCGGCAGCACCCTTCCCGACAGCTTGCGTTCCGTTCCCATGATGCCCGACAAGGGCCCGCGCACGACCTCGGCGGCCGAGGAATGCGCCAGCTGCCAGCAGGCGGCGCCCATCTGGCCGGCGATCAGGGCCTGGCGCGCCAGGGCATGGGCGCCGTCGACGGCGGGCAGCGCCTGCCAGGCGCTGGCCATGTAGCGGAACCCTGCCTTGGCCTCGTCCTGCAGCACCAGCCAGCGCGCCACCGTGGCCGCGTCCGCCTGGGACGCCGGCAGGTTGGTCATGCCGAACAGCTGTCCGGCCACCTCGCCGCTGACCGTGTCGATCAGGCGGGCGCAGACCAGCCGGACCGGCGCGCTCTCGCCGCGACCGGGCAAGACCACTTCCGTGCCCGAGGCCCACAGGGCCAGCGGCACGCGCTTGCCGTTCTTGACGCTGACCAGCCCCGGCATGTCGCCGGGCTGGCCCACCGGCAGATACCCCACGCTCTTGCCCACCGCGTTCAGGTTGGTCGGGCAGTCGTCCTGGATCACGCGCTGGCCGCCCGCGCTGCGGGCCACCCATGACACGCCCTGGGCGTTCAACGACGGCCACAAGGCCGCGGTGCCCGCTTCCAGCAGGTGCACGACCGGCAGCCGCGCCAGTTGCCCGCCCAGCCAGCCCACCCGCGCCTCCAGGGCGATGGCGGCGTCGGGCTGGGCCGGCTCGGCCGGCGCGAACGACGACAGGGTGCCGTGCGGCAGCACCAACTGCTGCGCCGGCGCCGCCAGGGCCGCGCCGCGGTCGCTCATCAGCAGCGTGCTCAACAGCGTTCCGCCCGGCAGGCCCTCGCCCTTCATGCCGGCCTTGCCGTGCATGGCGAGCAGGTGGCGGTTGCAGGTCGCCGAGAATTCGCGGCGCACCATCGCCAGGGGCTCGTCGCCCAGGGCCGCCAGGCTGGCGCCCGCTCCCACGTACTCGCGCCAGGAGGCGCGCGCCTGCACGCAAGCCGCGTCGTTCTCCAGCCAGGCGATGGTGTCATCCAGGTTCTGGGCGGCTTCGATCGAACCCGCCCCGCCCTGCGGGCGCAGGATGGCGGAAGCCAGCAGCTGCCGCCGGCGCGCCGGGTCGCCGCTGTCGGTTTCGCGCGAGGACGGCACCAGCGAGGCCAGGTCCGCTTCGCTCGGGGTGTACAGCGCGCGGGCCCGCTCCACCATGGAGAACGTGCGGTCGATCAGCACGTCGGCACGGGCCTGCTCCATGTGCTCGGGCACCTTTTGCCCGACCGAGACGTAGTGGATCGGCAGGCGATGGCGGATGGCCGTGTCCAGCGCCGCGCCCAGGCGCGTGGCTTCGTCCAGCTTGGTGATGATGCAGCCGGCCACGTCCTCGCCCACGCCGTTGCGGTAGGCGTGGGCCACTTCGTCCAGCGTGTCGCCCTGGCTGGCGGCGTTCAGCACCAGCAGCCGGCGCACGGGCTTGCCCGCGTTGCACAGCATCGACGCCTGCTCGGCCACCAGCCGGTCGCGCTGGCTGATGCCGGTGGTGTCGATCAGCACGATCTTGCGGTTGCCCAACTCGCCCAGGATGCGGCGCAGTTCGCCCGCGTCGCGCACCGAATGGGCGGGCACGCCCATCAGCCGGCCGTAGATCTGCAATTGCTCCAGGGCGCCGATCCGGAAATTGTCGGTGGTCAGCATCGCCACCTGTTCCCGGCCCTCGCGCGCCACGCAACGCGCCGCCAGCTTGGCCAGCGTCGTCGTCTTGCCCACGCCGGTCGGGCCGACCAGGGCATACACGCCGCCGCCCAGGAATTCGTCTTCGGAGCGCAGCACCGGCAGGTGCGTCACCAGTTCATTGCGCGCCCAGCTGAGCGCGGCTTCGGGCGTCATTCCTTCGGGCAGCCGTTCGACCAGGGTGCGCACCAGCTTCGTGCTGAACCCCGCATCCAGCAGGCTGCGGAACAAGGCCGCCGCCGCGGGCTCGCGCCCGGGGCCCTGGCGCCCGCCCCAGAGCAGGCCGTCCATGCGGCTTTCCAGCGCGCCGCGCAGGGCGCTGATCGCGTCCTGCAGGCCGGCCGCCGCGTCGCCCGCCATCGCGGTCTGCGGCATCGCCGGGGGCTGGCGCAAGGGCGCGTCCGGCATGCGCGCCATGGACGGCACGGCGGGCTGGGACGCGGGAGGAACATAGGCAGGCGCGGGCGCGGCGGCGGCCGCCGCGGCAGCGGAAGTCGGAACGACTGCGGGAGCGGAAGCCGGCGCCACGGCCGGCGCCGCCGTCTGCTGTCGGGCAACCGGCGCCATGGGCGGCTGCTCCGCCCGGAGGGGCGCGGCGGGCACCGCAGGCGCGTGATACGCGTTGGGCGCGGCGGGCGCCGGCGCGCTCGGCGCAGGTGCCGGCCGGACGTCCTCGGCCTGCGCCGGCGCGGCATAGGCGGACTGGTAGGCCGCGATGGAACGCGCGGGCGTCATGTAGCCGGAAGGCGCGGCGACGGCAGGCGCGGGCGGCATGGCCGGCATGGCGGACGGCCCCGCGGGACGCGGCTCCAGCGGCCGCATTTCCATCGGACGCGGCTGGGCCGCAGACTGTCCCATGGGACGCTGTTCCATGGAGCGCGGTTGCGCCGGAAACGGCTCCGCGGGACGCCGTTCCATGAAGCGCGGCTCGGCCGGCGACTGCTCCGTGGATCGCTGTTCCACGGGGCGCGGCTGCGCGGACGCCTCGCGGGGCGGCGTCTGCACGGGCGCGTCGTCGAACGCGCCCTCCACCGTGGCCAGCACTTCCACGCCGCCATCGACGCTGCGGTTCGACACGATCAGCGCGTCCGGCCCGAGGACCTGGCGCACCTGGCGCATCACCTCGCGGCTATTGATCCCAAAAAAGCGGCTTATCTTCATGCCCCATTGCCTCCGCCGATCAGCGCGGTCACGCGGACCATGCGCTCATCGGGTATTTCCGTATTCGACAACACGCCCAGCTGCGGCAGATGGTGCCGCAGGAAGCGCGACAGCGGCGCGCGCAGTACCGGCGACACCAGGAGCACCGGCGCATTGCCCTGCGACTCCTGCCGTTCGACGGCCGCCTGCGTCTCGCGCAGCAGCGTGTCGGCCAGCCCCGGCTCCAGGCCGCCGCTGGTGGTCATGGCCTGCGACAGCACGCGCTCCAGCTTCACGTCGAGCCCGATGACGCGCAGCTCGCCCTCGCCCGGGAACCATTGCTGGGTGATGGCGCGGCCCAGCGAGCGGCGCGTCAGCGCGATCAGCTCGTTGATGTCCGGCTGGCTGCCCGACCCCGCCGCCTGCGCCGCCAGGCGCGGCCCGTGCTCGGACAGCGTATCGATGATGGTGCGCATGTCGCGGATCGGCACCTCTTCCGACAACAGGCCCTGCAGCACCTTCTGCAGCACCGTGAGCGACAGGGTCTTGGGCACCAGGTCCTCGACCAGCTTGGGCGCGTCGCGGCCGATGCGATCCAGCAGCTGCTGCACTTCCTGGCGGCCCAGCAGGTTCGAGCCGTGGCGGTGCATCAGGTGGTTCAGGTGCGTCGCGACCACGGTGCCGGCGTCGACCACGGTATAGCCGGCCACCTGGGCCTGGTCGCGCAGGCTGCCGTCGATCCACAGCGCCGGCAGGCCGAACGCGGGATCGGTGGTCGGCGTGCCCTTGATCTGCATGGTCACGCCGCCCGGATCGATCGCCAGCCATTGGCCGGGCATGGCCACGCCATGGCCCACTTCCACGCCGGACAGCAGGATGCGGTAATCGTTGGGCTTGAGCTCCAGGTTGTCGCGGATGTGCACGACCGGCGGCAGGAAGCCCACGTCCTGCGCGAACTTCTTGCGCAGGCTGCGGATGCGGTGCAGCAGCTCGCCGTTCTGGGCGTGGTCCACCAGCGGGATCAGGCGGTAGCCCACTTCCAGCCCCAGCTGGTCCACCATGGAGACGTCGTCCCAGCTCGCTTCGGCCGCGGCGGCCTGGGCCTGCGTGATCGCCTGCGGCGGCACCTCCGCGGCGGCGGCCACGGCCGCGGTCTTGCGTTTGTGCAGCATCCAGCCGCCCCAGGCCAGCGCGCCGGCCAGCGTCAGGAAGGCGACATGCGGCATGTTGGGGATCAGCCCCATGATGCCGATGATGGCGGCGGTCAGGAACAGCACGCTGGGGTTCGAGAACAGCTGGCTGATGATTTGCTGGCCGATGTCCTGGTCGGTCGACACGCGCGACACGACCACGCCGGCGGCGGTGGAGATCACCAGGGCCGGGATCTGGGCGACCAGGCCGTCGCCGATGGTCAGCAGCGTGTAGACGCGGGCCGAATCGCTCATCGACATGTCGTGCTGCGCCACGCCGACGATCAGGCCGCCGATGATGTTGATCGCCATGATCAGCAGGCCGGCGATGGCGTCGCCGCGCACGAACTTGCTGGCGCCGTCCATGGAGCCGAAGAAGTCCGATTCCTGCGCCACCTCCGAACGGCGCTTGCGCGCCTCGTCTTCGCCGATCAGGCCCGCGTTCAGGTCGGCGTCGATCGCCATCTGCTTGCCGGGCATGGCGTCCAGGGTGAAACGCGCGCCCACTTCCGCGATACGCCCCGCGCCCTTGGTGATGACGATGAAGTTGATGATGGTCAGGATCACGAAGACGATGATCCCGACCGCGAAGTTGCCGCCCACCAGGAAGTGGCCGAAGGCTTCGATGACCTTGCCCGCCGCGTCCGGGCCGGTATGGCCGTGCAGCAGCACCACCCGCGTGGACGCGACGTTCAGCGACAGGCGCAGCAGCGTGGCGAACAGCAGGACGGCCGGGAACGCGGCGAAGTCCAGCGGCTTGCGCGTGAACATGGCCACCAGCAGGATCATCACGGACAGCGCGATGTTGAAGGTGAACAGCAGGTCGAGCAGGAACGTGGGCAGGGGCAGCACCATCATGCCCAGCACCATCACGATCAGGATCGGACCGGCCAGCAGCCGCGCGTGCGTGGCCCCGCCACTCTTCAACATGGTGAGCAAAGCGCTCATTCCTTAAACTCCTTGTGCTGCGGTTTTGGCTTGCGGGTCCAGCTCGGCGGGCACGGCCAGCCGGGTCGGGGCCGTCGGTTCGGCCCCCCATCCCGATCGCCAGGAACGCAGCTGGAAGACCCACGCCAGCACTTCTGCCACCGCGGTGTATAGCTCGGCCGGGATTTCCTGCCCCAGCTCGACGTGTTGATGCAGGGCGCGCGCCAGCGGCGGCGCCTCCAGTGTGGGGATGCGGTGCTCGGCCGCCAGTTCGCGGATCTTGGCCGCGATCAGGCCGGTGCCCTTGGCCAGCACCCGCGGGGCGCCGTGCTTGTCCTCGTCGTACTTCAGCGCCACGGCGTAGTGGGTCGGGTTGGTCACCACCACGTCCGCCTTGGGCACTTCCGCCATCATGCGGCGCCGCGCGGCCTGGCGCTGCTGCTGCCGGATGCGGGCCTTCACGTGGGGATCGCCTTCGCTTTCCTTGTGTTCCTGGCGCACGTCCTCCTTGGACATGCGCAGCTTCTTCAAGTGGCTCCAGATCTGCCACGGCACGTCCAGCAGCACGATGACCAGAAGCGACGCCACGATGAAGGCGCAGCACATCGCCACCAGCGTCAGCGCCTTGGTCAGCGCGGCCGAGGGCGCGACGTGCATCAGGCTCAGCATATCGTCGTGGTAGCGCCAGATCACCCAGACGGCGACGCCGCCCACCAGCCCGGCCTTGGCCAGCGCCTTGATCAGCTCGACCACGGTCTGGGACGAGAACATCCGCTTCAGCCCCGACAAGGGGCTGAGTTTGGAAAAATTGAACTGCAGGGGCTTGCCGGAGATGACGATGCCGCCGAGCAGCACGCTGGACAGCACCGCCACCACCGCCAGCAGCCCGAAGATCGGCAGCAGCACCAGCAGGATCTGGCCGAAGCCGTCGACCGCGCGCTCGACCATCACGCCGGGATCGGCGACGATGCGCTGGTCGAACCCCAGGCCGTTGCGCAGCACGCCGGTCAGGGACCGGTACAGCGAACCGCCGCCCGCCCAGATCGCTCCGACACCGGCGGCCAGCATCATGAACGTGCCCAGTTCGCGGGAACGCGCAATCTGCCCCTCCTCGCGCGCCTTTTCCAGGCGCCTGGGAGAGGCGGCTTCGGTTTTTTCGAGGTCGCTTTCTTCGGACATGCTCTGCGGTGTCGTTGCGGCTCGCGGATTCTGGGATTGCGAGCTGCCCGCCGAGATTCTAGGAGGCCCCGGGCTTGGGCGATAAGCCAAGAAACGGGGGGAAAGCGGCGCTATTCCGGGATGCGTCCGGAGCCCGCCCGCGCGACCCGGCCGGCGGCGCCCCGCGCCCCGGCCGCGTCCGCGCCCTCAGCCGGCCGCGGGAATCGCCCTGGCGCCGGCGTCGTCGGCCTCCACCGCCGCCTGGAAGCGCTGGTAGTCCAGGCCGATCCTCACCGCGCCCCAGTGTTCCGGCCCCAAATAAACGGGCACGGAGATATCGTTGACGATCTCGCCGGTATCGCGCGAGTAGGTCTGGAACAGCATCGAGCCGGTATTGGCCGCCAGCCGCGACCCCACCGGGTCGTCGAAGATGCGCTTGTGGCGCGCGCGAAGGATGTCCTGCGCCGGATCCCCGGTGGGCGCGTGCGAAAACCGGCTGTTGTGCGCCGGCGCATACCCCCGGTTGTCCACCAGGATCGTGTAGATCGCGCCGGGCACCGACTCCAGCACCCGGTCCAGCAGCCGGGTCAAGGGCTCGTCGATCGCGCGGTCGTAGGCCGTGTGGTAGCGCGGCGGTTCGCTGCCGGGAATGCGGCGGTAATGGCGGTCGAACACGTCCGCCCCGCCCTTCCGGGCCGCTTCCAGCAAGCCGGCGGCCGCGTCGCGGAAAGCCTCGACCGCGTCGGACAGGCCGTCGAACGCGGTGTTGCCCGTGCGCATGTCGGCCAGCACCTCCTGCACGCTTTCGGTCTGGCGGCGGATGCGGTCGATCTCGCCCGACATGCTGCCCATGCGCTGCAGCACGTCGGCGCTCAGCGCCGCGATCCGCCCGACCTCCTGGCTCATGCCGTGGTTGGTGGCATCGACCTCGCCGATCGCCTGCACCACTTCGGCCACCTGCCGGTTCATGCTGCCGAAATCGTCCACGAACCGCTGGAAGTCGGAACACGTCCGGTCCAGGACCTCGCCCGAGGCGTCGACGTCCTCGCGCAGGCTGTCAGTCTGGCGCTGCGTGTCGTCCACCAGTTCCAGCATCTCGCCGCTGTGCCGGGCGATATCGCCGGTGGCGGAATTCACGCGCTCGGCCAACCGGCCGACCTCGCTCGCCACCACCGCGAAGCCGCGCCCGGCGTCGCCGGCCCGGGCGGCCTCCACGCCGGCGTTCAGCGCCAGCAGCTGCGTCTGCAGCGCGATCTCCTTGATCAGCTTGCTGGTATCGCCCACCGAACGCGCCCGCGCGCTGAGCTGCCCCACCACGTCGCTGAACGCGGCCATTTCGCGCGTCATGCGGTCCACGCGCTGCTTGACCTCGGACAACTCGGCCAGCGCCTGTTCCGCCGCCTGCAGGTTGTGGCCCGAGACCTCGGCGATTTCACGCGCATGGGTGGACGTGGAAGCCGACAACGCCGCGATCTGCGTGCCGCTCGCGGCCAGCGCCTGCGCCGCCCGCGCCTGTTCCTGCGCGAGCTGCGAACAGCGCCCGGCCTGGAACTGGGTGCGCGCCGCGTTGAGCGCGATTTCGATGCTGGATTGCCGCACGGTCATGATCCGGCGGCGGATCTGCCCCAGGAACCGGTATAGCGGCCATATGGCGGGACTGACGGACAGGGTGCGTTCCGACAGCATGGCGTCGCCCCGGTTTAGCCGGCGCAACAACACCCACATGCCGCCCAAGCGGAATACGGATCTGGCCAAGATGAACCTCCTTGTGCTGGCCCGGATCGCCTTCTATGGGCATCCGTTGCCTGGCGCCCGTGGCGCCTGGTCTCGTGCTGCGAGGCCCCGATTCTTATGGCAGGAAGTCTATCGGCCGGGCGCGGTTCGCGCCCTTAGGGATTACGTTCATCAAACGCGGTGGCGCGCGCCGCCGGCAGGGCATGTCCGTCGGCGCGAGGCCACCGGCCTAGAAGCCCAGGCTGGCCAGCAGGTCGTCGACCTGGTCCTGGCTGGTGACCACGTCGGCCTTGCCCTGCGGGCTGATCTGCGGCCCGTTGAGCAGGCTGTTGGCCTCCTCGCGGCGCTCCTGCGGCACGTTGTCCAGCAGCACCTGCAGCAGTTCGCGCTCGATCGCGCCGACCACGTCCATCATGCGCATGATGACCTGGCCGGTGAGGTCCTGGAAATCCTGCGCCATGATGATTTCCATCAAGTGCGATTGCGTCTGCTGCGCCTGCTTGGGCACGTCCTGCAGGTACGCGCGGGTTTCCTTCACCAGCTCGCGCGCCTCGGGCAGTTCGAGCGGCTGGTCGTACCACTGTTGCCAGCGCGCATCCAGCGCCTGCGCCGAGCGCGACAGCCGGTCCTGGATGGGGCCGGCCTGCTCGGTCGCGTTCAGCACCCGGTTGGCGGCCTGCTCGGTCATCTGCGCCACGTAGCGCAGGCGGTCGCGGGCGTCGGGGATGGCGGTGGCCGCGTCCTTGATCGCCTGGTCCAGGCCCAGCTCGCGCATGCTGTCGCGCAGCATGCGCGTCAGCGACGCGATGCGATGGATCAGGTCGGGGGACTCAGCCGGGTCAACATTTTCCGTCGTGCTCATTGCACACCTCAGCCGGCAATTTTCTCGAAGATCTTGGTGAGCTTCTCTTCCAGCGTCGCCGCGGTGAAAGGCTTGACCACGTAACCGTTGGCGCCGGCCTGGGCCGCCGCGACGATGTTTTCCTTCTTGGCCTCGGCCGTCACCATCAGCACCGGCAGCGAGGCCAGCGCGGCGTCGGCGCGGATCTGCTTGAGCATTTCCAGGCCGTCGAGATTAGGCATGTTCCAGTCGGACACGACGAACTGGAAGCCGCCGTTGCGCAGCTTCTCCAGGCCGATCGCGCCGTCTTCGGCTTCATCCACGTTCTCGAAACCCAGCTCCTTGAGCAGGTTGCGGATGATCCGCCGCATGGTGGGGAAGTCATCCACCACCAGAATCTTTATGCCCTTGTCTACCATCTTCTACTCCAGAAAAAATGTGCTTGGGAACGATCGTCGGCCCGCGTCAGACGCGGTGGCCACGGTCGCCCAGGCGAGTCAGAATGCGTTCGCTCATCGCGGACAACGAAACCACTTCATCCGCGGCGCCGATGGCGATCGCCTCGCGGGGCATGCCGAAGACCACGCAGCTGGCTTCGTCCTGCGCAATCGTGTGAGCCCCGGCGCGGTGCATGGCCAGCATGCCGGCGGCGCCGTCCTTGCCCATGCCCGTCAGGATGACGCCGATCGCGTTCTTGCCGGCGGCGACCGCCGCCGAGTTGAACAGCACGTCCACCGACGGGCGGTGGCGGTTGACCGGTTCGCTGGCCTCCAGCTCGATCACATAGTTGGCGCCGCTGCGGCCCAGCCGCATGTGGGTATCGCCGCCCGGCGCCAGGTATACGTGGCCCGGCAGCACCCGGTCGCCATGCACGGCCTCGCGCACGGTCACCGCGCACAGCGCGTCCAGGCGCTGGGCGAACGAGCGCGTGAAGCCCGCCGGCATGTGTTGCGTGATCAGGATGGCGGGGCTGTCCGGCGGCAGCGGCTGCAGCACTTCGCGGATGGCCTCGGTGCCGCCCGTGGACGCCCCGACGATCACCAGCTTTTCCGAGCTGGCCAGCGGCCGGCGCAGCATCGGCGCGGGCGCGGCCTGGGCCGTGTGCGGCGTCGGCGCGCGCAGCTTGGCCCGCGAGGCCGCGCGGATCTTGTCCGCGATGATTTCGGTGTATTCGAGCAGGCCGTCGCGTATGCCCAGCTTGGGCTTGGTCACGAAATCGATCGCGCCCAGTTCCAGCGCGCGCAGCGTGATTTCGCCGCCGCGCTCGGTCAGCGACGACACCATCACCACCGGCATCGGCCGCAGCCGCATCAGCTTTTCCAGGAAATCCAGCCCGTCCATGCGGGGCATTTCCACGTCCAGCGTCAGCACGTCGGGGTTGTGGCGCTTGATCAGTTCGCGCGCCACCAGGGGGTCCGGCGCGGTCGCGACCACTTCCATGTCCGGCTGGCTATTGATGATCTCGGTCATCAATCCACGCACCAGCGCGGAATCGTCCACACACAAAACGCTTATTTTCTTCATTGTTGCTGCCCCGTTCAGGCCTTGCCCGCACATTCGTAGACCGTCTGCCCACGCAGGCGGAAATCCCGGCTGATGTAGGTGAAGTTCTCGGAATGGCCCGCGAACAGCAGTCCGCCGGGTTTGAGCAGCGGCACGAACCGCTCCAAAATCTTCGCCTGGGTGGGTTTGTCGAAATAAATCATCACGTTGCGACAGAAGATCACGTCGAACTTCTCGTCGATCGGCCAGGCCGGCGCCAGCAGGTTCAGGGTTTCGTAGCGCACCATGTCGGCGATCTCGGGACGCACCCTCACCTGCCCCGCGTTCGCGCCCCGCCCCTTCAGGAAGAACCGCCGCAGACGCTCCGCGTCCATCTTCGCCACGCGTTCCTCGGGATAGACCGCGGCGCGCGCCCGGGCCAGCACGTTGGTGTCGATGTCGGTGGCCAGCACCGAGCACGAGGAAGCCCGCGGGCCCAGCGCCTCCACCAGCGTCATGGCGATGGAGTACGGCTCTTCGCCGGTGGACGCCGCGCAGCACCAGACCGACACCGGCCCGCTGCGCCGCCGGGCGAAGTCCGCCAGGATGGGGAAATGATGGGATTCCCGGAAAAAGGCCGTGAGATTGGTCGTCAGGGCATTGACGAAGTCTTCCCACTCGGCCGCGCCGGGCTCGTTCTCCAGCTGGTCCAGGTAGCTGCCGAAATCCTGCAGGCCCAGGGCGCGCAGGCGCCGCGCCAGCCGGCTGTAGACCATTTCGCGCTTGTGCGTGCCCAGCGAGATGCCGGCGTGCGCATGGATCATCTTGCGAACGCGCGAGAAATCGGCGTCGCGGAAGTCAAATTGGCGGTCCACCGACATGGACGGCGCCGGGTAAGCCGAAGTTGCCACGTCGGCCCTCAGTGCCCGAGCGCAAGCGCATCGGGCGCCTGCAAGCGTGCTTCGTCATCGGAAGAACGGACCGAAGACAGGCGATGCGCCGGCACTTCGATCACTTCGCCCGCATTGATCTTGAACACGGCGACCGCCTCGGCCAGGCGCTGCGCCTGCTCCTGCAGCGAGCCCGCCGCGGCCGCGGCCTCTTCCACCAGCGCCGCGTTCTGCTGCGTCACTTCGTCCATCTGCGACACCGCCCGGTTCACCTGGTCG
>Ga0222427_100834_pt1 | contig 25567 bp, 22 predicted proteins | sample 2B20Ametagenome_FD_182890 | JGI IMG/M metagenome (GOLD analysis project Ga0222427, IMG submission 182890) | Enriched microbial communities from leaf-cutter ant dump, University of Wisconsin, Madison, United States - 2B20A (version 2) | ecosystem: Environmental > Terrestrial > Nest > Insects nest...
TCGACGAGGAAGCGGCCAAGAACGGGGTCAAGGTCACCATCGCCGGCTACCCCAACATGCGCGAGTTCGACCGCATCACCCTGAGCTGGGGCGGCGAGTTGCTGGTCCACGAGGTGACCCAGGCCGAGGTGGATGCCGGTTCGCTGGACATCCTTGTAGGCGAGGCCACCATCCTCGCTGCCGGAGCCGATGAAAACCTGATCCTGGTCTACCGGGTCCGCGACGAAGTGCACAACATCTCCAGCGACTGGTCGATCCGCACCACCATCACGGTCGAAGTCGGCGAGGATCTGTTCGACGCGCCGATGATCGAGAACCCCGATCCGGCGGCCGATCCCTACGAGGTGATTCATCTCGACGACCTGGGTGATGACGACCTGCTGGTCAATGTCATGGTCTACAACAACGGTCTGCTGGTCGGCGATGTGATCAGCCTGACCTGGACTGGCACCACTGCGCAGGGGCTGCCGGTCACCTTCGTTCCCGAACCGCAAACGGTCACCCGGCCCAATCAGGTAATGCCCTTCATCATTCCCAACGGCGATGTGCGGGTGCTCGGCGGCGGACGCGGGGTGGCCTCGTATACCGTCACCCGCGACGGTGCTCCGGCAGGTCATTCCAAGCGCGCCTTCGCCAGTTTCATCGGTGCCGAGCAGAAGCTGCCCAAGCCGGTCGTGAAAGATGCTCAGAACGGTATGCTCGACCCCAGTCTGGAGCAAACCACGGTGACCATCACCGGCGATGTGCTGGAAGCCGGCGATATTGCCTACCTCACCTGGCTCGGCACCCGGGCCAACGGCAGCACCCTGTTGCATGAAGAGTCGCGCAATGTCAGCAGCGGAAGTGCCGGGCAGCCGATGGTATTCGACATCCCTCGCGAGGCCATCGCGCCACTTGAAGGTGGCGCCGTGGTTGTCTACTACCAGCTGTACAAACGCAGCATCGACATGAGACTGGAGTCCGATCGCGAGCACCTGAAGGTCGGCGAATCCCAAGGCGAACTGCCGGCACCCTCGACCGATCCAGCGCTGGTGGATGGCGTGCTCGATCCGGACAACCTGCCTACCGGGCTGAAGATCATCGTGCCGCACTGGCCCGGCATGAATGACCGGCAAACGGCACATCTAGCCTGGCGTGCCAGCGACGGTAGCAACCACGATGACTCCATGCCGATAAGCGCGCCAATGGTGGGCGAGGATGTGGTGTTCTACATGAGTCGCGAACAGGTCGAGGAATATCGCGATCAGGACATCCAGTTGTCCTACTGGGTCGAGACGCCCGGTGAAACGAGCCAACTGTCCGGGGTGCTTGAATTCAGCGTCGGCGAACGCGAGGGAATAGACGCCGGGCCACTGCGGATCATGGGCGCACGCGCCCTTCACCATTACTACAGCGGAAGGAACAAGCCGACCCGGCTCAGGGCCCTGCATGACACCACCCAGGCACCGCTACGCGTCGCCTGGCGCTACGAAGGTAGCGAGCAATGGCTCGTGGCAAGCGAATGGGTCGACGAAAAGCCCTGGCTTAAGCTCTATGTGCGCAGTGCCAGCGAAACCTGGGTATGTCATGCGCTCAATATCGTCGGCAACGGTCACAATCTCGCCATTGCCGCGTTCGTGGCCATGCGCGATGAAGTCATCGATGGCGACGAGTTGGTGGTCGATATGGTCGCCTGGGGGGACCCGTTCGCTGGTGGACAGCTGGATGACCCACAGATCGTCCTGGAGAACGTCGCGGCAATTTCCATGACCAATTCTGCTTTCGCCGCCCGCCTGCGCAACGGCGACGTGGCTTGCTGGGGTAACCCGAAATATGGTGGCGCGCCGGCCAGGCCCCAGGGCAAGTTCGAACAGGTTCACAATGGAGGCTCGGCGTTCATCGGCCGCAGACAGGACGGTACGCTGCTCGCGTGGGGCGACGGGCCGGTCGTTCCAGTGCCACCGCCTGTGCTGCAGCACAACGACTATGTCGAGCTGTGCTCTACCCATTACGCCTGCGCCGCCTTGCGCCAGAGCGGGCATATGGTGGCCTGGGGCGACCCGGAGCGCGGTGGAAAGCTGCTCCAGGGGCAGGAGCACCTCGACGATATCGTGCAGATCATCGGCAACTCGGGCAGTTTTATCGCGCTGCGTGACCTCGGCGACGGCAAGAGCGTGATTGGCTGGGGAGTCGCCGGCCAGGTGCCCGATCACATTGTCGCGCGTACCGATATCAGGCATCTCGCCGCAGCTGCCGCCACCTCCTTCTGCATTATTCTGGAAACCGGCGAGGTCAAGGCCTGGCCATCCAGCCAGAGCGGCGGCAACATACCCGAGGAGATTGCCCGCCTGACCAATGTCGTGGCCGTTGCCGCCACCGCGAGCGCCTATTGCGCTCAACTGGAAAACGGCAAGGTGGCCGCCTGGGGTGACGAGACGTATGGCGGGAGACTGAGTCCCGAGGCCGAGGACAGGTCAGACATTGTCCAGGTCGTCAGCAACCTTGGTGCATTCGCCGTGCTGTGCAGCGACGGAACTGTAGTCGCCTGGGGCCGGGACGACTGTGGCGGGGACACCTCTGCGGTCGCCGACCGGCTGACCGATGTGCGGGCGATCTATGCCACCAGCTGTGCCTTCGCCGCCTTGACCGCGGATGGCCGGGTAGTGACCTGGGGCGCACCGCAGGGTGGCGGCAACAGCAATGCCGTGCAGCCGGACCTGACCCGTCGCGTCACTACCGGGCACCTGCTGACCGCCGAAGAGGCCACTTCAGTGCTGCAAGGCCGTCTCGGCTGATTGGCCAAGTGACCTGCCACAAGGTCCGGATTCGCCTCACCCGGTGGATTCGAACCCTTGTGGCAGATCGCTGAAACCCTGTCTCATCCCGCCACGAAAATTCACCTTGGTCCGACTTTCTTGTAGGCAATTTCCCAAGCATACTCCCCGCCCCCGCCTGGTGGTTGCGTGTCGTGGAAACGCTGCCTAGTCTTCGCCGGTCGTCGCCAAATCGATGACCGGATTAGCAGTCCGAACACGTATTTACCCATCAGCAACCAGTCATGGCGGCTGTGCGTGTGGGCACCTTCGGGTGCGCCGGGTTCCTACGTGTCCGGTCTGCTAACCCATGCACAGTCGCCACCCATCGTTTAGCAGCGAGACGTGGCACCCCTTCCACCCACGTAGGTGTACCACCATGAAGAAACTCGTACCCGATCCACCACCCGTCCTTTCCATTCGTCCCGGCCTGACCCACGACGAAGCCATCCGCACGGCCACCGAGCATCTGGATACCGTGATATCGGCGCTGGATGCCCTGCCCGACCAGCGCAAGGCCCGCGACCAGAGCGTGCTCGAAGGCGCGCGGGTCAATGTGAGAATCGGCAAGGCCCTGCTGAAGATCGCCCAGGCGAAGTCGACGATCAGCGTGCCCATCACCTGACGGAAAAACATGCGTATTTGAATCCACTGGCGCTCGCTCCTGGGGAGACGGTCCTTCGCAGCTAAAGCAGCTCCCACAGGGTCCGCGCCGAACACAGAGACTGTGACTGGCCCAAAACCCTGTGGGAGTCGGCATTGCCGACGATGAGGCCATCCGCTTCGACATCGATCTTGCGGGTCTGTGTTGTTCTTGCCGGCCTCATCGCTGGCAATGCCAGCTCCCACAGGATCCGCGCCGGACACAGAGACTGTGGCTGCCCCGGAACCCTGTGGGAGTCGGCATTGCCGACGATGAGGCCATCCGCTTCGACATCGATCTTGCGGGTCGGTGTTGTTCTTGCCGGCCTCATCGCTGGCAATGCCAGCTCCCACAGGATCCGCGCCGGACACAGATACTGTGGCTGCCCCGGAACCCTGTGGGAGTCGGCATTGCCGACGATGAGGCCATCCGCTTCGACATCGAGCTTGCGGGTCTGTGTTGTTCTTGCCGGCCTCATCGCTGGCAATGCCAGCTCCCACAGGATCCGCGCCGGACACAGAGACTGTGGCTGCCCCGGAACCCTGTGGGAGTCGGCATGCCGACGATGAGGCCATCCGCTTCGACATCGACCTTGCGGGTCTGTGTTGTTCTTGCCGGCCTCATCGCTGGCAATGCCAGCTCCCACACTATCCGCGCCGGAAACAGATACTGTGGCTGCCCCGGAACCCTGTGGAAGTCGGCTTGCCGACGATGACGCCAGCAGTCACAACACCACAATCAACCCACCGATGTACCCGGCGCCAGTTCACGCCCAGCCACCACCTGCCCCTCCTCCAGCAACTCCCCCTCCCACTTCGCCACCACCGCCGTGGCAATCGAATTGCCCACCGCATTGGTCGCCGAACGCCCCATATCAAGGAAAGTATCGATGCCCAGGATCAACAGTAGCCCCGCCTCGGGAATGTCGAACTGCACCAGCGTCGCGGCGATCACCACCAGGGAGGCCCGCGGCACCCCGGCCAGGCCCTTGGAGGTCAGCATCAGGGTCAGCAGCATGAGGATCTGCGTGCCGAGGGACATTTCGATGCCGTAGGCCTGGGCGATGAACAGCACGGCGAAGGTGCAGTACATCATCGAGCCGTCGAGGTTGAACGAGTAACCCATGGGCATCACGAAACTGGAGATCTTGCGCGACACGCCAAAGCGGTCCAGCGCCACCAGCAGCTTGGGGTAGGCCGGGCTGGAGGATGTTGGCCATGGCCAGGCCCACCGCCAGTGACAGCAATGAGGCGGTCATGAACCACAGCATGGCCTTGCCGAATACCCGCCCCACCGCGCCGGCATCCCCCATATGGGCGATACCGACCACCAGGGTGGAAAACACCAGCGGGCCGATCAGCATCTTGATCAGCCGCAGGAACACGTCGGAGACGATCGAAAGTCACGTGCCGTCGCCGACACGATCGGGCACGCTAAATCCGCAGCCTGACTGCGACCAAGAGCCCTGCCGGCCTATCAGTTATGCGCCCTGGCGATAGCTCGCCAGCTATGCCCAACCGGCATATCTCAAAGAGAAAAACGGTAGTCGTCCCGGCCTCCCGTTCACCCCATGATGGGTCGAAACAAAAGCAGCACGGGAGCTACCCATGTCATCGCAAGAAACCGAACAAAGCTGGCAGGAAGACGTGTTCCGCGTCCTCAAGGCCCACGATGTGAAGCACGTCGTGTTCGTCCCGGACGCCGGCCATTCCGCCGCCATCCGCATGTCCTACGCCGACCCGGAGATCAAGGCCGTGGTCCTCACCACCGAGGAAGAAGGCATCGGCTACCTGGCCGGCGCCTGGCTCGGCGGCGAGCGCGGCGCGCTGCTGATGCAGTCCAGCGGCGTCGGCAACTGCATCAACACCCTGGCCCTGCAGAACTGTGCCGGCTTCCCCCTGCTGATGGTGGTGACCATGCGCGGCGACTGGGCCGAGTTCAACGCCTGGCAGAACCCCATGGGCCAGGCCACCGAAGCCTCGCTGAACCTGATGAAGGTGATGACCTGGCGCGCAGACAAACCCGAGGACGTCGCCCCGCTGCTGCACGGCGCCGCCACCATGGCCTTCAACGGCGATTCCGCCACTGCCCTGCTGCTCGGCCAGCGTCTGATCGGAGAGAAAAAATGGGTCAAGTAAGCGCCAGCCACACCCTGTGCCGCCGCGAAGTGGTACGCACCCTGCTCGCCGACCGCCAGGACCTGCTGGTGGTCACCGGCCTGGGCTCTGCGTCCTACGACGTGATGGCCGCCGGCGACCACGACAACAACTACTACCTATGGGCCGCCATGGGCAGCGCCATCACCGTCGGCCTCGGCCTGGCCAACGCGCAGCCGGACAAATCGGTGGTGGTGATCACCGGCGACGGCGAGCTGCTGATGGGCTTCGGCGCCCTGGCCACCGTGGCCCTGCAGAAGCCCGCCAACCTGACCATCGTGGTGCTCGACAACGGCCACTTCGGCGAGACCGGCATGCAGGTCAGCCATGCCGGCTTCGGCATCCAGCTCGACCAGGTTGCCCGCACCTGCGGCTTCAGCTGGACCGACGAAATCCATGCCATGGACGGTGTGCACGACCTGCGCGAACGCTTCGCCAGCCGCGCCGGGGTCAAGCTCGCCACCGTCAAGATCAAGGCCGAGAACCCGCCACGGGTGCTGCCGCCGCGCGACGGTTTCTACATCAAGAACCGCTTCCGCGCCGCCCTGGGCTTCCAGCCCACCTGACCGTGCAACGGCAGGTCCGTGCGCCGAGCCACGACAAGGCGCGCGGGCCCGCCAGCCCTGGAGAACAATAATGAGCGACTACAACAGCGAAGAACTCACTGCCATCCGCGACGGCGTGCGCGCCCTCTGCGCGGAATTCCCTGCCGAATACTGGCGCAAGATCGACGAGGAAAAGGGCTTTCCGGAAGCCTTCGTCACGGCCATGACCGAGGCCGGCTGGCTCTCGGCGATGATCCCGGAACAGTACGGCGGCTCCGGCCTGGGCCTGGCCGAAGCCTCGGTGATTCTCGAAGAGGTCAACCGCTGCGGCGGCAACTCCGGGACCATCCACGGGCAGATGTACAACATGTTCACCCTGCTGCGTAACGGCAGCGAGGCGCAGAAGAGCTACTACCTGCCGAAACTCGCCAGCGGCGAACTGCGCCTGCAATCGATGGGCGTGACCGAGCCCACCACCGGTACCGACACCACCAAGATCAAGACCACCGCAGTGCGCAAGGGCGACAAGTATGTGATCAACGGGCAGAAGGTGTGGATCTCGCGGATCCAGCATTCCGACCTGATGATCCTTCTGGCCCGCACCACGCCGCTGGCCGAGGTGAAGAAGAAGTCCGAAGGCATGTCGATCTTCCTCGTCGACCTGCGCGAGGCCATCGGCAACGGCCTGACCGTGCAGCCGATCGCCAATATGGTCAACCACGAGACCAACGAGCTGTTCTTCGACAACCTGGAAATCCCTGCCGACAGCCTGATCGGCGAGGAAGGCAAGGGCTTCCGCTACATCCTCGACGGCCTCAATGCCGAACGTACGCTGATCGCTGCCGAGTGCATCGGCGATGGCCGCTGGTTTATCGAAAAGTCCGCGCAGTACGCCCGCGACCGCGTGGTGTTCGGCCGGCCCATCGGGCAGAACCAGGGCGTGCAGTTCCCTATCGCCGAGGCGCATATCGAGATCGAAGCCGCCGACCTGATGCGCTGGCAGGCCTGCGAGCAGTACGACAAGGGCCTGAACGCCGGGGCGGCGGCCAACATGGCCAAGTACCTGGCGGCCAAGGCCTCGTGGGAAGCGGCCAACGCCTGTTTGCAGACCCACGGTGGCTTCGGTTTTGCCAACGAATACGACGTCGAGCGCAAGTTCCGCGAGACCCGCCTGTACCAGGTGGCGCCGATCTCGACCAACCTGATCCTGTCCTATGTGGCCGAGCATCTGCTGGAGTTGCCCAGGTCGTTCTGATGGGCCCTATCGCCGGCAACGCCGGCTCCCACAGGTTCCGAGCCACACCGCGAATCCTGTGGGAGCTGGCATTGCCAGCGATGAGGCCAGAACAACCACCGCTGATGCTGAACAAAGAGAACAACACCATGCCCCAGCCCCAAGCCCCCCGCCCCCTCGACGGCATCACCGTGGTCAGCCTCGAACACGCCATCGCCGCGCCCTTCTGCACCCGCCAGCTGGCCGACCTCGGCGCCCGGGTGATCAAGGTCGAGCGCCCCGGTGTCGGCGATTTCGCCCGTGGCTACGACCAGCGGGTCAACGGCCTGGCCTCGCACTTCGTGTGGACCAACCGCTCGAAGGAAAGCCTGACCCTCGACCTCAAGCAACCCATCGCCAGCGATATCCTCGACCGCCTGCTGGAAGGCGCCGACGTGCTGGTGCAGAACCTCGCCCCCGGCGCCGCCGCACGCCTGGGCCTGTCCTTTGAAACCCTGCACCAGCGCTTCCCCCGGCTGATCGTCTGCGATATCTCCGGCTACGGCGCCGGCGGCCCCTACGAGCGCAAGAAAGCCTACGACCTGCTGATCCAGAGCGAAGGCGGCTTTCTTTCGGTGACCGGCGGCCCCGGCGACAGCGACATGGCCAAGGCCGGCTGCTCCATCGCCGATATCGCCGCCGGCATGTACGCCTACACCGGCATCCTCGGCGCCCTGCTGCTGCGCGAGAAAACCGGCGAAGGCAGTCACCTCGACGTGTCGATGCTGGAAAGCCTGGTGGAGTGGATGAACTACCCGCTGTACTACGCCTACGACGGCGCCCCGCCGCCACCCCGTGCCGGTGCCGCCCACGCCACCATCTATCCTTACGGGCCGTTCCCGGTGGGCGGTGGCGATACGGTGATGCTCGGCCTGCAGAACGAACGGGAGTGGCAGCTGTTCTGCGCCACGGTGCTGGAGCAACCGGCGCTGGCCGAGGACGAACGCTTCAACGCCAACTTCCGCCGCGTGGAAAACCGCGAAGCGCTGCGCGGGCTGATCGTCGAGGCGTTTTCCCATCTGAATCTTGAGCAGGTCAGCGAGCGCCTGGAGCGGGCGCAGATCGCCAATGCCCGGGTCAACGACATGCAGGGCGTATGGAACCACCCGCAACTCAAGGCCCGGCAACGCTGGCGCGAAGTGACCACACCTGCCGGCCCCGTGCCGAGCCTGCTGCCACCGGCCAGCAGCAATGCCTTCGAGCCGCGCATGGCACCCGTGCCGGCGCTGGGCGAGCACAGCGAGACGATCCTGCGGCAACTGGGCCTGTCCAGCGCGCGCATCGCCGAATTGCACGCTGCGGGGGCCATCTGATGAACAGCACAGGAGCACAAGCCATGAACACCCCGGATCCCCGTGCCTGGATCGGCCGCATCGAAGAAAGCCGCGACCAGCTCAGCCACAACCTGGTCAAGCGCATCGCCGCCACCCTTGGCGAAACCTCACCGCAGCCGGGCGAGGCCCTGCCGCCGCTGTGGCACTGGGCGTTCTTCCAGGAACCGGTGAGCGAAGACGGCCTCGGCGCCGACGGCCATCCCGCCCGGGGAGGCTTCCTGCCCCCGGCCGAGGGACGCAACCGCATGTGGGCCGGTAGCCGCCTGACATTCAGAAAGGCTTTGCGGGTCGGCGCCGAGGTGGAGCGCCTGTCGACCATCGTCAACGTCGAGGAAAAACACGGCCGCACCGGCTCGCTGCTGTTCGTCACGGTGCGCCACGAGTTGTTCCAGGACGGCGAATGCGTGTTGGTGGACGAGCAGGACATCGTCTACCGCGAGCCCTCGCCGCCCAAGCTCGGTGGTACCCAGGCGCTGCCCGAGGGCCAGTGGCGCGAGGCCGTGCAGCCCAGCCCGACCCTGCTGTTCCGCTACTCGGCGGTGACCTTCAACGGCCACCGCATTCATTACGACTGGCCCTATGTCACCGAGGCCGAGGGCTATCCGGGACTGGTGGTGCATGGTCCGTTGATCGCTACCCTGAGCCTGCGCGCCTTTGTCCGGGCCAATCCGGGGGTGACCTTGAACAGCTTCAGCTTCCGCGGCGTGCGCCCGCTGATCGCGCCAACGCCGTTCGAAATCGGCGGGCGCATCGTCGAGCCGGGCAAGGCGCAGGTCTGGGCCGGCAACGGCGATGGCAGCGCGCAATTGGGTGAAATCGGCTTTACGGGAGTTCCGGCATGAACCTGGTACGCAGTGCATTGTTCGTCCCTGCGACCCGCCCCGAGCGGATCGCCAAGGCCCTGGCCAGCGGCGCCGACCGGGTCATCGTCGATCTGGAAGATGCGGTGGAGGAAGCGCTCAAGGACCAGGCGCGGGCCAATCTCGCAGGCTTCCTCGCCGAGCAGCCAGAAGCGCGGGTTCTGGTGCGGGTCAATGCGCCGGGGCATCACGGTCATCACGCCGATCTGGCCCTGTGTCGCGAGCATGTCGGGGTCAGCGGCATCCTGCTGCCCAAGGCGGAAACCGCGGAGCAGGTCGCGCTGGCCCATGCCAGCGGCAAGCCGGTGTGGCCGATCATCGAGAGCGCTCGCGGTCTGGCGGGCGTCGCGGACCTGGCGCGGGCGCCGGGGGTGGAGCGCCTGTCGTTCGGCAGCCTCGACCTGGGCCTGGACCTCGGCCTGCGCACTGGCAGCAGCGCCGCCCTCCAGGTGCTCGACCAGGCGCGCTATGCAGTGCTGCTGCACAGCCGGGTGGCGGGCCTGGCGCCGGCGCTGGACGGGGTGTACCCCGATATCGCCGACAGCGACGGGCTGCGCGAATCGGTGCAGTTCGCTCGCGACATGGGCTTTGGTGGGGCCTTGTGCATTCACCCGGGGCAGGTGGCGGTGATCCATGCCGCGTTGCGTCCGGATGAGCAGGAGCTGGACTGGGCGCGGCGGGTCGCGGCGGCTGCGGCCGAGGGTGCCGGGGTATTCGTGCTCGACGGACAGATGGTCGATGCCCCGGTGATCGCCCGGGCCCGGGCCATCCTGCAACGGGCCGGATAGATACTCCAGGAAGCTCTGCCTATGGGAAGGCCCTTGATGACCTCATCGCCGGCAAGCCGGCTCCCACAGGATTTGTGCCCGGCACGGACCCTGTGGGAGCTGGCTTGCCAGCGATAGCGCCGCTGAAACCACAGCCAAAATTACAGGCCATGCCATGCCCCAGACCGCGACCCACACGCCGCAATGCGCCCGCTACATCCTCGACGCCGCCCGCGAGTTGCTGGCCGAAGTCGGCTACGGCGCCATGTCGATGCGCCAGTTGGCCAGCCGCGCCGGTATCCTGCCCGGCAGCCTGTACCACCATGTCGCCGGCAAGCAGGAGTTGCTGCTGTACGTGCTGCTCGACCTGCACCAGCAGCGCGACGCCGCCTGGAAAGCCCGCTCCCGCGCCACCAGCAAGGCGGGCAAGCTGCGCGCCTTCATCGCCTTCGTCCTCGACCGGCAAGCGGCCTGCCCGGCCGAGTCGCTGATCCTCGAACACGAAGCCCGCCATCTCTCCCGCGAGCAAAGCGACTGGCTGGCACGTCAAGCCCATGGTCTGTGCGGCCAGTTGCAGCGTCTGCTGGAACGCGATGGCCTGCCCCGCGCGGAGGCCCAGAGTGCCGCCGTGGCGATCATGGCCCTGCTCGGTAGCGCCCATGCCCTACGCCAGCACACCGACATCTGGACAGCATCCCGCCTGCATGCCCATTTCCACCAGCTAGCCCTGCGCCTGCTAGGTGTCGCGACCAGCACACCAGAGCCCTTATAAACATATTCGATATCCGCTTAAGGATTTCCCAGAGGCGGTCCCCACGCATTCGGCCTTAGAGTCAAACCTCGCCCCATGGCGGCCAGGTGGCTCAGCGCCAGCCATCAACGTTTTCGAAGGCTGGCGCGTTGTTCACCCTTACAAAAACAAAAGGTGAATCCGAATGCTCAATGAATCTGTCGACGTCAAGGCGTGGATCGACAACCGCCCCGTGGCGGGCTACCAGTGGCTGATCCTCGGCCTGTGTTTCCTGATCGTGCTGTTCGACGGCTTCGACGTCGCGGTGATGGGCTTTATCGCCCCGTCGCTGATGCAGGAATGGGGGCTGTCCCGCGCCGCCTTCGGCCCGGTGATGAGCGCCGGCATGGTCGGCCTGGCCATCGGCGCGCTGACCGCCGGCCCCTACGCCGACCGCCTCGGGCGCAAGAAAGTGCTGCTGATCGCGGTCACCGGCTTCGCCCTGCTCAGCCTCGGCTGTGCCTTCGCCCGCAACCCCTGGGAACTGGCCGGGCTACGCTTGCTGATCGGCATCGCCCTCGGCGCCGCGCTGCCCAACTGCACTACCCTGCTCAGCGAATACCTGCCCGAGCGCAACCGCTCGCTGCTGATCACCCTGATGTTCACCGGCTTCAACCTCGGCTCCGGCGCCGGCGGTTTCCTCGCCGCCTGGCTGATTCCGGCCCATGGCTGGCAGGCAGTGCTGCTGGCCGGGGGCATCCTGCCGCTGATGCTGCTGCCGTTCCTCTGGGCGCTGTTGCCGGAGTCGGCGCACTTCCTCGCCGTGCGCAACGCCCCGGCCAGCCAGATCGCCAAGGCCCTGGGCAAGCTCGGCGGACGCTTCGCCGCCGAGACCCGCTTCTACGTTGCCGAACCGCCGCTGCAAAACAAGGCTCCGGTGAGCCAGTTGTTCATCCCGCGCTACCGCCTGGGCACCTTGGCCCTGTGGCTGACCTACTTCATGGGCCTGCTGGTGATCTACCTGACCATGGGCTGGCTGCCGACCCTGCTGCGCGACAGCGGCCTGAGCATCGAGCGCGCCGCCACCATCACCGGCCTGTTCCAGATCGGCGGCACCGTCGGCGCCCTGGTGGTGGGCTGGATCATGGACAAGCGCAACCCCAACGGCGTGATCGCCAGCGCCTATGTGCTGGGCGGCCTGTGCATCCTGTTGCTCGGCGCCCTGAGCCTGGAATCCAGCCTGCTGGCCGTGGGCGTGCTGGCCGCCGGCTTCTGCATGAGCGGCGCGCAGACCGGCCTGAATGCCTTCGCCCCCGGCTACTACCCCACCGACTTCCGCGCCACCGGCGTAAGCTGGATGCTCGGTATCGGACGTTTCGGCGCGATCTTCGGCTCGCTGGTCGGCGGCGCGGTGCTCAGCCTGGGCCTTGGCTTACCGCTGCTGTTCACCCTGCTGGGCACTCCGGCGTTCATCGCTGCCGCGGCCATCCTCGTCAACGGCCATGCGCGGCGCCGCGCCAGCCAGGCGCTGCTGGCGCACTAACTTTCACCGATCAAGGACCTCGTCATGGCACGCATCATCGGCGGACTCGCCGTCTCCCACACCCCGACCATCGGCTTTGCCGTCGACCACGACAAGCAGGAGGAAGCCGCCTGGGCGCCGATCTTCGAGAGCTTCAAGCCGGTCCAGGCCTGGCTCCAGGCGCGTCGGCCGGATGTGCTGTTCTACATCTTCAACGACCACGTCACCTCGTTCTTCTTCGACCACTACAGCGCCTTCGCCCTGGGTGTCGACGAGCAGTACGGCGTCGCCGACGAAGGCGGCAACCCGCGTGACCTGCCGGCCATCGGCGGCCATGCGGCGCTGTCCCGGCATATCGGCCAGAGCCTGATGGCCGACGAGTTCGACATGAGCTTCTTCCGCGACAAGCCGCTGGACCACGGCTTCTTCTCACCGATGTCGGCACTGCTGCCCTGCGAAGAAGGCTGGCCGGTGCAGATCGTGCCGCTGCAGGTCGGCGTGCTGCAATTCCCGATTCCCAGCGCAGCGCGCTGCTACAAGCTCGGCCAGGCCCTGCGCCGGGCCATCGAGAGCTACCCGGAAGACCTCAAGGTAGCCATCGTCGCCACCGGTGGCGTCTCGCACCAGGTCCACGGCGAGCGCTGCGGATTCAACAACCCGGAGTGGGATGCGCAGTTCATCGACCTGTTCGTCAACGACCCGCAGCAACTGACCCGCCTGACCCAGGCCGAATACGCCCGTCTCGGCGGCATGGAAGGCGCCGAGGTGATCACCTGGCTGATCATGCGCGGCGCCCTGTCGGCCAATGTCGAGCAGCTGCACTACGACTACTACCTGCCGTCGATGACCGGCATAGCCACCCTGCTCCTGGAGAACCGTGATCGCCCGCTGTCGGCCGAGGTCAACGCCCGGCACCTGGCGCATATGGGCCATCAACTGGCCGGTGCCGAGCTGCTTGAGGGCTCCTACCCCTTCACCCTGGAGCGCAGTGCCCGCGGCTATCGCCTGAACAAGTTCCTGCATCGCATGATCGAGCCGGACTGGCGCGCGCGCTTTCTGCTGGAGGCGGAAGCCATGTACGAGGAAGCCGGGCTCAGCGAGGAAGAACGCGACCTGCTGCGCCGCCGCGACTGGCGCGGACTGATCCACTACGGGGCGATCTTCTTCGTCCTGGAAAAGCTCGGCGCGGTATTGGGCATCTCCAACCTGGACATCTATGCCGCCATGCGCGGCCAGAGCCTCCAGGAGTTCATGAAGACCCGCAACCAGCAAGTGCTGTACTCGGTCGCCGGCAAGGCCGACTGACCCTCCCCTCGCCCCGCTTGCCGGGGCGATAACCCCCTGGCGTCACCTGCCTGCGCAACCTGCGCCGGGCGGCAACGCCGTGTCCAACGCATGGAATAACAACAACAATGAACAGCACCCGCCGCTTGTCCCGCTTCAACACCCTGGCCGTCGCCTGCGCCCTGCCGCTGCCGGCCCTGGCCGCCGGTTTCATCGATGACGCCAGCAGCACCCTGACCCTGCGCAACTTCTACCTCAACCGCAACTTCGTCGACACCGCCAGCCAGGGCAAGGCCGAGGAATGGACGCAAAGCTTCATCCTCGACGCGAAATCCGGCTTTACCCAGGGCACCGTCGGCTTCGGCCTGGATGTGCTCGGCCTGTACAGCCTCAAGCTGGATGGCGGCCAGGGCACCACCAATACCCAGCTGCTGCCGGTCCACGACGGCGGCCACCCGGCCGACGACTACGGGCGCATGGCGGTGGCCGGCAAAATGCGCTTCTCCAAGACCGAACTGAAGGTCGGCGAATGGTCACCGGTGCTGCCGATCCTGCGCTCGGACGACGCCCGTTCGCTGCCGCAGACCTTCCAGGGCGCGCAGGTCACCTCGCGGGAGATCGACGGCCTGACCCTGTATGGCGGGCAAATGCGCCAGAACAGCCCGCGCAACGACGCCAGCCGCGAGGACATGTCGCTGTTCAACCGTCCGGGCTTTACCTCCGACCGTTTCAACTTCGCCGGCGGCGAGCTGCGCTTCAACCAGGAGCGCACCCTGGTCGGCCTGTGGAGCGCGCAACTGCAAGACATCTACCGCCAGCATTACCTGACCCTGCAACACAGCCAGCCCGTGGGCGACTGGGTGCTGGGCGCCAACCTCGGCTGGTTCATCGGCAAGGACGACGGTGCCGCCCGTGCCGGCGAACTGGACAACCGCACCGCCAGCGGGCTGTTCTCGGCGCGGCATGGCGGCAGCACCTTCTACCTCGGCCTGCAGAAGGTCATGGGCGACGACGAGTGGTTCCGGGTCAACGGCACCAGCGGCGGCGTGCTGGCCAACGACACCTTCAACTCCAGCTACGAGAATGCCGGCGAGCGCTCCTGGCAACTGCGCCATGACTACGACTTCGCCGCGCTGGGCATCCCCGGCCTGACCCTGATGAACCGCTACCTGCAAGGCCACGACGTGCACAACGCAAGCACCGATGACGGTCGCGAGTGGGGCCGCGAGACCGAGGTGGCCTACACCGTGCAGTCCGGCCCGCTGAAAAACCTCAACGTCAAATGGCGCAACTCCAGCCAGCGCCGCGACTGGGGCAGCGGCACCCGCTTCGACGAAAACCGGCTGATCTTCAACTACCCGTTCAAGCTGCTCTGATCCGGCAACTCGGCGACCACCTGGCGCAGGCTCGCCATCAGCGCCTCGGCCAGCGGCGAGTGCAGGCTCGCCGTGCGGCAGGTCAGGCCGATGGCGCGGGTGGTGGCGGCCAGTGCCAGGGGCAGGATGCACAGTTCGTCGCGCTCGATCTCGTGCTCCAACTGGTGCGCCGAAACGATCGCCAGCATGTCCGAGCGCAATAGCAGGCCGCGGATGATCGCCAGGTCGGCACTTTCCACCCGCGGCTGCGGCGGCGCCAGGCCCTGGGCGGCGAAGCTGTCGTCCACCAGTTGCCGCGCCGGCGATCCGGCCCGTGGCAGCACCCATTGCGCATCGGCCAGGGCCCGGGCATCCGGGCGCCGGCCATGCAGCGGATGCTCGCGGCGCGCCAGTACCACCATGTTCTCCGACCACAGCGCCTCGCCGCTCAGGTCGCTGGCGTAGCTGCTGCCGCGCAGTGCGCCGAAGATGAAATCCACATCCCCCGCCCGCAGCTCGGTGGCCAGCAGGTCGAACGGGCTCTCGTTGGTGATCACGTGGATGCCGGGGTGTTCGGCAAGCAGGCGGACGATGGCTTCGGGCAGGATCCGCGTGCGCCCCAGCGGCAGCGCGCCGACCTGGACCACGCCCTGGAGCGTGCCGCGCAGGGCATCCAGGTCGGTATCGATATGACGCAGTTCATTCAGTGCCCGGCGGATCGGGAAGACGATTTCCTGGCTCGCCCGGGTCGGTTGCAGGCCCCGTGGCGTGCGCTCGAACAAGGCCTGCCCGGCGCCTCCTTCCAACACCTTGAGCGCGGCGCTGACCGCCGGCTGGCTGAGGCCGAAATGGCTGGCGACGGTCTGCATATGGCGGCTTTCGCAGAGCTTGGCGAACACCTGCAGGCGGCGGGCCTGGAACAGGTACAACGGCTCGATATCCGCGGCGGCACCGAGCAGGCGCGGCACCGTATCCAGTTCCGCCAGCACCCTGCGCGCCCGGGGCAGTACATGCTCGCCCTGGGTGGTCAGGCGCATGCCATTGGCGTGGCGCTCGAACAGCGGCACGGCGAGGCGCGCCTCCAGCTCGGAAATGGCCCGGGTCACCACCGACTGGGCGCGGAACAGCGTCTCGCAGGCCTTGGAGACGCTGCCCAGGTCGGCGACCCGGACGAAGGCGCGGACCTGCATCAGGTTGATTGGTTCGTCGGTTGGCATGTGCCGTTCGCCCCCTTCCAATTGGTCGATGTGGAACCTGTGGGAGCTGGCTTGCCAGCGATTGCAGTAGTGAATTCACTGAAGCAATCGCTGGCAAGCCAGCTCCCACAGGGGCCAAGTCGCTGCGGGACTATGCGCGTGACTTGGCTCAGCCGCAATAAGCAAAACGCATACCCCCCTCAAGCCTACGCATTACCCCGCCAACACCCCGACTGACATCCTTGGGCAAAACCCAGCAGGAGCCTTGCCCCATGAACCCCACCCCCAAAACCGCGCTGGTGGTCAGCGCCCATTCCGCCGATTTCGTCTGGCGCGCCGGCGGCGCCATCGCCCTGCACGCCGAGCAGGGCTACGCGGTGCATATCGTCTGCCTGTCGTTCGGCGAGCGCGGCGAGTCGGCCAAGCTGTGGCGCAAGGGCGAGATGACCGAGGACAAGGTCAAGGCCGCGCGCCGCCAGGAAGCCGAGGCCGCTGCCGAAATTCTCGGGGCCAGCGTCGAGTTCTTCGATATCGGCGACTACCCGATGCGCGCCGACAAGGACACCCTGTTCCGCCTCGCCGACGTGTTCCGCCGGGTGCAGCCGGAGTTCGTCCTCAGCCACTCGCTGAAGGACCCGTACAACTACGACCACCCGCTGGCCATGCACCTGGCCCAGGAAGCGCGGATCATCGCCCAGGCCGAAGGCTACCGCCCCGGCGAGAAGATTGTCGGCGCGCCGCCGGTGTACAGCTTCGAGCCGCACCAGCCCGAGCAATGCGAATGGCGCCCGGATGTGCTGCTGGACATCACCTCGGTGTGGGAGCGCAAGTACGCCGCGATCCAGTGCATGGCCGGCCAGGAACACCTGTGGGAGTACTACACCCGGGTCGCCCTGCAACGCGGCGTGCAGGCCAAGCGTAACGTCGGCATCGCCTCCAGCCGCGACATCGTCTACGGCGAGGGCTACCAGAGCATCTTCCCGCGGGTGACGGAGAACCTGGCATGAGCGAACTGATCGGCAAGACCGGCTATGTGGTGCGCAACATCCGCCGCGCCGAGCCCGAGGTGATCGACACCCTCGGCCAGCTTGGCGTCGCCACGGTGCACGAGGCCCAGGGCCGCAAGGGCCTGCTCGGCTCGCAACTGCGACCGATCCAGCAAGGCGTGGCGCAGGCCGGGTCGGCGGTGACGGTGCTGGTGGCGCCGGGTGATAACTGGATGTTCCACGTCGCCGTGGAGCAGTGCCAACCCGGCGACCTGCTGGTGGTGGCGCCGAGTTCGCCGTGCAGCGACGGCTACTTCGGCGACCTGCTGGCCACCTCGCTCAAGGCCCGTGGCGTGCGTGGCCTGGTCATCGATGCCGGCGTGCGTGACAGCCAGACCCTGCGCGAGATGGGCTTTGCCGTGTGGTCGCGGGGCATCAATGCCCAGGGCACGGTCAAGGAAACCCTCGGCTCGGTGAACCTGCCGCTAGTGTGCGCCGGTCAACTGATCAACCCCGGCGACGTGGTGGTGGCCGACGACGACGGCGTGGTGGTGGTACGCCGTGGCGAAGCCCGCGATGTGGCCCAGGCCGGTCTGGGCCGGGCCGAACTGGAAGAGCAGAAACGCCTGCGCCTGGCCAATGGCGAGCTGGGCCTGGACATCTATGGCATGCGTCCACGCCTGGAGGAAAAAGGCCTGGTCTACCTGGACAGCCTTGCCGACCTGGAGCGCCGCCTGTGAGCCAGCTGCGTATCCCCTGCCTGCTGATGCGTGGCGGCACCTCCAAGGGCGCCTTCTTCCTGGCCGACGACCTGCCTGCCGACCGCGCCCAGCGCGATCGCCTGCTGCTGGCGGTGATGGGCTCGCCGGACGCCCGGCAGATCGACGGCATCGGCGGTGCCGACCCGCTGACCAGCAAGGTGGCGATCATCCGCCGCAGTGCCCGCGCCGATGCCGATGTCGACTACCTGTTCGCCCAGGTGCTGTTGGACGAGGCGCGGGTCGACGAGGGCCAGAACTGCGGCAATATCCTCGCCGCCGTCGGCCCGTTCGCCCTTGAGCGCGGCCTGCTGCCGATCCAGGGCGACAGCACCCGGGTACGGATCTTCATGGAAAACACCGGGCAGGTTGCCGTGGCCACGATCGCCACGCCGGACGGCGCCGTGAGCTACGCCGGCGAAACCCGTATCGACGGCGTGCCAGGCACAGGCGCCGCGATCGTCATCGCCTTCGAGGATATCGCCGGCTCCAGTTGCGGCAGCCTGCTACCGACCGGCTCGCCGCGGGACTGCTTCGACGGGGTCGAGGTGAGCTGCATCGACAACGGCATGCCGGTGGTGCTGGTGCGCGCCGAAGACCTCGGGCGCAGTGGCCATGAGAGCCGCGAGCAACTGGACGCCGACGATGAGCTGAAGGCGCGCCTGGAATCGATCCGCCTGCAGGCCGGGCCACGCATGAACCTGGGCGATGTCAGCCAGCGCAACGTGCCGAAGATGTGCCTGGTGGCCGCGCCGGTCGCCGGCGGCAGCATCGCCACCCGCTCCTTCATTCCGCATCGCTGCCACGCCTCCATCGGCGTATTCGGCGCGGTCAGCGTGGCCACCGCCTGCCTGATCGAGGACACCGTGGCCCGGCCGCTGGCGCAGGTTCAGCCGGGCCCGGTGCAGCGGCTGTCGGTGGAGCATCCCAGCGGCGAGTTCAGCGTGGAGATCCACCAGCAAGGCGGACGCATCGTCAGCTGCGGGCTGGTCCGCACCGCGCGGGCGCTGTTCGATGGCGTGGTGCTGGTGGCCGCTAGCTGACCGGCTCGTCCACCACATCACCGCGCTGGCGGAGCAATTCGACGAAACTGCTCAGGCAACGCGACACCATGCCCCGCCGCCACACCAGCCAGGTGCGCAGATAGCGGAAGCGCTCCGACAGCGGCCAGACGCTGACCGTGCTGCAGCCCGGCATGCTGTCGAGCATGCTGCGCGGCATCAGCGCCAGGCCGGCGCCAGCACTGACGCAGGCGAGCATGCCGTGGTAGGACTCCATTTCGAGGATCTTGCCCGGCACCGCCGCGTCCTGGGCGAACCAGCTTTCGAAGTGATGGCGGTACGAGCAGTTGGCGCGGAAGGCGTAGATAGTCGAGCCGTTGACCTCGGCGGCGCGGCTGATCGGCGGATGGTTCAGTGGCGCGATCAGCACCATCTCCTCGGTGAACACCGGCACCCCTTCCAGCGCCGGGTGCAGCACCGGGCCATCGACGAAGGCAGCGCTCAGGCGCCCGGCGAGCACGCCGTCGATCATCGCTCCGGAGGGGCCAGTGCTGAGGTCCAGTTCGACCTTGGCATAGAGCTGGTTATAGGCCGCCAGCACCGCAGGAATGCGCACCGCCGCCGTGCTTTCCAGCGAGCCGAGGGCGAAGGCGCCCTGGGGCTCGTCACCGGCCACGGTCTGCCGCGCCTCGGCCACCAGGTCGAGAATACGCTTCACATAGTCGAGAAAATTCCACCCGGCCGGTGACAGGCGCAGGCGACTTTTCTCGCGGATGAACAGTTCGGCGCCCAGTTCTTCTTCCAGTTGTCGGATTCTCGTGGTCAGGTTCGACGGCACCCGATGAATATGCTGGGCCGCCGCACTGATGCTGCCCTGCTCTGCCACGGCCTTGAACATCTCCAGCTGGACCAGATCCATAGAGTCATTCTCTCTGCGTGAATGTTTCGCTCAGTATTATTCAGTTTCTGCGAAACATACAACGCAGTAGGCTCCTTCTCACACACCGTCCACGAGAACGCCAAAAATGACCGTGATCAGCCACCACACCCATGCCTTGTCGATCAACCCTGCCACTGGCGAGCAGATCGGCCACTACGCCTACGAAAACGACGCTGCCCTCGACGCCGCCCTGGCCCGAGCTGCTGCCGGTTACGCGGTGTGGCGGCGCACGCCGCTGGAAGGCCGCGTCAGCCAGTTGCGCGCCCTGGGCGCCGCGCTGCGTGACAACGCCGAAGCCATGGCGCTGATGATCACTGACGAAATGGGCAAGCCGATCGCCCAGGCCCGTGGCGAAATCGAAAAATGCGCCCAGCTCTGCGACTGGTACGCCGAAGCCGGCCCGGCCATGCTCGCCCCGGAACCAGCCCCGGTACCGGTGGGCAAGGCGCGCATCGAATACCGTCCGCTCGGCCCGCTGCTGGCGGTGATGCCGTGGAACTTCCCGATCTGGCAGGTGCTGCGCGGCGCCGTCCCGGCCCTGCTGGCCGGCAACACCTACGTGCTCAAGCACGCGCCGAACGTAATGGGCAGCGCCTACCTGCTACTGGACGCGTTCAAGCGCGCCGGCTTCCCTGAAGGCGTGTTCGAGGTGATCAACGTCACCCCTGACGGCGTGTCCAAGGCCATCGCCGACCCGCGCATCGCCGCCGTGACCCTGACCGGCAGCGTCCGCGCCGGTACCGCCATCGGCGCCCAGGCCGGTGCCGCGCTGAAGAAATGCGTGCTGGAACTGGGTGGCTCCGACCCGTTCATCGTGCTCAACGATGCCGACCTCGATGAAGCGGTGAAAGCCGCCGTGATCGGCCGCTACCAGAACACCGGCCAGGTCTGCGCCGCGGCCAAGCGCCTGATCGTCGAGGAAGGCGTGGTCCAGGCTTTCACCGAGAAGTTCGTCGCCCTGACCCGCGAGCTGGTGATGGGTGACCCGCGCAATGCCGACACCTATATCGGCCCGATGGCCCGTTTCGACCTGCGTGACGAGCTGGATGGCCAGGTCCAGGCGACCCTGGCCGAAGGCGCCACCCTGCTGCTCGGTGGTGACAAGGCCGAGGGCGAAGGCAACTACTACCTGCCGACCGTGCTGGCCGACGTCACCGACCAGATGACCTCATTCAAGGAAGAGCTGTTCGGCCCGGTGGCGTCGATCATCACCGCCCGCGACGCCCGGCATGCCCTGCAACTGGCCAACGACAGCGAATTCGGCCTGGCCTCGACCATCTACACCGCCAATGTGGAACTGGCCGAGCAACTGGTGGAAGAGCTGGATACCGGCGGCATCTTCATCAACGGCTACTGCGCCAGCGACCCGCGGGTGACCTTCGGTGGGGTGAAGAAGAGTGGTTTCGGGCGGGAGTTGTCGCACTTTGGGGTGCGCGAGTTCTGCAATGCGCAGACGGTGTGGCTGGATAGGAACTGAGGCAACGCAACCACCTGTGGGAGATCAGGCAGACGGGGTTGTAGCTGCTGGCCCCATCGCCGGCAAGCCGGCTCCCACAGGGATAGCACCGCCCTCAAGGACTGTGGTGGACCTGTGGGAGCTGGCTTGCCAGCGATGAGGCCGGCACTGACATCACCCCAGGCAACGGGTCACATGCTTGACCGACTGATACGCCGACAACCCCCACGGCCCCAGCTCGCGGCCGATGCCGCTGCCCTTGGTGCCGCCCCATGAGGTTTCGACGAACACCGCCTGGATCGAGTTGATCCAGACATGCCCGACTTCCAGGGCATCGGCGACCCGCTCGGCGCGCTCGAGATCAGCACTGACCACCGTGGCCACCAGGCCGAAACGGCTGTCGTTGGCCAGGGCAATGGCTTCTTCCTCGGTACGGAAACGCTGGCTGCACAGCACCGGGCCGAAGATTTCCTCGCTCCACAGACGGCTGTCCGCCGGCACATCGGCGTATAGGGTCGGGCTGACGAACCAGCCGGCACGGTCCAGCGGCTTGCCGCCGGCCAGGCAGTTCAGGCCCTCTTCCTTCGCCACGGCAAAGTACGCCGCCACCTTGAGCCATTGGCCCTGGCTGGTCAGCGGGCCCATGTCGACTTCCTCGCTCAGCGGGTTGCCAACGCGCAACTGCTCCAGCGCGACTTTCAGCTTGGCCAGCAGGGCATCGGCGATGCCGTCCTGGATCAGCAGGCGCGAAGTGGCCGAGCACATCTGCCCGGCGTTCCAGCAGATGCCGGCGACGATCCACTCCACCGCCTGGTCCAGGTCGCAGTCGTCGAACACCACGATGGCCGACTTGCCGCCCAGTTCCAGGGTCACCGGCCGGCACTGCGCCGAGGCACTGCGCATCACCTGGCTGCCGACGGTGTTGCTGCCGGTGAAGGACAGCTTGTCGAGGCCGTTGTGGTTGCTCAGGGCGATACCGGTTTCGGCCTTGCCGACCACGATGTTCAGCACGCCCGCCGGCAGGCCCAGTTGCTCGGCGATCTGCCCGTAGCTCTGCTCGATCAGCGGGGTGATCTCCGACGGCTTGAGCACCACGGTGCAGCCGGCGGCCAGGGCCGGGGCCAGCTTCCAGGCGCTGGTCACCAGCGGGAAGTTCCACGGCACGATCAGGCCGACCACGCCCACCGGCTCCAGGCGGGTGCGGGCACTGAAGCCCGGAGCGGCCAGGGCCACGTTCGGGTCCTTCTGCGCCTGCTGTTCGATCAGGTCGGCGTAGTAGCCGAAGGTGGCGACGGCGTCATCCAGGTCGACTTCCGCTTCATGCCGCGGCTTGCCGTTGTTGCGCATTTGCAGGGCGATCAGTTCCTCGCGGCGCTGGCCCAGTTGCTCGGCAAAACCGCGCAGGTAGCCGGCGCGGGTCGCCACGTCGGTGTTTTTCCACGCTGGCAGGGCCTGGCGTGCGGCGGCCACGGCCTCGTCGACCTGGGCGGCACTGGCCGCCAGCAGTTCGGCGAAAGGCTCACCGAGGGACGGATCGAAGACCTTGATGCAGTCGGCAGTGGCGCCATCCACCCAGCGGCCGGCGATGTAATGAGTCATGTGCAGCTCCAGTCAGGCCGTTTCGGCATTCGACAGCGGCGCGGACGCCGCCGGTTTGCGGTACACCCAGCGCGGGCCCTTGGGGCCATACACCGCGGCGGGTTCGGGGAAGAGATTGATCAGCGCCAGGTACAGCACGGCGGCCAGGCCCAGGGTGATCGGCAGGCTGATATCGATGCCGCCGGCCAGCTCGCCCAGGGTGCCGACGAACTGCCCCGGCAGGTTGACGAAGCACAGGCCGGTGATCGCGCTGGGGATCCAGGCGCCCATGCCGCGCCAGTTCCAGCCGTGATTGAACCAGTAGCGGCCGCCGCGCTCGCCGCGGGTGAACACTTGCAGGTCATCGGCGTGGTAGTAGCCGCGGCGGGTGATCAGGCCGAGGATCATGATCACCATCCACGGGCTGGTGCAGGTGATGATCAGCACGGCGAAGGTCGACACGCTCTGCACCAGGTTGAAGGCGAAGCGGCCGATGAAGATGAAGGCGATGGCGGCGACGCCGATCAGCAGGGTCGCCCCGGCGCGGCTGAGCAGGCGCGGGAACACGCTGGACATGTCCAGGCCGGTGCCATACAGCGCCGTGGTGCCGGTGGACATGCCGCCGATCACCGCGATCAGGCACACCGGCAGGAAGAACCAGGCCGGCGAGATGGCCAGCAGGCCGCCGACGTAGTTGTTCGCCTGGATGTACTCGGGTGCGTTGCTCGCCACCAGGGTCGCGGTGCACAGGCCGAAGAAGAACGGGATCAGGGTGCCGATCTGCGAGGCGATCACCGCCAGCATGATCCGCGCCTTGGGGGTTTCCCGCGGGATGTAGCGCGACCAGTCGCCGAGGAAGGCACCGAACGACACCGGGTTGCTCATGGCCAGCAGCGCCGCGCCGATGAAGGCTGCCCAGAAGCCCGGCTGGCCGAGGTTGACGCTACCGGCGAAGCCCGCGTCGAACGGCCCGGAGAAGGCGAAGATGCCCAGCAGGAACATCAGGCTCGACGCCCATACGGCGATCTTGTTGACCCACAGCATGAAGCGGAAGCCGTAGATGCACACGATCAGCACCAGCACGGCGAACAGCCCGTAGGCCAGGCCCAGGGTCAGGTCGGTTTCCGGCAGCCCGGCCAGGCGCTTGGCGCCGCCGACCAGGGCATCGCCGGAACTCCACACCGACAGCGAGAAGAACGCCACCGCGGTGAGCAGCGACAGGAAGGAACCGACGATACGCCCGTGCACGCCGAAATGCGCACCGGACGACACCGCGTTGTTGGTGCCGTTGAGCGCACCGAACAGGCCCATGGGCGAAAGGATCAGCGCACCGACCGCAACGCCCAGCAGGATCGCCCAGACCCCGGCCTGGAACGACAGGCCGAACAGCACCGGGAAACTGCCCAGTACTGCGGTGGCGAAGGTATTGGCGCCACCGAAGATCAGGCGGAACAGGTCCAGGGGAGAGGCATCGCGTTGATGATCGGGAATCTGTTCGACCCCGTTGGTTTCGATTCCGGAAGAATGGCTCATGGTGGTGCTCCAGCGCCTGTCGTGATTGTTGTTGAGTGCGTTGGCAGTGGCGGCAAGGCCGCCGGAAAAGAATCAGCTATCGCTCAGTGCCGACAGGTGCTCATGACAGGCCAGCCAGTGCTCGCCGTGCAGGCGGAAGACGATGGTTTCCCGTTCCTGCAACTGAAGTTCTTCGCCGCCGACCCGCAGGTGGGTGGCCACGTCATGCATGAAGATCGCCACATCGCCCTGCAGGCTGACCTGGCCATTGCTCGACTGGCAGCCGAGCACGGCAAAGCCTTCGGCCTGCCATTGCGCCCACACCTGCTCGTAGGCAAGACGGGACATCAGCGGTTGCGGGAGGGTGTGGAAAAGGAAGGTAGCGTCTTCGCTGAAGCAGGCGAAGTAGCGTTGGGTATCGTTGCTGGCGAAGGCCTGGACCAGGGCGGCGGCGGCCTGCAGTACCTGGGTTTCGCGCGTAAGGGTCTGGTTCACGAGTGTGGCACTCACGGTTTTTGTAGTTGTCGTGAGGGATTCTGGCGAGGCGCCAGTGCCAGACAAATCGCTGGAGGCAAATAATCAGTTCAGGAATTTCTAAACCATCCCGTTCGACGGCGCAGAACCCACTCCCATAGAACACTACATAACTCACTGATTGACTGGCCCCTGTGGGAGCTGGCTTGCCAGCGATGACCATGGGTATCTACACATCTCTGCCATGCTCAACGCGGACCTTGTGGGAGCGGCTGTTAGCCGGGACGCCGGACCGCGCGATCGGCGGCGAAGCCGTCGTAAAACCTAAGTCCCAGATCTGCCTGACACACCGAGGGCACCGGTTTTGTGGCCGCTTCGCGCCCAATCGCGGCTAACAGCCGCTCC
>Ga0222427_100839_pt1 | contig 25282 bp, 22 predicted proteins | sample 2B20Ametagenome_FD_182890 | JGI IMG/M metagenome (GOLD analysis project Ga0222427, IMG submission 182890) | Enriched microbial communities from leaf-cutter ant dump, University of Wisconsin, Madison, United States - 2B20A (version 2) | ecosystem: Environmental > Terrestrial > Nest > Insects nest...
CCCAGTCCAAGGCCGCAAACAGCCCAGGGGACAGCACGCAGGCCATGAGGTCACGCAGGATTTCCTGGTGCTGGAACAAGCGCCGGTAGGCCGCGTCGATCTTGCCCATGAAGGCCGTTTCCCCGTAGGTTGAACAGGGTTTGATCATGCGGCACGGCTGACCAGACTGGAGATCGGCGTGATCCTGTTTGTCACGGCAGGAAAATACCAGGCCACATGGGCCAAGCGAGCACCATGCGCTCACTTCCTCAGATAACTTTTCCTACCGCTGTCCGAATAACAGTAGCGCCCTCCCCTGGGGCCTGTGCAATAGGTCCCGGAACGACACGAACATGAGGCCTTTGCCCCCGGTGCGGTCGGCCGCGTGGCCGGCGCGGGGGTGAAACCGCCACTCGACGAGGCGCTGCACGAGCGCTTGCTGGCGCTGACCGAACCGTCATTGCAGACGAAGGTGTCCCCCTGGCAATGCGAGACGCCGCCCTTGCGGCCGCTGCAGGGCTTGTTGGCTGCCACGGCGGGCAGCGCAAAGATCAGACAGGCAAGCAGCAGGCCGAGACATGCCGTGCGTCTTGCGAGCACTGTTTCCGATCCTGTCATGGCAACCTCAATCGTGCTGCGCCCGATCAAGGGCTCGTTACGGGATTTGTATATGAAACGCCCCTGTTATTGATTCAAACCCTGGAAGCGGTCTCCGATTGAGCGCGACGCCAGTGGGCTCTCATGGCTTCATTATCGCCATAAGCAGATTCAGCATATTTTCCAATCCAGAAATCAACAAGCTTATCTTGATCCTGCAGGCCACTCAAGAATCCGTACCGCTCGATCATAGGCTTTAATTTCGTGGCGCCCTTAGCGCTCAGCCCATGATAAAACAGGAGAAACAACTCATCCGACGACAACCTCGATCTGATCAAGTCCATGTAGAAACCTCTGACGGGGAAGCCGTCTTCAAGATCCAGGAATTTATTATCGTCAACGTATCCGATCACCGAGGAGAGCGTACTAAAATAGTGGCCCATGGACCTATGAGCCATTTCGTCATAGAACCCCTCATACCGCTCGACAAAGTTGGATCCCTTGTCCTTATTATTGAGATAGTAGGTTCTAAGCACGCCACACAGAAAATTTATGCACTCCCGTCCCTGGTGGTGGCTATTGGATGACGACTGCGTCTTGTAATAGGCCGTGTCCACCGCATCACCCAGCATCTTGAGTGTTTGGAAAAACGTGTTCTCAAAAACCTGCCGCCTCAATTGATTCTTCTGGCCCTGCAGCTCATTTCGGGTTTCCGCCAGTTCCCGAGATTGCAGAAAGATGGATACCACGATCCCCGCAAAAGCCATGCCGGCAAAAAGCGTATTCAGGGCACCATATGCGTCGCCGTAAGTACCATACGCATCGCCTCCCATCCCTTCTGCTACTCCACCGATCGGGTTCAGCAACATCGGCAACCAAACAGGGTAAGTACCCCAGACCGCCGCCACCAACAGAAACGGCACAGCGACCAACACCAGCCTGCGAAGAAAATCAATTTTCACGACTTTACCCAACTTCTTCTCAAGAGACCCTAGCCAAGGCGCTAGATCCAAGCATTGAGGTGTGCGTTTTCCGCCTTTCCCACACCACCCCACACGCCACCAGCACAACCACATAATTGAACATGCGCAACCGCACCGCCGCGCCGAGATTATCGTTCCCCAGGATCCACACCGTGGCATACGCAAAGAAGAAGGCAACCAAGAATCCCACGTACCGGTCCGCATAGCGGCGATTGCACAATAACCACCATAACGCCGCGATGAAAGGCATGCTTTCCAGGAAAAACGCCAACCATGCGAACCCTGATGGAAAATACAGGCCAAACAACTGGCAAAACCAACTGCGCATGAAGTCCAGCAGGAAAGTCCACGGACTGTCAAACACGATACCCAGCGTGGTATGCCCCTCCAACACCGAAAAAATCGCCCGATAATGAACAGCTATCTGATCCAGCAGGCCCAACGCAAAGGCCACGTTCAGAGCAGCCAGATACAACGCCCCCCATAACCATAGACGAGCACGGCCGAAGTCGAATAGAAAGGCGCAAGGCAACGCAACCACAAAAGCCGCACCCAAATAAGGCCGCAGTAAATAAAGCACGCTTGCACAGGCCAGACAGGACAACAGCCACACACCGCGTATCCGGGGCGCAACCCCTGCGTCCAGCAACCGCCGCGTACAGACCAATCCCGTCACAAAGATAAACATCAAAACCTCATCTCTGTATACATCCAAGGTATAGAAATACAGAGTGGGGTACAAGCTAACCAGCACTGCGACAGCCCAGCCAGCCTGAAGTCTTGTCTTGCGCGCCATACCTCGTCGAACTACAGACAAGGCGGCCAGGGCCGGTATCACCAGCATATTGAGTCCCAGCAACACCCCTGCGACTCCTTCCCGCGAGTACCAGCCCATCGAGTGCAGAAACCTCAGGAAGGGGGGCCAGATCGTATAAGCCACGTCATCCAAACCCAAGGCATATGCATGGTACTGATCGGCATCACCCTGGATGCCGAAAGGCTGAATCGCACAAAAATCAAAAACCGAAATCTTTGCAACCACAATTACAAAAAGAAATATCGGGAACACATAACTCCATGTGGTTCCTCGCATACCTACTCCTCAGAAACGCGGGCGGCCGGGCGCCCTTACCGCGATCCCCACCCTGTCAACACGATCCGTACCGTCTTGAACACGATCAGGATATCCAGCCACAGGGAGAAATGCTTGATATAGTAAAAATCATGCTGGATCTTGACCCGCGTCGCGTCGGCGTCGCCAGCATAGCCCTGCATCACCTGCGCCCAGCCTGTGATGCCCGGTCTCACGACGTGACGGTAGATATAGAAGGGGATCTCGGCATCGAACTGATCCACAAATACGCGTTGCTCGGGACGCGGGCCTATCAGGCTCATATCGCCCTTCAGCACATTCCAGAACTGCGGAAGTTCGTCCAGCCGCGTCTTGCGGATAAAGCCCCCCACACGCGTAATGCGGTCGTCACCATGGACCGCCAGGCGCGCGCCATCGGCTTCTGCGTCGATACGCATGCTGCGGAATTTGTAGATACGGAAGTCACGGTTGCCCAGTCCCACACGGTTCTGCACGAACAGGGCCGGGCCGGGACTGTCCCAGCGGATGGCGATCGCCGTAAACAGCATCAGCGGCAGGATGACGGGTGCGACGATCAGCACACCCACAATGTCGATCAGGCGCTTGCAGATCGCATATAGCGGCGACGGCAACAAGGTGCCGACTTCGTTTTCCGACAGATGGTCGATGCGCACCCGACCAGTCAGCCCTTCCACCACCTGACGAACGTGAAAAACAGGAATGTGCGCCAGGATGCACTGCGCCAGGAACCGCTCCCACTCGGGCGTCATGCCCGAGCCGCGCAAGTCCGCAACGACCGCGTCATACCGCACCCCCTCCAGGTCCGGTTGCGTCAAGTAGCGGATTTCGAGGTTCGGCGCCGACTGCAGGGTACAGGGCGGATCCATGGGCAGCACGGCAAACTTCAGACGCCGATAGCGCCGACCGACAAAATACCCAACGTAGCACCACAGCAGGCTCAATACGTAGGCCGACAGCAATACTGGACGGGAATAGCCACTCCGATTGAAGAACAGGACCGCAAAGGCCAGCAAAAATACTCCGGTGACGATAGGCGCAATGTGCGCCATGATCCCGCCACCCGAGAAACGTGCCAGCCGCCGGAGCACAAGAATGATGACGACGAACGACAGGCTCACAGCCCACAGCGTGTTGACGCGCACTGTGTCCAGATGGTGCACAAAAAATGCACCCCAGATCCATAATGCCGGCGCCAGCAAGACGACGCACAGTCCCGCCAGCAACTGGAACGGCCCGCTCAGCAGCAAAATCTCATACCAGCGGGAGTGACGGCGTTCATAACGACCCATGCGAGCGTCCTCTTGTAAACTCAAGCGCGTCCCCTTGGACGGTTTTCTCCCACCGCCTCCTGCAGCAGCCATTCGGACAGCCGCGCATTGACTCTGCGCACATCAAACCGCTCCTCAGCCAACCGGCGGCTGGCCCCGCCCATAGACCCGATCAGATCGGGCTCCCGCACAAAGCACAGCATAGCTTGCGCCAACGCCTGCGCATTGCGCACAGGCACTCGAAAACCATTCACACCGTCCTCGATCGTCTCCCGGCACCCCGGAACATCGGTGGTGATCACTGGTCGCGCCATGGCCATGGCTTCCTGTGTGCTGCGCGGCACGCCTTCCCGCCAGGATGGCAGCACAAACACGCTGGCCTGTGCCAACCAGGGTCGCACATCCACGTGACCCGGCCATTCCAGGATACCCTCATCCACCCAGGACTGGACCTCCGCGCGCCCCAGGCCGCCCGGATTCGAGTCCAGCCCGCCCAGCAGCAGGAACCGCGCGTCTTTGTGCAGGCTACGCACTTCCTTCGCCGCCTCCACGTATTCGACGATGCCTTTTTCTCGCAGCAGCCGCGCCACCAGCAGAAAAGTGACGGGCTCGCGGACCGGCGGCGCGGGCGCCCAAACATCCAGATCCACACCGATCCCGCCCAGCACCACAGCGCGACTGGCCGGCGCCAAACCGCGCTCCACGAACTCACAACGATCATCCGGATTCAGGAAGATCACCCGATGCGCGCGAAACAAAGCCAGCCGATACAGGCCGCCCACCACCCGACGCAGGATCCTTCGCTTCCAGCCCAATGGCCGGTCCCCGTCGGTGAAGACAAAGCCCACACCCTCGATCATCGCCACTCGTCGGGGCACTCGCGTGGCCCAGGCCGCCAGCGTGCCGTAAATGACCGGCTTGGTCGAAAAGGCGAAGGTCACATCAGGACGCAGTCGACGCAGCAGGCGCATCAGCCCCCAAGCATCACACAGATCGCGCGCGGGATTCATGCCGGTCCGCTGCAAGTCATAGTCGACCGGCACGGCACCCAGGCGGCGTACGGCGGCCCGGTCCTCGTCCTGATAGTCGGGAGCCAGACACAGCACCTGCGCACTGGAAGCGCACAGCTCACGAATCCAGTCCCCCCGGAAATTCAGCAAAGAGCCAGCATGGTGCGCGAGCAGAGCTATCGTCTTCGGCATACGCTGATTATCCATCCACCCCATCCTTATGCACAGACCGGGCGGCCCGGTACACCAGGCATTGCGCGCACCGCGCCATGGCCTTGAGCTTGTCCACGAAATGAGGCTCCCTGCGGATCTGGTCGGCGTAGAACAAGAAAAATCCCCTGGGATTACGCCGCAGATGTATCGAAAAGTTCCGAGTATACCCATCCTCGAGGTACTCGCAGCGATAGACCGCACGATCCATGTAGAACAGAATCTTGCCCTGGTCGCCGATGCGGTTCCAGACATACAGGTCGGGCACGAATTTTTCGCCAGCGATCACGGGGAAGGGAGCCGCCGCCATGGCCTCGCGCCGGAACACGTAGGCCAGCTCTCCGCGGACGCGGCGCCCAGCCACCGTAGGCACCGTCGCCCAGGGCACAGGCAGATCCGCGCAAGGCAGGCCCAGGACCCGCCCCCGCACATCGGTCTTGCGAAAACACAGGCCCACCACTTCGGCATCAGTCGCCACAGGGGACAGCGCCGCCATCACCACACGCAGCGCGTTGTCCGTCAGCCAATCGTCACTATCGACGATGAAGATCCAGCCCCCGTGGGCGTGCACCACGCCGGTGTTGACGGCCACATGCTTGCCGCTGTTGGCCTGGCTCACCCGCCGGACGGGAAACGGCGCCTGCACGGCAAAATCGTCCAGCAGGGCCACGGTACCGTCGGTGCTGCCGTCGTCCACCACCAGCCATTCGAAATCCGCCTCACCCTGACGCAACAAGCTGTCGAACAGGCGCGGCAGGGTGTGGGCCCGATCATAGGCGGGAGTCAGCACGGTCAGCATCCGCCCGCCCCTCGATAGATGTCCAGCCAGTCTTCCGTCACGCGGCGGATGTCGAAGCGACGCGCTACATAGGCACGATTACACGCTGCCAGCAGCGAGGCGCGCGACGGTTCCATGCGCAGGGCGCCCCACATGCCCTGGGCCAGCGCCGCGACATCGTCCGGCGGCACCAGGAACCCATGATTGCCCATGACCTCGGCCACGCCCCCCACATCCGTCGCCACCACCAGCGTGCCCGATGCCATGGCTTCGGCCACCACCAGGCCGAAGCCCTCCACACGGGACGACAGCACCACCAGGTCCGCCGCACGCATCAGCGCGGGCACGTCATGGCGTTCACCCAGCAGGAACACGCGGTCCGTCAAGCCGAGCTGATCGCGCAGGGTCTCCAGATCGGCGCGCAGGGGCCCTTCTCCGGCGATCCACAGGTCCGTATCGGGATAATCGTCCACTACCAGGGCAAAGGCGCGCAGCAGCGCCGCCTGGTTCTTTTCCGACACCAGCCGGCCCACCGCCAGCACGCGACGGCGGTCCGCCGGCCCAGGCCAGTCTTCGACGCCGAGATGGCGGCTGAGCTCGCCGCGCTCGAACCGGCACACGTCGATGCCATTGTGGACCGTCAACATGCGGCCCTCGGGCACCGCGCCGGCCTGTTCGTACTCTGCCGCGGCCTCGTGGCTGACATGGGTCGTCACATCGGCCAGAGCGTCGGTCATACGATAGGCCAGCATGATCGCGCGCCCCCCTTCGCGGTTGCTGTGCGCCGTGCAGACCAGCCGCGGCATCGGCGCGGCGAGGCGCACGAGGCGTGTCAACAGATTCGCGTGCACCATGTGGCTATGCACCACATCCGGACGCCAGCGGTAGATCAGGGACGCCAGGCGCGCATAACCGCCCAGCAGACCCCGGGGGGTCTTGGCGCAATGTAGCGGATACAGCATGACGCGCCGCTGTCCTGGCCGCAGCGCCACGCCATCGACCATGTAGGCGATCATCACCAGATGGCCGCGCGCCGCCAGGCTATCGGCCAAGTCCACCACCTGGCGCTCGGCGCCGCCCACGTGCAATCCGGTGGACACCAGCAGAATGCGCAGCCGGGGCTGCGTCGGCACGTCCCCCGCCAGCTCGGGTATGCGCCACAGGCGCCAAGCCATCTGCGCCAGCACACCGAACAACAGGATTTCGCCCACCAGCAGGCCGGTGGCCATGCCCAGCCCACCATAGAACCGGGACAGCACCACGCCCAGCGCCACTGCCGCCACCGAAAACCCCGAAATCGCGTAGCTGGCGGCACGCGCGCGCCCCGCCGGAATCAGCAGGACCAGCGCCAGCGCCTGGTTCAGCACGCGCAAGGGCACCAAGCCCAGCAGCCCCGCGAATATCGCGTAGGTCTGGGAAAACCCAGTGCCCAGCATCAGCCCCAGCACCCACGGGCCCAGCCACGCCCCCACGGCGGTCCCAGCCAGCGCCAACACCCCCAGCACCAGCACCAGGCGTACGGCGCCGCCGTAGGCGGCCGGCCCGCCCCGTCCCACCGAACGGGCGCATACCGGGTACACGGCCATCAACAGGGGCTGAGCCAGGCTGACCATGCCCTTGACGAGCTTTTCCGCCGGGCCGAACATGCCCACGGCATGCTGCCCCGCTGCCACGCCCAGCCCTACCGGCACCGCCGCCATGGACAACCCGCCGGCACCGCGATAGACGAAGAAATGAAAACCCTCGCGCAGCTGCCGCCATGACCCGCGCCAATCCCAGCGGGCTGGACCGACCTGGCCGTACGCCCAGGCCAGCGTCGTCGCCGTGTTCAACACCGGCGGCACCGCAAGAATCCACAGCGCCTCATGAAAATCCGCCGGCCCGCGCACCGCCCAAGCCAGCACCGCCAGCCCGATCAGGCGCAACGCCACGTCCAGCGCCGCCGGCCCGACCATGCGCTCCACCCCCTGGAAATACCACATGGGGCTGTAGCCGAAGGCCAGAAAATACGCGATCACGAAGGGCATCAGCGCCGGGTCCGTGATGCCGGCATCGAGCCCGCCACCCATCCAGACCAGCAATCCGATCAGGATCATGGGCAGGGCCAGCAGCGTCTTGGCGCCCATCACCTGGGCAAACAGGCCTGCCAGCGTCGTGCGGTCTCCCTGCACCGCCGCCTGGCGGGCGGCGTTCAGATTGAAACCGTATTCCGCCACTACCGACGCTGTAAGCGCCAGCCCCTGGCAGAACAGGATCTGCCCATACAGGCCGGGGCCCAGCGCGCGCGCCAGGATCGGGATCTCCAGCAGGGGCACCAAGTAGGACGCCAACTGCACCCCGTACAAGGCGCCCGCATTGCGCGCCAGCGCCCCCATCGATCCGCGCCGGCCCATCAAGGCACCCTGGCCGGCCGCCAGGCAAACGCCAACATCAGCAGCAGATAGCCCCATTCGGACATCTCCGTGCTGAAGGTATGCAGATTCAGTGCAACGCAATAGGCCAGGGCGGACCCCGAAGCCGCCAATACAAAATACACGCGGCCAGGATCCGCGGCCCTGTCGCGCGCCACCCGCATCGGCAGGATGGACGCCACCACAAAGCCCAGCATGCCCAGCAGCCCCAGCAAACCGAAATCGGCCAGCGCACCGATGTACGCGTTATGCACGTTCATGGGGATGCCGTAACCGGCGTCAATAGCCGTAGAGCCGAAACCGCACCCCAGCGGAAAGCATTCACGTGACTTTTCCAGACCGTTGCGCAGCAGCCGCAGCCGGGGGGCGTCACCCTCGCCCACACGATTGTCCACCACCGGCGCCAGCGCCTTGCCCACAAAAGCCTCCACCTGCGACGCATTCGTCGTCGCAGATGTAAAGTGTCCCGCTCCCTGCTTCCAGACGTTCAACCCCGCATTAAACATCAACAAGGCCAGCAAGACACCGACTGCCATCGGCGCGGCCCATGGCTTGACTCGGAGCAAACGCCATTCGGCCCGCCACCATAAGACGATGGCAAACCCCAACATCACTGCCACAATCAGAAGTAGCCCAGTCCGGCTACCATCAACGGTCACCAGAAACAGGCAGGCACCGATCGCGCAAGCGGCAGCAATCCAGCGCTGAGGCCGACACAACCAGTCCGCCATAAACAGCGGCAGAAAGAACAGCCCTGCCTTCCAGAGCACCCCTGCGCGGGCAAAAATGTCGCCTTCGCGCGGGCTACCCAAGCCATATGACGTGGACGAAAATGCCTTGGAGAGAAAGAAGACCAGCGTCACCAGGGCCAATACGCCATACAAGGCACGCAGAAAAGACTCCGTTTCGGCCTTGGCCATCAGCCACCACATGACCAGGCAAAGGACGCCAATGACGAGAATCTTGACCGCCTGATAAAGCGTGCCACCGTCATGGCTAGCCTCGGACGCCAGCACCATCCCCAGGAGCAGTACACCAAAGGCACCGATGACACAGAATGCCAACCGATCCCAGGATGGTCTGCTTCGCTCAGGCCACACGTACACCGCTGTAATCGCAGCCCAGAGTCCCCATGCCAGCCAATAGCCTAATGGGGTCAAGGTGTAGCGCAAGCTACCCCAAGACATCAGCAGTATGGGGACGCCCATCAGGCCCGTCATCGTCCAGCTTCGATTCATACCTGTGACCAGTTCGACTTAACTGAACGATCATAAGCGTGCCGCCCGGCAAGCCACGTAAGGGAATTTAATTTTTGTTGAACGATTAATCCATACACGGATTCCGAAAATCTGAGGTGGCACCGGAAAATATCGAGGAGACAGTGTCCGAGCAGGGGCGCCCGCTACGGTTTGACGCGAGATTTACAGAGCTGATATCGCAACCTCCCATGTCAAGCCGACAACGGCCAGTAGCACTTCGGGGTCAGTGGTTCATCTACCACTAGACGATGACCTGCACTTGCCGCCGCGCGCACATCGAGTACTGCGGTCTGGTACCTCAGGTCCCCCACTGGTGCCGCAACTCAGACACCTGTGCCCAATGCTTGCCCTCCATAGATAAGTAGGTGGCATTGCTGAGATCTTTGCTCACGGCGCAGGTCGGCTACCGGAATACCGGCTTTACCCCCCTTCGAGAACCACAACGGTCTGGCTTTCGGTAAACCATCGTTTCTTCAAGGGCCTTTCCGACTCCACCACTGTACCGGCTTGACATCTACTTTGATACGAGCCAAAGAACGCACGGTTACAGAAGAAGTTGGACCGCAACTTGATGTGAACCACTACGCTCATGGCCTCACGACAACAACCCGAAATCCTTCGATGAATCTCGCCCACAGTCCGACGCAATCGCGCGCACCAAACCAGCGAGCAATACTGTCTTGTCAATGTAAGGCCGTGCGGCCTCGGAAACCAAAGAACGGGAAACATCCTGGACGCCAGTCGAAAATGAAAACAACGCACCCATATTTACGCCGGAATCACAGAAATAAGGGAATTCCTCTGGAAACACCTCCTTATGCCCCGCCGCAACAGGTAATCCCATCCTCAGATACTCCCGGACCTTCAGGGTGCATGCCTCTCTCATGCCTTTGCGATTCAAGGCAAATGAAGAAAGTCCAAGACAGCACTGTCCAGATAAATCCCTGATCTCTTCGGAAGATAACATTCCGTGCAATACCACCCGCTTGTCCCTCAAGGCAATTGCACGGTCATCGTCGCTCACCTTTCCAACAACATGAAGCACGACATCATGATTGGACTCCCTCAAAGCATTAAGCAATAGATCGAGCCCATGCCACGGATAAAAATAACTCGCGACGAAAATCCATTCCTGACGCCCCGCTCTGCGGTCTTCCGCAACAGGTGGACCATACAGTATCCCATTGGGATAAACGTGGCTGATGCCTCGTCTACTGCATGCTCGCTTCCGTTCATACTCTGCAATTTCAGGAGTTACACCAATGACTCCTTGTGCCCCTTTTATGCTAAGCGGCCCCAAGCATCGCTCCAAAGGAGTTCTGATCCACGCAGACAAACGCCCAGCCTGCCGAAGTTCAGGGACCTCCAACGTGTGATGTAGAAAGTAGACCGGTTTCTTGCTGAGCCACGTAAACAACATCTGAAAAGGATCGTGGACCCCATAGCGCAGGACATAGACATCGATATCCTTTCTAGAGTAGAGCCAGAGGTGATACTTGACCCTAAGAAGTATCCATCTAAGAACCTTGCGTATTGAGCACAGCCATTCCGGCCATTTTCCAAGGTCTCGATACGATACGAGCGTAGGAAGATCACACTCAAAACACGCAGGACAGAAAAGGCCTACCTCCCAATGCCCGCCAAGCGCAAGGGCCGCCTGGCGCTCCCCTTCCATCTGGTTCAGAATCCCTGTCGTTGGATTAAGAAACGCCGCCGAGTGCAAAACTCTCATTTGCTGGAACGACCTCAATCAGAACCCTAGTTAACGATACGAGAGACCGCATCTCGCAAAACGTTAGCATCAGATTCAAACCCCAACGACTTCGCAGCTACTATAGAGGCTTTTTTTAGCTCATCAATATCATCAGCATTCAATTCATTCAAACATCTAGCCAACGATGAAAATTCAAAGGAATCCGAAAAAACACCACAATCATATTTCTCGACCAAAGCCTTCATCTCCATAGACGGCCCTATAGCAAGTGCAAGCCCAGCCTGAATAAATTCAAAAAATTTGTTTGGTAACGCATGCGCGTTATTAAAATTCGTCGGTCTTAGAAGATACACTCCAATGTCATATTCTCCTATTACACGGCAGATGTCTCCAGTTTTCACCGGCTCAACAAATTCTATACGCTCCTTACCCCTGGCTCTACTTTTCAGGGACTCAAGATAGCTCCCGCCACCCACCAACATCAAGCTCAACGAAAACCTGTCGTCCAAGAGGCTCACCATATCAATCATTGACTCTATCTGTCGCGACTTGTCTGCAGCCCCATGATGAATAAGCCTGATATGCTCAGGATCAGTGGCTCTAAAGCGCGGATCCTTCCAGAACGGCGCATTATGCACAACCTCCGCCTGTACACCATAGGACCTATGGTATTCATCACGTATACCCTCACATACCGTAGTCATAGCCGCGACCTTAGGTAGATACATGCTACACATATAGTGCGAATATCTACGAAAAAATACCCGCCACTTAAGGCTCTCTTCATACTCCCGTGGAGAATACTCATGGGCGTCATAAAGCACCGGAACGCCGAGATCAAAAGCAATAGGCAAGGCACTGATATCGTTCGCAATCACAGCGTCCGGGCGCCTCCCAGAGATCAAATTTCTCGCACTCGCCACCCATGGGGTCTTCCAATAGAAAGCATCAAACTGTCTCGCAAGCAGCCTGACAGCCCCCCCGATCTTCCATAGAGGCGATGCCGATTCTAACAACCCGACATCCAAGAAGGAAATTCTGTCATCGTCCGGGTCGGGCCCAAAGCCAACCACCTCCAGATCATACGACTCAGACAGGACTTCGATCTGCCGCAGGACTCGAGGATCCCTGGATATGGTTGAAAAGGAAATGATCATTAATTTCTTATTCATAATCCGGACCACGTCCAACTAAAGCAATTTAAGCATATAGAAACCGAAAGCTGGAAATAGCGGTCAAGCAAGGAAATGCTGATGCCAACGTATGAAGTTTATCCACCGCCATACCTGCCAGGAAAACGGCTTTCTTCCTGCAGCTATCAGGTCAAACTCTTGCAGCACCTTCGCCTGATCCAAAAACGCCAAATGTATATCCTCCCCTAACCATCCCCTAACTGTCGATTTCATCGACAGCAGCCAATCTCTTTCAGGAGTGGAAAACCCGATCTTGTCACGCCGGTCGAGCACATCATCAGGGACAATGCCGCGCATCGCGGAGCGAAACACGTGTTTCGTTTCACCTGTGGGGCTAATAAGGTGACTCTCGGGCAAAGACAATAGCAAATCAACCATATCCACCGTCAGAAAGGGAACCCTGCTTTCTATTGAGAACCGCATCGAATTCCTGTCCCCATGACGCAAAAGCGCGGGCAATCCGCGGCGAGTCAGAGACATGGCCAGTTCCGCGACCACGCGGCGGCAAGGCATATCAAGCTCCGGACGTCGGCGCGGATAGTGACCCAATACGCCACTTTCAGAAAGGACATCACTCTTTATCCAGCTCGGCGACGCATCCATCCCGTTAGCCTTCCGGAGCAACTCATAAGCTCGGCCTTGAACCATCTCCGCTACCAACCGCTTGATGGCAACAATCCGGCTGCGACCTGGCCATCTGGACCAATTCTTTAGAAAACCCCATGCCTCTCCAAAACGGCCGCCATCCATGAGACTGTGCATGCGTTGTCCGGGATAGCCACTATACCCCGCGAGCATTTCATCAGCGCCTTGACCATCCAACGTCACAGTAATGCCACTCTCTCGCGCCAACTGGAACACACGATATTGGGCGTAGATGCTAGTGCTGCCAAACGGCTCTCCTTGTGCAACAATCATTGCATCAAGATCGCGCTCGAGGTCACTAGAACTAATCGACACCTTATGCGCTACGGCTCCAACATGTCCATTAACTCTATCGACCCATGCCTCTTCGCTCACATCACTTCCCGATGCGATATAGCTAAACGTATGGATAGGTAGATCCGGTTCCACATGGCGCATAGCGCACACCACAGCAGAAGAGTCGATGCCTCCGGACAATGCAGCCCCCAGCGGAACATCACTTCGTAGATGCAAGCGGATATTACGCAGGAAGGAATCTCTTACCCTACTCACGGCCTCATCGAAGTCAACCTCTGCCGACTCTTGAATATTTGGAGTCCACCAGCACACTGGCTCATACGCTTCCCTCGACACCAAGTCCACAGTTACTAAATGCCCGGGCTGCAAATGAACGACACCGTCAAAGAAGCTCTCTACCGTGCTGTCATAATCTCCATGAACCATATAGTCATAGGATCTCTGCCAATTAAGGTGCGGCTTCCCTGGCATTAACTCAAGCAACGCAGGGATTTCAGATGCAAAGCAGAACGCCTTCATCTCCCTATTTGTATAGAACAGCGGCTTTATCCCAAAAGCATCCCGTACGCAGGTCAATGTCCCGCTCGAACGATCCATAATTGCGAAGGCGAACATCCCAATCAATCGCGGCAAGCAGCTTTTCCCCCATTGCGCCCAGGCAGCGATCAAAACTTCTGTATCAGAATCCGAGACAAAGTGATGTCCCAACCCGCTTAACTGTGACCGGAGTTCGCGGTAGTTGTAGATCTCACCATTGAATACTATCGAAAAACGCCCCTCTCCATATGACATAGGTTGATGCCCCGCCGCAGAGAGATCGATGATCGACAACCGAGCATGTCCCATTCCAACAACCGAATTCTTGCTCGTATACATCTCACATCCGAGATCATCAGGACCTCGATGTCGAATCCTAACAAGGGCTTTCTCTAGCTTCTCCGCCGGATAGCCGCCAAGCGGCCACACTCCCCCCGCAATCCCACACATATAATCGCTACCTCAATCAGTACATTGCATTAATGATGCATATCTAGAAGACCGCAAGCCCTACGTCTCATAACAACTCGGTTAACTGGACTAAAAGTGTCAGACGGGATAAACCCGCATCCCACAGACGGAACAGACCACATGCCTCGGCACCCACCGGCGACGGAATTGAATCAATGAATCTGGACAGAATACTGGCAGGTAACATGAAAACGCCAATCCCGCTTTGAATGCCGACTGATGTGGCGCAAAACGTCGTACGTACGCCTGCCAGCAGTCCAAAGGCGTACGCGGCTATCTGAGGCTTTGACATTCTCGGCTAGCGGATCCGAGGTCATCCGAAGATACATGTCGAACGCCTACGTCACAGTAGTTCGATATCCGATCAGCCCATGCAGATTCTGTTCACTATTGCCTAGAGGCGCACTTTTAAGAGGGTTCGGCAGCCTTGGATGCCAACACGAAGAGGATATCGATCATTCTTGATAATTCAGAGGGATCTATCAGGCACGCCGCCGCCGAAGCCGATTAGCCACAAGTTTCAGATCGGAAACCGGAACTAACCTGGAAATCACTACCGCGCCAGCCATCAATAGGCAGAGAAGAAGTTTGCAGATGACGGCTAAAATTAAATAGTCACTCAATTTGTTCACCATCTCCCCAATCTGCGCACAACCCACAAATACAAGAAGTGAGATGGAAATGCCTTTCCAAGCATAGGGAACGTAATAGAGCCTCTGACTAACAAGCAACCAAGCTCCGAAAAACACCAAGGCAGCTAGCAAAGTCGCTATTGCGGCCCCTAACACCCCATATGCGGGCACCAATAGCCAATTGGAGAGCACGCTAACAGCGGCAGAGCCGACTGTCACCCACAGCTGCCATAAGGTCTTCTTGTAGATAGCTATCCCGGGAGCAAAGATATACATCTGAGAAAGCAGCATCGCAGGAGCCAAATATATTACGAGGGATGCGCCACCCAAGAAATCAGGTGTAGCGAATATAACCAATAGTTCCCGCGCAAAGAGACCTAAAAACAAGCAACCAAACAGCGCTGCCGCAGAGAACCATCCAAAAAGGCGCGCTATGTGAATAGGGGTTCCGGACTCTCGGTAATGCTGATAGACCAAAGGTGTCAGCGCCGCCTGAATGCCAAGCAGCATCAGCGAAGACAAGCCAGCTATCCGGCTACCTATACCGAACAGCCCGACATCCGCTAAAGAACCAAAATTGTTCAAAGCGAAACGGTTAATATAAAGGCTGATAAAAACCGCCAGCCCAGCTGGGACTAGTGGAACCGAGAATCTCAACATCGACACCAGATCAGAAAAATCCAAGATGCCACCAAAACTACCACGCAGTAACCATAGGCCAATCACTGACATGACGGAAACCGCAAGCAGTTGGGCAAGCATGACCCCGATCAAACCTTGGTCATATCCTAGACAAAATAATATGGAGAACGTCAAGGTCAGTACCGCACAGCCGAGACTAACCAAAGTGTAATCCTTGCTACGCAGTTCCCACCTGAACTGATTGAGCAGTAAGTAATATATCCCGTTGACTGCGATAAATCCCAACCCGACTCGGAACGCCTCTAAATAGCTATCGCTGCCTAACAACAGGGGTGTCAACTGCGGCGAGACCAACAGACCAACCATCAGAAATATGGCGTACATAAGCGCCGTAAACCATAGGGCTGTACTAGCCAGCCGTCGCCGGTCACCCCTGTTTTTAGCTTCCACCCAGTATCTGGCCAAGCCTTGGGAGATCTCGAAAGCCACTGTGAGATTAGCCAAGGCGCCTAGTGTGATCAGTAAATCGTAAGCCCCGTAGTCGCCGGTGGAAAGCACCCGCGTATAAAGCGGCACCAGAAAGACTGCCAGACCTTTTGACAGCATCGATGCCAAACTGTAAATCACGCTATCGCGTAACACGGCTCTAAGCATCAGCCACGTCTTCTGCTGCTAACGCACAGAAGGCCGCCTCCAGGTCCGGCTTATCAGCAAGAAATAATGCCGACACACCACCATATGCCAAAAGCTCCTTCACGAGCTGCCGTACCCGTTCGCGTGGCAAACCACAACCTTCAATATAGCTGACCGCCTTTGGATCGCACCACCAATGCGGCGGAACCTCATCTGTCAGCAGTTTTAGGTAGCGTTCCGCCACAGCGCGGCAATTCCAGCGCTGCCGAACAAAGCGCTGAGCTCGTTCGCCCAGATCGTGGCGAAAATCAGCATCGACGATCAGTCGCTCCACAGCCGTTTCCAGATCTGTGGGTGCCACGAACAGGCTGGGGGGAATATCGTCTGCGTCGAGGTATTGACCCACCTTAGCGGAAAAATAGCCCCCAACCACAGCGGGTTTCCCAAAAAACGCTGCCTCGGTAGCGAAGCCAGCGAGCGGAGTATCCGAATACAGCTGATCAACAACGAAGTCGCAGCGCTCCAGTTCGTCCAGCACTTGTTCATTAGGCATGCCTTGTATCTGGATCAATTCGATTGGATATCTGACACTTAGGCGTTCGACCACATCGACAATAGTTGCGGTCCCTTTCACTAAGGGATCAGAAGGGCTATGTAGAATGCGTAATTTTGCACCAAGAGGCGAATCAATTTGAGCCTGCCGATCTATATTTACTTTCCTTGGGATGCCCATGACGTACCAATTGATATAGGGACGTTCATTAAAGTGTGCAGTTGCTGGGGCGTTTATCAAATAATTGGCGTACTTTTCATGCATCTTGATTCTGTACTTCCGGCGCTCAGCAACCGCACGAATTGCCGCTGACTGAGGGGGGGCCACACCGGTTCGATCACAGAATGTCCCACCGTCCATATAAGGCGGACGCACGTCACTGCCCATATAAACGAAAGCTATTTTCCTTTTCAGTATATATAATAGCCAGAGTTCCAGCCGAGAATTCGTTATTGTTTTTCCGAAGAGAAAAATAAAAGCGTCAAATCGAACGATCGCGAGAGCCAGTATCAACCAACTCCAGAAGATATGTGCCACAGTGAACGATATCTTCCGGAAAAATTGCGACCGCGGAGTCTCTGCGCGCGCGGCTCCCAATCGCTGCCAAACGCGTAGAAGCCTATTGGCAGGCTCTTGCGTATACCCAAAGGGGTGAGCTACGGAAAGGTGTATCACCGCGTCTACACCAAGCTCTCTCATTCCATCAGAGATTCCCTTTGCAACACCAGCAATCTCAACGGGCCCAATAAATATACGCATGTCACTCGCAAAAACCACTCTTCCGCTATCGGACCCGCATCACTCGTGCCGGGACGCCGGCCATTACGGAATACTCGGGGAATGTTCTAGTAACCACCGCGCCGGCCCCAACCTTACTACCTTTGCGGATAGTCACTCCGTTCATGACAATGGCTCCAATACCAATGTTTACGTCTTCTTCGATGATTATTTTTGAAAAAGAGATATCCTGGAAGATGATAGGTGTTTCTCTGCCGGTATCTTCATGGTAGGCGGCATGCATTTTTACACCTGGGCCGATACCGACGAAATCTCCAATCTCGATGCCGCCAGCCCCATGAATAAAGCATCCTTGGCCGATCCACACATTACTACCAATCACGATCTTATCTTTGTAATACGCTTTTATGATCGTATCGTGGCCAATATAGACGTTATCGCCTATTTCTAAATTTTCAGGATGGAAAATTCTTACACCATCCTCTATGACAACATTTTTTCCGACACGAGAAATTTTGCCGAGATCGGGCTTCCCATGTCCTTCCGACTTATATAATTTCATAAAGCCAACCCTTAATCATTAGAAAATATCACTTCTCGCAAGCCTTCCTCCAACGAAATGTCGCCAGCCCCTATACAGTACATATCTGATCGAAGCCCCTCAACATGATGGAAAACCGGTGATACACCTACCAACCTGCCAACCAACTCAGCAATCCCTTTGATACCAATATTTTCGGCGCCCCCCAATAACACCACCCCCGTATGCCTTTCGGTTATCAGACCACAAAGCCGACGCGATAAGTCTTCTACATGCAGCGGGTTTATCATGGAGCGTGTTTCGGACATGCAAATATTGATCGGTATTTTTCTTCTGACGCTATTAATCAGCCGGGGGATTAGCCTCTCTTCAGATTGCCCCTTCCCATACGGGAAATACAAACGTGCAACCAAGGAACTACCTTGATAATATGACCGCACAATCTCATCCCCTAAACACTTGCTTAACGCATAGTCACCTTCGGGAGCAATGGGGCTCTCAGGGCGGGCTGGATTTTCGGAATATCCATAGACCGCCCCGGTGGAAAGATGCACAAGATACGGCTTAGACGCACGCGAATTTAGCTCGGCACAGATATTTCGCACACCATATGTATTTACGTCAAATAATTTTTTCTTGTTACCACCAACGTAAGCAGCACAATTTATTAAGATATCATGATCGTCCAGACAACGCACTGACGCAGCATTTGACACATCCACATCATGGCTTTTGTACAGACAAACGGTATACCCCATCGCCTCTAAAAATCGTGAGATATTTCTACCCACAAACCCCCCGGCCCCCAACACACCAATATTCACCAGCGACCACCCTGATCTTGCTGACGTTGCCACATAGAAGGGCGTATGGTGGCCGAGACGACAACTATGGGATTTTTACGACTCTCATTGGGCCTGAAATTGTGTCGGTATCTCATAGCGAAGTGAATTTCTTTTTTCTGATTCCTGGTCGGGGAGGCGATTATGGCGCCTGGCGGAATCAACTGCCCGACCCCGCAGCTTGTTGCTCATACCAATCAAGCGTCTCCGCCAGCCCCTTTTCGAAAGGTGTCAACGTGTATTGGATCAAGGTTTTGATCTTGGCATTGCAGGCGTTGTGAGACTGCACGTCCGAGTGTCGAGCGGGCTTCCTCAGAATCTCACCGGAATATCCATAATGGGAGCAAATATTTTTGACAAGGTCATTAATGGAAATTTGATTATTGGTTGATATGTTCACTGTCTCACCCGGCGACTGTGCGGCGTACAATTTTATTACTGCTTCGACCGTATCTCGCACATAGATAAAATCGCGGCTCTGCGTGCCATCACCGTGAATTTCAGGGACACCGCCTGTGAGCAAGCGCATCGCAGTAATCGGGATTACCCCCGCAAGCATTCCTTTATAGTTCTGTCTTGGCCCATAGTTATTAAATGGCCGAACAATGAAGGCATCCACTCCGAACATCCGTACGTAGCTTTCAACTGCCAAGTCCGCAGCCGCCTTCCCGGCCGCATATGTCGTGGTGGGATTGCGGGGATGCGCCTCGTCCATGGGCTCGTACACGGCAGAGCCGTACACTTCAGAAGTAGAGAAATGGCATAGCGTCTTGAATAATCCTCGACGCTGCAACTCCAGCAAATTCAGTGTTACCCGTACGTTAGTATCGAAGGCGTTGGCTGGATTTAGAAAGGAGTAATTCAGTGCCTTAGTTGCACAATTGAAAACCACATCAATGTGGTGATTGGAAAAGATATACTCCAAACTAGTATTAAGCTCCGCGTCGTCACGATAGAAGGTTACCCGTCCGCTGGCGATGGCCTCAACAAGGTTCTCTTCGGAGCCGACAAAAAGATTGTCGATAATTACGACATGAGCCACCTGCTCTGACAGTAGCTTATCTACTAGATGACTGCCAATGAAACCGGCGCCGCCTGTGACCAGAATCGTCTTGCCTGCCAGGCTCTTTCGAATCTTCATTTTCGAACCGCCTCCTGGATTTGGACACATATATTCATCGCCTCAACACCAGCACTGACGCCAGGCACCTCAATCGAAGACGGATGACGGCAGCTCGACATGAACGCCTGCAATTCCGACAACAGAGCCTCTTGCGGCACGACCGCAACAGATTCTTGGATCGCGGAAATGGCGTAAGGCAACTCGCCACCCTCGCGAGTCTCTGACTGTCGGTTTATCAGTATCTCCTTGCGTAGCAAATCACAGTCAACGAACATATCTACGCAGGTAGCCTCAATTTGACGAATTTTCTTATCTGTCACACGGCTGGCCTGGATACGCGAAAACTGCCCATTGTCATGCGTAATCAGCGCCGACGCGAAATCAATCATGCCGTCCCGGGCAAACCCGTGAGCCGCCACTGACTTGGCTGGCCCATTAATAAACAGCGCCAGATCAATGTCATGGATCATCAGGTCGGTAACCACATCCACATCGGTAATGCGGGAACTCACCTTGTTCGTACGGGTAAAATCAAGGCTGATCAGGCGTTGCGTTTTGCCTAGCACCACATTGAGGGCTTGCACAGCGGGGTTAAATCTCTCAATAAAACCGACCTGGATATTCAGCGCTTTCTCTCGAGCAAGGCTCGCGATACTGTCCGCGTCCTCCAAAGTCGCAGCCAGCGGTTTCTCGACAAAGATGTTCTTGACTTGGGCAGCCGCCGCCATGCGAATGTAGTCTGCATGGGTCACAGTCGGCGTGCAGATCACAACCGCGTCCACATCGCCCAGCAGTGAACTCGGATCAACTACTCCAGGCACACCATGCTCCGCGCCCGCGCGAGTAGCCACTTCAGCATCGGTATCTGCTACAAAGATCAACTCGAAGCCCTTGAGCATCGACAGCACGCGCAGATGATTACGCCCCATGTTCCCTAGGCCAATCAGCCCGACTTTGACCATTTTCTTTTGCATAACGTCAAACATCTCCAGAAATGCGATTTCCATCCCTGTCGATACGGGCTACCACTCGTGCCGGGTTGCCCATGACCAAGGTATAAGGATGTACGTCTTTAGTAACGACGCTGCCGGCGGCTACCATTGCGTACTCGCCAATGGAAATACCGCACACAATGGTCGCGTTGGCTCCGATACTGGCACCATTGCCGATACGTGTTGGAGACACCTTCCAGCCGGCGTTGAACGCACGCGGCACCTTGTCGTTGGTAAAGCAAGCATTGGGCCCAACAAATACATCGTCGCCAATCTCCACGCCGTTATAGACTGACACGCCATTCTGAATCTTGCAGCGACTACCGATCCTCACGGCGTGGTCGATGTAGACGTCCTTGGACAGGATGCAGTCTTCACCAATCACAACGTCTTCACGAATCTGCACATTGATCCATACTTTGGTACCCACGCCGATGCTGGCTTGGTCTGATACATTGGCTGCAGGGTGGATATAGACATCACGAATGGACATGGTGACCTCCAAGATGGGCGCCAACGACCTCTACTACCCGCTGCAATTCCGCCTCACTCATATAAGGAAACAGCGGCAAATTGAGCACCGATGCACAAAGTCGCTCTCCCGCCTGACCGCCGAAGGAGGCCTTTACATGAGCTGCCGCTCCCGGTTGGCTAGCCAGGACGCTCGGGTAAATATTTCCAAAGCCGATACCCTCGCTCTTGAGTGCAGCCTCAAGCGCCAACTTGGCAACGGCGTCCGATACCAGACAGACATTGCAATATCCGTTTTCCTCGTATCCCGCAGGGGCATTCATTAGCTGAATTCCCGTAGCTGGCAAGGCCTGCTGGTAGAACGCCACTGCTTGACGACGCGATGCAATGCGTGACTCGATATGATCCAGTGATAGGTTGAGAAAGGCGGCCTGTAATGCATCCAAGCGCGAGTTCCAACCCACATCGCCGTAACCGTAGTGGGCAGTACGGCCGTGATTTCCGAGGCGACGAACTTTATCCGCCAAATCAGGATCATCAGTGAACACTGCACCTCCATCGCCCGCGCAACCTAGCACCTTGGCAGGATAGAACGATACAGTGGAAATATGAGCCCCTTTGTAAATCGGCTGCCCCAGATAGCGCACCCCATAGGCTTGTGCACCGTCCTCTATCAAGGTGACCCCATGCTCACGACACAACTCGCGCAGATCGAGCAGATGAGAGCTGCCCCAGCCATAAAGGTGAGCGATGAGAGCTGCCTTGGGTTTGACCTCGCGGATGGCCTGCTCAAACGCGGCAAAGGAGACCCCGCCATCTGACGGATCGGCATCGATCATGACAGGCTTTGCACCGACGTTCACTACCGCCTCAAAAGTCGCCCAGAAGGTAACATTCGGCACTAGTACCGCATCTCCTCCGCCTACGCCAACGGCGCGCAACGCCAATTGCAGAGCATCGGTTCCGTTTGCGCAAGTCACAGCATGTGCGACTTGCAGTTCGTCCTGGAGCCGAGTTTCGAGTGTGGCAACCTCCGCCCCGCCAACAAATTGTGCGTTAAGAGTCATGCCATGGAATTTTTCCATTAATGCGTCATGAAAGCCGGGCTCCCAGCGCTTGAGGTCTATAAATGGAACGTTAATTTTAATCTCCTTGACCAATCGACACTATATACAGACCCCTGCCAATTCGCTCGGCAGCCGGCTGCAAGCACCATTTAAAGGACGGAACTCCATCCCTAGAAAACAAAATATGTTAACTTATTCAGGCATCAAAACTACACAGACGCTAATATACCTGCCAAATGAAAACAGGAACCCGCCTGTAAATATCAGAGTCAATACGCCTATCTTGCTTGCAATACACTCAACAAAAGCTCAGCACTATTACCCGTCCCATACAGGCTCTGCCGGTCCTTACGCAATGGCGGCATATCCGCTATGGCAGCTTGAATGTGATCGGCATTCGCGCCAACCAGCACATTAGCCCCAACATGGACCAGTTCGACCCACTCAGTCTCATTGCGTAAAGTGACGCAGGGTTTGCCATGAAAATAGGCTTCCTTCTGGACTCCTCCGGAGTCAGTAATCACCAGATTACAATGTGACTCCAGCCAGACCATCTCGAGATAGCCCACAGGATTCACGACCTGGACAACAGAAGGAATACTCAGACCGAACTGCACCAACTGTTTCCGCGTTCGAGGATGCAAAGGGAGCACGACAGGCATTCCTGCTTTCGCCAAACCGGAAAAAATACCGTGCATCCGTCCTGGATCGTCTGTATTTTCCGCGCGATGAATGGTACACAGAGCGAAGCCATCAACTCCCAGGGCATCGAACCAGTCAGGCTGGCGAGCTCTTGCCTTGTAATACAACGCAACGTCATACATCACGTCGCCTACGATGTGGATCTTAGAGTCTGCTATACCCTCTCGTTGCAAGTTTTGGTGCGCCACATCAGTGGGAGCAAACATCAGATCCGCCACGTGATCAGTCAACACCCGGTTGATTTCCTCTGGCATGCTACGGTTGAAGGATCTCAGGCCCGCTTCAACATGAGCCACAGGAATATGTAACTTCGCCGCCGCCAACGCGCCCGCCAGGGTGCTGTCGGTATCACCATAGACCAGCACCCAATCTGGCTTTTCCTGGGAAATCAAGGCGTCCAGCTTCTCAAGCATCCGGCCAGTATTCTGGCCATGCGAGCCCCCACCGATTCCCAGATGGTGATCCGGCCGGGGAATGTCCAATTCATCGAAGAACACATCGGACATATTGGCATCATAATGCTGACCAGTATGGACCAGAACCTCGTGAATTTGTGGAAAACGCTGTGATCGCATACGGGAAACCGCTGCGGCCTTGATGAACTGGGGTCGAGCCCCGATAACGGTCAGCAGTTTCATAAGCCGGATTTTTCAGCCACACCGCATTGACGGCCCGCTTCAGTCTTCAGCTGCTCGATCTCCCGCCTCAGCACCTCGTACTCCCGCATCTTGATGATCAGGAAATTACGTGTCAGTTCCGCTTTCGCGGCGATCCCGGCCGGAGTCAGCAAATAAGAATAGCCCAATTTATTTTCATTGTTTCTGAAGTTCTGCATCTTGATCAGGCCCTTGTCCAACAGTGCCCGCATGCAGTAATTGGTCTTGCCCAGGCTGATGCCCAGTGCCTGGGACAAATCACGTTGGCTTAGCCCTGGGTCGGATTCCAGAAGGCGCAAGACCTTCAGATGGCTTTCCTCGTAGACGTTCGCAGTCATTTTTTCAGGAAGGGGTGATAGACCCCTTTCAATGGCGCCGGCGACGCATTACGAATCGCCGACACAGTTTCGATAGCTGTACGATTTTCTTCCAGGCCAAACCCCTGCCCAGCCAAGATTCCCTCGTAGCTGCGCGTATGCAAATCAGTAAAGCCACCCGAAAACTCGATTTCCTGACCATCTACGGTAATGGACCGGAACGTGCGCTGGCCAATGGCCTTTTGCGCAGCAGGGACATCGCCATAGTCCACGGACAGGAACCATCGCACCCTGGCGTGCTCGTATTCAAGATAGCCGCCCGCATGGGTTTCAGCATTGGCATGCACCACGTTAGCCTGCAGACCGCCGAAGATATAGTGCAGCATGTCAAAGAAATGCACGCCAATATTGGTGGCAATGCCGCCGGATTTCTTCACGTCGCCCTTCCAGGACTGCAGATACCAATGACCACGGGACGTAATGTAGGTCAGATCCACTTCGTGTTTGGTGTCCTTCTTCTGCGCCGCGACCTGTTCGCGTAAGGCAACGATGGCGGGATGCACGCGCAACTGCAAAATGGTATTGACCCGATGGCCAGTGTCGCGCTCGATCTCCTGCAGGCCGTCGATGTTCCAGGGGTTCAGCACCAGCGGCTTCTCGCAGATAGCGTCTGCGCCGGATCGCAGCGCAAAACGCATATGCGAATCGTGCAGATAGTTGGGCGAACAGATGGACACGTAATCGATGCGCTTGTCGTCACCCGAGCGGCGCATCTTGTCGATGTGCCGGTCGAACCGCTCGAACTCGGTGAAGAACTCCGCGTCCGGAAAATGGCTGTCGATGATGCCAACGGAATCGTTGGGATCCAGGGCGGCCACCAGCCGGTTGCCGGTATCCTTGATGGCTT
>Ga0222427_100842_pt1 | contig 25206 bp, 21 predicted proteins | sample 2B20Ametagenome_FD_182890 | JGI IMG/M metagenome (GOLD analysis project Ga0222427, IMG submission 182890) | Enriched microbial communities from leaf-cutter ant dump, University of Wisconsin, Madison, United States - 2B20A (version 2) | ecosystem: Environmental > Terrestrial > Nest > Insects nest...
GACGAGGCGCAGAACACCACGCCCGAGCAGATGAAGATGTTCCTCACCCGCATCGGCTTCGGCGCCAAGGCCGTGGTGACGGGCGACGTGAGCCAGATCGACCTGCCCAAGGGCGCGATGAGCGGGCTGATCGATGCCGAGCGCGTGTTGAAGCGCGTGAAGGGCATCGCCGTCACCCGCTTCACCAGTGCCGACGTGGTGCGCCACCCGCTGGTGGCGCGCATCGTCGATGCCTACGACGCACAGCGCAAGCACGCGGACAAAAGCTCCTGATTTGATAGCTACCAGCGCTTTATGGACAAGCGCTAGAGGCCAAAATGGCTCTAAACTACCTCACCCTCTCCCTGCAATTCGCGCGCGACGCCGCCGCCCATCGCGCCGTGATACCCCGCCACAAGGTGGCCCGCTGGATACGCCATGCGCTGGCCGTCGATGCCGAAATCACCGTCCGCATCGTCGGCAGCGAAGAAGGCCAGCGCCTAAACCGCGAGTTCCGCCGCAAGGACTACGCCACCAACGTGCTCACCTTCGACTACCAGCAGGAACCCGTGGCCGTGGCCGACCTCGTGCTCTGCGCCCCCGTGGTCGAGCGCGAGGCGAAGGAGCAGAACAAGACGCTGGAAGAGCACTACGCCCACCTGCTGGTGCATGGCACGCTGCACGCGCAAGGCTGGGACCATGAGACCAGCGCCGAGGATGCCGACGAGATGGAAGCGTATGAAACCGAGATCATGGAAGAACTGGGCTACGCCGACCCTTACGCCAAGTAAAACACCGTAACCCCGCGCGCACCCAATCGGGCGGCGCTGCGCGCCTAATATCCCCACGATGCTGTTCGACACCGCCCTGCTCCTCGCCGCCGCCTTCGTCGCAGGCGCCCTCAACTCCGTTGCCGGAGGCGGCAGCTTCCTCACCCTGCCCGCGCTCGTCTTCACCGGCGTGCCGCCCGTGGCCGCCAATGCCACCGGCACCGTCGCGCTGCTGCCCGGCTACATGGCCGGGGCCTGGGGCTTCCGCGAAGACATGCAGCCGCCGCCCGGCCTGTCGATGCGCGCCGTGGTGCTGCTCTCGCTCATCGGCGGATCGGCCGGCGCGGCGCTGCTGCTGGTCACGCCCGATGCCACGTTCAAGAAGATCGTGCCCTGGCTGCTGCTGGCCGCCACCGCCATGTTCGCCTTCGGGCCCAAGCTGCGCCAGTGGGCAGGCGCGTCCGCCCACGGCCCGGCCTCGCCCTGGAAGGCCGCCTGGGGCATGCTGGCCGTGGCGGGCTACGGCGGCTACTTCAACGGCGGGCTGGGCATCCTGCTGCTGGCGCTGTTCGGCCTGCTGGGGCAGACGCAGCTCAATGCCATGAACGGCATGAAGAACCTCGTCTCCGCCCTGCTCACCGCCATCGCCGTGGCGATCTACGCGGCGGGCGGCATCGTGCACTGGCCGCAGGCGCTGATGATGATGGTGGCCGCCACGGCCGGCGGCTACGGCGGGGCGCGCGTGGCGCGCAAGCTGCCCGCCAGCGTGCTGCGCTGGGGCATCGTCGCCACGGGGCTCATCATGGCGGCGGTGTTCTTCTGGCGGCAGTGACAGCGAAGAAGCAACCCGAGCGCGCCCTCTGGGCCATGCTGCTGACGCTCCTCAGCGGCTTCGCGCTCAGCCAGGCATTTCGCACCACCACGGCCATCATGGCCCAGGGGCTGGTGACGGATTTCGGGCTGTCGCCCCAGTCGCTCGGCGCCTTCGCGGGGCTGTTCGGCCTGTCCTTCGGCGTGGCGCAGTTGCTCATGGGCGTGGGGCTGGACCTGTACGGCCTGCGCCGCACCGTGCTCACCGCGTTTCCGCTGGCCATCGCCGGGGCCGCACTCTCCGCCGCGGCGCCCGGCTACGCCTGGCTGATGGCGGGCCAGTTGCTGATTGGCGTGGGCTGCTCGCCTGCCTTCCTGGCCTGCACGCTGTTCATCGCGCGGCACTTTCCGGCGGAACGCTTTGCCTACCTGTCGGGCGTGGGCATGGGCGTGGGCGGACTGGGCCTGCTGTTCACCGGCACGCCGCTGGCATGGCTGGTGCAGCACGGCGGGGGCTGGCGCACGGGCTATGCGGTGCTGGCGGCCTTGAGCGCGCTATCGTGGCTGCTGATCTACCTGCGCGTGCATGAGCCCGCGCCGCTCGTCCCGCCCCCGACCCAGCGCGAGACCTGGGGCCAGGCCCTGCGGCGCTTCGGCGAACTGCTGGCCGTGCCGCACACCTGGGGCATCCTGGTGCTGGGCATGTCGGGCTACGCGGCCTTCCTGTCGCTGCGCGGCCTGTGGCTGGCGCCGCTGCTGATGGACCGCTACCACGTCTCGCTGGTGTACGGCGGCAACGTCGCGCTCGCCCTCTCGCTCATCGCGCTGTTCGCGCCCGGCCTGACGGGCCGGCTGGACCCCGGCACCGCCCGCCGCCGGCCCTGGATCGCCAACGCCTCGCTGCTGATGGCCGCGCTGTTCGTGGCCCTGGCGCTGCTGCAGCACGCGGCGGCCAGCGTGGCGCTGATCCTGCTGATGGGCCTGCTGTCGGGCTACGGCGTGCTGCAGTACGCCGACGTGCGCGCCTCCTACCCGCCCGCGCTGACGGGCCGCGCGCTGTCGGCCTACACCATGGCGATGTTCCTGGGCGTGGCGCTGATGCAGTGGTTCACCGGCATCGTCGCCACCTGGGCGCAGCAGCGGGGGGTGAATGCGCACACGGCCGTGATGCTGGCGATTGCGGGGTGGCTGGCGCTGGCGTCGGTGGCGTTCAGGGTGCTGCCGGTGTCGCCCCTGGTGGCGAACGCAAAATAAGAGTCGAATTGGCCTCTAGCGCTTATCCAGCAAGCGCTTCCAGCTATGAATTTTGAATCACCGCAGGCGCAATCCGCAGCGGAATCGTCACCGGCCCATCGTTGACCAGATGCACCTGCATGTCCGCCGCGAACCGCCCCGTGGCGACTTGCGGGTGCGCGGCGCGGGCCTGGGCCACCACGTAGTCGAACAGCCGCCGCCCTTCATCCGGCGCAGCAGCCAACGTGAAGCTCGGGCGGTTGCCGCCCGTGGTGTCCGCCGCCAGGGTGAACTGGCTGACCAGCAGCAGGCCGCCGCCCACGTCCTGCAGGCTCTGGTTCATCTTGCCCGCCGCGTCGCTGAAGATGCGCAGCTTGAGCACCTTGGCCAGCAGCTTGTCCGCCTCGGCCTCGGTGTCGCCGCGTTCGGCGCACACCAGGGCCAGCAGGCCGGGGCCGATGGCGCCCACGGTCTGGCCGTCCACGTCCACGCGGGCTTCGCGCACGCGCTGCAGGATGCTGATCATCGTTTGTCGTCCTCTTGGTCTTCCGGTTGGGCTTCCACGTCGGTGGGCAGCAGTTCGATGGTGGCGCGCAGGCCGGGCACGGCGGCCATCAGGGCCTGCTCGACCTGCGCGCGCAGGGCGGCGGCGTGGCGCAGCGTCCAGGCCGCGGGCAGGTGCATGTGCAGCGCGGCAAAGCGGCGCTGGCCCGCGCGGCGGGTGATGAGGTGGTCGAAGCGCACGGGCTGGCCCTGCGCGATGCGGCCCAGCACGGCGTGGATGGCGGCCAGCGCCTCGGGCTCCACGGCCTCGTCCATGAGCCCCTGCGACGACCGCCATACCAGCGCCGCGCCTTCCTTGAGGATGTTCAGGGCCACCAGGATGGCGGCCACGGCGTCCAGCCACAGCCAGCCGGTGAGGGCCACGCCCGAGAGGCCGACGAGCACGCCCGCCGAGGTCCAGACATCGGTGAGCAGGTGGCGCGCATCGGCCTCCAGCGCGATGGAGCGGTGCACGCGCGCCGAGCGCAGCATGAGCCAGGCCAGCCCCCCGTTGAGCGCCGAGCTGGCCACCGACAGGGCGAGGCCCCAGCCCAGCTGTTCGAGCGGCTGCGGGGCGAACAGGCGGTGCACGGCCGCCCACAGGATGGCCACCGAGACGCCCACGATCAGGATGCCCTCGAAGCCGGACGAAAAATACTCGGCCTTGTGGTGGCCGAAGGGGTGGTCCTCGTCTGCCGGGCGCTGCGCGATGGTCACCATGGCGAGCGCGAACACGGCGCTGGCGAGGTTGACGAAGGACTCCAGTGCGTCCGACAGCAGGCCCACGGAGCCGGTGACGTACCAGGCCAGCGTCTTGAGCGCGATGGTGGCCACGGCCACCGCGACCGAGGCCCACAGCAGGGTGCGGGGCGAGAACATGGCACGATTACACCCCATGACCCCCCACAAGGCATGGCGCCGCCGCTTCGCAGGCCTGTTTCTCTGGGCCCTGGCGGCCGGCGCCGGCGCGTTCTGGCTGGCGCACGCGCGGCTGCAGCGGCTGCAGGCGGATTTCGAGACCGACGCGCGCATCGTCCACCGCCTGCTGAGCCAGCGCGTGGTGCAGCACGACGCGGTGCTGGCCACGCTGGCGCTGCTGCAGCCGCCCTCCGCGCCGGCGGGGGCGGACGCCACCCTGCCGCGCCTGCCCTCGGTGTACCCGCAGATCCTGTCGGTGCTGCAGCGGCCCGTTGGCGGCGGCTGGCCTGCCGCAATGCAGGCGCCGCTGGCGGCGGCGGAAACGGCTTCGCGCCAGTCCGGCCACCCCGAGATGGCGCTCGTGGACCTGCCCGCCGGCCGCTACCACCTGGTGCTGGCCAGCACCCCGGCCAGCTATGCGCTGCAGATCGACCTGCGCGCCACCGTGCCGCAGGACGAGTGGCCCATGGACATGGCCGCCAGCCCGGTGCGCGTGGCGCTGGAGCATGGCGGCGCGGCCTTCGTGGTGCAGCCGGGGCGCGTGGGCGACGCGGGCCTGGGCTGGTCCTACGCCTTCCGCAAGCCGCTGGCCGCGCCCAGCCAGCCGCTGGACGTGGTGGCGCTGCGCCGGGTGGGCCTGGCCGAACTGCCCTGGCTCGCCATGCTGGGCTGGTGCGCGCTCACGGCCGCGCTGTGGGCCGGCGGCCTGGCCTGGTGGCGCCAGCGCGTGGCGCGCCAGCGGGCCGAGGAACTGCTGCGCCTGGGCCAGGTGGCGCGGCTGAACACGCTGGGCGAGCTGGCGGCGGGCATGGCGCACGAGCTGAACCAGCCGCTCACCGCCCTGCTCTCCAGCACGCAGGCCGCGCAGCGCCTGCTGGCGGACGAACCGCCGGACCTGATCACCGCCCAAACGGCCATGGGCCAAGCGGTGGAGCAGGCGCGCCGCGCGTCCACCGTGGTGGGCCGCCTGCGCCGCCTGGTAGAGCGGCCAGACCTGGCCGGCCAGGCGCAGCCCCTGCCGCTGGCCGCCGCCGTGCAGGACGTGCTGCACCTGCTGGAGCCCGAGCTGGCGCGGCGCGGCATTGCGCCCGAGGTCTCCGCCGCGCCCGACCTGCCGCCGGTGCAGGCCGAGCCCGTGGCCCTGCAGCAGATCATCCACAACCTGCTCATGAACGCTCTGCAGGCGCTGGAGCAGGTGCCGCCCGCGGAGCGCCGGCTGGCGCTGACCCTGGCGCGGCCGGACGCCGCGCACGTGGCCCTGTCGGTGCGCGACCACGGCCCCGGCGTGCCGCCCGAGGCGCGCGAGCACCTGTTCGAGCCGTTCTACACCACGCGCACGGGCGGGCTGGGCCTGGGCCTCACGCTGTGCGAGAGCCTGGCGCAGGCGATGGGGGCCAGCCTGGCGCTCGCGCCCGCCACCGGCCGGGGCGCCGAATTCGTGCTGACACTGCCCGCCGCCACCGCGCCATGAACAACGACAACGCATCTTCCCTCTCGCCCCTGATCCACCTGGTGGACGACGACGCCGCCGTGCGCGAGGGCCTGTCCCTGCTCATCGCCACCGTGGGCCTGCGCGTGCAGGCCTGGGCCGAGCCGCAGGCCTTTGTGGCGCGCTTCGACCGCGCGAGCATCGGCGCCATCGTGCTCGACGTGCGCATGCCGGGCACCAGCGGCCTCACGGTGCTGGAGCAGCTGCTGGCGCAGGGCGTGGACCAGCCCGTGATCCTGCTCACCGGCCACGGCACGGTGGACATGTGCCGCCGCGCCTTCAAGGCCGGGGCGGCGGAATTTCTGGAAAAGCCGGTCCATGATGAGGTGCTGATCGAGGCCCTGCAGAACGCCGTGCGCCAGCACGTACGCTCGCGCGAGCGCCACCAGGCCGACCAGCAGGCGCGCGAGCGCTACGCGCAGCTCTCGGCACGCGAACGCGAGGTACTGGGGCTCATCGTGGAAGGGCTGACCAACAAGGAGATCGGCCGGGCGCTGGCCCTGTCGCCGCGCACGGTGGAGACGCACCGCGCGAACCTGTTCGCCAAGCTTGGGGCGGAGTCGCTGGCGCAGCTCATACGGCGCTATGCGGCGTTGGTGGATGCTCCGTAGTTCTACGGAGCGCGGCGCGTAGCCGCACGAATGGTGGCAAAACGGCGGAATTTCTACAGTTCTCCCACGGCCCTGCAACGGGCAGCGCCGACCGACAACCACCGGAGAACACCATGCAAAAGATCGCCGCCATCGCCCTCACCCTGATCGCCACCGCCGCCAGCGCCGAAGGCGTGCGCACCGAGCGCAACATCTCGCTGGACCTGGCCAACCAGATCGCAGCGCACACGGTGGCAGCCTGCGCCGCCAGCGGCTACAACGTGGCCGCCACCGTGGTGGACCGCGCCGGCACCGTGCGCGCCGTGCAGCGCGCCGACAACGCCGGCCCGCACACGCTGGAGGCCAGCCGCCTGAAGGCCTACACGTCCGCGTCGGCCAAGAACACCACGCTGGTCATCATGGAAGGTTCGCAAAAGAACCCCGCCGCCGCCAACCTGGGCCAGATCCCGGGCTACCTGCTGCTGGGCGGCGGCGTGCCGCTGAAGGTGGGCAACGAGGTGATCGGCGCCGTGGGCGTGGGCGGCGCGCCCGGCGGCCACCTGGACGAGCAGTGCGCCATGACGGCCATCGCCAAGGTGGCGGATCAGCTCAAGTAAGCACCATGCCGCGCCGCGCCCTTTTTGCTCCCCTGGCGCTGGCGGCGCTGCTGCTCGCACAGCCCGCCCCCGCCCAGGTGCCGCCCACGGCGGCGCAAACCGCCGCCTACCAGGGCTTGCATGCCGCGGCGGCCCGCGGCGACGTGGCCGCCGTGCAGCGCCTGGCCGCCGCCCGCGCCGACCTGAACGCCCGCGACCCGCAGGGCCGCACGCCCCTGCACGTGGCCGCGTTCGCCCGCCAGCGCGAGGTGATCCGCGCCCTGGCCCGGGCCGGCGCGCAGCTCGACCTGCTGGAGAATGACCGCTACGACGCCGTGACCATCGCCGCCGTGGCGGACGATGAAGAAACGCTGCGCCTGCTGCTCTCGCTGGGCGCGAGCGCGAAGCAGGTGACCAGCCGCTACGACGGCACCGCCCTGATCGCCGCCGCCCACCTGGGCCACGACGGCGCGGTGCGCCAGCTCATCGCCGCCGGGGCGCCGCTGGACCATGTGAACAACCTGCACTGGACGGCGCTGATCGAGTCCATCGTGCTCGGCGACGGCGGCCCGCGCCACCAGGCCACGCTGGCCGCGCTGCTGCAGGCGGGCGCCAGCCATGCGCTTGCCGACCGGCAGGGCAACACGCCGCTGCAACTGGCGCGCCAGCGCGGGTATGCGGAGATGGTGCGCATGTTGATGGCGGCTGGCGCCCAGTAGGAGCTACGCTATTGATAGCTGCTAGCGCTTACCAGATAAGCGCTAGAGGCCGATTTGGCTTGTATTTTCCCGATCAATCCGTGACCAGCCGCGCCTTCACCGCCTTGCCCTTCACGCGCCCTTGGTTGAGCCGCTGCACGGCCTGTTCGGCGATGGCGCGGTCCACCGCCACGTACGTGGAAAAGTCGTTGACGTTGATCTTGCCCACCTGCTCGCGCGTGTAGCCCATGTCGCCGGTCAGCGCGCCCAGCACGTCGCCGGCGCGGATCTTCTCCTTGCGCCCGCCCACGATCTGGATGGTGGCCATGGGCGGCACCAGCGGGCCGCTGCCCGTGGGCGTGAGTTCCGCCAGCGCGTGCCAGCGCGACTCGCGGCCCTGGAGCTGCTCGATGCGGCCCACGTAGCCCATTTCATTCAGGCTGGCGAGGCTGAGCGCCAGGCCTTCCGCGTCGCCCCGGCCCGTGCGGCCGATGCGGTGCACGTGCACCTCGGGGTCGGGCGTCACATCCACGTTGATGACGGCCGCCAGGTTGGCGATGTCCAGCCCGCGCGCGGCCACGTCGGTGGCGACGAGCACCGAGCAGCTGCGGTTGGCGAACTGCACCAGCACCTGGTCGCGCTCGCGCTGCTCCAGCTCGCCGTACAGCGCCAGTGCGCTGAAGCCCTGCGCCTGCAGCACGGCCACGAGGTCGCGGCACTGCTGCTTGGTGTTGCAGAAGGCGATGGACGATTCCGGCAGGAAGTGGCCCAGCAACTGCGACACGGCGTGCAGGCGCTCGCCGTCCTTCACCTCGTACCAGCGCTGCTCGATCTTGCCCTCGGCATGCTGGGCCTGCACCGTGATCTGCACGGGCGTTTTCATGAATTGGGCGCTGAGCTGGGCGATGCCCTCGGGGTAGGTGGCGGAGAACAGCAGCGTCTGGCGGGCCGTGGGGCACTGGCGCGCCACGCGGGCGATGTCGTCGAAGAAGCCCATGTCGAGCATGCGGTCCGCCTCGTCGAGCACCAGGGTGTTGAGTGCCTCCAGGCTCAGGTTCTGCCGCTCCAGGTGGTCCATCACGCGGCCAGGCGTGCCCACGACGACGTGGGCGCCGTGCTCCAGGCTCAGGGCCTGGCCGCGCAGCGGCACGCCGCCGCACAGGGTCACGACCTTGGTGTTTTCCTCGGCGCGCGCCAGGCGGCGGATCTCGGTGGCCACCTGGTCGGCCAGCTCGCGCGTGGGGCACAGCACCAGGGCCTGCACCGCAAAGCGGCGTGGGTTGAGATTGGCCAGCAGCGCCAGCGCGAAGGCGGCCGTCTTGCCGCTGCCGGTGCTGGCCTGGGCGATCAGGTCCTTGCCCAGCAGGGCGGGCGGCAGGCTGGCCGCCTGAATGGGAGTCATTTGCACGTAGCCCAGCTGGCGCAGGTTGGCCAGCGTGGCGGGGCTCAGGGCCAGCGTGCCGAAGTCGGCGCCGGCCTGGTTGTCTTGGGAGGTCATGGCGCGATTATCCGGCGGGGGTGCACCCAGGCAGTTTCCCTGACGCACGCGTCAGGTGTATCGGATATAACCAATGTCCAAGCAGCGGGTGGGATATGCCAGACTCGACAATCAATGCAGCCAATGCGCCACGGCAGGAGGAATCCAGCGATTCACTCCTGCGCCTGATCGCAGACTCGGTGCCCGCGCTGATGGCGTATTTCGACCTGCCCGAGATGCGCTGCCGCTTCGCCAACCAGGGCTACGCCGCCTACAACGGGCACAGCACCGAATCCATCCTCGACCTCACCGTGCAGGAGGCCATCGGCGACAAGGCCTGGTTCGCCATCCAGCCCTATGTGGAGCGCTCCATGCGTGGCGAGCACGTGAAGTACACGCGCGAGCAGACCCTGCCCAACGGCGAGTCGCGCATGATCGAGGTCAACCTGATCCCGCATTTCGACGGCCGTGCGCGGCAGCTGGGCTCGTTCGTGCTGATCACCGACATCACCGAGCGCTGGCGCGCCGAACGCACCGTGCGCCAGAGCGAAGAGCGCATGCGCAAGTTCACCGAGGCCACCGACGAGGCCATCGTGTTCCACCGCGACGGCATCATCACCGACGGCAACGACGCGCTGACCCGCCTGACCGGCTTCGCGCTGCACGAAGTCATCGGCCTGTCGATCTTCAACTTCATCAGCCCCGAGTGGCGCTCCGTGGCGCTGGACTACACGCGCAGCGGCCGCGAGGACCCCTATGAGGTAACCATCCGCCACAAGGACGGCCACGCGATTCCCGTGGAGGTGGTGGGCAAGACCATGCCCGAGCAGCACGCGGACTACCGCATCGTGGTCGTGCGCGACATCACCGCGCGCAAGCAGGCCCAGGAGCGCGAGGCCTTCATCGCGCTGCACGACGCGCTCACGCAGTTGCCCAACCGGCACTTCCTCATGGAGCAGCTGTCGCAGGTGCTGTCCCTGGCCCGCCGCCGCCAGGGCCGCGCGGCCGTGCTGTTCGTCAACCTGGACCACTTCAAGACCGTGAACGACTCGCTGGGCCACCACGCCGGCGACCAGCTGCTGTGCAACGTGGCCGAGCGGCTGCGCCAGGGCGTGCGCGACGCCGACGTGGTCGCGCGCCTGGGCGGCGACGAGTTCGTGGTGGTGCTGACCGACGTGCAGAGCCCCGACGACGCCGCCATGGTGGCCGACAAGCTGCTGGCCTCCATGCACGATGTCTTCACGGTGGACCAGCTGCCGCTCACCATGTCGCCCTCCATCGGCATCAGCATCTACCCGGAAGACGGCGACACCAGCGACGCGCTGCTGCGCTGCGCCGACGCGGCCATGCAGCATGCCAAGAGCAGCGGGCGCGGCAACCGCCAGTTCTACCGCAGCGACATCATGGACGGCAGCGCCATGGAGGTGCTGCAGCAGGAGCGCCTGCTGCGCGAGGCCATCGCCAGCAACGCCTTCGTGCTGCACTACCAGCCCCAGCTGCGCCTGGCCGACGGCGCGCTGCAGGGCTTCGAGGCCCTGGTGCGCTGGCGCCACCCCGAGCGCGGCCTGGTGGGGCCCGACGAGTTCATCGGCTTCTCGGAATCGCGAGGCCTCATCACGCCCATCGGCCGCTGGGTGATGCGCGAGGCCTGCCGCCAGCTCAAGGCCTGGCAGGACGCGGGCCTGGCCATGGTGCCGGTGGCCGTGAACCTCTCGGCCATCGAGTTCCGCCAGCGCGACGTGGCCGCCGAGATCGCCGCCGTGCTGCACGACACGGGCCTGGCGCCGCAGTACCTGGAGATCGAGCTGACCGAGTCCGTGCTCATGCACCAGACCGGCCAGGTGCTGGACACCCTGAACGCCCTCAAGGCCCTGGGCGTGGGCGTCTCCATCGACGACTTCGGCACCGGCTACTCGTCGCTGGCCTACCTCAAGCGCTACCCCATCGACAAGCTCAAGATCGACCGCTCCTTCGTCATGGACACCCCCGGCAACGCCGACGACGTGGCCATCGTCACCGCCATCATCCAGATGGGCCGCAGCCTGCAGCTCAAGACCGTGGCCGAAGGGGTGGAGACGCAGGCGCAGATCGACCTGCTGGCGGGGCTGGGCTGCGACCTGATGCAGGGGTTCGCGCTCTCCGAGCCGATGGACGTGCCCAGCGCCGAGCGCTGGCTGCGCGGCGGCGCCAAAGCGTAGCCCAGGCCGGGCCATCCTGTCACCCGGCTTGTGGACAATAGGGGCATGCCCCTCATCCCCGACTTCATCGCCCCCACCCGCCATACCGACCCGGCCGACGCCCTGGCCCAGGTGCAGCGCATCTACCAGCAGCAGATCGGCCACCTGCGCGATGCCATGCAGCGCTTCGTGGCCGGCGAAACGCCCACGAGCGCGGTGCGCGCCTTCTACCCCTTCGTGCGCGTGCACACCACCACCGTGGCGCGGGCGGACTCCAAGCTGGCCTACGGCTTCGTGGAGGGTCCCGGGCGCTACGAGACCACGCTGACCCGGCCCGACCTGTTCGCCCGCTACTACGCCGAGCAGTTCCGCCTGCTGCGCGCCAGCCACAACGTGGAGCTGGAGGTGGGCACCAGCGCCCACCCCATCCCCATCCACTTCTCGTTCGCCGAGCATGACCACATCGAGGGCACGCTCACGCCCGAGCGCCGCATGCTCATGCGCGACCTGTTCGACCTGCCCGACCTGGCCGCCATGGACGACGGCATCGCCAACGGCACCTGGCAGGCGCGCCCCGGCGAGGCGCAGCCACTGTCGCTGTTCACCGCGCCGCGCGTGGACTACTCGCTGCACCGCCTGCGCCACTACACGGGCACGGCGCCCGAGTGGTTCCAGAACTTCGTGCTGTTCACCAACTACCAGTTCTACATCGACGAATTCGTGCGCCTGGGCCACGCCGAAATGGCCAGGCCGGACAGCGAGTACGTGGCCTTCATCGAGCCCGGCAACGTGGTCACGCGCCGCACGGGCCTGGCCGCTGAGCCCGGCGACGAGCTGGGCACGGCCCCGCCGCGCCTGCCGCAGATGCCCGGCTACCACCTGGTGCGCAAGGACGCCAGCGGCATCAGCATGGTCAACATCGGCGTGGGCCCGGCCAACGCCAAGACCATCACCGACCACATCGCCGTGCTGCGCCCGCACGCCTGGATGATGCTGGGCCACTGCGCCGGCCTGCGCAACACGCAGCAGCTGGGCGACTACGTGCTGGCCCACGCCTACGTGCGCGAGGACCACGTGCTCGACGAGGAGCTGCCGCTATGGGTGCCCATCCCGGCGCTGGCCGAGATCCAGATGGCGCTGCAGCAGGCCGTGGCCGACGTGTCGCGGGTGCCCGAGTCGGACCTCAAGCGCATCATGCGCACCGGCACCGTGGCCAGCACCGACAACCGCAACTGGGAGCTGCTGCCCGACAACCTGCCCCAGCGCCGCTTCAGCCAGAGCCGCGCCGTGGCGCTGGACATGGAATCGGCCACCATCGCCGCCAACGGCTTCCGCTTCCGCGTGCCCTACGGCACGCTGCTGTGCGTCTCCGACAAGCCCCTGCACGGCGAGATCAAGCTGCCCGGCATGGCCAACCACTTCTACCGCGAGCGCGTGGACCAGCACCTGCGCATCGGCATGCGCGCCATCGAGATCCTGCGCAACGGCGGCGTGGACCGCCTGCACAGCCGCAAGCTGCGCAGCTTCGCCGAAGTGGCTTTCCAGTAGCCGCCGCGCAAACAGCCCGCCACGCCATGCCGCTGGACTTCCTCACGCTCATGGCCGTCATGGCGGCCAACCTGTTCATGATCTCGGCCGTGCTGCCGCTGATCATGGGCCGCGACGTGAGCCGGGCCGCGCGCCACGTGCAGGCCAGCCTGCTGCTGCAGGCCACAGCCTGGGCGGCCATCATCGCGTCGAGCACGCTGTGGGACCAGGCGCTGTCCACCATTTCCATCGCCTGCAACGCGGCCGCGCAGTGGATGCTGTACCGCGCGCTGGAGGAATGGCTGGGCCCGCGCCCGCTGCGCTGGCCGCTGCTGGCGCTGGTCGTCGCCGCGCCGCTGGGCTACGCCCTGGGGTTCGAGCACTACGCCTGGCGCGTGGGCTGGGCCAACGGGCTCATGGCCGCCATCCTGTGCATCGTGGCGCGCGCCACGCTGTACCCGCTGGTGCTGGCCGACGCGCGCTGGCGCCGCCTGCTGCTGGGCTGCCTGCTGACCTCGGCCGTGTTCACGCTGGCGCGCGGACTGCTGGGGGCGTTCACCGACCAGTACCCGAGCTTTCGCACGCCGCACCCCGTCAACCTGGCGGCGGCCCTGGCCATCAACGTGAGCCTGGTGCTGGGCACGGTGGCCGTGCTCGTGGCCTGGCGCTACGAGGCCGAGCAGAAGCTGCGCACGCTGGCCATGACCGACGGCCTCACGGGCCTGCTCAACCGGCGCGGCTTCACCAGCCAGGGCGACAACCTGCTCTCCCACGCCTGGCGCCACCGGCTGCCGCTCACGGCGCTGATGCTGGACCTGGACCACTTCAAGCAGATCAACGACACCCACGGCCACGAGGCCGGCGACCGCGCGCTGCAACTGTTCGCGCGGCTGCTGGGCGACACCTGCCGCAGCGGCGACCTCATCGCGCGCCTGGGCGGCGAGGAGTTCGCGGTGCTGATGCTGCACAACACCGCCCAGGCGGGCGCCGCCTTCGACCGGCGCCTGCGCCACCGGCTGCACGACGCCAGCGCCGCCGAGCTGGGCTTCGTGCTGGACTACAGCGCCGGCATGGCCGCGCTGATCCCCGGCGAGGCCAGCCTGGCCGCGCTGATGGCCCGGGCCGACGCCGCCCTGTACGACGCCAAGACCGCCGGCCGCGGCTGCCTCATGGCCGCTTCATGAGCGCTGCCCAAAAACTCCTGATTTGATAGCTTGCAGCGCTACCCCACAAGCGCTGGAGGCACTTTTTGCTTATAGTCCTGCAACCCCGCCCCCACCGTGCCATGACCGCCCTCTTCGAAGCCCTGCACCTGCGCAAACGCTATGGCGATGCCACGGTGGTGGACGACGTGTCGTTCGCCATCGCCCCCGGCGAATGCCTGGGCGTCATCGGCCCCAACGGCGCCGGCAAGACCACCACCATCCGCATGTGCCTGGGCCTCACGGCGCCCGACGGCGGGGCCGTGCACTTCCGGCCCCAACCAGGCGCCAAGCCGCTGCACATGCCGCGCGACGCGCTGGCCATCAAGGCGCAGCTGGGCGTGGTCACCCAGTTCGACACGCTGGACCCGGACTTCACCTGCGCCGAGAACCTGCGCGTGTTCGGCCGCTACTTCGGCCTCAAGGGACCGGTGATGGACGAGCGCGTGCCGCGCCTGCTCGAATTCGCCGCGCTCACCCACAAGGCCGACGCCAAGCCGGGCGAACTGTCGGGCGGCATGAAGCGGCGCCTGTCGCTGGCCCGCGCGCTGGTCAACGACCCGCGCCTGCTGCTGCTCGACGAACCCACCACGGGCCTGGACCCGCAGGCCCGCCACCTGATGTGGGAGCGGCTGCAGCTGCTGCTGCAGCAGGGCAAATCCATCCTGCTGACCACGCACTTCATGGACGAGGCCGAGCGCCTGTGCTCGCGCCTGCTGGTGCTGGACCACGGCCGCAAGATCACCGAAGGCCGCCCGCGCGAACTGATCGCCCAGCACCTGGAGCCCGACGTGGTGGAAGTCTTCGGCGTGGGCGCCGTGGCCCTGGCGCAGGACGCCGCGCTGCGCCCGCTCGCCGCCCGCGTGGAGGTCAGCGGCGAGACCGTGTTCTTCTACACCCACGACGCCCAGCCACTGCTGCGGGCCCTGGGCGCGCACGGCCACCTGCGCACGCTGCACCGGCCGGCCAACCTGGAGGACCTGTTCCTCAAGCTCACGGGGCGGCAGATTCGCGAGGACGGCTGAGCCGCCTTCGCCTTCAGTCCTGCCGCAATAGCACGCCCACCAGGTCCTTGGCCTGGGACACGTTCAACCGGCGATAGAGCGAGCGGGTGTAGTGGATGACCGAAGACGGCTTGATGCCCAGGCGCCCGGCGATCTCCGCACTGCCGCGCCCGCACACGAGGGCCAGGCAAACGTCGCGCTCGCGTGCCGACAGGGCCAGGAAACGCGGTGCGCGGAACAGGTGCACCGCCAAAGGCAGGCGCCGCTCCACATGCAGCGCCACCTGCGCGGCCATGCCGGGCGCATGCGCTTCGAGCGCATAGGCGCGCCAGTGGAAAAAGCCGTGCGCGTTGCGCACCGTGCCGGCCGGCAACTGCGTGCCGTGGCCTGCCGCCGCAGCGAACACTGCACGCGCCAGCCGCCGCCACAGCGCTTCGACCTGACCGCGTGCCGCCCGGGTGAGGCTGTCCGCACTCAACGGCTCGCCCGCCGCCAGGTGCAGCAGGCGCAGGGCGCTGTCGCTGCTGTGCACCAGCCGGCCCGCGCCGTCGAGAACCAGCAAACCCGACTCCACAGCCTCGGAGGCTTCCCCGCATACCGGCTCCCTTTTCACCGCTCCGTCCGCCACCGGGGCGAGCGCATGGCACAGCCAGGGCTGCGCCAGCTCCAGCAACTGCAGTTCCTGCACACCGTAGTCACGCCGCGCAAAAGGTCGCGTCAGCACCAGACAGGCCAGCAGGCGCGGCCCGTCGCGCAGCGGCACCTGCACGATCCAGCCCATGTCGTATCGGTGCAGCACGCGGCCATACAGCTCAGAGCGCTCCAGCACCGCCCGGGGCGTGATGCGGCTGCCCTGCACCACGGACAGGCCGCTCGCCATCACCTGCTGGGTGGTCCAGCCCACGGCGTGGTCCTGCGCCGTGGACCGCTCGTAGAAATGCGCGGCGTATTCGCGCAGATGGGCCAGCGCGACATGGGGCGGCACGTGCGCGTCCACCAGGCGGCAATGCGCGTCCAGATGGATGCCCACCTCCATATCGAAGCCCACCAGCTGCCGCAAGAGATCCAGCGCCTCGGGCAGCACCGTCTTGCCCGGCAAGCCCAGGCAGGCCAGTTGCCGCAGCGCGGCCAGCAAGCTCACGGCGCGCGCCACCGGCCTTCCTTCTGCTCTCTGGCGCGCAGCGCCGCCAGCCCCAGCACGCCCACCAGCAGGGCGGCCAGCAGCCGGCCCCATTCGGACAGCGTGGGAATCGCCGCCGCACCCCCTGGGCCACCGGGGTTGCCCGGGGTTCCGCCGGCAGGGGCAATGGTGAACTGCACGCTGTCGTAGCCCGACCAGCCGTCCTTGTCGCCCGCCCGCACCTGCACGGTGTAGGTGCCCGCCTGGGTGGGCGTGCCGGTGATCCAGCCGCTGTTCAACTGCAGGCCCGGCGGCAACATGCCGGTGTAGCCGTAATCGGTCGCGGCATCGCCATCGGTGGGCGTGACGTACAGGCCCAGGTCGATGCCGAAGGCCGCGCCGCCCACCGTGCCGGTCTGGTCGGGCACATCACCCATCACCGGCGGCATGCCCGCGCCCGGCGCAGCGGCCACCTGGCCACAGGCCGAGAACTCCGACGTGCCCGCCCCGCCCTGGTGCGACAGCAGCGCCACGAATGCGCCCGCGCCCCAACCGGGCGGCAACGGCGCGGGCACGGTGATGGTGCCGTTCGCGTGGCCGCTGGCGTCCGTGTTGACCACCGTGGCCATGCCGCCCGTGCGGTACTGCCCTTCGCCGTGGCCCGAGGCATCGCAGGCCGCGTTGGCGTAGGCCGACACGTCGAACTGGCTGTTCGGCACGGTGTCGAGCGTGAAAGCGATGCCGATGGAGCCGTTGGTATTCACTTGCGCCGAAGCAATGACCGGGAAGTTCTGCGCGCCATCGGCATCCGGCATGTCGTTGGGCGTGACGGTGTTGGGGAGTTCCGACGCGGGCTTGAAGTTGATGCCCAGCCCGCCGTTGGCGTAAATGGTGTTGTCGTCCAGCCGGTTGGCGCTGGGTGTGCCGTCGTTGCCGCCCCACATGGCGATGCCGTCGAACTGGCTGGCCGTGATGCCGTTGGCATAGACCACGTTGCCATTGGCGGCCACACCGTTGCTGTAGGTAAACAGGATGCCGCGGAAATTGCCCAGCGCCCCGCCGCCTACGCTCTCGCCGATGGTGTTGCCACCGATGAGGGCGCTCTGCGCGCCCCAGAGCTGGATGCCGTCGCCGTCGTGGTTGGCAATCACGTTCTGGGCAATGCTGGCCACCGTGAGTTCCTGCAGGTAGATGCCCCGGCCCACGGTCTTGCTGCCGCCTGCGGCGCCGGTCTTGGTGATGCCGAACAGATTGCCCTCGACCACGATGCCGTTGGCGTAGTACGCCTGCACGCCAGCCCCGCTCCCGGCGATCAGGTTGCGGTCGGCCGCACTGGCGCTGCCGATGCTGGCGTTGTTGGCGTTGCGCACGTCCACGCCCACGAAATTGGCCGCCGTGCCGCGTGTCGCGCCGTCGGCGCGCCAGCCGAGGAAGTTGCCGTTGACCTGGACCGCAGGCGCGTCGATGCGGATGCCCGCGTGGTCGGCAAAGTTGAAGATGGACAGGCCGCGCACCACACTGCCGCTGGCGCCCAATGTGAGCCCGTGGGTGGACACGGCCTGCGCGCTGCCGTCGATCTCGATGCGGATCTGCGTATTCAGCAGCGTGGCGTTGGGGTAGTTGCCTCCGGCGATGGTGTTGGGCGATGCGCCCGGCTGGGTGTAGCCGTCCACAAGCACGCGGCGCACCAGGCCGGGCAGGCCACTCGCGGGCTGGATGGTTTTCACACCGCCAGCCGGAATGCCGAGGATGCCGAACGCGATGGTGTCGTTCGTGCCCCAGCCGCTGCCGGTGGCCGGGCAGTCGGCACTGGCGGCGGCTGCGTTCACGGCCAGGATGGCCTCGCGCAGCGTGCAGAAGCCGTCCGCCGTGGTGTTGTCGGCGCTGGAGGTGACGGTGATGGTGGCCGCGCCCGCGTGCAGGGCGGCGAGGCAGAGCGCGGCGGCCAGAGCGGCGCGCGGCAGGATGGGCCGGATCGGCATGAGAAAGAGCTCCCGGTGTCTGTGTGTCTGTCGAAGATCGCAGCGCCGATTCTTCGGAAGACGCCCCTCGCGGAATCCCCCCGCGCGGGGGGAATTTCATGCTCTGGCAGGGCTTGGCCGGGATGCTAGGAAGCCCCCAATCGCGTGGCTTGGGGCCAGCGACAGGGCGGCTTGGGCTGGGCGACCGTTTCAGGCCGGGCGCAGCAGCGCCGCCGCCACGTCCTGGGCCTGCGACACGTTCAGCCGCCGGTACAGCGAGCGCGTGGCGTGGATGACCGAGGACGGCGCGATGCCCAGAGCGGCAGCGGTTTGCTCGCGGCTGCGCCCATGCGCCAGGGCCAGCGCCACGTCGCGCTCGCGCGCGGGCAACGCCAAAAAGCGCGGCGCACGAAAGAGCTGCGCCGCCAGCGGCAGGCGGCGCTCCACATGCAGCGCCACATGCGTGCCCGCGCCCGGCACGTGCGCATCCAGCGCATAGGCGCGCCAGCCAAAGTAGCCGTGCGCGTTGCGCACGCTGCCGGCAGGAAGCACCGTGCCATGACCGGTTGCGGCGGCGAAAGCAGCCTGCGACAGCCGCCGCCACAGTCCTTCAGCCTGCCCTCTCGTCACATGGCCCGGCCTGTGCGCGGTGAGCGGCTCGCCCATGGCCAGGTGCAGCAGGCGCAGCGCGCCTGCACTGCTGTGCACGAGCTGGCCCGCGCCGTCGAGGATGAGCATGCCGGACTCCACAGCCTCGGACGCGGACGGCGGCTCCGCTGCATCTGCGGGAGCGCCGGCGATCGCGTGATTCAGCCACGGCTGGGCCTGCTCCAGCAGGCGCAACTCCGGCGCCTTGAAATCGTGCCGTGCGAAAGGCCGCGTCAGCATCAGGCAGGCCAGCGGGCGCGGGCCGTCGTGCAACGGCATCAGGCACGTCCAGCCCATCTCGTAGGGCCGCAGCACCCGGTCCCACAGCTCGGTGCGCTCCATGGCGGCGCGGCCCAGGCGATCGCTCAGGCGCATCACGCGGCGGCTGCCGTCCACCACATGGCGCCGGGTCGCCACGATCTCATCATCCGGGCGGTCGTAGAAATGGCTGGCATACAGGTGCACGTGTGCCAGATCCACATGGGGCGGTACATGCATATCGACCAGGCGGTGGCGCTCGTCCACGTACACCGCCACCTCGGAATCGAAGCCCACCAACTGGCGCAGCAGGCCCAGCGCCTCCGGCAGCGCCGCCTTGCCCGGCAAGCCCTGGCAGGCCAGTTGCCGCAGAGCGGCCAACAGGTTCATGGGGCGGGCCATCGCGCTCCTGTGATTGCTATATATTACATAGCTTCCAGCGCTTACCCATCATGCGCTGGAAGCCAAAATGATGCTCAACATTGCGGCTTGCGGCGCAGCACCCTCAACCCCGCCGTGCCGATCAGCAGCGCGGCCAGCAGACGCCCCCATTCAGACAGCATAGGGATGGCCGCTGCACCGCCTGGGCCGCCCGGCATGCCGGGATTGCCCGCGCCGACAATGGTGAACACGATGGCATCGTAGCCCGACCAGCCGTCCTTGTCGCCCGCCCGCACCTGCACCGTGAAGCTGCCCGCCTGCGTGGGCGTGCCGGTGATCGCGCCGCCTGCCAGTTGCAGGCCCGGCGGCAGCATGCCGGTGTAGATCCAGTCCATCACCGCATCGCCATCGGTCGTCGTCACATAGGGCAGCAGCGGCAGGTTGAAGGCCGTGCCCACGGCGCCGTTCTGGTCGGGCACGTCGCCCATCACCGGCGGCGTAGCGGCACCAGCCGCGGCCGCCACCTGCGCACAGGCCGAGAATTCGGACGTACCTTCGGTCCCATGCGCCAACAGCGCCACGAACGCGCCCGCGCCCCAGCCGGGAGGCAGCGGCGCAGACACGGTGATGGTGCCCGCGGCCTGGCCTGCGGCATTGGTGGTGACCGGCGTGTTGGCCTGACCCGTTCCGTAGCGCCCTTCGCCGTGGCCCTTGGCGTGACAGGCCGGGTTGGCGTAGGCGGAGATGTCGAATGCGCTGCCGGGCGTGCTGTCGAGCGTGAAAGCCACGGTGATGGAGCCGTTGGCGTTCGCCTGGGCTGAGGTGACGACCGGGAAGTTCTGCAGCCCGTTGGGGCCGGTGTCGGCATCGCCCGCGTCGTTGACCGTGACCACGGCACCCGTTTCGGCCACAGGCCGCAGGTCGATGCCCAGGCCGTTGGCATAGATGGAGTTGTTGTCCAGCCGGTTGCCCAGTGGGTCACCGCTGAGCGCACTGCCCGTGATTTCGATGCCGATGCCGCTGTGCGCGATGCCGTTGCCACGAACGGAATTGCCGCTGGACACGGTGGTACCGCTGTTGCCGATGGCTATGCCGCGCTGGCCGTTTAACAACGCCACGCCGCCAACCCCTTCGCCAAGGGTGTTGCCGGTGATGGTGCTGTTCTGCACGCCGTACAGGTAGATGCCATCGAACTGGTGGTTGGAGACCACGTTGTTGGTGATGTTGGCACCCGTGACGTTCTGCAAGGCGATGCCCACGCCCTGGGTGAGCATGCCGCCCTGGGCACCGTTGCGGTCCACGCCAATGAGATTGCCGTCGATCCACAGCGACGTGGTGCCGATGACGGACACCCCTGCCAGCGAGCCGCCCGCGATCAGGTTGCGGTTGGCTGCGCTGCCTTGGCCGATGCGAACGTTGTCCGCGTTCACCACCTCCACGCCCGTGGTGTTGGCGCCGCGCGTGGTGCCGTCGGCATGCCAGCCGATGTGGTTGCCGGCCACCGTCGTCGCCGGGGCGCCGTTGATGCGGATGCCGGTGTCGAACCGCACGATGGCCAGGCCGCGCACCAGGCTGTTGCCCGCAGCGGCGGTGTTGAAATGAAGCCCATTGTTGAACCCGCCGGCAATGAGGCTGCCGTCCAGCTCGATCATGATTTGCGCGCCCATGCCGGTGGCGTTGGGGTGGCTGCCTGCGGCCACTGTGTTGGGCATGGCACCGGGCTGGGTATAGCCGTCCACCGTGACGCGGCGTACCAGCGCAGGCAGGATGGCGGCCGGCTGGATGACCTTGACGCCGCCGCCGGGGATGTTGAAAGCGATAGTGTCGTTGCTACCCCAGGCGCCGCCGGTGGCCGGGCAGTCAGCGCTGGCCACGCCGCCGTTGATGGCGACGATGGCCTCCCGCAGCGTGCATTGGCTGTTCACTGCGATGCTGTCGGCGCTGGACGTAAAGGTGATGGTGGCCGCGCCTGCGTGCAGCGCGGCGAGGCAAAGGGCGGCCACGGCAGCGCGCGGCAAGGTAGACCAGAGAGACATGGAGGCTCCAGAGAAACAATCTCTGGATTCTCAAAAAAAGGCCCTCTCGCCGTAGTCCCCCGCACGGGGGGCAAGTGTCAGGGCCGCACTGCCGCTGCGCGCACGTCGGACGGCGTGGCACCGTAGCGGCGGCGGAAGGCGTGGTTGAAGTACGAGAGATCGCCAAAACCCGCCTCGTAGGCCAGCGCGGACACCGGCGCGCCCGCGTCCTGCGGGCGCGCCAGCCGGCCATGCACACGCGCCAGGCGCTGGTGCAGCACGTAGTGGGCGAAGGTGGTGTTCTCGCCCTGGAACAGCGCGCGGATGCTGCGGGCGGGCAAGCGCAGGCGCGCGGCCACGGCCCCGATGGAGAGCTGCGGGTCGGTGAGGTGGGCGGCGATGTCGGTGCGCACCGCGCGCAGCCTGGCGGCGCGCAGCCCGCCGCCACGCACGGCCTCGGCCCCCTCGCGCGTGGCGCCCAGCAGCAGCGCCGCCAGCTCGTGCATGTGCTGCGTGACCGCCTCGCAGAGCTGCGGCGTGGCCAGGGCCTGCGCGTCGTCCATGACGCCGGCATAGCCTGCGAGCAGGCGCAGCGCGGGGTGGCGGCTGTCCACCTTGCGGATCAGCGCGTCGTCGATTCCGCCCGCCAGCAGCGCGAGCCGCGCGCGGGAAAACCGCAGGTTGCACAGCCGCGAAGGCGCGTCGCCCCGGAACTCACCCGCCAGGCCGTTGCTCACCCAGGTGGCCTCGCCGCTCTGGATGCTGACCTCGCGCCCGTCCTGGTGCAGGGTGCCGTGGCCATGGGGGACATGGACGAGGACCACGTCGTCGTCCGCGATCATCGCGGCGGTGTGGCGGTTGCGCGTGGGCGACAGGCGCCCCCAGGCCATGCCGAAGCCGGGCACGGCGCGCACGGTGAAGTCCAGCTCGAAAGGCACGCCAGGCTGCGGATCGATCTCCATCTGCATCACGGCGCGGCCGTAGGTCTCACGGAAGGCCTCGACGCGGTCGGGGCCGCTGAATTGGGCGCTGTCCAGGCGCATGGTCTGCACCGGGTCTGAGCGCGAGGTGGAGTGGTGCGGTGCGTCGTTCATGGCCGTTGGCTGCGTTCGGCAAGCATGCTAACGGCGCCCGGCCCGGCACGCGCTTTGGCGGCAGCGATCGCTCCGAAAAATGTAGCTGTCTGCGCTTGACCACTGTACGCCAAGGCCACTTTTTCCATGAATCCGCCTTTGGCGCGCCAAGCCACGCACCTTGGCGTGCGCGGCCATTGCCGCTCTGCTGCGCAGCGGCCAGACTCGGTGGCTCCACCCTCCAAGGACACCGCCATGCCCGCCCTTTCTCCTTCTTTCACCGGCCGGACCGTGCTCATCACCGGCGCCTCACGCGGCATCGGCTTGGCCATGGCGCGGGCCTTCGGGCAGGCGGGTGGGCGGGTGCTGCTGGTGGCGCGCGATGCCGCCGTGCTGGAACAGGCCGCCCTGGCGCTGGCAGGCGAAGGGCTGGCCGTGGGATGGCACGCGGCGGACGTGACCGACCCGGCTGGCGTGGACGCCGCCGTGCATGCGGCCATCGCGGCGCATGGGCACATCGACGTGCTGGTCAACAACGCGGGCTGGGGCGCGCAGCGGCTGCTGCTGGGCCAGCCGGCCGGGCAGGCGCGCCAGGAGATGGAGACCAACTACTTCGGCACCCTGAACCTGCTGCGCGCCGTGCTGCCGCACATGGTGGCGGCGGGCGCGGGCACGGTGCTCAACGTCTCGTCCGTCTGCGGCATGGTGGCCACGCCCACCATGGCGGGCTACAGCGCGAGCAAGGCGGCCGTGAACCTGCTGGTGCACTCGCTGCGCGGCGAGCTGGCGGGCACGGGCGTGCGGCTGTGCGTGTTCGTCCCCGGCCACACGGCCACCGAGCTGGGCCAGGCCAGCCGCTTCGACCGCGTGCCGATGAACGACCCGGCCCACGTGGCGCGGCAGGCGCTGCGGGCCGCGCAGGCCGGGCGGCCGGAGTGGTTTGCGAGCCGGGGCGACCGGCTGCTGTGGCGCCTGGCCCGGCTGTCGCCGCGCCTGGGCGAATGGCTGATGGCGGGCACGACCCGCGCGGTCATGCGCGAGGAGATGCGGTCGGCCACTGCTTCGCCGGCACGCCCGTCCAGCGCTTGAACGCGCGGTGGAAACCCGCCGGGTCGGCATAGCCCAGCAGCAGGCTGGTCTCCGCGGCCGACAGGCCCATCTCCATGCAGGCCAGCGCGCGCGTGCGCCGCACTTCATCCACCAGCCCCGTGAGCGACAGCCCGGCCCCGGCTAGGCGCCGCTGCAGGCTGCGCTCGCTGCAGTGCAGCTGCGCGGCCAGCTGGGCCAGCGTGGGCACGCCGGCGTCGGGCAGGCTTTCGCAGATGCGCTGGCGCACCTGTTCCACGATGGGGGCGCTGGCGGGTTGGGGCGCGGCGCCGTGGCGCTCTTCCAGGTAGCGCGAGAAGAAGCGCACCAGGCCCGGGTCGGCGCCGGGCAGCGGGCGCTGCAGCACCTCGGCGGGCAGGCGCCATTCGTTGCGGGCGGCGTTGAACCGGGGCAGCGCGCCGAAGCGGCGCTCGTACTCGGCCGGCGGCGCGAGCGATGCGTGCGCCAGGCCAAAGCCCTGCGGCCGCACGGGCGCGCCCGTGAGGCGCGGCACCAGCACCAGGCAGTCGGCTGCATACATGTCGGCCACGTGCGCGTGCGCCAGGCGCGGCGGGCCCCAGGGCACGAAGCCGAAGCAGGCCAGGCCGCCCGCCACGTCCAGCTCGAAGCGCTCGCCCTCGGTGATCCAGCGGTGGTGGCGGATGATGCGCGCCAGCGCCTCGCCCAGGGTGCTGCTGGCCATGGCCAGGAAGCCCACGGCGTCCAGCGACGCGGGCTGCACCTGCTCGATGTAGCTCACGCCGAGCAGCGGGTCGCGCAGCGCCTGGGCGGCGGCCTCCACCACGTCGTAGTACAGCGAGACGGGGATGCGCTGGTCCGGGTGCGCCAGCCGCCCGGCGCGCGGGCCGAAGGCGCTGCGCGGCACGCCGCGTTCGCCGGCGTAGGCGATCAGGTCGAGCGCGCCGCGCGCCCAGCAGGTGGGCTCGGCCGGGCCCCTGCGCTGCGGAGGCGGTGCGGCAGTGCGGCGGGGCATCGAAACTATCAAATCAATAGCTGCCAGCGCTTGCTGGATAAGCGCCAGAGGCCATTTTCATCATCAAGCCTTGCGCGGCCTGACCTTGCCGGCCGCCAGCTTGGCGTTGGCGCGGGCCGTGTCCACGTCGGCCGCGCGCGCCAGCGCCACGCCCATGCGGCGCCGGGCGAAGCTTTCGGGCTTGCCGAACAGGCGCAGGTCGGTGCCGGGCACGGCCAGGGCTTCCTCCACGCCGTCGAACACGATGCCCTGGGCCTCCACGCCGCCGTAGATGACGGCGCTGGCGCCGGGGTTGCGCAGGCTGGTGTCCACCGGCAGGCCCAGGATGGCGCGCGCGTGCAGCTCGAATTCGCTCTGGTGCTGCGTGCACAGCGTGACCAGGCCCGTGTCGTGCGGGCGCGGGCTCACTTCGCTGAACCAGACCTGTTCGCCCTTCACGAACAGCTCCACGCCGAAGATGCCCTGGCCGCCCAGGTTGTCCGTCACGGCCTTGGCGATCTGGCGCGACTTCTCCAGCGCGGCCGGGTGCATGGGGTGGGGCTGCCAGCTTTCCACGTAGTCGCCGCTGACCTGCACGTGGCCGATGGGGTCGCAGAAGCTGGTGACGATCTGGCCGTCTGCGCCCACCGAGCGCACGGTGAGCTGGGTGATTTCGTA
>Ga0222427_100845_pt1 | contig 25004 bp, 20 predicted proteins | sample 2B20Ametagenome_FD_182890 | JGI IMG/M metagenome (GOLD analysis project Ga0222427, IMG submission 182890) | Enriched microbial communities from leaf-cutter ant dump, University of Wisconsin, Madison, United States - 2B20A (version 2) | ecosystem: Environmental > Terrestrial > Nest > Insects nest...
TGGGGCGAATGACCCGGCACGGGTTTCCTGCCGCGACAACGCCGGCGGGAACGTCGCGGGTGACCACGGAACCGGCGCCGATGATGCTGTTGTCACCGATGCTGACACCCGGCGTGATCGTCACCGAGCCGCCGATCCACACGTTGTTGCCGATGGTGACTGGCCGGGGCAGCTCCCAGCCATCAAGACGCCGCGGGACGTCCTCGGCGTGGTTGGGCGTGTAGATGCCGCAGCGCGGCCCGATCAGGCAGTCGGCCCCGATGCTCACCTCGCCGCCGCCGATCACCATGAAATCGGCATTGATGAAGGTGCGCGCACCGATCACCACCCGCCCGCCGTAGTCGATCCGCACCGGCGGCCGAAAATCCACCCCCGCACCCGCGCCAGGCACGAGATCGTGAAAAAGCCGCACCGCCTCGTCCGGGTCGTCGTAGTAGATGCGATTGATGAGCGCACACGTGGCGTTCGCCTCCCGCGTCAGCTTCTGCAACGCCGGCGAGGTGCGATAACGCATCCAGTCGCCCGCCACCATGCGCTGCAGGTCCTCATCCGCCTCCAGCAGCGCGGCCATCCTGTCGTCAACAAACTTCACCTGCTGCGTCACGCGGATCTCTCCTGCTCACCTTCCAACACCCAAACCGGGCACGACGCCAGCCGCGCACCATTTGCGGAATCCTACCGCGCGCCAGCGCAGAGCACCGTGACTTCATCACGTCCACAAAGCCCCATTCCCGCGAAAGCGGCAGGCTTTTTTACAGACGGATGTCCGGTCACCCCGTGTCCCTGCTCCTTTTCAGGCTGGATGGAAGTCGCGGGATCCCCGCTTGCGCGGGGATGACGGGCCCAAGCAGGTGCCATTCGTCCCTGACACCTTTTCCATCGGTCGTTGCCGGCGATCACGGCCTTGTTCCAGCGATAGCTCACAACGGCGATCGCCGACATACACCGGCGTCATCGGGGCGATACCCTTGCCCTTGGCATCGACGCAGCGTGCGGGAAACGGCGCCATCACCTCGCCTGGCGGTGCGTGTGGAAACCCTCACCCGCATGGCGATTCCCCATACGGAATCAAGGTCATTGTTGGCCGGCTCCGTCAGTACCACTCCGATGCACTCAGGGATCCAGCATGAATCTTCGACACCCGGCGATGATCGCCAGCCTGTGCCTCCTCTCGTGCGCGTGCAGTGCGGGTGAACCGCCTGCACCGGACCACGCATCGCCAGCTGCCGCCAGCGCCGGCGTTGTCGACCGCGCGCAAGAAAGCCATCCGGCAGGAGCAACGTCATCCTCGGACATGCCCGCCAGCATGTGTGACGAAAATGACGACGTCGTGTTTTCCTGCCCACTGGCCCAAAGCACCAGGACCGTCTCGCTGTGTGCCTCCCCAGGCGTCCCGGACGCCGGACCGGCGTTCTATTACGCGTTCGGACACGCAGGTGTACCGGAGTTGCGCTTCCCGGCCAGAGGCACCGTCAACAATGCCGCCTTCAGCCGCACCCACCTCGGTTTTGCGGGCAATACCGGCGGCTACGCGTATGCCTTCACCAACGCCGGCCACAAGTACATTGTCTACGCGATTTCCGGCAAACAGACGCCGCGCGATGGCGGAGTGATCGTGCAATCACCAGGCGCCTCGACCATGGCGACAAGACGGGCTTGTCGATCAACCGCCATCACGGAAACCAGCGACAACGCACTGATCGACGCCACCTTGCACCTGAAGAAGGACATGCAGATCCAGTCCCACGGCCTGCCCGAAACCCGCTGAGCATGCCGCCACTGAAGGCAAACGGAGAATGCCATGTCGTCAAGGGAAAACGCTGACTACCTGCTGGAAAGAGCCCGGGAACACGGCATCACCAACACCGAGGAGCTGGCCAATTTCATGGGCCAGATGCAGGTTGAGAGCGGCAGCTTCTCGAGCATGGACGAAAACCTCAACTACTCGGGGCACCGCCTGCTGGAAATTTTTCCCGGTCGCAACGGCATCGACACGATCGAGCAAGCCAACACCATCGCCGCCGGCGGTCCCGACGCCGTCGCCAACCACATCTACGGCGGCACGTGGGGGAAACTCAACTTGGGCAATACGGGTCCAGACGACGGGGCAACATTCCACGGCCGTGGCTACATACAACTCACCGGACGCGACAACTACGAACGCATCGGGAGCGAGATGGGGCTGGACCTCCTCAACCATCCCGAACTGGCGGCAGACCGTGAGACCGCCGCAAAGATCGCCCTCCACTACTGGGACGCCCGGGTCGTCGCGAACAACCACCAAACCGACGTCACCGCCGCCTGCATGGACATCAACGGCGGCACCAATGGTTTGCAGGATCGCAAGGATGCCGTCGCCACATGACGTGGAGAGCTGACACGCGCCCAAGAAGTCGCTGGCGAGCCGCCAGGCAGCAGCATCAACGAAACACGCACCCTGCAACGCGATCTCGTCGCCTTGGGCTACACCGGCGCGCACGGCCATACGCTGAGCATCGACGGCAGCTACGGCCCTGATACTCGCCACGCCATCAAGGCGTTCCAACACGACTACCACCTGAATGCCGATGGCATTGCCGGCGTACGTACCAAGGAAGCGCTCCGCCAAGCCCTTCAGACGAAGGAGCCGCTACAGCTTGACGACAGGAATCATCCCGGCCATCGACTGTTTCTCGAAGCCCGCAAAGCCGTTTGCGAGGTTGACCACAACATGGGCCGTACACCCGATCGACAAAGCGACCAACTCGCTGCCGCCATGGCTGTAGCCACACAAAAAGCAGGCCTTCAGCGCATTGATCTGGCGGCCCTGAGCGACGACGGCACACGCGCGTTCGCGGTACAAAGTGGCGCCATCTCGCGGATCGCCCACGTGCAAACCTGGGATGCGGTCAACACGACACTGGAACAAAGCAGCCTGGCATGGTCACAACAGGCAGCACAGCACACCGTACCCACCGGGATGCCTGTGCATGAACAGATGCCTGCGCCCGCCCAGTCCGAAGACGCCACGATGGTTCGACGGTGAAGCGCCGGCCCCGAGCCCCCAGGACGTCAGCCGCCTCGCTGGAGGCTCCCAAGTTTCGCAAAGGGCGACACGGGGCCGCCCTGCCTTCTCCGTATGGGCGTCAGCCCCTTCTCAACCGCACTTCGAATACCCGCAATTCAGGCAGGTCTGGCAGTTGTCCATCAGCACCAGCGCCTTGGTGTTGCACTTGTCGCACATCGTCGAGCCGGCCGGGAAGGTCAGCGTTTCTGCGCTGGCCGTCTCGGTGGTGGCGGTGCCGGCTTCGGTGGCTTTCTTGGCGCTGGCGGCCTCGTAGGCGGCGCGCTTTTCGGCGATCAGCTGGCGGGTGGCCTCGTCCATTTCCGGGTCGTGGATCAGCCCGATGTTTTTCATGTGCTGCTCGATCACGCCGCCGATCTCGGCCACGATGGAGGGCATGTAGACGCCGCCGGCCTTGAAGTAGCCGCCGCGCGGGTCGAACACGGCCTTGAGCTCCTCCACGATGAAGGTGACGTCGCCGCCCTTGCGGAACACGGCCGAGAGGATGCGGGTGAGCGCCACGATCCACTGGAAGTGGTCCATGTTTTTCGAGTTGATGAAGATCTCGAACGGGCGGCGCTGTTCGTACTTGGTGCCGGCGTTGAGCACGATGTCGTTGATGGTGACGTACAGCGCATGCTCGAACAGCGGCGACTTGATCTTGAAGGTGGAGCCGACCAGGGACTCGGGCCGCTCCACGCTTTCGTGCATCTGGATCACTTCGGCGGTGGGCGCGGCCTTGGGCGCGACGGGGGCCGGGGCGGCGACCTTGTCCTCGGGCTTGACGACGTTGTAGCCGGTGATCTTCTTGTTGATCTTGATTGCCATGGTTTCGCTTCTGTGAATGGGTGGCGTGGCCGGGCGGTTCGGGTGTGGCGGGCCAGCGGGGAAATGGCCCGGCCCGGCGCACGGCCGGGCCGGGTGATACGGACGGCTATTTCCCTCGACCGGCGACTTTTCTGGCGGCACGCGGGCGTGTCGTCGTGGCGCTCGGCTTGCTGCTGGCAGTGGACCTCTTGGCCGTCTTGGCGACGGCTTTCTTGCGGGCGGACTGCGCCGCCTTCGGGGATGCGGCCTTGGCGGCCGTCTGCTTGCTGCTGCTCCTGGATACGGGGCGGGCGGGCGAGACGGCCGCCTTTCCGGCGGCGGCTTTCGTCACGGCCTTGCCCGCCGCCTTTTTCGTGGCGGCTTTTTTCACCGCCGGTTTCGCGGCGACGGGCTTGCGCGGCGCGGCCTTTTTCACCGCGCCTTTTTTTGTCGCCGCCTTTTTCGCTGCCGCGCGCTTGGCCACGGCACGCTTCGCCGGGGCGCGGCTGCCGGTCTTGCGCAACGAGGCCACGGTGGGCAGCACGGGCAGGATCAGCGGCGCGTCGTGCTCGTCCACGAGCGGCCACGAACTGCCGTCGTCGGGTATGTCGAGATCGGTGGGCATGCCGTCCTCCCCTTGCGATGGTTGCGAACCCGCGCGTGCCCGGCGGGCGCGCCTAGAACTTGCCGTAATAGCCTTCCTTCAGGGCGTCGAACAGGTTGGCGGCCGAGTGCATCTCGCCGTCGTACTCCACCTGCTCGTTGCCCTTGAGCTCCACCACGCTGCCGTCCTCCAGCTCGAAGCGGTACAGCGTGTTCTCCAGGTCGGACTCCTTCACCAGCACGCCCTGGAACGCGGCGGGGTTGAAGCGGAAGGTGGTGCATCCCTTCAGGCCTTGCTTGTAGGCGTAGAAGTAGATGTCCTTGAAGTCCTCGTACGGGTAGTCGGTGGGGACGTTGGCGGTCTTGGAGATGGACGAGTCGATCCATTTCTGCGAGGCGGCCTGGATGTCCACGTGCTCCTTCGGGCTGATGTCGTCGGCGGCCACGAAGTAGGCGGGCAGCTTGTTGTCCGGCTCGTCGGTGAACGGCAGCGCATCGGCGTTGATCAGCGCGCGGTAGGCGAGCAGCTCGTAGCTGTACACCTCGACCTTTTCCTTGGATTTCTTGCCCTCGCGGATCACGTTGCGCGAGTAGTGGTGGGCAAAGCTGGGCTCGATGCCGTTGCTGGCGTTGTTGGCCAGCGACAGCGAGATGGTGCCGGTGGGCGCGATGGAGGTGTGGTGGGTGAAGCGCGCGCCGGTCTGGGCCAGCGCCTCCACCAGCTCGGGCGCCACGGTGGCGACGCGCTGCATGTAGCGGCTGTACTTGGCGTGCAGCACGCGGCCGGGGATGGTGTCGCCCAGCTTGTAGCCGTCGGCCGCCATTTCCGGGCGCTTGCGCAGCATGTCGCCGGTGACGGTGTAGTCGCGCACCAGCACGGGCGCGGCGCCCTTTTCCTTGGCCAGCTCCAGCGCCACCTCCCAGCCGGCCACCGCCATCTCGCGCGAGACGTCCTCGGTGAAGGCCACCGCCTCGGCGCTGCCGTAGCGTTTCTTGAGCATGGTCAGCGTGCTGCCCAGGCCCAGGAAGCCCATGCCGTGGCGGCGCTTGCCCATGATCTCGTCGCGCTGCTGCTGCAGCGGCAGGCCGTTGATCTCCACCACGTTGTCGAGCATGCGGGTGAACACCTTGACCACCTCGCGGTACTCGTCCCAGTCGAAGCGGGCCTTGGGGCCGAACGGGTCGCGCACGAAGGTGGTGAGGTTGACCGAGCCGAGCAGGCACGAGCCGTACGGCGGCAACGGCTGCTCGCCGCAGGGGTTGGTGGCGCGGATGTGCTCGCACCACCAGTTGTTGTTCATCTCGTTGACCTTGTCGATCAGGATGAAGCCCGGCTCGGCATAGTCGTAGGTGGACACCATGATCATGTCCCACAGGTGCCGCGCGCGGATGGTGCCGTAGATCTTGCAGGCCACCAGGCCGTCGTCGCGCTCCACGTAGTTTTCATGGATGGGCCACTCGCGCCACACCACCTTGGTCGGGTCGGCCAGGTCGATCTCGCCCTGCTCCTTGACGTGCACGGGAAACACCAGCGGCCAGTCCTGGTCGTTTTCCACCGCCTGCATGAAGCCGTCGGTGATCAGCAGGCTCAGGTTGAACTGGCGCAGACGCCCGTCCTCGCGCTTGGCGCGGATGAACTCCTTGGCGTCGGGGTGGCTGATGTCGAACGTGCCCATCTGCGCGCCACGACGGCCGCCGGCGGAGGACACGGTGAAGCACATCTTGTCGTAGATATCCATGAACGACAGCGGGCCGCTGGTGTACGCGCCGGCGCCGGACACGTAGGCGCCGCGCGGGCGCAGCGTGGAGAACTCGTAGCCGATGCCGCAGCCGGCCTTCAGCGTGAGGCCGGCCTGGTGCACCTTCTCCAGGATGTCGTCCATCGAGTCGCGGATGGTGCCCGACACCGTGCAGTTGATGGTGGAGGTGGCCGGCTTGTGCTCCAGCGCGCCGGCATTGGAGGTGATGCGGCCGGCGGGGATCGCCCCGCGGCGCAGCGCCCACACAAACCGGCCGTACCAGTGCTCGCGCAGCTCGGGCGTGGCCTCCACCTCGGACAGGGCGCGCGCCACGCGCTGCCAGGTGGCGTCCACGTCGGCATCGACGGGCTCGCCCGCCTTGTTCTTGAGGCGGTACTTCTTGTCCCAGATGTCCTGCGACGCCGGTTGCAGCGGGATCTCCACGGCGTCACGGCTCACGACGGGATCTGCGGCGGGTGCACGGGCTGTGCTCATTGGATTTCCTGACCTCCCGGCACCTTGCGGCACCGTTGGTGTTTGTGCGGTGTTTGGATTGTGGAGACACCCGAAAAGGGTGTGTCCTGCTGCTGCGCGTGATGGCCGCCGACGCGGCCCGCTTCCCCGAGGTTAGCGCAACCGGCACCAGCACTTGTTTGAATACCGCAAGGCAGACACAAGATGTTGTGGTTGCGACCGGGGAGGAAAAGTAACGCCGCCCACCGGCGATGTAAAGTACCGCCGCCGCATCGGCGGCATGCCGCGTGCCGGAACCGTGCGCGGGTACCGCAGTCGAAGGCTGCGCCGCACCTGTCAAGGAGAAAGCGATGTCCCATGCCCCTTCCCGCACCGGCCACTGGCTGGCTGCGTTGCTGCTCGCGCTGGCGTGCGCCGTCACGGCCCCATCCGCCCGCGCCACCATGCCTGCCGCCGTCGACGGCCAGCCGATGCCGTCGCTGGCGCCGATGCTCAAGCGGGTGACGCCGGCGGTGGTGAACATTTCCACGCGCACCCGCGTGCAGGTGCGCGATGCGTATTTCGACGATCCGATGGTGCGCCAGTTTTTCGGCCTGCCCGCCTCGCCGCGCGAGCGGGTGGAGCAGAGCCTGGGCTCGGGCGTGATCGTGGATGCGGCCAAGGGCTATGTGCTGACCAACAACCACGTGGTGGGCGGCGCCGACGACATCAGCGTGACGCTGCAGGACGGGCGCACGGTGAAGGGCACGCTGGTCGGCACCGACCCGGATACCGACGTGGCGGTGGTGCGCATTCCCGCCGACAAGCTGCAGGCGCTGCCGCTGGCCGACTCCTCGCAATTGCAGGTGGGCGACTACGTGGTGACGGTGGGCGACCCGTTCGGGCTGGGGCAAACGGTGACCTCGGGCATCGTCTCGGCGCTGGGGCGCTCCGGCCTGGGCCAGGACGCGCCCGGCGGGGGCGGCTACCAGAACTTCATCCAGACCGACGCGTCGATCAACCCCGGCAACTCCGGCGGCGCGCTGGTCAACCTGCGCGGCGAGCTGGTGGGCATCAACACCATGATTTTTTCGCCGTCGGGCGGCAATGTGGGCATCGGCTTCGCCATCCCCAGCAACCTCACCAGCTCGGTGATGGCGCAGTTGCTGGCGCACGGCAAGGTGCAGCGCGGCAGCCTGGGCCTGCAGACGCAGACGCTCACGCCGCGCATCGCCCAGTCGCTGGGGCTGGCCGACACCAACGGCGTGGTGGTGACCGGCGTCACCACCGGCGCGGCGGCCGACCGCGCCGGCCTGCAGCCGGGCGACGTGCTGACCACGCTGGACGGCGAACCGCTGCGCAGCGTGCAGCAATTGCGCAACGCCGAAGGCCTGCTGCCGCTGGGCGCCAGCGTGCGCCTTGGCGTGCGCCGCGACGGCAAGACCAGCGAGGTCACCGCCACGCTGAGCCCGGAAAAGCTGGCCACGCTGGACGGCGGCCAACTCGACCCGCGCCTGGCCGGCGTGCGTTTCAGCGAACTGGGCCAGCGCCAGCGCGACAGCGGCATCCGCGGCGTGGCGATCAGCGCGGTGCAGCCGGGCAGCCGCGCCGACCGCGCCGGATTGCAGGCCGGTGACGTGCTGATCGGCATAGGCAACCAGCGCATCGTGAGCCTGCGCATGCTGCGCGGGCTGGCTGGCGTGCGGCCGCGACAGCTGGTGCTGGTGGTGGCCGACGCCGACGGCAGTCGCTACGTGCTGGTCAACTGACACCGGCGCCGCGCCCGTCCTTAAGTTCGCAGGGACGGGCGATCAGGCCCGCCCTGCGCCGGCATGGCGGGCGCGGCGCCGCACCCTACCGCCCCTGAACCGCTTGATGTTTGGGGCGCGGGCCGATGAAATGCACGGTCTGCTTCTCCCTTTTCGTGCCCGCGAAGCGACATACTCGCGCCACTTTCATCCCTGCCCGCGCCGGAACGCCCTCTGTCCATGTCTGTTCGTCTTGCCTGCCTGATCTCCGTCGCCCTGCTCGGCGCCAGCCTCGCCTCGCCCGCCGTCGCCAAGGCCGGCGCCGCCACCAAGACCGCCGCCCCCTCGCTGATCTGGCGCGGCGACGTGGCCACGGCGCAGGGCGTGGTGAACGAGGTCGCCACCGCATGGCAAAAGGCCGGCCACGGCCGCATCGAACTGCAGCCGTTCAACACCGCCTCGGGCATCGATGCGGTGGCCAGCGGCAGCGCCGACCTGGCCGGCAGCGCCCGTGGCGCCAGCAAGGCCACGGTGGACAGCAACCTGGTGTTCACCCCGGTGGCGTGGGACGGCCTGGTGGTGATCACCCAGGCGTCCAACCCGGTCAACAGCCTCACCCTGAAACAGGTGCACGACATCTACTACGGCAAGCTCACCAACTGGAGCGAGGTGGGCGGCCGCAACGCACCCATCGACGTGTATGCGGTGGCCAGCCCCGGCGACGGCGTGGAATACAGCCTGCGCGAGCTGCTGTTCGGTCGCGGCAACCAGCCGGTGGCCGCGCCGCGCCTGTACGTCAACACGCACAAGCTGGAGGAGGGCGTGGCGCTCAACCCCAACGGCCTGGGCGCCGCCACGCTGGCCGACATCCAGGGCAACGCCAAGCTCAAGGCGCTGGCGATCGACGGCGTGCCCGCCACCGTGGCCAACATCGCCGACGGCAGCTATGCGCTGTTCACCCCGCTCTACCTGGTCACCAACCCGCGCAGCGCCAAGGCGGAGCAGGTGCAGGCCTTCGTGGATTTCATGCAGACCGACGCGGCCAAGAGCGCGCTGCGCAAGCACGCCGTGCTGCCCTACCAGGACGGCAGCGCGCTGGCCGCGATGGACAGCGCGCGGCGCGAGCGCATCCTCGCCGCCGTGGGCGCCCGCCGCCCCACGCCGGTAGCCGCGCCGGGCGCCACCTACGCCTCGCGCGTGGCCATCGCGCCCACCTCGCCGGATACGCTGGCCGCCCGCCAGGCGCTGGAACAGCGCCAGGCAGCACAGGCTCCCGCACCCGCCGCGCCGGCGCCGGCCGCACCGGTGCCCGCGCCGGTCGCGCTGTACACCGTGGACAAGGGCGACACCTTGTCGGTGATCGCCAAGAAGCATGACGTGAGCGTGCAGCAGCTGCGCGACTGGAACCACCTCAAGGGCGACAACCTGCGCATCGGCCAGGTGCTGCACCTCGGCGCCGAGTGAGCGGGCCGGGGCCGGTGCGCATCCTGGCGGTCACGCTCGACCTGGACGACACCTTGTGGCCCGTGCTGCCGGCGCTGCAACGCGCCGACGAGGCCGTCGATGCGTGGCTGCGCCAGCATCATCCCGACGTGGCGCGAAAATGGCCGATCGAGGCGATGCGCGCCCTGCGCCTGCAGGTGGCCGCCGAGCGCGCCGACCTGGCGCACGACTTCACCACCCAGCGCCATCTCACCCTGCAGCAGGCATTTGCCGCCTGCGGCATCGCCGACGCGCCGGTGCAGGTGCTGTGGGACATCTACTTCGCCCAGCGCAACACGGTGGACCTGTACGCCGACAGCCTGCCCGCGCTGCGCCGCATCGCCGCACGCCGACCGCTGGCCAGCCTCACCAACGGCAACGCCGACCTGCAACGCGTGGGCATCCACGCGCATTTCGCCCACCACGTGTGCGCCCGCGACACCGGCGTGGCCAAGCCCGACCCGCGCATCTTCCACGCGGCGGCCGATTGCCTGGGCGTGCCGCCGGCGCAGGTGATGCACGTGGGCGACGACCCCGCGCTGGACATGGCCGGCGCACGCGACGCCGGCCTGCGCACGGCGTGGATCAACCGTCGCCGCGAACCCTGGCCCGAGGCGCTGGGCGAGCCACCGGACCTGGACCTGCCCGACATGGGCGCGCTGGCCGACTGGCTCGACGCCCAGCCCCCGCTTTGAACACGCCCGGCGCCATGCGCGCACAATGGGCGATTGACCGCGCGATGCAACGCGCCGGCACCACCGCCACACGAGGAACCCGCATGTCCGCCCTGATCGAACGCCAGCCCGGCAACCGCCGCTCCATCGCCATCGAAACCACCAGCGTCGTGCACCTGGCCGCCACCCGCAAACGGCTGGGCGCGGCACAGCGGCGCTGGCTGGACAGCTGCGGTTTCGACGGCCTGCCCGGCACGTTCGCCCTGCTGGCGGACACCTCCGGCAAGCTGGAGCGGGTGCTGGCCGGCGTCGATCCGGGCGACGGCCTGGGCGCACTGGCGGCGCTGCCCTGCGCGCTGCCGCCGGCCACCTACCACCTGGCGGACGAGGGCGTGCTGGCCGACACCACCTTGCCGGCACTGGGCTGGGCGCTGGCCGCCTACCAGTTCACCCGCTACCGCAAGGCGCGCCGCACGCCGGCGACACTGGCCGTGCCGGCCGCCGTGCTGCGGCAGGTGACGCCGCTGGCAGCGGCCACCGCCCAGGTGCGTGACCTGGTCAACACGCCCACCGAGGACATGGGCCCGGCCGAACTGGCCGGCGCCGTGCGGCAACTGGGCAAGACGTACCGCGCCAAGGTGCGCGAATGGGTGGGCGACGAGCTGCTGGCCGCCAACTTTCCCACCATCCACGCGGTGGGCCGCGCCAGCCATCGCGCGCCGCGCCTGGTGGAGCTGGCCTGGGGCAAGGACGGCGACCCGAAGCTGGTGCTGGTGGGCAAGGGCGTGTGCTTCGACACCGGCGGGCTGGACCTCAAATCGTCCGACGGCATGCGCTGGATGAAAAAGGACATGGGCGGCGCGGCCCATGCCATCGCGCTGGCCGGCCTGGTGATGCAGGCCAGGCTGCCGGTGCGGCTGACGCTGCTGGTCCCCACCGTGGAGAACGCGGTGGCGGGCAATGCGATGCGCCCGGGCGACATCATCACCACCCGCGCCGGCCACACCGTGGAGGTGGACAACACCGACGCCGAGGGCCGGCTGATCCTGTGCGACGCGCTGGCCTACGGCGCCGAGCAGAAGCCCGCGCTGATGGTCGATTTCGCCACGCTCACCGGCGCCGCGCGCGTGGCGCTGGGGCCGGACCTGCCGGCACTGTTCGGCAACCGCGACGCGGCGACCGAGGCCGTGCTGGCCGCCGGCCAGGCCGTGGCCGATCCGCTATGGCGGCTGCCGCTGTGGCGCCCGTACCGGCGCATGCTGGATTCGCACGTGGCCGACTTCGCCAACGCCGGCCCCTCGCGCCACGCCGGCGCGATCACCGCCGCGCTGTACCTGGAGCGCTTCGTGCCCGACGCGATCGACTGGCTGCACCTGGACACCTACGCCTGGAACGACGGCGACCGCCCCGGCCGCCCGCGCGGCGGCGAGGCGATGGGCTTGCGCGCGGTGTTCGCCTACCTGAGCGCGCGCTTCGCCCCGAACGCGCGATAGGCGCCATCACCACCCCACGGATACGCATGCCTCCCCTCCCCCACATTCGCACCCGCCTGCTGGCCGCCTGCCTCGGCGTGGCCGCCTGCGCCGGCGCCATCGCCCATCCGGCAACGCCGGCGCCGACCACGGCGCAAACCCTCGACAGCGGCGGCGTGATGCCGGCCGAGCAGGCGGCGCTGCATTTCGATCATGCCGCCTTGCACTTCCGCGTCGATCCGGCACGGCAAAGCCTTGCGGGCGAGGCCACGCTGAGCTTCACCGCACGCGCCCCGGTCGCAGCGCTGCTGCTGGACCTGGACCGCAACCTGGCGATCAGCGGCATCGACGTGGACGGCCAGCCCGTGCCCGCCAGCCGCTGGAGCAACCCCGACGGCCGCCTGCGCATCACGCTCGGGCACACGCTCGCCACCGGCGGCAAGGTGACCACCACCATCCGCTACGGCGGCAAGCCGCACGTGGCGCAGCACGCGCCGTGGGACGGCGGCTTCGTATGGAGCCATACCGACGACGGCCAGCCGTGGGTGGCCACCGCGGTGGAGGGCGAAGGCTGCGACCTGTTCTGGCCGTGCATCGATCACCCGCAGGGCGAGCCCGACCTGGTCGACACCTGGGTGACCGTGCCGAAAAACCTCGCCGCGCCCGGCAACGGCGTGCTGGTGGAGATTGCCGAGCACGGCGACGAGCGCACCTGGCACTGGCGCGCCAAGCACCCGGACACCTATGCCATCGCCATCAACATCGGCCCGTTCGACGTGATCCGCGGCCACTACGCCAGCCGCTACGGCAACACCATCGCGATGGAGTTCTGGTACCTGCGCGGACAGCAAGCCCAGGCGAAAGAGCTGTTTGCCGGCTTTCCGCGCATGCTGGATTTCTTCGAGCAGGAGATCGGCCCCTACCCGTTCGGCGACGAGAAAATGGGCGTGGTGGAAACCCCGCACCTGGGCATGGAGCACCAGACGCTCAACGCCTACGGCAACCATTTCCGGCTCGACGGCTACGGCTACGACCGCCTGTTGCAGCACGAATTCGCCCACGAGTGGTTCGGCAACCAGGTGACCAATGCCGACTGGGACGACATGTGGCTGCACGAGAGCTTCGGCACCTACATGCAGCCGCTGTACAGCCAGTACCTCAACGGCGACATCGACTATTTCGCCTGGCTGCACGACCTGCGCCTGCTGCTGCGCAACCATCACCCGATCGTGTCCGGCCGCAGCAAGACCGGCACGCAGGTCTACTCGGAAACCGACGGTCCCGGCCAGGACATCTACAACAAGGGCGCGCTGATGCTGCACACGCTGCGCAACCTGATCGGCGACCACGACTTTTTCGCCAGCACCCGCCGGCTGGTCTACGGGCGCGACGATCCGAAGCCGGGCAACTTTGCGCCTCGCTACGCCACCACCGACCAGTACATCGCCATCGTCAACCAGGTGACCGGACGCGACCTGGGCTGGTTTTTCGACGTCTACCTGCGCGACGCCGCCCTGCCCCGGCTGGAGCAGCAGCGTGACGGCGACACCTTGCGGCTGCACTGGGCCACCGAAAGCGGCAAGCCGTTCCCGATGCCGGTCGAGGTGCAGGTGGGCCAGAGCGTGCACACCGTACCGATGGCAAACGGCAGCGGCAGCCTGACGGTGCCTGCCGGCAGCCTGCTGATCATCGACCCGCGCGCCAAGGTGCTGCGCGAGGAGCCGCACATCGACGCCTACCAGCAGTGGCGCAAACAGCACCCCAAGCGCAAGGACCCGGCGTAGCCGCCGCCGGCAGGCACGACTTCAGTCGCGATGCGGCTTGCCGCCAGGAACCCTGTCGCGGCTGAAGCCGCTCCCACAGGTGTGCGGTTTTCGTGCGATGCAGGAGCGCGCCGACGTGCGCGATGGGCGTGACGAAAAGCATCGCGCACAAGGTGCGCTCCTACGGGTCCGCGCCGGTTGTTGCAGGGGCGGCTTCAGCCGCGATGCGGCTTGCCGCCAAGGGCCCTGTCGCGGCTGAAGCCGCTCCCACAGGTGTGCGGTTTTCGCGCGATGCAGCAGCGCCTGTGCGCGATTCGCGCACAGGCGCTGCTGCACAACATCTAGTTTCCTGCGGCGCTGCTCGACGGGGCGGCAGGGACGCTGGCCATGGCGGCGCTGTCGAGGCGGCCGCCATAGGGCAGGACCTCGGCAGCCAGTTTCGGGTCGGCTTTGATCAGGCCGATCGCGTCGAACAGCACGTGGGCGGTTTCGTCCAGTTGCACGTCCTTGGCGGCCTTGGCCCGCTCCTCCTGCTTGAGCTCGCTTTTCAGGCTGCGCTCGTTCGGATTGAGACCGTCGTCCAGGCGATCCTCGTCGTCGTCCGCGCCGGTGCCGCCGTCGATGGCCTTGTGCCGCGCGCGGAAGCTGGCCTGGATGGCGTCCTGCTGCTTGCGCTCGGCCTCGCGCGTGGCGAGGTTCAACGAGATCGCCGTCTTGCCGCGCATGATCTTGTACTGCGCCAGCTCGTCCAGCATCAGCTGCCAGCCGGGTGACTTCACCACGCGCGCGTCGTGCAACTGCTCCAACTGCGGCAGGTAGGCCTTCATGTCGCCCACCGGCTGGTAGTCGGCGGGCGGGATCTGCGTCCACGCCAGCGCGTTGTCATAGGTGGATTCGCCAAAATCCTTCTCGTCGCCGTTCTGCGGGTAGGCGATGTCCGGCGTGACGCCCTTGAGCTGGGTCGAGCCGCCGTTGATGCGGAAGAACTCGGCAATGGTCATCTTCAGCTCGCCGTATTGCGGCTTGTCGCCCTCGCTGCGGCCGAAGCGGTCCAGGTCCACCAGGTTCTGCACGGTGCCCTTGCCGAAGGTGGGCTGGCCGATGATGAGGCCGCGGCCGTAGTCCTGGATGGCGGCGGCGAAAATCTCCGAGGCGGAGGCCGTGCCGCGATTGACCAGTACCGCCAGCGGGCCGCTCCAGGCCATGCCCGGCTCGTCGTCGCCCTGCGCCTCGGCATGGCCGCGCGCGTCGCGCACCTGCACCACGGGGCCGGTGTCGATGAACAGGCCGGTCATGGCGTTGGCCTCGGCCAGCGAGCCGCCGCCGTTGTTGCGCAGGTCCACCACCACGCCCTGCACGCCGGCGGCCTTCAGCTCGCCCAGCAGGCGGGCCACGTCGCGGGTGGCGCTCTTGAAGTCCTTGTCGCCCTGGCTGCGGGCGCCGAAGTCGGAGTAGAACGTGGGCAGGTCGATCACGCCGATCTTGCGGCTGACGTCGCCGTCCTTGATTTCCACGATCTTTTTCTTGGCCGCCTGCTCCTCGATGGCGACCTTCTTGCGCACCAGGGTGACAAACTCGTGCTTGCCATCCGGCCCCAGGTCGGCGGGCAGGATCTCCAGCCGCACGGTGGTGTCTTTCTTGCCGCGGATCAGGTTGACCACGTCGTCCAGGCGCCAGCCGATCACGTCGGTGACCGGGCCGCTCTCGCCCTGGCCGATGCCCACGATGCGGTCGCCCACGTGGATCTTGCCGGACTTGATCGCCGGCGCGCCGGGCACCAGCTCGCGGATCTGGGTGTAGTCGTCACGCGCCTGCAGCACCGCGCCGATGCCTTCCAGCGACAGCTTCATGGCGATGTCGAAGTTCTCCGCCGCGCGCGGACCGAGGTAGTCGGTGTGCGGGTCGGTGGTTTCCGCGTAGGCGGTCATGAAGGTCTGGAACGCATCCTGGCTGTCGAGCTGCTTCACCCGCTCGATGTAGCCGCTGTAGCGCTTGTCCAGCGTCTTGCGGATCTCGGCGTCGTCCTTGCCGGCCAGCTTGAGGCGCAGCCAGTCGTTCATGGTGCGCTTGCGCCACAAGGTGTCCAGCTCGGCCTGGTCCTTGGGCCAGTCCACGTCCTTGCGGTCGAAGGTGTAGCTCTCGTCGGCGGAAAAGTCGAAGCCCTTGGCCAGCAGGCCGCGCGCGTAGGTCATGCGATCGACCGCGCGCTGCAGGTACAGGTTGAACACCGCGAACGGGCCGGACAGGTCCTGGTTCCAGATGGCGTCGTCGAAACGGGTTTCCAGCGGCGCGAAAGTGGCCAGGTCGGCCTGGGTGAAGAACACCTTTTCGCTGTCCAGCAGCTTGAGGTAGTCCTTGTAGATGCGCGCCGACATGGCATCGTCCAGCGGCTGCGCGTCGTAGTGGAAACGGGTGAGGAAGCGTGCCGACAGCTGCGCCGCTTCCGCCTCGGTGGCGGTGGGCGCCAGCGGCCAGGTGGACGCCTTGCGATGGGTCTGGCCGGCGCCGAGGTCGGCTGCCGACTGCGCGCTGGCACAGGGGGCGGCGAGGGCGAGCAGCAGGGCCAGCAGGGGGCGAAATTTCATGGATTCTCTCAAGCGTGCTCGGTGACGCCGGCGGCATGCGCCTGCAGGTCGGCGTGATAGGACGATCGCACCAGCGGCCCGGACGCGACGTGGTGGAAACCCATCGCCTCGCCGGCCTCGCGCAGGGCGTCGAACTCCTCCGGCGTCCAGTAGCGCACCACCGGATGATGATGCGGCGTGGGCTGCAGGTACTGGCCGATGGTGATCATGTCCACGTCATGGGCGCGTAGATCGCGCAAGGTCTCGATCACCTGGTCGTGCGTCTCGCCCAGGCCCAGCATGATGCCGGACTTGGTCGGCACCTCCGGATGCTGCGCCTTGAAACGCTTGAGCAGGTCCAGCGACCACTGGTAGTCGGCGCCCGGACGCACTTCGCGGTACAGGTGCGGCACGGTTTCCAGGTTGTGGTTGAACACGTCCGGCGGGTAGTCCTTGAGCACCTCCAGCGCCCGCTCCATGCGGCCCTTGCCGCGAAAGTCGGGGGTGAGGATCTCGATGCGGATGTCCGGGCTGGCATGGCGCACGGCGCGGATGCACGAGGCGAAATGCGCGGCACCGCCGTCGCGCAGGTCGTCACGGTCGACCGAGGTGATCACCACGTACTTCAGCCGCATGTCGGCAATGGTCTGCGCCAGCCGCGCCGGCTCCATGGTGTCCGGCGGTTGCGGCCGGCCATGCGCCACGTCGCAGAACGAGCAGCGCCGCGTGCACACCTCGCCCAGGATCATGAACGTGGCGGTGCCCTTGCTGAAGCACTCGTGGATGTTGGGGCACGACGCCTCCTCGCACACGGTCACCAGCGCGTTCTCGCGCAGGCGCGCCTTGAGCTGCTGCACGGCATTGCCCTGCGGCAGGCGCACGCGGATCCACGACGGCTTGCGCAGCGTCGGCACGGCGGTATCGAAACCGGCGCGGTTCAGCGCGATCTTGTCGCTGCCGAGCTGTTTCTCCGGCGCACCGGCGACGACACTGACCGGGATGGTCTTGGAGGGGGAAAGATCACTCATGGAAACGCCTGCATCGATCAAGCCTGGGCCGCTGCGCGAGCGGGGAGTACGGGAAGCACGGCGGGGGCCGCTTCGGCGTGGAAGCCGAACTGGCGGCAGAACTGGTCGATCAATACGTCCTCGACGTCCGCCAGCCGCGACGGGCCGCCCAAGTCTAGCATTTGCGTGACCGCCAAACCCTTGTAACCGCAGGGGTTGATGCGGCTGAACGGCTCCAGGTCCATGGCCACGTTGAAGGCCAGGCCGTGGAAACTGCAACCCCGGCGCACGCGCAATCCCAGCGCGGCGATCTTGGCCTCGCCGGTATACACGCCCGGCGCGCCCTCGCGGCGCACGCCGTCGATGTGCCAGTGCGCCAGCGTGTCGATGATGGCCTGCTCGATGCGATGCACCAGCTCGCGCACGCCCACGCCCACCCGGCGCAGGTCGATCAGCGGATAGGCCACGATCTGCCCGGGGCCGTGGTAGGTCACCTGGCCGCCGCGATCCACCGGCACCACCGGAATGTCGCCCGGCGCCAGCACGTGCTCCATCTTGCCGGCCTGGCCCAGGGTGAACACCGGATCGTGCTCCAGCAGCCACAGCTCGTCGACCGTGTCCGCCACCCGGTTGTCGGTGAACGCGCTCATCGCCTTCCACGTCGCCGCATAGGGCTGGCGACCGAGGCGGCGGACGCTCAGGGGCCGGGATTCGTCATTCGGGATTCGGGATTCGTGGGTCACGGCGAGCTTGTTGCCTTGCATTTTTCTGGACGAGGGAAGCGCATCGTGCTTCCACATGGGGGCGGGAGGCCGCTTTTGCGAATCCCCCATCCCCATCCCGAACCCCGGCTACAACGTATACCGGATATCCGGGCACTCGCGCAGCGCCGTGTGGGCGGCCTCGTACTGTGCGCGGGTCTCGCAGTGGAAGCTGACGGTGACGGAGACGAAATTGCCGCCGCCGGAGTGGCGATGGCGCACGCTTTCATGGGTGACGCGCAGGCCGGCGTTTTCCAGCAGGTGCGGCACGCGCGCGGGCAGGTCGGCGGCGGCGCTGCCCACGGCGGTGATCTCGAAATCACCGGGAAACTGGAAGCCCTTGCCCTCGCGCTTGGCCTGGGTGAAGTCGATCGGCTGCATCACTTGGCGTCCGCCGCCGGTGCGGCCTGGTCCTTGTCCTTGCCGCCGTGGAACCACAGCAGGATGCTGTCCCACAGCCGCGAGAAGAAACCGCCCTGCGGCGCATCGGCCAGCGCCACCAACGGCACGCTCTGCACCGGCTGCCCATCCAGCGTCACGCGCAGCGTGCCTACCGACTGGCCCTTGGTGAACGGCGCGATCAAGGTGGCGGGGATGTCCATGGCGGCCTTGAGCTTGTCGTAGTCGCCACGCTTGACCGTCACCAGCACGTCCTCGGTGGTGCCCAGCGGCAGCTGGTTGGCCTGGCCCTTCCACAGGCGCGGCGTGGCCAGCGGCTTGCCCGCCTCGTAGAGCTTGTGCGTCTCGTAGAAGCGGAAGCCGTAGTTGATCAGCGCCATGGCCGAGTCGGCGCGCGCCTTTTCGCTGCTGGCGCCCATCACGATGGCGATCATGCGCGCGTCACCCTGCTTGGCCGAGGCGGCCAGGCAGAAGCCGGCGGCGGCGGTGTGGCCGGTCTTGATGCCGTCCACGCTGGGGTCGCGCCACAGCAGCGTGTTGCGGTTGTGCTGCTTGATCCCGTTCCACTCGAACTCCTTCACCGCCGAGATGGCGTAGTCCTCGGGAAAATCGTGGATCAGTGCACGCGACAGCACGGCGATGTCGCGCGCGGTGGTGTAGTGGTTGGCGATGGGATAGCCGGACGCGTTCTCGAAGTGCGAGTGGTCCATGCCCAACTGCTTGGCATAGGCGTTCATCAGGCCGGCGAACGAGCCCTCCGAGCCGGCCGCGTGCTCGGCCAGCGCGATCGCCGCGTCATTGCCGGACTGGATGATCATGCCGTAGAGCAGGTCTTTCAGCGGCACCTGGCTGCCCAGCTTCAGGAAGCTGGTGGAGCCGTCGGTGCCCGCGCCGCCGCCGCGCCAGGCGTACTCGCTGATGGTGACCGGGTCGGTCATGTGGATCTTGCCGTTGGCGATCTCGGCCGAGATCACGTAGTCGGTCATGATCTTGGTGATCGAGGCCGGCTCCACCTGCAGGTCGGCCTCCTTGCTGGCCAGGATCTGGCCGGTGGCGTAGTCCATCAGCACCCAGCTCTTGCCGTCCACGTCCGGCGGCGGCGGCACCGGCGCCTCCGGCACCACCGGACGCGGCACCGGCGAGGGACGCGGCGGGGTCTGGGCAAGCGCCACGCCAAACAGCAGGCTGGCGGCGGCAAACGGCAACAGGGTACGGCGCAGGACATTCATCGTGGGGTTCGATCCGGTCTTGGAATTGCCGGCGCGGCCGGCAAGGGTGAAAGGTGATGCAAATACCGCTCAGTCTACCGCGACCTGCGGCCGCGGCAGGCCCATGCCCTCGATGCGGGCGCTGACCGCGTCGGCGCGATCCACGTCGGCCAGCGGGCCGACCCGCACCCGGCGCACGCGACGACCGTTGACGTTGGCCTCGCTGATCTGCACCGCGCCCACGCTGGCCTGGCGCAGACGCTGGGCCAGCCGCTCGGCATTGCCGGCGTCGGAGAACGCGCCCACCTGCAGGTAGATGCCCGGGTGCCGGCTTGTGACCACCGGCGCCGGCGGCAGTTCCGTCGTGCCCTGCCGCGGATCGATGCCGCGCACCTCGACCAGGCCGGTGCCCTTGGGCCAGATGCCGATCTTCACCGCGGCGGCGTAGGACAGGTCGATCAGCCGGTTGTCGTGGAACGGCCCGCGATCATTGACGCGCACCACCACGCTCTTGCCGTTCTCCAGGTTGGTCACCCGCACATAGCTGGGCAACGGCAGCGTGGGACTGGCCGCGCTGAACGCGTACATGTCGTAGGTTTCCAGGCTGGACGTCTTGTAGCCGTGGAACTTGTTGCCATAGAACGAGGCGATGCCGCGCTCGTTGTAGCCGCGCGCGGTGGGCAGCACGGTGTAGCTGCGGCCCAGCACGGTGTACGGCGACTTGTTGCCGTACAGCGAGCGCGGCTCCACCTTCGGCACCGGTTCGGGCAGGCGGCTGATGTCGGGAGCCGGGCCGTCGGGGATGCTGTCGCGGCTGTCGCGGTAGCGACTGTCCTGCGGGCGGCTGAGGTCGTCCTGGAAACCGCCGCCGCTGCGTGTCGTGGCCGTTGCCGGGCGGGTTGCGCCGCTCTTTGCATGGCTGGCGGCGCCGTGCGAGGGCCGGGTGTGGTGGCCGCCGCAACCGGCCAGCAGCAAGGTGGCCAGCGCCAGCGACGCAAGCGGCCACCTCATCGTGCGGTATCCGCCTGTGCGGCGCCGGCGGCGATCGCCTGCGCCAGTTGGTGCACCGACATCGCATAGAGCGGACTGCGGTTGTAGCGGGTGATCACCTGGAAATTGCCGAAGGTGAACCAGTACTCCGGCCCGTTGGCGCCGTCGAGCTTCAGCAAGGTGGCCGGCTGCGCCGGCGACAACGCCTCCAGCGGCGCGTAGCCCCACGCTTCCAGTTGCTCCAGCGGCCAGCGCGGCTGGCTGTCCGGCGCCGTCACCGGGTTGGCGCGCGCATCCGGTTGCGCGCGCGCGGCCACCGGCTCGCCGGCGACCCAGCCATGGCCGGCAAAGTAGTTGGCCACGCTGGCGATGATGTCCGGCAGCGAGTTCTTGAGATCGATGCGGCCGTCCTGGTCGGCATCGACCGCGAAATCGCGGATGCTGGAGGGCATGAACTGGCCCCAGCCCTGCGCGCCGGCGTAGGAGCCGGTGAGCGTGTCCAGCGGCCCGGCCAGGTGGTTGGCCGGCAGCTCCAGCAGCACCTTCAGCTGCTCACGGAAAAAGCTCGCGCGCGGCGGGTAGTACAGGCCCAGCGTCACCAGCGCATCCAGCACCTTGTAGCGGCCGGTATTGCCGCCGTAGCTGGTTTCCACGCCGATGATGGCCACCAGGTAGGCCGGATCGACGCCATAGCGCGCACCCATCTGCTCCAGCAGCGCGCGGTGCTGGCGATAGAACGCGACGCCGTCGGCGATGCGCTTGGGCGTGACGAAGATGGGACGGTAGTCGCGCCACGGCTTGGCCTCGGCCGGGCGACTGATCGCATCGAGGATGCTCTGCTGGCGGGTGGCGCCGTCGAGCAAGGCGTTGAGCTCGGTTGCGCTCTTGCCGGTGTCGCGCACCACCTCGTCCACCAGCGCGGCCTGTCCGGGGTGGGTTTGCGCCAGGGCGGACGGGGCAAGGCACGGCACGAGCGCGATGAGGGCGGCGGCCAGCCAACGGGCCGGGCGCAGGGCGCGGAGGACAATCATGAAAGGCTTCGCTTGCGAAAAGGCGTCGTCGCCGGACAGCCTAGCACGCAGGCCGCGGCGACCCCGCCCCGCGCCGTGCCGGCGGCAGGGCGATATTCATGCGTGATGCTTGCGGTGGGCATGGACCGACATCAGCACGCCAAAGGCCACCAGCAGCGACACCGCCGAGGTGCCGCCATAGCTGATCAACGGCAGCGGCACGCCCACCACCGGCAGCACGCCGGCGATCATGCCGCCGTTGACGAATACGTAGACGAAAAAGCTCATGCCGATGGCGCCGGCCAGCAGTCGCGAGTAGGTGTCGCGCGCCTCCATCGCGATCCACAGGCAGCGCCCCACGATGAAGGCGTACAGCACGATCAACCCGATCACGCCGACCAGGCCGAACTCCTCGGAGAACACCGCGAAGATGAAGTCGGTGGTGTGCTCGGGCAGGAAATCCAGCCGCGACTGCGTGCTGTGCTGCCAGCCCTTGCCGAGCAGGCCGCCCGAACCCACCGCGATCTTCGACTGGATGATGTGCCAGCCATTGCCCAGCGGGTCGGACTCGGGGTTGAGCAGGGTCAGCACGCGATCGCGCTGGTACTGGTGCAGGAAGTGCCACGCCACCGGAACCATGCCCGCCACCACGGCCACCAGCGCGCCGATGCGCCACCACGCCATGCCCGCCAGGAACAGCGCAAACGCACCGGCGGCGGCCACCAGCAAGGCCGTGCCCAGGTCGGGCTGGTCGGCGATCAGGCCGGCCGGCACGGCAATCAGCAGGCCGACCATGGCGATGTCGCCCCAGCCCGGCGGCAAGCGCCGCGGGTGCAGGTACCAGGCCACCATCATCGGCATGGTCAGCTTCAGCAGCTCGGACGGCTGGAAGCGCATCACGCCAAGATCCAGCCAGCGGTCGGCGCCACGCCCCTCGCCCAGCACCGCCACCACCACCAGCAACGCCGTGCTGCCGGCATACAGCCAGGGCGTCCACACCCGCAGCACCTGTGGCGGGATGCGCGAGATGAGCAGCAGCAGCGCGCCACCCAGCGCAAACCGGCCCGCCTGGCCGCCCACCAGCGACAGGTTGCCGCCGCCCGCGCTGTACAGCGTCATCAGCCCCACCGTGGCCAGCAGCAGCAGGCCTGCGGCCAACGGCATGTCGATGCGCGGGCGGGTCATGATCCGCCGCAGGAAACGGCGCGCACGCACGTAGAGCATCTCGATCACGGCGTGCCTCCATCGGTCGCGGGCGGCGGTGCGGCGGGCGGCGGCACATCGTCGTCGGTGACCGGCGCCGCGCCGACGGGCAACGGCGCGGGCGTCACCGGCAGGCGCTCGGCGCCGGCCAGCGTGCCGCCCTGCCCGGCCAGCCACACATCCAGCATGCGACGCGCGATCGGGCCGGCGGCCGAGGCGCCCCAGGCGCCCGATTCCAGCAGCACCGCCACCGCGATCTGCGGGTTGTCGGCCGGCGCATAGGCCACGAACCAGGCGCGATGGCGACTGGCGAGGTAGGCGGTACTGCGGTTGGTGTCGTAGGCGTCGCTGGTGCGCGAAAAGCGCTCGGCCGTGCCGCTCTTGCCTGCGATCAGGTAGGGAAAGCCCGTGCCCAGCCCGCGCCCGGTGGAACCGGGGCCACCGTAGATCACCATCTGCATGCCCTCGTTCACCGCATCCCAGTCCGCCGCACGGGCGATCAGCGAGGGGCCGGATGGCGGGTTCGCCAACGGCAGCACCGGCGCGTCCATGCCCGCCTGCGTGGCCATCACCAGGCGCGGCGCGTACGGCACGCCGTGGCCGGCGAAGGTGGCGATGGCATGCGCCAGTTGCAGCGGCGTGACTGCCCAATAACCCTGGCCGATGCCGGCGATCACCGTCTCGCCCGGATACCACGGCTCCTTGGAGTGCGCAGCCTTCCATTGTCGCGAGGGCAGCACGCCGGAGGCCTCGCCCATCAGGTCGATGCCGGTCGGCGCGCCAAAACCGAACTTCGCCATGTACGTGCTGAGCCGGTCGATGCCCATGTCCAGCGCCAGCTTGTAGAAATACGTGTTGACCGACTTGGCGATCGCCTGCATCAAGTTGACCCGGCCCACGCCGCCGCGCTGGTCGTCGCGGTAGCCGCGCGACTGGCCGGGGATGTAGAACACGCCGCTGGAAAACACCGTGTCCTGTGGCTGGCGAAAGCCCGATTCCAGGCCCGCCAGGCCCACCAGCGGCTTCACCGTGGAACCGGGCGGATACACGCCGCGCAGCGCGCGGTTGTACAGCGGCTTGTCCGGATCGTGGGTGAGGCCGTTGTAGTCGAGCTGGCTGATGCCGTTGACGAACAGGTTGGGGTCGAACGTGGGCACGCTGACCATCGCCAGCACCTGGCCATTGCGCGGGTCGATCGCCACCGCCGCGCCCGGCCGCCCCTCGAACGCGGCCTCGGCCGCCCGCTGCAAGCGCACGTCGATGCTCAGGCGCAGGTTGCTGCCCGGCGTGGGCGCATGGGTTTCCAGCACGCGCTGGGTGCGACCATCCGCGTTGACCTCCACCAGCTCGTAGCCGGGCGAGCCATGCAGCAGGTTTTCGTAGGAGCGCTCCAGGCCGCTGCGGCCGACATGGCTGGTGCCCTTGTAGCGCACCGGGTCGAGCCGGTCGGCATCGTCCGCATCAATGCGCCCCACGTAGCCCACCAGGTGCGCGAACAGGCCGCCCTGCGGGTAGCGCCGGGTGAGATAGGGCACCACGTCCACGCCGGGGAAACGCCAGCGATTGACCGCGAAGCGGTCGATCTCGTCCTCGGTGAGGTGCATTTTCAGCGGCACGCTCTCGAAGCGGCGGCTTTGCCGCAACTGCTTGCGAAACGTGTCCAGGTCGTCGCGCCCCAGCGGTACCACCTGGCCCAGCCGGGCCAGCAGCGCGGGCATGTCCTTGACCTGCTCGGGCACCACCTCCAGCCGGAACGCGGGCACGTTGTCGGCCAACAGCACGCCGTTGCGGTCGTAGATCAGGCCGCGCGCGGGCGGGATCGCGCGCGGCTTAACCCGGTTGTTTTGCGCGCGGGTGACAAACTCGTCGTGGCGCATCACCTGCAGGTAGGCAAACCGCGCCACCAGCAGCCCCAGGCACAGCACGATGAAGACAAAGCCGGCCAGCGCACGACGCCGGAACAGGGCGCCTTCGCCGCGGGCGTCCTTGATCGCGCGGCGCTTCATGTCACTGGACCCGCCAGCGCGCGCGCAGGTCGTCCAGCAGCAGAAACAGGAAGGCCACAGCAGCGCGCCCAC
>Ga0222427_100852_pt1 | contig 24631 bp, 21 predicted proteins | sample 2B20Ametagenome_FD_182890 | JGI IMG/M metagenome (GOLD analysis project Ga0222427, IMG submission 182890) | Enriched microbial communities from leaf-cutter ant dump, University of Wisconsin, Madison, United States - 2B20A (version 2) | ecosystem: Environmental > Terrestrial > Nest > Insects nest...
AGGTGTTGGAGGCCAGCACCGCGTGCTGGTTCACGAACGGGGCGATCTTCTTGTACAGGTCCTGCTTCCAGTCCATGCGCTCGGCGATGGCCTCGATGATCAGGTCGCAGCCCTTCAACTGCTCCAGACTGGTTTCGTAGTTGGCCGGGGTGATGGCCTCGGCCAGCGACTTGCTCGCCAGCGGGGCAGGGCTGAGTTTGCCGAGGTTGGCAATGGCCTTGAGCACGATGCCGTCGGCGGCACCTTCCTTGGCGGGCAGGTCGAACAGCACGGTATCGACGCCGGCATTGGTCAGGTGGGCGGCGATCTGCGCGCCCATGACGCCGGCACCCAGCACGGCGGCGCGGCGGATTGGCAGGGAATTGGACATGGTGTTGGCCTTTGGTTGCTACCGGGTGGAATCAGGGGGAAGGGGCATCGAGCGCGGTGGCGCGGAAGCCGGCCTCGGCGAAATGGATCAGTTCCTGCGCGGCCTTGCTGCGGTGGGCGGCCTCGCTGATGCCGTGCGGGCGCTTGATCAGCCCGAAGTCGGCCATCGCATAGGTCAGCGCCCCGGCGAGGAAATCCAGCCGCCAATACAGCTCTTCCTTGCTCAGGCCCGGCACGCAGGCGCCGATGGCCTTGCCGAACTCGCGCAGCACGTGGCCGTAGTGGTCGGACAGGAACTTGCGCAGGTTGTCGTTCTTCTCGGCGTAGGCGCGGGCAATCACCCGCACGAAGGCGCCGCCGCTCTGGCGGTCCTGGGCCATCGCCAGCGCCGGCTCGACGAAGGCAGCCAGCACCGCGCGCAGGTCGCCGGGATGGGCGTCGCGGGCCTGTCCCAGTTGGTTCAGGCGGGCGGCGGTCATCTCGTCCATGCGCCGGCGGAACACCTCGTTGACCAGGTTTTCCTTGCTGCCGAAGTGGTAGTTGACCGCGGCGATGTTGACGTCGGCATGGCTGGTCACCTGCCGCAGCGAGGTGCCGGCGAAGCCGTACTGCGCGAACAGTTCCTCGGCCGCGCCGAGGATACGGTCCTTGGTGGAGAAGCTGGCGGGTTTGCCCATGTCCGGCTCGATCAATCAAACGATTGTTTGGATGCTACGCCCGCCCAGGTGCATGGGTCATGCTGCAGCGCAGCATCATTCATCTGCTGCTGTGCAAAACCCCGGGGCAACCGTTAGAATCGCCTATTGCAATTCATTACCAAGCCCGCGCCCACACGCGGGTTTTTTCCATTCCCAGCGGGCCGGAGCGGCCCCATACCCGGAGAACCCCCATGGCGCTGGAGCGCACCCTGTCCATCATCAAGCCCGATGCCGTCGCCAAGAACGTGATCGGCGAGATCTACGCCCGCTTCGAGAAGGCCGGCCTGAAGGTCGTGGCCGCCAAGTACAAGCAGCTCTCGCGCCGCGAGGCCGAAGGCTTCTACGCCGTGCACCGCGAGCGCCCGTTCTTCAACGCGCTGGTCGAGTTCATGATCTCCGGCCCGGTGATGATCCAGGCGCTGGAAGGCGAGAACGCCGTGCTGGCCCACCGCGAGCTGCTGGGCGCCACCAACCCGAAGGAAGCCGCGCCGGGCACCATCCGCGCCGACTTCGCCGAGTCGATCGACGCCAACGCCGCGCACGGTTCGGATTCGGTCGAGAACGCCGCCATCGAGGTAGCCTACTTCTTCGCCGCCACCGAAGTGGTTTCGCGCTGAACGAGTGAAGGTTGAAGCCGTGAACGAGGTCGTCCAGCCATCCATCGCCCCGCTGCCCAAGGCAGCGCCGACGGCTGGCAGGCAGAACCTGCTCGACCTCGATCGCGCGGGCCTGGAGAAGTTCTTCGTCGAGACCCTCGGCGAACAGAAATTCCGCGCCCACCAGGTGATGAAGTGGATCCACCACCGCTACGTCACCGATTTCGACCAGATGACCGACCTCGGCAAGTCGCTGCGCGCCAAGCTGCAGCAGCATGCCGAGGTCGTCGTCCCCGGCGTCGTGTTCGACAAGCCTTCCGCCGACGGTACCCACAAGTGGCTGCTGGCGATGGGCGTGGATGGCAAGAACGCCGTCGAAACCGTTTATATCCCCGACAAGGGGCGCGGCACGCTGTGCGTGTCCTCGCAGGTCGGCTGTGGCCTGAACTGCACCTTCTGCTCCACCGCCACCCAGGGCTTCAACCGCAACCTCACCACTGCCGAGATCATCGGCCAGGTGTGGGTGACCGCGCGCCACCTCGGCAATGTGCCGCACCAGATGCGCCGTCTCACCAACGTGGTGATGATGGGCATGGGCGAGCCGTTGATGAATTTCGACAACGTCGTGCGCGCGATGAGCATCATGCGCGACGACCTCGGCTACGGCCTGGCCAACAAGCGGGTGACGCTTTCCACCTCCGGGCTGGTGCCGATGATCGACCGGCTCTCGGTCGAGAGCGACGTGTCGCTGGCCGTGTCGCTGCACGCGCCGACCGACGAACTGCGCGAAACCCTCGTGCCGCTCAACAGGAAGTACCCGATCGCCGAACTGATGGCCTCCTGCGCACGCTATCTGCGCGGCAACAGGAAGCGCGATTCGGTGACCTTTGAATACACTTTGATGAAGGGCGTCAACGACCAGCCCGAGCACGCCCGCCAACTGGCGCGGCTGATGCGCCAGTTCGACAACGCGGTGCAGGCGCGCGATTCGGGCAAGGTCAACCTGATTCCGTTCAACCCGTTCCCCGGCACCCGCTACGAGCGCTCGGACGAGGAACAGATCCGCGCCTTCCAGAAGATCCTGCTCGACGCGCAGGTGCTGACGATGGTGCGGCGTACCCGCGGCGACGACATCGACGCGGCCTGCGGCCAGCTCAAGGGGCAGGTGATGGACCGCACCCGCCGCCAGGCCGAGTTCAACCGCCTGCTGCAGGAGCAGGAGGCCTTGCAGGCGCAGAGGAACGCGCTTGGCTGAGCGGCTGCTGGCGCTGTTGGCCCTGACGCTGCTGGTTTCCGGCTGCGGCCACGGTGATGGCGTCAAGGCGAGCCGGATTTCGTGGGACGACCAGGCCATGCTGCACCATGAAGTGCGCGATGACCGACAGGTCCGCAAGCGCGAGCAGTATCAGGAAATCCTGCGGTTGGCCGGCGACCGCTTCGGTCGCGATGATCTGGAGGCCGCGCTCAAGTACGCGCGCTCGGCGCAGCGGCGCGAGCCCGACCAGCCCGATGCCTATACTCTGCAGGCGGTGATCCAGGCGCGGCTGGGCAAGGCCGAGGAGGCCGGTGCGCTGTATCGCAAGGCCGCCGAATTGGCTCCCGGGCAGGGCGATGTGCTGAACAATTACGGTGCATGGCTGTGCGGCAACGGCCACCCGGCCGAGTCACTGGTCTGGTTCGACCGCGCGCTGGCCGACTCCGGCTATGCCGCCCGCGCCGACGCGCTGGCCAATGCCGGCGGCTGCGCACTTGATGCCGGGCAGCGCGAACGCGCCGAGTCCGACCTGCGCCAGGCTTTGGCCCTGGCCCCGGGCAATGCCTATGCGTTGGCATCGATGGCCCGCAGCGAATTCCTGCATGGCCGCTATTTCGAGGCACGCGCCTTCTGCCAGCGGCGGCTTGCGGCTGCACCGGCCACGGCTTCCGTGTTACAACTTGCGATCGAGATTGAGGAACGGCTGGGCGATGGGAGCGCCGCAAGCCGATATCAACAGCGGTTGCGCGAGGAGTTTCCCGAAAGCGCGACCCCGAATCCCCAGGGCTGATGCATTGTGAGCAATGATCCGGGTATGAAGGTTTTGGCGGTGGGTTGCGGGGAGCAGCTTCGCCAGGCGCGTGAAGCAGCGGGTTTGACGGTGGCGGACGTGGCAGGGCGCCTGCACATGCCGGTACAGGTGGTCGCGACGCTGGAGGCCGAGCAGTGGGAGCGGCTGGGCGCGCCGGTATTCGTGCGCGGGCAACTGCGCAGTTACGCGAAATTGCTGGGCGTGGAGCTCGACGGCTTGCTGGAGCAGGCGCGCATCGCGCCGATCGAACCGCCTAAGCTGGTCAGTCACACCCATACCCCGCGGCTGCGGCGGATGGCCGAGAACCTGGGGCGCCGCGCGGTCTACGTGGTGATCACCGCGGTGCTGGCGGTTCCGGCGTGGTATGCCTTCCAGGGCAAGTTTGGCGATTCCGTGCCGAATACCGCATCGTTGGATGTGGTCCCGGATCCGGCATCGCTGGCTGCCATGCAGCCGGCTGCGGCGCCCGATGAACCGGTGGCGCGTCCGCGCCCGGCGGCGGAACGCACGCCCTACATTGCCTCCATCGCGCCGGTTGCCCGGCCGTCGGCCGAAGCGCCGTCGGCGGCCAGCGCCATGACCCTGGATTTCAGGGGCGAAAGCTGGGTGGAAGTGTCCGCGCCGGACGGCGCCGTCATCGAGAAGGCGCTGGTCCGTGCCGGCGAGAAACGCAGTTATGCCGCCGGTCAGGTTGGCCGCATGGTGGTAGGCAACGCCTCGGAAGTGGAGCTGCGCCGGAATGGCGGCAGCGTCGACCTGACGACGTATACGCGCGGTAATAATGTGGCCCGCTTTACGGTATCCTCTGACGGTTCCGTAGCGCCGGTTTCGCATTGAGGCAAGGCGCAGCCCACCACACAAGGCTCCCAGCAGGCGGAGCGAGAGTTACGCATGGCGATTGATGACCTGCTCGACGAGCATGAACAAAGCGAACGTGTCCGCGCCTGGCTGCGCCAGAACGGCGCAGGCATTCTTGGCGGGGTAGTCCTCGCGCTGGCCCTGATCGGCGGCTGGCAGTGGTGGCAGAAGCAGCAGCTGGGCAAGTTGGCCGAGGCCAACAGCCGCTACGAGGCAGTATCGCGCAGCCTGCAGTCGAAGGACCTGGACGAGGCGGCCAAGGAAGTGGCGGCGCTGGAAGGGGGGCAGGCCGGCATCTATGCCGATCTGGCGGCGCTGGAACTGGCCAAGGCACAGGTCGAGGCCGGCAAGTACGACGATGCGATCAAGACCCTGCGCGGCCTGAAGGTCGAAGGCGAGTTCAAGACGCTGATCGACCAGCGCATTGCCCGCCTGCTGGTCGAAACCGGCAAGCCGGAAGAGGCCTTGTCACTGCTCGGCGACGCCGAGGACAGTGCCGGCCTGGAAATCCGTGGCGATGCACTGGTGGCGCAGGACAAGCGCGAGCAGGCACGCGACCTCTACAAACAGTCTCTGGGCAAGCTCGACGTTGCCGCACCGCAACGCCGCCTGCTGGAAATCAAGCTGATGGACGTCGGTGGCAGCGTCGCCGATCCCGCAGCGGAGAACATCTGATGAAACTCAAGCATGTTGCGGGCATCGCGCTGGTCGCGATGGCGCTCAGTGGCTGTTCGACGGTGAAGGGCTGGTTCGCCGGCAAGGACGCCGAGGCCAAGAAGGCGCTGGAGCCGGCCGAACTGGTCAAGTTCGACGCCACGCTCAAGGTCGATCGCATCTGGTCGGCCAACGTCGGCAAAGGCGAAGGCCGCATCGGCGTGCGCCAGGTGCCGGCGGTGGCCGACGGCCGCGTCTATGCGACGGCGGTGGAAGGCGGCGTGCATGCGCTGGACCTGCAGACCGGCAAGGAAATCTGGGAATACAAGCCGGCCAAGGAAAAGAAGAAGGCCAAACTGCGCCTGTCCGGTGGCCCCGGCGTGGGCGACGGCGTGGTGGTGATCGGCACGCTGGACGGCCAGGTGATCGCGCTCGATGCCGCCGATGGCAGCGAGAAGTGGCGCGCCAGGGTGCCGGGCGAAGTGATCACCGCCCCGGCGGTGTCGCAGGGCCTGGTGTTCGTGCGCAGCAATGACGGCCGCGTCACCGCGCTCGATGCCGCCAGCGGCGAGCAGCGCTGGTTCAACGCGCAGGAACTGCCGCCGCTGACCGTGCGCGGCAACGCGCCGGTGGCGGTCGGGCCGGGCGTGCTGTTCATCGGCAACGACGATGGCACGCTCAGCGCGCTGGCGATGCAGGATGGCCGCCCGCTGTGGGAACAGATGATCGGTGTCCCGGAAGGCCGTACCGAGCTGGAGCGCATGGCCGACGTGGACGGCGCGCCGGTGCTGGAAGGCAACAACCTCTACGTCACCAGTTTCAAGAACGAGACGATGGCCATCGAGGGCCCGACCGGCCGGCCGCTGTGGTCGCGCGACCACGGTGGCGCCGGCGGCGTGGCGGTATCGTCCGGCAACGTGGTGGTGACCGACGGCCAGGGCACGGTCTACGGGCTGGACAAGACCACCGGCGCGGCGATGTGGTCGCAGCAGGCGCTGGCGCGGCGCTCGGTGACCGGGCCGGTGATCCAGGGCGATTACGTCGTGGTCGGCGATTACAAGGGATACCTGCACTGGCTGCGGCTGGGCGACGGTGCGCTGGCCGCCCGTGCACGCGGCGGGCGCGACCGGGTGATCGCGCAGCCAGTGGTCGCCGATGGCGTGCTGCTGGTGCAGAACGTGGACGGCAAGCTGGCCGCCTACCGGCTGGCAAACTGAGGAGTACCAAGCGATGCTGCCTTTGGTCGCCCTGGTCGGACGGCCGAATGTCGGCAAGTCCACCATTTTCAATGCGCTCACGCGCACCCGCGACGCGCTGGTCCACGACCAGCCCGGCGTCACCCGTGACCGCAACTACGGCGTGTGCCGGCTCGACGAGGACAACCACTTCCTCGTCGTCGACACCGGCGGCATCGCCGAGGAAGAAGAAGGGCTGGCCGGCGCCACCGCGCGTCAGGCCCGCGCCGCGGCGGCCGAAGCCGACCTGATCGTGTTCGTGGTCGATGCCCGCGACGGCACTTCCGCATTGGACGATGAAATCCTGTCGTGGCTGCGCAAGCTGTCGCGGCCGACGCTGCTGCTGATCAACAAGATCGACGGTACCGACGAGGATGCAGTGCGCTCGGAGTTCGCGCGCTACGGCTTCGGCGAGATGCTGACCGTCTCGGCCGCGCACCGGCAGGGGCTGGACGACCTGCTGGAGGAAATCGTCGCGGGCCTGCCGGAAGAAGGCTCGGCCGAGACGCTGGACGACGACCCCGCGCGCATCCGCATCGCCTTCGTCGGCCGCCCCAACGTCGGCAAGTCCACGCTGGTCAACCGCCTGCTCGGTGAGGAGCGGATGATCGCGTCCGAAGTGCCCGGTACCACCCGCGATTCGATCGCGGTGGACCTGGAGCGCGACGACCGCCTGTACCGCCTGATCGACACCGCCGGCCTGCGCCGCAAGTCGAAAGTGGACGAGGTGGTGGAGAAGTTCAGCGTGGTCAAGACGCTGCGCTCGATCGAACAGTGCCAGGTCGCGGTGCTGATGCTGGATGCCAGCGAGGGCGTCACCGACCAGGACGCCAGCGTGCTCGGTGCGGTGCTCGATGCCGGCCGCGCGCTGGTCATCGCGATAAACAAGTGGGATGGCCTGACCGACTACCAGCGCGAGCAGGCCGAGACCCTGCTGTCGCTGAAGCTCGGCTTCGTGCCGTGGGCCGAGGTGGTGCGCATCTCCGCCAAACATGGTTCGGGCCTGCGCGAACTGTTCCGCGCCATCCACCGCGCGCATGCCTCGGCCACGCATGAATTCGGCACCAGCGAGGTGAACAAGGCGCTGGAAGTTGCCTATGAATCCAATCCGCCACCCAGCATTCGCGGCCATGTCTCCAAGCTGCGCTACGTGCACCCGGGCGGCAGCAACCCGCCGACCTTCATCGTGCATGGCACGCGCCTGAAGGAACTGCCGGATTCGTACAAGCGCTATCTGGAGAACTTCTTCCGCAAGCGCTTCAAGCTGGTCGGCACGCCGGTGACCTTCCTGTTCCGCGAGGGCGCCAACCCCTACGAAGGCAAGAAGAACGTGCTGACCGAGCGGCAGATCGCGCGCAAGCGGCGCCTGATGAAACACGTCAAGAGCAAGAAGTGATCGTGGGGCGGCCGGAAGGTCGCCCTTTCCGTTGGTTCTTTACCCGAATCCGGGGGCAGGGCCCTGCATGGCATGCCCCATCCCGGGGCCGGGCAAGAGCATCCGTGTAGATGCGGGGCTCGCCCCGGATGATGCCTTCCCGGGAAAGCCCCGTGCCGGGCAAGCCCGGCACCTACGGGGAACGGGGTATTCATGGCGTGCAGGATTACGCTTCCCCGCCATCGGGTGAAGGGCCTTTTCGTTGCGGCGCGTTCCCTGAGTCCATGCGGATGCCGGCCAGCGGCCGGCGCCAGCGGGCCGCCTCGGCGATAATCCGGGCATGAGCATCCACGAGATTTCCCCCGCCCAGGCCCGTGAACGCATGGCTGCAGGGGCGCTGTTGGTCGACGTGCGCGAGGCACACGAGCGCGCCGGCGGCATGGCCGCGGGCGCGCAGGGGATCGCCAAGGACGAACTGTTGGCTGATCCACGGGCATGGCTGGCCACGCCGGATGCTGAAATCGTGCTGATCTGCCAGGGCGGCATGCGTTCGCTCGATGCGGCGCAGGCATTGGCGGACGCTGGCTACACGAATCTGGCCTCGGTCGCCGGCGGCACGGTGGCGTGGCGCAGCGATGGCCTGCCGTTGGCGCAGCCCGGACTCGATGCCGGCGAGCGCGATTTCTACGACCGCTACTCGCGCCACCTGCTGCTGCCGCAGGTGGGCGAGGCTGGGCAGCGGCGCCTGCAACAGGCGCGCGTGCTGGTGCTGGGCGCCGGTGGGCTGGGCGCGCCGGCGGCGTTCTACCTGGCCGCGGCCGGGGTGGGGCATCTGCGCATCGTCGATCATGACGTGGTCGAGCGCAGCAACCTGCACCGGCAGATCATCCATGCCGAAACCGCCGTCGGCATGGCCAAGGTCGAGTCGGCGCGCGCGCGGCTGCTGGCGTTGAACCCGCACATCGAGGTGGAGGCGGTTCGCCAGCGGGTGTCGTCGGATAACGTCGACGCGCTGATGGAGGGCGTCGACGTGGTGCTGGACGGGTCGGACAACTTCCCGCTGCGTTACCTGCTCAATGATGCCTGCATCAAGCACGCCAGGCCGCTGGTGTATGCGGCGATCGAACGCTTCGACGGGCAGGTGAGCGTGTTCGACGCCGGCCGTCGGCGCGGCGCGGCGCCGTGCTACCGCTGCCTGTTCCCGGAACCGCCGCCGCCGCAGTTCGCGCCCAACTGCGCCGAGGCGGGTGTGCTTGGCGTGCTGCCGGGACTGGCCGGGGTGATGCAGGCCACCGAGGTGCTGAAGCTGCTGCTGGAAATCGGCGAGCCCTTGGTCGGGCGCCTGCTGCGCTTCGATGCGCTGGGCATGCGTTTCCGCGAAACCCGCGTGCGTCCCGATCCCGGCTGCCCGCTATGCGCACCGGGCAGGCCGTTTCCCGGCTACATCGACTACGCCGCGTTCTGCGCGCACGGCGGCTGAAGGCAGGGCAGGGTGCCGTGCCGCACCGAATCGGAGACAATAGCCGACCCCCGATCCCGCCGCCCACGCCCATGACCGCTACCGCCGAAGCCCTTGCGCCGACCTCCCGCATCCTCGATGGCCGCCGCATCGCCGAGGCGTTGCTCGACGACCTGAAGCTGCGCGTGGATGCCCGCGTCGCCGCCGGCGGTTCGCGCCCGGGGCTGGCGGTGGTGCTGGTCGGCGGCGACCCGGCCTCGGCGGTGTACGTGCGCAACAAGCGCCGCGCGGCCGAGAAGGTCGGCATCGAGGCCTTCGACCACGACCTGCCCGAAGGCACCACCGAAGCCGAGCTGCTGGCGCTGATCGACCGGCTCAACGCCGACCCGAAGATCCACGGCATCCTGATCCAGCTGCCGCTGCCTGGCATCCCCGACGCCAACCGGCTGATCCAGCGCATCGATCCGCGCAAGGACGTCGATGGCTTCCACCCGCAGAACGTTGGCCACCTGGCGCTGCGCGAGTTCGGCCTGCGCCCGTGCACGCCGCGCGGCATCGTCACCCTGCTGGCGCACACCGACCAGCCGGTGCGTGGCCGCAACGCCACCATCGTCGGTGTCAGCAACCACGTCGGCCGGCCGATGGGGCTGGAGCTGATGATCGCCGGCTGCACGGTGACCAGCTGCCACAGGTTCACGCCCAAGAACGTGCTGGAGCAGGCGGTGCGCAACGCCGACATCCTGGTGGTGGCGGTGGGCATCCCGCAGCTGATCCCGGGCGAATGGGTCAAGCCGGGGGCGGTGGTGATCGACGTCGGCATCAACCGGCTGGACGACGGCCGGCTGGTCGGCGACGTTGGTTTCGAGGCTGCCGCGCAGCGTGCCAGCTGGATCACCCCGGTGCCCGGCGGCGTCGGCCCGATGACCGTGGCCACGCTGATGCAGAACACCATCGAGGCGGCCGAGGCCGCGGCCTGAACGACCGGGCGGCGGCGGGCCCGTCGCAACGCTGTTTTGCGGGCAGCGCGCTGCCGGCCCCTGCCATCGGCGGCGGAGAAAGGGTAAAATGCCGCGCTTCCCCACATCTCGGGTATGCCGATGCTGCGCATCCAGGCTGAAGCTCTCACCTACGACGACGTCTCGCTCGTCCCCGCCCATTCCACGGTCCTGCCCAAGGATGTCGACCTCGGCACGCGCCTGACCCGCGACCTGCGGTTGAAGCTGCCGATCGTCTCGGCGGCGATGGATACCGTCACCGAATCGCGGCTGGCCATCGCGATGGCCCAGCTCGGCGGCATCGGCATCATCCACAAGAACAACACCGTCGAGCAGCAGGCGACGGAAGTGGCCCGGGTCAAGAAGTTCGAGTCCGGGGTGATCCGCGACCCGATCACCGTCGGCCCGGAAACCAGCATCCGCGACGTGCTGGCGCTGACGCAGGCGCATAACATCTCCGGCGTGCCGGTGGTGGGCGGCGACGGCCAGCTGGCCGGCATCGTCACCCATCGCGACATGCGCTTCGAGACCGAGCTGGACGACCCGGTCCGCCACATCATGACCAAGAAGGACCGGCTGGTCACGGTGAAGGAAGGCGCGGCCTCGGACGAAGTGCTGCACCTGCTGCACAAGAACCGCATCGAGAAGGTGCTGGTGGTCAACGACGCGTTCGAGCTGCGCGGCCTGATCACGGTCAAGGACATCCAGAAGAAGACCGACAACCCCAACGCCGCCAAGGACGCCGCCACCCGCCTGCTGGTCGGCGCCGCCGTCGGCGTCGGTGGCGATACCGACCGCCGCGTCGAGGCGCTGGTCGCCGCCGGCGTGGACGTGCTGGTGGTGGACACCGCGCACGGCCATTCGCAGGGTGTGCTGGACCGCGTGCGCTGGGTCAAGAAGAACTTCCCGAACGTGCAGGTCATCGGCGGCAATATCTGCACCGGCGATGCGGCGCTGGCGCTGCTCGACTGCGGTGCCGACGCGGTCAAGGTCGGCATCGGCCCCGGTTCGATATGCACCACCCGGGTGGTCGCCGGTGTCGGCGTGCCGCAGGTCACCGCCATCGACCTGGTGGCCGAGGCGCTGCAGGACCGCATCCCGCTGATCGCCGACGGTGGCATCCGCTATTCGGGCGACATCGGCAAGGCGCTGGCCGCCGGCGCATCGACGGTGATGATCGGCGGTCTGTTGGCCGGCACCGAGGAATCGCCGGGCGAGACCGAGCTGTACCAGGGCCGTTCGTACAAGAGCTACCGCGGCATGGGCTCGCTGGCGGCGATGGAGAAGGGGTCCAAGGACCGCTACTTCCAGGACGCGGCCAGCGCCGACAAGCTGGTGCCCGAGGGCATCGAAGGCCGGGTGCCGTACCGCGGCCCGGTCGGCGGCATCATCCACCAGCTGATCGGTGGCCTGCGCGCGACGATGGGCTATGTCGGTTGCGGCACCATCGAGCAGATGCGCACCCAGCCGAAGTTCGTGAAGATCAGCGGCGCCGGCCAGCGCGAGAGCCACGTCCACGACGTGCAGATCATGAAGGAACCGCCGAACTACCGCGCCGGCTGACGCGGACGAGCGAAGAGGAACGAGGAACCCGTGTCCCGTTCCTCTTTCTCTATATGCGGCCCGTCGCTTTTCCCGATTTTCGTTTTCACCGATCCATTCCAGCGCCCATGACCAACATCCACAGCGACAAGATCCTCATCCTCGATTTCGGCGCGCAGTACACCCAGCTGATCGCGCGCCGCATCCGCGAGTTCGGCGTGTACTGCGAAATCTGGGCGTGGGACCACGACCCGGCGGAAATCGCCGCGTTCGGCGCCAAGGGCATCATCCTGTCCGGCGGCCCGGAATCGACCACCGAAGCCGGCTGCCCGGCCGCACCGCAGCAAGTGTTCGACAGCGGCCTGCCGCTGCTGGGCATCTGCTATGGCCTGCAGACGATGGCCAAGCAGCTGGGCGGCGCCACCGAGGCGGCCGACCAGCGCGAGTTCGGCCATGCCGAGGTGACGCTGCTGGCCGACGACGCGCTGCTCGGCGGCCTGTCCGACCACGGCGGCGAGCCGCGCCTTGACGTGTGGATGAGCCACGGCGACCACGTCGCGCAGGTGCCGCCGGGCTTCGTCATCACCGCGGCTACCGACCGCATCCCGGTGGCGGCGATGGCCAACGAGGACAAGCGTTGGTACGGCGTGCAGTTCCACCCGGAGGTCACCCATACCAAGCAGGGCGCGGCGCTGCTCAAGCGTTTCGTTACCGATATCTGCGGCTGCGCCACGCTGTGGACCGCGGCCAACATCATCGACGACCAGATTGCGCGCGTGCGCGAGCAGGTGGGCAGCGACGAGGTGATCCTCGGCCTGTCCGGCGGCGTCGATTCGTCGGTGGTCGCCGCGTTGCTGCACAAGGCCATCGGTGCGCAGCTGACCTGCGTGTTCGTCGATACCGGCCTGCTGCGCTGGCAGGAAGGTGATCAGGTCATGAAGATGATGGCCGACAACATGGGCGTGAAGGTGGTGCGGGTGAATGCCGCCGACCGCTATTTCAAGGCGCTGGAAGGCGTGGCCGACCCGGAAGCCAAGCGCAAGATCATCGGCAACCTGTTCGTCGAGATCTTCGACGAGGAATCGGCCAAGCTGAAGAACGCCAAGTGGCTGGCACAGGGCACGATCTACCCGGACGTGATCGAATCGGCCGGCAGCAAGACCGGCAAGGCGCATGTCATCAAGAGCCACCATAACGTCGGCGGCCTGCCCGAGGACATGAAGCTCAAGCTGGTCGAACCGCTGCGGGAACTGTTCAAGGACGAGGTGCGCCGTCTCGGCGTCGAACTCGGCCTGCCGCGCGCGATGGTCTATCGCCACCCGTTCCCCGGCCCCGGGTTGGGCGTGCGCATCCTCGGGGAGGTGAAGCGCGAATACGCCGAACTGCTGGCCCGCGCCGATGCCATCTTCATCGAGGAACTGCGTGCGGCCGATCTGTACGACAAGACCTCGCAGGCCTTTGCGGTATTCCTGCCGGTCAAGTCGGTGGGTGTGGTCGGCGATGCCCGCGCCTACGAATGGGTGATCGCCCTGCGCGCGGTGGAAACCATCGACTTCATGACTGCGCACTGGGCACATTTGCCGTACGACTTCCTCGGCAAGGTCAGCAACCGGATCATCAACGAATTGCGTGGGGTTTCGCGCGTGGTCTACGACATCAGCGGCAAGCCGCCGGCGACGATCGAGTGGGAGTGAAATCAGGTCCTTCGGGGACTATCGCTAGCTATCGAAAAACAGTCGCAATGTGTTGATTTGTAAGTAAATACGTCGCGGCATCTATCGGTAGCTATCGCCAGCAAGCGCACCAAGTTGGCGGTAAAGGTGACGGTAGATCCCAGGGGCCGGATTAAGACCCTGCCGTTAACTATTCGGACCAAACCGGTCTTTGACGGTAAAACACTCATAAGGAAAGCTTGTTTCATGCGGCTTTCCGGGCATCAGCAGGTCTCCTGACCCCTGACGGTAAAAGCCGTCACGAACAGGAGGAAAAACCTCGATGCTTACCGACACCGCACTACGCAATCTCAAGCCGAAGTCCAAGCCCTACAAAGCTTCCGACCGCGACGGCATGTACGTAACGGTATCGACCACCGGTACCGTCACCTTCCGCTACGATTACCGTCTCAATGGCCGGCGCGAGACGCTGACCATTGGACGGTATGGGCCGTCCGGCATTTCGCTGGCGATGGCCCGTGAAAAGCTGATCGACGCCAAGAAGGCCGTTGCTCAGGGCAAGTCCCCCGCCCTGGAGAAGCAGCGCGAGAAGCGCCGGCTGACCGCCGCCAAGACCTTTGGCGACGTAGCCGACAAGTGGCTGGCGGATGCCCGGATGGCCGACAGTACCAAGGCGATGCGCAAGAGCATCGTCGATCGGGACATCCTTCCGGCTTTCCAGAACCGGCAGCTCAACGAGATCACCGCCGACGACTTACGCGCCCTGTGCAACAAGGTGAAGGAGCGTGGAGCGCCCGCCACCGCCGTGCACATCCGAGACATCGTGAAGCAGGTCTACGCCTTCGCCGTCCTGCACGGCGAAAAAGTGGACAACCCAGCCGAAAGCGTGGGTGCCGCGTCGATAGCGACCTTCGTGCCGAAGGATCGTGCCTTGTCGCCGCTGGAGATTCGGCTGATGGCGCGGCAGATGGAATCGGTGGCCACCTATCCGACCATCCGGTTGGCGTTGCGCATGATCCTGCTGACGCTGGTGCGCAAGAGCGAGTTGATTCAGGCCACTTGGGATGAGGTCGATTTCGAGAATGCGACCTGGACGATTCCGAAGCAGCGGATGAAGGGGCGCAACCCGCATGTGGTCTATCTGTCGCGCCAGGCGCTCGACATCTTCGTGGCGCTGCACACCTGTGCGGCTGGCTCCAAGTTCGTGTTGCCTTCGCGCTACGACGCCGACCGCTGCATGTCGAACGCGACCTTGAACCGTGTCACGCAGATTGTGGCGGAGCGGGCGAAGGCCGCCGGCCTACCGCTGGAGCCGTTCACCGTCCACGACTTGCGCCGCACCGGTTCGACGCTGCTGAACGAAATCGGCTTCAACCGTGACTGGATCGAGAAGTGCCTGGCGCACGAGGACGGCCGTTCCTCGCGTTCGATCTACAACAAGGCTGAATACGCCGAGCAGCGGCGCCACATGCTGCAGGAGTGGGCCAACATGGTCGATGCCTGGATCGACGGCCAGACGTACATCCCGAAGTTGATGCCGGAGAACGCGGTCATGCCCGTGTTGAGTGCGATGGCCTGATGTGGCGGCCAGGTTGTCACTTGACAACCTGGCCGATCATTCCCATACTGGAGACTGTTCATGATCCGTCCCTCTCATCCGAAGAAAGAGGTCGAGGAAGCAATCAGACACGCCGAAGGGCAGGGCTGGCGCGTGGAAGTCGGAGGCAGCCATGCTTGGGGGCGGATTTATTGTCCGTACAACGACGCTGAGTGTCGCTGCGGCGAGTTTTGCATCACCAGCGTGTGGAGCACGCCGAAGAACCCTGGCAACCACGCGCGCGCCTTGCGGCGCGTCGTGGACAACTGCACGACGCACCGTAAGCAACGGGAAGCTGCCGACGATGCCGAGGAGTAACACGATGGAATACACCTTCACCCTGAAATACCAACTTGCCGACGATGACCGTGATCCGGATGGGCTAGTCGAGCGTCTCGGCGAGGCCGGCTGCGACGATGCCCTGGTCGGCATCGGGCAGCCGGGGCGGCTTGCGCTGGAGTTCACCCGTGAGGCGGACAGCGCTGATGCGGCGGTGCGCAGCGCGCTGGCAGACGTGCGGAGCGCCGTACCGTCGGCCAGGCTGATCGAAGTGGCACCGGATCTGGTTGGCTTGACCGACGTGGCGGACATCGTGGGCGTGTCGCGGCAAAACATGCGCAAGCTGATGCTGGCCCATCCGGGTAGCTTCCCGGCGCCGGTGCATGAGGGTAGTGCGTCGATCTGGCACTTGGCCGACGTGCTGACCTGGTTGCAGGCCAAGGGCAGCTACTCGCTGGCCAGGGGCGTTCTGGATGTGGCATGCGTGGCCTTGCAGGTCAACGTGGCCAAGGAGGGGCGGCGGTTACCGCGCTCAACTTCCGTGGAGCTTGAAGCCCTGGTTGGGTGAGGTCTCTGCCGGTTTCAATCCTGACCCGAACCCGCTCGAACAGGGCGGCTTTTTCGTAGGTGGACATCGGGTTTGGCGGCGTTGGTACGAGGGGCTTGCTTGCGTTCCTCGATCCAGGCTTCCACCTCAGCCAAGTCCCATACCACGCAGCGTGGCGTCAGGTTGAAGCGCCGGGGGAATTCGCCGCGGCGTTCCATTTCGTAGATCGTCGTTTCGGCCAGGGGGACGATCTGCCGCAACTCGTGGCGGCGGATGGTGCGCCGAAAAGGAAGGGGGCTGCGCTTTGGGAACTGCTGCAGCGCCTCGTAGGCTTCTGTGCCAGGCAGAGGAAGGGATTGGCCGGTGTCGATGTCGGCTGCGTTGGATTTTTGCGATAGGTGTTCCACCTCGGACTCCATGAGCACACTGCATGGAGACATGATGAAGTTCGGTACCTATCGGGACAACCTGCTGTGGCGTAGGGCGGCGAACGTAGTGCGGTCCTTGGTCGTTGAATTGTCGTATCGCCGATACGACAATTCACGAAAGTGCCCATTCGATTTCACCGCGTCTTGGATTCGAAGATTCGATCGACCAATAACTCTTGCATGTCGACAATGACCCATTCCGATCTATCCAGCATCAGGCAGCGCAAGCTGGCTCTGAGCACGGCAGTGCAAAAGCAACGTTCGGCCAAATGGATTCTTCGGCAATGGAGTCGCTACATCAAAGAACGTGACTCATATCGCTGCGTGTGCTGTGAATCAGAAGAGGGTATCCAAGCGCATCACGTCGTGCGCAAGACCCTTTATCCCTGGGGCGCGGTGGAGACGGGAAACGGAATCACTCTCTGCCGAGAATGCCACAGGCGTGTCCACGAGAAATCCAATGGCCGCGGTGACTTGTCCGTTCCCCTTGGCGAAGCGGACGATCAGGATGAGTGGTCTTTCCTTTTCGGGCTGCTGCTCGATGATGCCAAGCGACGTGACATCGATCAGGACGAGTTCTACTTTCTCGCCGATCACATGTTGAAGTTCTTCGTGAACGTTCAGGGGTACGAGGACCTGCACGGGATGGTCATGCGAGGCGAGATCAGCCGTATCAGGTTTGCCCATGAAATCTGGCGTGGGATGCCGGAAGTCTGGTACACGAACTTCATTGCCGAAGTCGTCAGGCTGAACCTGTGAATTGCCGTGTGGCCTGAAGGGCTGTAATCTGTTAACATCATGAAGTCATGAAATGAGGGATCAACATCCTATGCCGGCAAGTTCTCCGAAGAGAGTGGTAGCGCGTGGTGGCCGTTCTGCCGGCGATAAGGAAGCGTCCCTCCAGGTGATGGTGCCTGCCCGCATAAAACGAGAAGTGAGCGTGCGTGCAGCTCAGGAAGGCACCACCCAGCGGACGATCATTCTGCGCGCCCTGAAAGCCATTGGATTCGTTGTGAATGACGATGAGATGTGCGACAAGAGGAAAGTCCGCTGATGGCCACGATCCCTTCTTCGGACGATTCACTCGATCTCCCTTTTCGGCCGCGCGCGAGGCTACTGCAACTTCTGGGCGATCAGCTCATCGGCACGCCTCGCTTGGCCGTCTTCGAGCTTGTCAAGAATGCCTATGACGCGGATGCCGAAACGGTCACGGTGACCCTCAAGGGGTTGCGTACTGCGAGTCCTAGCATCGTCGTCGAAGACGATGGGGACGGAATGGATCTGCCCATCATTCGGGACATCTGGCTTGTTCCTGCGCACGATCACCGCGAGCTTCAACGCAAGGCGCTGAAGAGAACGCGCTTGAACAGATTGCCTCTTGGCGAGAAAGGGCTCGGGAGATTCGCAGTCCACAAACTGGGTGACCACATCGAGCTTGTGACCAGGGCCAAGGGGCATCTGGAGTGCGTCGTCAAGATTGACTGGTCCGTGCTTATCGAGAAGCAGTATCTCTCCGAAGCCGTGGTCAATGTCCGGACTCGCAAGCCAGAGGTGTTTACAGGCTCGAAGACCGGGACACGCCTGACGATCAACAAATTGCGAGAAGCAGCATGGACGCGTGGAGAGGTCCGCCGCCTGCTTCGGCAGATCACGTCGATTGCCTCGCCATTCACTGACCGGTCAGATCGCTTTGAAACCGAGTTGAAAGTGCCCGATCACCCGGATTGGGTTTCCGGTGTTCCGGACGTCGACATCCTGCTGGAACGTGCGCCATGGCACTTCAGATTTTCGTTCGAGGACGGGGTTTTCGAATGGGAGTACGAGTTCAGGGGCGTTACCGGCATCAAGCTCGCACCGCGCAGGATCGAGGAGGAGTCCGGAACACTGCTCGTCGCGCAGGAGCGCGACATCGACATCTACGGTACGGATCAGGGAGATAAAACGACGAAACCCAAGAGGGTTACGGCGGACGCAGCGATCGCCGACGGCATTGGCACCGTCAAGGGCGAGTTCTATGTGTTCGATCGGGATCGTGAAATTCTGACCAGACTGGGTGATAGCCAGCTCGTCCAGAACTTCCTCGATGAGAACGGCGGTGTTCGCGTTTACCGGGACAGCATTCGCGTCTACAACTACGGCGAACCTGGAGACGATTGGCTTGGCTTGGACCTTCGTCGTGTGAATACGCCCACGCGCAACATCAGCAGAAATATCGTGGTTGGGGCGATCGATCTCTCGCTCGAAGAAAGTCATCGACTCACGGAGAAGACAAACCGCGAAGGGTTTGTTGAAAACGACGCATACCATCGACTGAGAAAGATCGTCCTCGGGGCTCTCGCGGTTCTGGAGGTGGAGCGCAAGATCGACAAGGACAACATTCGCGCCGTTACGGGGAAGGGACACGACCCGGAGACGGCGAACATCACCCAGCCTCTTGAGGCGCTGCGAACTGTCGCGAAGAAGCATCATCTTTCCAAAGAGCTGGACCCGCTCATCAACAAGGCGGAAAAGAACTACAACGAGATGCGGGACACGATGCTTCGGGCCGGACTGTCCGGGATGGGGCTGGCCATCGTGTTCCACGAAATCGAGCAGGGCGTTCGTGTGCTTCACGATGCCATCGAGTCTGGCAAGAACCTTCAATCTGTGCAGGTTCAAGCGCGTGAACTGGTGCGCATTCTCGATGGCTTCAGCGAACTTCTTCGCAAGGGCGAGCAGCGGCCGAACAGCATCAAGCAGCTCATTCGGCGAGCCAGAGATATCAACCGTGTCAGATTCCGGAATCACGAGGTCAAACTAGTTTGTCCGGCACTGGAGGAAGATGCGCCCGATATCGAGAGAAAGTTTGCATTCGGGCTGCTTCTCGGAGCACTGAACAACCTTCTGGACAATGCGTTCTATTGGCTGCAAGTGCGATGGCCGGAAGGCCAAGGGCCATCTCAGCGAAAGCTCTATATCAACGTGGAGCCAGACTTCCCCGGAGGTCCGGCCATCGTCGTTGCCGATAACGGTACGGGTTTCCAGGACGATCCAGAACGGCTGACTCGCCCGTTCTTCAGTCGGCGACCCGATGGCATGGGTGTGGGTCTCTACTACGCAAACATGGTGATGGAATTGAACGGTGGCCGACTCGCCTTTCCCGATGCTGACGAGGCGAATATCCCGGATGGTTTCGATGGTGCCGTGCTGGCCCTGCTGTTCGGCAAGGGAGGCGAATCTTGATTTTCTCGGCACCACGTTTTGTCGTCGTGGACGACAAGGAACAGCACCTTCAGGCTATCACGAAGACATTTCAGCTCCTCGGGTCTCCGTGCCTTGGAGTTCGGTATGACGGGACGGAAGAGTTGAAGAAGGATCTCTTCAGAGGGGTTCGATGCCTCTTCATGGACATCCATCTGATAGATGGAGTGGCCAGCACAGACCATCGACGTCATTTCGCAAACATCGCCGCGATCCTCGAAGACAACATCAGCGAGAGTGGTGGTCCGTTCATTCTGGTTGTCTGGACTGCGCATCCTGATTTAGAAGGTGAACTACGTGACTATCTCGATCAGCATTTAGATGCTGAGAAGCCGCATGCCCGGCCTCTGTCCGTGCTGGGGCTTGCAAAGGAAAAGTTCATCGACATCGATAGTGGCGATATAGGAAGCCCCGAAGAACTGCGGCAGGCAGTGCAGCAGACAGTCATGTCGAATCCCCAGCTTGCTGCCTTGTTCGGGTGGGAAGCTGGCGTACTCGCTGCCGCGGCTGACACGTTGGCGTCTCTTCTTAATTTGGTGCCTGGCGACCAACGAACCAGTACGGCGTTTCCGCCGGCTCTCGACACGCTCTTGAGTCGGCTGGTACGAGAGACTGTCGGCCGCAGCCACGTCGATGCGAATCCACGTGTCGCCATCTCGATGGCTCTCGCCCCGATCCTGTCAGATCGAATTCTGAATCAGGATGTGGCCGCTGAGATTCAGGACATCTGGAAGAAGGCCGTCACTAGGCATGTAGACAGGAATTTGGAAGCAGCATCGTCTTCGGAAGCCGGAGAGATCAATCGGATGCTGCACTTGGCATTGCCCGGTTCGGAGACGCTTCGGGCCACCGATTGGGGCGCCGTCGTCTCATGGCCGTTCGCCTGGACGGATGACGAGCTGAAGCGTCTGACAGGTTTGACCATCAAGCAGATGCTGTGTGAAGAGTTCCGCGTGCGCAGCGAAGCTATCAATGCCTGCAAGCCGGTGCTGATTCGCGTCGGCGCTGCCTGCGACTACGCACAGAACAATCGCGGCCCGATCACATTCCTGTTCGGGGTAGACATTCCCGAGAATGCAGAACGGCAGAAGGACTCGCGGGCAGAGCGGATCGAGAAAGTGCGTGCCGAACTCGCCAAGCTTGGTGCGGACAACAAGGACGAAAAACTGACTGGACTTGCCGGGGATCTGGCAAAGGCTACCACGACGAGCGACGGGCGAATCAAGTTGACGGACGCGATCTGGAAATCGCCGGTTTTCCTAATGCCTGGAGCGACCGAGGTGTCTCGTCTTCATGTGCATATTCGCTTTCCGCAGACGCATCTTCCGGAAGACTGTGCCCAATGGAACGTCACTTCCCGCCTGCGTGAGCAGCTCCTGATGCACTTGATCAGCGTGGCAAGCAATCATGTGGCGCGTCCAGGCATCGTGCAGCTTCCCGTCGAATGACAGGGCGCGAATGGACATCCTGGCTCCTCAGCAGCGATCACGCCTCATGTCACGGATTCGAGGCAAGGACACCGCACCCGAAATACGGGTGCGGCAAGTTGCCCATGGGTTGGGATTCAGGTTTCGGCTGCACCGTCGTGATCTTCCTGGAAGCCCCGATCTGGTCTTTCCGTCGCGCCAGAAGGTTATCTTCGTCCACGGATGCTATTGGCATCGGCACCCGGGGTGCCGGTATGCGTACTCGCCGAAATCGAACGCGGCTTTCTGGTGCTCGAAATTCGAGGCCAACGTCACGCGCGACCGGCGAACGACGAGGGAACTTGAAGCACTGGGATGGGGCGTACTGGTGGTCTGGGAATGCGAGACGCGCGACACGGATGCCTTGCGCAAGCGCTTGGTTGAATTCTTGAACAATGAAGAAGAGGGGAGAGGTCATGACCGGTGACGACGCCAAGCGGAAGCTGGAGAGACTTGCCGCTGGAGCATCACCGAAAGTACTTGAGCTGTGCTCGGGGTGCGGGGGACTTTCCCTGGGGCTGAAGGCCGCAGGTTTCGAACTTGCTGCTCACGTCGAATCGAGTGCCGAGGCGAATGCGACCTACACGCTCAATTTCGCACCGGCCGATTCGGCTCGGATGGAACAATGGTCTCGCCCCCGTGACATGGTGTCGCAGTCGATGGATGACCTGATCGCCGACTTCGGATTGTCGGGTAGGCCTCTGGAGGCATTTGATGTTCTGGCGGCTGGGCTGCCCTGCCAAGCGTTCGCTCGCATCGGGCGCTCGAAGTTGCGATCAGTCAAACAGGACGAGGACGCGTTCAAGAATGATCCGCGTGCTTCTCTCTATCGCCGTTTTCTGGAAATCGTCGACGAGACCCACCCTCTGGTCATACTGCTGGAAAATGTTCCGGACATCATGAATTTCGGTGGGCAAAATGTCCCCGAAGAGATCGCAGAAGGGCTCAAGCTCCGGGGCTATCTCACCCGATACACTTTGCTTAACGCCGCGTTCTACGGAGTCCCCCAGCTTCGCGAGCGGTTGTTTCTCATAGCCTTCGATGCGCGCCTGGGTGTGATTCCTCAGTTTCCTTTGCCGACGCACACGATGGAGTTGCCGCGTGGATATGAGGGAAGTCGGGCCGTTGCTTTGAAGCACGTCAAGACTGAGGGATCGCACTTCGCTCCAATTCCTGTTCATGCGGCCGAGCTGCCGCGCTCCATCAGTACGGAAGATGCGCTGTCCGATCTCCCGTTCATTTCAGATCATCTGCGAGACATGGCTGTCATCCGCAGAAGAAAGGTTTCGGATAGGTTGCCATACCGGGACGGCACCACACCGTCAAATTATGGTCGCTTGATGCGCAATTGGAATGGGTTTTCTACTGCGGGAGATGTGACCGGGAATGTTGTGAGACTGACCGCTCGCGACTTCCCCATCTTCGGTCGGATGCCGCGTGGTGCGGATTATCCGGTGGCGTTGCGCATTGCGCGAGAAATTCTGGAAGAGAAAATCCAGCAAGAGCATGTTCCACCAAAGGCTGGAACGGCTCGATACAAGGCGCTGGAGCAGGCCACAGTCCCGCCTTACGACGTAGGGAAGTTTCCGAATAAATGGTGGAAACTGGATTCGGACGCGCCGTCCCGCACTCTGACAGCTCATCTTGGCAAGGATACCTATTCTCATATTCACTATGACGGTCGCCAGAAGCGCATGATTTCCGTACGTGAAGCTGCTCGCCTTCAGTCCTTTCCCGACGGGTTCGAGTTTGCCGGAGCCATGAACGCGTCGTTCCGTCAGATCGGCAATGCGGTCCCTCCGTTGCTGGCACTGGCGGTCGGAAAAGCGCTCATGACAACGCTCAAGCAGGCAATCGCGGGGGCAGTCATAGGCGCACGCACCGCGGCGTAATTTCCGAATTGTCATGACGCAGGCTGGTGGTGAGAATCGTTTCGAGGAAGAGCAATGCAGAGTCTTTTGTTGTCAGGCTTGCAGGAACTCTTGTGCAAATGAGCCGGTGGCCTGATTGAAAACTGTATCCCAAGATCAGCTTGCCTCCTCCGATCTTTTCGTCGACTGCCTTTATCAAGGCGGACGCAAAGGAAATTCATCGGATGACCCTCTGCATTTGCTGCTGCCAGTGAGCAATCAGGGAGGATTTCGAATTGTCGGAAAGAAAGATCGGCCAAGACTGGTGATCCTCATGACTGGCCTGGATGACCCGGACTGGCCGGACGAAATGGATAAAGAGATAGGTGTCTTCACCTACTTCGGGGACAACAAGAAGCCTGGTCACGAATTGCATGACACTCCGCGATACGGCAATCTGCTGCTGAAATACATGTTCGACCATGCGCACGGCGACGCGCATGAGAGGGCTCAGGTACCCCCAGTCTTGGTATTTGCAAAGGGAGGGGCATGGCGAGACATGGTATTTCTCGGCTTGGCAGTACCGGGAGCGTCGAATCTTGATGCAAATAGCGATCTGATCGCAGTCTGGAAGCTGCGCAACGGCAGTCGGTTCCAGAACTATCGAGCCAAGTTCACAATCCTCGATGCTCCAAAGATCACCCGGCAATGGATTGCGGAGGTCTCCGCCGGGCAAACGGTTGGGCCGACTTGTCCCAAGAGTTGGCGTGCGTGGGTCGAGCGGGGGATCTACATGCCATTGAAGGCGCCGAGATCTCTGGAGTACCGCACGCGAGAAGAACAACTGCCCGTGGACGCCCTTGGAAAATCGATCATTGATCGAATTCACGCATATTTCAGAGACGATCCGTATAGGTTCGAGGCATGCGCAGCGCGAATCGCTGAAATGATGCTTCCCGCAATTGCTGGAAACATCGATCTGACTCGTCCCGTTCGTGACGGGGGAAGAGACGCTACGGGACGCTATCGAATTGGGGAAGGTGATTCGGCAGTATTGGTGGACTTTGCTCTGGAAGCCAAGTGCTACGCGCCAGACAAGTCGGTCGGCGTCAAGGAGCTTTCACGGCTGATTTCGCGTCTTCGGCATCGCCAGTTCGGTATCTTGGTGACAACATCGTTTGTTGCTGCACAGGCATATCAGGAGATCAAGGAAGATCAGCACCCCATAGTCATAATCTGCGCGGCTGACATAGCCAAGTTGCTGATTCGTCATGGGGTAGGCAGCCCATCCGAAGTCGATTCTTGGCTAAGCGCTTTCTGAAGTGCGAGTTGCCTTGACGGTATAAGCCGGGGACTGCAAATGAACGGAACTTCTGCATCTATTACATGCATTGAACGAGTTCTGCGTCCCGGCGTTCCGCCGTCGGGCTCGCGGGCTACGCCCCATGCCTCGTTGCGAGTCATGGCCGTTTGGCTTTGATCCCTGACGCCTCCGGCCCCGCGGGCCTGCGCGCTCCGCTTGCCCGGTCCTGTCCGCATGGGAGGGGAGGGCGGTCTTGCTGTTCCCTTCACCGTATTGACCTGCCCCCACTGGCCGTACCAGTGATTACTGATAAAGCCCGGGGTTGAAGGGTACTGGGTTGTCGGTGGTTTGTGCCCGGTGGTGTGCCGCGAACTGCGCTGGCGGGATCCGCCCACAGCTGC